>Ga0209172_10000065_pt1 | contig 304115 bp, 237 predicted proteins | sample LarsenN4metaG_FD_184113 | JGI IMG/M metagenome (GOLD analysis project Ga0209172, IMG submission 184113) | Hot spring sediment bacterial and archeal communities from British Columbia, Canada, to study Microbial Dark Matter (Phase II) - Larsen... ... | reverse complement strand
AGACCCGTCAGCTCGAGGCGATCCGCGCCGAGCTCGACGAGGAGCATGCGAAGCGGACGGCTCCCGCCGTCCGCTCGTCAGAGGCCAGATCCCCTTCCTCAATTTCCAGCAAGCTCAGGACTTGACCCTTGCGCCAGGTCGTGCGCTTCTACCACGAGACGCTGAAGGAGAGCCCCGAGGCGCTGGCCTACCTCGAGAAGCGAGGCCTCCAGAGCGCCGAAGCGATCGAGCGCTTCGGCAAGGCCCACCTGGCCAGGCGACGCGACGGGAGAAGCCCGTGCAACCTCCGATTCGGAATCGGTGATACACCCATACTACGGGACGGGCTCGCGAGAAGATCCTGAAAATATCGGAGTGATTCCCCACCATCGTCGTGAAGATTCATCCCCACGTCGACGGGCGGGGGCGCAGTTGGGCGAGCCGACGGTGGTGCTGTGGGACGTCGACCCGGTCCTCTGCTCCGCATTCGACGCCGTAGCGAGTGACTGGGGGATGCGCGTCGCGCGCGTATCGGGCGACCTCTCGTGGCCGACGTGGTCCCGAGGGGTACGCCTCGGAGTCGTCGGGCGGTGCTCCGCGCGGTCCCTGTGCGAGCGGCTCCAGGCCGCGAGAAAGCTCTTGCCGCAGGCCCTGGTGGTGGGTCTGCTCCCCGGCTCGGATCTCGCAGCCGCGTCGGACGTCGTGGACCTGGAAGGCATCGCGGTTGTGGACGTGGATCGACCGCCGCTGCCGCTGGCTTCGGAGCTCCTCGAGGCCGCCACGGTCCCTCCCGCGTGCTGGCCGCGCGGCTTGGTAGGCGTCAGCTCCGCGGTGGCGCTCCTGCGAACCCGCATCGCGGCGGCCGCGACCTGCGACGCCACCGTGCTCCTCACGGGCGAGACCGGAACGGGAAAGTCCGCGGCTGCCCGCGCGATCCACGAGCTGTCCGCGCGGTCGCGGGCGGCGTTCGTTCACGTCGACTGCGCGGCGCTTTCCCCCACGCTGCTCGAGAGCGAGCTCTTCGGTCACGAGCGCGGTTCCTTCACCGGGGCCTTCGCGCAGCGACGAGGCCGCTTCGAGACGGCGGGCGAAGGGACGATCTTCCTGGACGAGATCGGCGAGATCCCGAGCTCGTTGCAGAGCAAGTTCCTCCGGGTGCTCGAGGAGCGGGAGTTCGAGCGGGTGGGAAGCTGCGCGACCGAGGCGATGCGGGCGAGGGTGATCGCGGCGACGCAGGTGGACCTGGTGAAGGCAGTCGCAGAAGAGCGCTTTCGCCGCGATCTCTTCTACCGGCTCCGCGTGTATTCCATCCGGATCCCGAGCCTTCGCGAGAGAGTCGCCGACATTCCCGCCCTGCTCGCGCACGCGCTGCCTCGGCTCTGCGGGCGGCTGCGGCGTGGTGTCCCGGCACTCGCTCCCTCGTTCCTGCCGCGGCTGCTCGAGCACTCTTGGCCCGGAAACGTGCGAGAGCTGCTCAACGTCTTAGAGGCGCTCTTGATCCCGGTCGGCGATCGGCCGCTGAACGCGGCCGCGCTCGCGGGCGCCCTCGCGACCCCGCCCGCCGATCTGGGGCCCTGGGATCCCGAGGAGGCCGACACCGCGCACGACCGGCTGAGGGAGGCGCTGATTGCCACGAACGGGAACGTGGCGCGGGTCGCGCGGCTGCTGGGCGTCCCGCGCAGCACCGTCCGCTACCGCATCGAACGGCTCGGCCTGACGCGGTCGACGTCACCGACGTGAGTCGGTCAGCGCGCGAGCGGGCGGCGCCGGCTTGCGAGGGACGCGTGGTGCGGCAGAGAGGATTCGAACCTCCACGGGCTTGCGCCCGCCAGCCCCTCAAGCTGGTGCGTCTGCCAGTTCCGCCACTGCCGCACGGAAGGGCGCGGAGTCTACCGGAGTCGCGCCGACTGGGGAAGCCGGCGCGCGCGGCCGGGCGCGCGCTACGGCGCGTCGGCCGGAGGCGCGGGCAGGGCGGCGGGCGCGGCGGGCGCGGGGGCGGTGCCTCCCGCGCTCGGTGCGGGCGGCGCCGCCGGCGCCCCCGCCGGCTGCTGGGCGTCGCCGCGCCGCTCGACCTCACCGGCCTCGCCCGCCTTCGGCGCGGCGGGGGCGGGGACCTCCTGGAAGCCGCCCTCGGCGCCTCCCTCGGGCGCCGGCGCCGCGCCGGGCGGCGCGAACGGCGACGTGGGCTCGCTCGCCGCGGGCGCCTCGTCCTCGAGCAGGTCCGATCGCGTGCCCTCCTGCGCGAAGTAGGCGAGCGAAAGGCTCGTGAGCATGAACACGACCGCGGCGCCCGTCGTGAGGCGGGTGAGGAAGTTCCCCGCGCCGCGGCTCCCGAAGATCGTCGCGCCGGCGCCGGCGCCGAAGACGGCGCCGATGTCGGCGCCCTTTCCGCGCTGGAGCAGCACGATCACGATCAGGAAGAGGCACACCATGACGTGCACCACGGTCAGAAACAGCGTCATCGCGATTCCTCGAAGCGCACGATGCGCGCGAAGCTCTCGGGGTCGAGGCTCGCGCCGCCGACGAGCGCGCCGTCGATGTCGGGTTGGGCCATCAGCTCGGCGATGTTGTCCGGCTTCACCGAGCCGCCGTACTGGATGCGGACGACGCCCGCGGCGTCGCCGAAGCGCTCCCGCAGAAGGGCGCGGATCGCGCCGTGGACCTCCTGCGCGAGCTCGGGGGTCGCGGTGCGCCCCGTGCCGATCGCCCAGATCGGCTCGTAGGCGACCACCAGCTCCGACGCGCGCGCCGCCGGGACGAGGGCGAGGCTCTCGCGCACCTGGGCCGCGACGACGGCCTCCGTCCGCCCCGCTTCGCGCTCCGCGAGGCTCTCGCCCACGCACACGATCGGGCGGATCCCGTGCCGCAGCAGCGCCTCCGCCTTGCGGGCGACGAGCTCGCTGGTCTCGCCGAAGAGCGTGCGCCGCTCGCTGTGGCCGACGATCCCGTAGCGGCAGCCGAGCTCGCGCAGCATCGCCGCCGACACCTCGCCCGTGTAGGCGCCCTGCTCCTCGGGGCTCGCGTTCTGCGCGCCGAGCGCGACGTCGCTCCCCGCGAGCGCCGCGCCGAGCGCGGCGAGCGCGGTGAAGGGCGGGGCCACGACGACGTCGGCGTCGCGCACGCCGCTCACGCGGGGGAGGAACGCCTTCGCGAAGGCCTCCGCCTCCGCGGCCGTCTTGTGCATCTTCCAGTTCGCGGCGAGGATCGGCCGGCGCACTAGCGGCCCTCGAGCGCGGCGACGCCGGGCAGCTCGAGCCCCTGGACGTACTCGAGCGAGGCGCCGCCCCCGGTCGAGAGGTGCGAGATGCGGTCGGCGACGCCCATCTTCGCGACGGCCGCGAGGGAGTCACCGCCGCCCACGACGGAGGTCGCCTTCGAGTCGGCGACCGCCCGCGCGACGGCCTCGGTGCCCTTCGCGAAAGGCTCGAGCTCGAAGACGCCCATCGGCCCGTTCCAGAAGATCGTGCGCGCCCGGCCGGCCTCCTCCGCGTAGAGCGCCGCCGTGCGCGGGCCGACGTCGAGGCCCATCCAGCCGTCGGGGACGCGGTCGACGACGCGCGCCGGCGCGCCCGCGTCCACGCGCTCCGCGACGACGTGGTCGACCGGGAGGAGGAGGCGCCGGCCCGCGGCGCGCGCGGCCTCGGCCACGCGGCCCGCGTCCGCGACGCGCTCCTCCTCGACGAGCGAGGCGCCGGTGGGCTGCCCCGCCGCGCGCAGGAAGGTGTAGGCCATGGCCCCGCCCACGGCGAGCACGTCGGCGTGCGGGGCGAGCGCCTCGAGCACGGCGAGCTTGTCGGAGACCTTCGCGCCGCCGAGCAGGCAGAGGAGCGGCCGCTCGGGCTCGCGCACGACGCGCAGGTGCGAGAGCTCGGAGAGCAGGAGCTCCCCGGCCGCGACGCGCGGGACGAGCTTCGCGACGCCGGCGGTCGTCGCGTGCGCGCGGTGGGCCGTGCCGAACGCGTCGTTCACGTAGGCGTCGGCGAGCGCCGCGAAGCGGCGCGCGAGCTCGGGGTCGTTCTTCGTCTCGCCCGGCTCGAAGCGCACGTTCTCGAGCAGGAGCACCTCGCCGTCGCGCAGCTTCGCGACCGCGGCCTCGGCCTCCGGTCCGACGACGTGCGGGCAGAAGGCGACCGGCCGTCCGAGCAGCGCCCCGAGCCGCTCGGCCACCGGCCGCAGCGAGAACGCCGGGTCGGGGCCCTGCTTCGGCCGTCCCAGGTGCGAGGCGAGCACGACCCGCGCGCCCGCGGCGAGCAGGCGCCGCAGCGTCGGCAGCGAGGCGCGGACGCGCGCGTCGTCGCGGATGCGCCCGTCGGCGAGCGGGACGTTGAGGTCGGCGCGCACGAGGACGCGCTTCCCGCGCACCCCGCCCGGCGCGCGCAAGAGGTCGTCGAGCGTCGGGATCGCCACGCGGCGCGCCGGCCGCTAGCGGCCCATGCGCAGCACGAGGTCGGCGCAGCGGGTCGCGTAGCCCATCTCGTTGTCGTACCAGGCGAGGACCTTGGCGAACGTCCCGTCCATCACCTTCGTGCTCTGCGCGTCGAAGATCGAGGAATGGGTGTTCCCCGTGAAGTCCGCCGACACGAGCGGCTCGTCGCAGTACTCGAGGATGCCCTTCAGCGGTCCCGCGGCCGCTTCCTTCATGGCGGCGTTGATCGCCGCCTCGTCGGCCTTCGTGCGCAGCGCGACGGAGAGGTCGACCACGGAGACGTCCGGCGTCGGGACGCGCATCGCGTAGCCGTCGAGCTTTCCCTTCAGCTCCGGCAGCACGAGCCCGATCGCGCGCGCGGCGCCGGTGCTCGTCGGGATCATCGAGAGCGCGCCCGCGCGCGCGCGCCGGAGGTCCTTGTGCGGCGCGTCGACCAGGGCCTGGTCCGCCGTGTAGGCGTGGATCGTCACCATGAGGCCCTTCTCGATCCCGAAGCGCTGGTGCAGCACCTTCGCGACCGGCGCGAGGCAGTTGGTCGTGCACGAGGCGTTCGAGACCACGCGGTGCTTCGCCGGGTCGTAGGCGTCGTCGTTCACGCCGAGGACGACCGTGACGTCGGCGTCGTCCGCCGGGGCGCTGATGATGACCCGCTCGGCGCCCGCCTCGAGGTGCTTCGCCGCCGCCTCGCGCTTCGTGAAGACGCCGGTCGACTCGACGATCACCTTCGCGCCGCGCTCCTTCCAGGGCAGCTTCGCCGGGTCCTTCTCGGCGCTCACGGGGATGCGCTTCCCGTCGACCACGAGGGCGTCCTTCTCGGCGCGGACGTCGCCCGGGTAGCGGCCGTGGACCGAGTCCCACTTGAGGAGATGGGCGAGCGTCTCGGCGGGGAAGAGGTCGTTGATCCCGACGACGTCGATGTCCTTCCCGCGCATCGCGCGGAACGCGAGCCGACCGATCCGCCCGAACCCGTTGATGCCGACCTTGACCGCCATGCGCCGTTCCCCTTCTCCGCGAGAGCGCGCCAATGTAGCGGCCGGCCCCCCGCGCAGCGAGGCGCGCAGCGGCGCGCGCGGCGGCCCGGACTATCCTTCCGGGCGCTGCCCTGGGGGGGATGACGTGGGCTCGAGCACGCAGCGCCGCCCGGCGCAGGGCGTCGGGTGGCTCCTCGTGGGCGTGGCGTCGGCGGGGGTGCTCTTTGCCGGGGCGCGCGGGCTCACGCGCGGCCCGGCCCCGCGCGCCGCGCAGGCCGCGGCCGCGGCGCGCGTCGAAGCGGCAGGCCTCGAGGCGCCGCTCGAGATCCTGCGCGACGCCGCCGGCATCCCGCACGTGCGCGCCGCGAGCGAGCGCGACGCCTACTTCGGCCTCGGCTTCGTGCACGCGGAAGACCGCCCGGGGCAGCTCCTGCGCATGCGCCGCGCGGCGTGGGGACGGGTGGCCGAGGTCGAGGGCCGCGCGGCCCTCGCGCGCGACCGCGAGGCGCGCGTCCTCGGCTTCGGCGTCCTCGCGGAGCGCGAGGCGGATCGCGCCGCGCCGCGGGTGCGCGCCCTCCTCGAGGCGTACAGCGCCGGCGTGAACGCCGGCCTCGCGCGCTGGCGTGCGCGCGGCGCGCCGCCCGGGCTCGCGACCTGGGGGGAGGGCGAGCCGCCCTTCGGGCCCGCCGACGCGCTCGCGATCGCGAAGCTCGACGCGTGGGCGCTCGGCGGCACGCTCGAAGAGAGCCTGGTCCTCTCGGATCTCGTGGAGCGCTTCGGCGGCTTCGAGGCCGCGTTCTTCTTCCCGAATCGGAGCGGGGTGCGCGCGCTGCCGGCGCCGGCCGACGCGCCGCACGAGGCGGAGCGCGCGCCCGCGCCCGCCGCGCGCCGCGTCTCGCTGCGCCGCTGGCTCGGGCGTGCGGGCGCGAGCATCGGGAGCGCCGCGTTCGTCGTCGGGGGGCGCGAGTCGGCGAGCGGCCGCCCGCTCGTCGCGGGCGACGCGCACTACGAGCCGACCGTGCCGGGCGCGCTCTACCTGGCGCACCTCTCGGGCGGCCCGCTCCAGGCCGCGGGCGCGGGGCCGCCGGGCGTCCCGGTCTTCTGGTGGGGCTTCAACCGCAAGGTGGCCTGGGCGGCGGCCTACGCGGGCGCGGTGACGGCGGACCTCTACGTGGAGACGCTGAGCGCGCGCGGCGCGCCGCGCTACCACGACGGCGAGAGCTGGCGCCCGCTCGATGCGCGGCGCGAGGAGATCCGCGTGCGCGGCGGCGCGCCCGAGGCGCTCGTCGTGCACGCGACGCGCCACGGGCCGCTCCTCGGCCCGCTCCTCGAGCCCACGCGGCCCCCGCTCGCGCTGCGTTGGCCCGGCGCCGAGCCGGGCTCGTCGGTCGAGGCGTTCTCCGCGGTCGCGCTCGCGGGCGACGCCGCGGCGCTGCGCGACGCGCTCGAGCTCCACCCCGAGCCGGTCCTCGCGGTCGCGTACGCCGACGCGGCGGGCGCGGCGGGGATCCAGACCGCCGGCTTCCTCCCGGAGCGCGGGCTCCCGGCCGGTCTCCTGCCCGTCCCGGCACGCGATCCCGACTACGAGTGGCGCGGGCGCCTGCCGCGCGCGCGCCTTCCGGCGCGCATCCTCTCGGACGGGGCCGGCTTCGCGATCGCCGCGGACGGCGCGCCGGCGAGCGCCGACCCCGCGATCGAGTGGCTGTGGCGCCCCGGCGAGCGCAGCGCGCGGCTCGGGGCGCTCCTCGCCGAGGCGCGTCGCGCGGCACCGCTCGACGTCCGCGCGCTCGTCGCCCTCGGACGCGACGTCGAGTCCGCGCGCGCCGGTGCGGTGATCGAGCGCGCGCTCGCGCACGTGGGCGAGGGCCCGCTCGCCCCGGCGGAGCGCGAGGTGCAGGCGCTCCTGCGGAGCTGGGACCGGCGGAGCACCGCGACGAGCCCCGGCGCCGCCGCCTACCACGTCTTCCAGGAGCGCCTCCTGCGCGAGCTCCTCGAGCCGCACCTCGGCGAGGCGCTCCTCGGCCGCTACCTCGCGCTCGGGCGCGTGCGCAGCGCCGACCTCGTCCTCGCGCTCCTCGCGTCCGCCGAGGAGGGCGCCTCGCCGTTCGCCGCGCGCGAGGTCGTCGCCGACGCCGTGCGGCGCAGCCTGCGCAGCGCGTGGCTCTCGCTCTCCGCCGCGCTCGGCACGAACCGCGAGAAGTGGACGTGGGGCCGGCTCCATCCCCTGCGCTTCCGTCCGCTGCTCGTGCCCGCCGACGCCGGTCCCGGGCTCGGGCCGTTCCCCTACGCCGGGGACGCGGGCAGCGTCCAGGTCGCCGAGCACCTGCCGCTCGCCTCGTTCGACGTGACGGCCGTCGCGAGCCACCGCCTCGCGGTCGACGCGGCCGCGCTCGACGAGGCGCTCGTCGCCTTCGCGCCCGGACAGGCGGAGCATCCCGGCCATCCTCACCGCGCGGACGTGCTGGAGCGCTGGTTGGCCGGCCAGCCGGCGCTGCTCGCGACGAGCCGCCTCGTGGTGGAGGAGCTGTCCGCCGAGCGCCTCGAGCTCGTGCCGGCGCCGTGACGCTGCTCTTCGCCGAGGTGCCGCGCTTCTACGCCGAGGTGGAGCGTGCCCTCGACCCGGCCCTCGCGGGCCGTCCCGTCGTCGTGGGCGGCGATCCGCGAAAGCGCGGCCTCGTGCAGTCGGCGACGCTCGAGGCGCTCGCGGCGGGGGTCGAGCCGGGAATGGCGATGCTCGACGCGCTCGAGCGCTGCCCCGGCGCGCGCCTCCGGCGCACGCGGATGGCCGCCTACCGCGAGGTGTCCGCGCGGCTGCGCGCGCTCTTCCGCCGCGCCGCGGAGCGGGTGGAGCTCGACGGCCTGGAGGCCGCCTGGCTCGACCCGCGCGGCGAGGAGGAGGACGCGGAGGCGGTCGGGCGACGCCTCCAGCGCGAGGTTCGCGAGGGGCTCCGCCTTCCGCTGCGCGTCGGCATCGCGCCGCTCAAGTTCGTGGCGAAGCTCGCGGCCGAGGAGGCGGGAGAGGGCGGGCCTCTGCGCGTCCCGCTCGGCGGCGTGCGCGCCTTCCTCGACCCGCTCCCGGTGAGGCGCCTTCCCGGCGTGGGCCCGCACACGCTCGGCGTCCTGCGCGAGATCGGCGTCGAGACGATCGGGGACCTCGCGCGCGCGGATCCGCGCCGGGTGGAGGAGCTCCTCGGGAACCACGGCCGCGCGCTGCGCGGCGCGGCGCTCGGGCAGGGCGAGTCGCGCCTTCGGCCCGGGCCGCGCGCGCGCAGCCTGAGCCAGGAGTCGACGCTGGAGGCGCCGGAGCGCGACCTCGGCGTCCTCGACGCGCGGCTGCGCGAGCTCGCGGGCGGGCTCGCCGCGGCGCTCGCGCGCGAAGGGCTCGGGGCGCGCCGGCTGGTCCTCAAGGTGCGCTACGCCGACCGCGAGATGGTGACCCGGACGCTGAGCCTCCCGCGCACGCTGCGGAGCGCGGACGAGATCGCCGCGCGCTCGCGCGAGCTTTTGCAGCGCACGGAGGCCGGCGAGCGCGGCGTGCGCACGCTCGGGGTCGCGGCGTTCCAGCTCGTCGCGCCGCCGCGCGACGACCGCCAGCTCGACCTCTTCGGCGAGGGCTGAGCGCGCGGGGCCGGTGCCGTCGCGGGCGCGGCCCCGCCGCGGGCGCCGCGCGCGCGCCGCGACCGGGCTCAAGCGCGCCGCCCACCTGGCCGAAGCACCCGCCGGAGCCCGACGCGATGAAGCCCGTGCCCGAGCGCCGGAAGTACGCCCGAATCGCCACCGACCAGGTGATCTCCTTCGCCCCGCTCGACACGCGCGAGCAGCTCGGCGTGGGCCGGGACCTCTCGCCCGGCGGGATTCGCTTCCAGGCCGTCGGGTGCGAGATCGACGTGGGGGATACCCTGCGCGTCACCTTCAACGTGGGTGACCAGACCGTGGTCGCCGTCGGGCGGGTCGTCTGGTCCACCGAGCTCGACCCCATCACGCTCGACGTCGGGCTCGAGTTCCTCGAGATCGACCCGGTCGCGCTCCGCCTGCTCGACGAGTACACCGACCGGGGCGCGCTCTAGGCACGGGGGCGGGCGGGTGCGGCGGCGTCCCCCGCGGGCTTGCCCGCCCGGGCGTGCGGTGCAAGGCTGGGCTGGTGGCCGACTTCCACCAGACCGGCGCGATCACGACCCTGCACCGGCTGGGCCGGAGCGACCTCGACCGCCTCGAGGAGGAGCTCTGTCGCGGCGACGCGCGCCGCCCCATCGCGCTCGTCCTGCCGTGCCTCTTCGCCGAGCTCCACGACGTCGCGCTGAAGGGCATCATCGAGGAGCTCAAGCGCGTCCGCTACCTGCGCCAGGTGGTCGTCGCGGTCTCGGGCACGGCGCGCCGCGCGGACTTCGAGGAGATGCGCTCCGCATTCGCCGGCGTGCGGACGACGCAGGGCGAGCCGGCGACGCTGCTCTGGACCGGCGGTCCCCGCGTCGGAGAGTTGCTGCGCGCGCTCGAGGCCGAGGGCCTCCATCCCGGCCGGGAAGGGAAGGGCCGCAGCGCCTGGCTCGCCTACGGCTACGTCCTCGCGACGAGCCAGGCGCGGGTGATCGCCGTTCACGACTGCGACATCCGCGACTACGACCGCGAGCTCCTCGCGCGCCTGTGCTTCCCGGTCGCGAACGCGAACCTCGACTACGAGTTCGCCAAGGGGTACTACGGCCGCGTCACGGACCGGCTCTACGGGCGGGTGACGCGGCTCTTCATGACCCCCTTCCTGCGGGCGATGAAGTCCGTCGTCGGGCCGCACGCGCTGCTCGACTTCCTCGACTCCTTCCGGTACCCGCTGGCCGGGGAGTGCGCGATGACCGTCGAGATCGCGCGCTCGACCCGGGTGCCGAGCGACTGGGGCCTCGAGGTCGGCATGCTGGCGGAGGTCTTCCGCAACTGCTCGCTGAAGCGCATCTGCCAGGTGGAGCTGGTCGACAACTACGACCACAAGCACCGAGAGCTCTCCGAGAACGACGCGACCCAGGGCCTCCACAAGATGGTCGTCGACATCGCGGCCTCGCTGATCCGCACGCTCGCGAGCCACGGCGTCGAGTTCGACGCCGGGTTCCTCAACACCCTGACCGTCGCCTACGTCCGCCTCGCGCAGGACGCCGTCGCCGCCTACAGCGCCGACGCCGCCCTCAACGGGCTCGACTTCGACCGCCACGGCGAGGAGCTCGCCGTCGAGACGTTCTCTCGCGCGCTCCGGGCGGCCGGCCTAGACTTCGTCCGCGATCCCCTGGGCGCCCCCCAGATCCCCAACTGGAACCGCGTCACGTCGGCGCTGCCCGACTTCCTCCAGACGCTGCGGGAGGCCGTAGAGGCGGACAGCCGCTAGCCCGAGGCCCGCGGGGCGCCCGGTTCGGGCGCCGCCGAGGGAAGGCGCTATCTACGGCCGTCGGAGGGTGCAGAGCATGCGGATCGGTGAGATCCCCCTAGGGGAGTCCCACCCCCTCGTCCTCATCGCGGGGCTGAACGTGGTGGAGGGCGAGCTGGAGACGCTCGCCGCCGCGCGCACGCTGCGCGAGCTGGCGCGCCGGCACGAGCTCCCGCTCGTCTTCAAGGCGTCGGTGGACAAGGCGAACCGCTCCCACCTCGACTCCTACCGCGGGCCCGGCTTCGACGAGGGGCTGCGCATCCTCGGGCGCGTGAAGGCGGAGCTCGGGCTTCCCCTCCTCACCGACGTCCACGAGCCCGGGCAGGCGAAGCCCGCGGCCTCGATCGTCGACTGCCTCCAGGTGCCGGCCTTCCTGTGCCGGCAGACGGACCTCCTCGTCGCGTGCGCCGCGACCGGCCTTCCCGTGAACCTGAAGAAGGGCCAGTTCATGGCGCCCTGGGACATGCGCCACGCGGTCGAGAAGGTGCGCGCGCGCGGGCGGGGCGGGGTCTTCGTGACCGAGCGCGGGACGTCGTTCGGCCACAACGACCTCGTCGTCGACTTCCGCGGCCTGGTCGAGATGCGCGCCTTCGCGCCGGTCTGCTTCGACGCCACCCACGCCGTCCAGCACCCGGGCGGTGCGGGCACGGCGAGCGACGGCGACCGCCGCATGGTCGCGCCCCTCGCGCGCGCCGCGGTCGCGATCGGGATCGACGCCCTCTTCGTGGAGGCGCACCCCGAGCCCGACCGCGCGCCCTGCGACGGGCCCAGCCAGATCGACTTCGAGGCGCTCGACGCGCTCCTCGGCGAGGTGCGCGCCCTCGACCGCGCCCGCCGCGCGACCGCCCGGGCCTAGCCGTGCTGCACCGCCACGGCGAGGTGTTCCGCTCGCTGCTCATGGTCGGCGACATGGCGCTCGTCGCGCTCTGCTGGGTCGCCGCCTACGGGCTGCGCTTCTACGTCTTCTGGGACGAACCGCCGGGCGCCTGGAAGCCGGGCTTCGGCGAGTACGCCTGGCCGCTCCTCGGCATCGTCCCGCTCGTCTTCTGGATGTTCCGCTCGCGCGGGCTCTACCGCCCGCAGCGCACGGCGTCGCTCCTGCGCGAGGCGGGGCTGATCCTCGGCGGCATGACGATGGCGGTCGTCTTCGTGCTCGCCGCGGACGCCGCGCTGCGCGCCTACCACAGCCGCTTCGCGATCGGCGTGTTCTGGGGGCTCGGCGTCGCGACGCTCGTCGCGAGCCGCGTCGCCGGCCGCGGTCTCCTGCGCGCGCTGCGCCGGCGCGGCTACAACCTGCGCTACGTCCTCGTCGTCGGCGCCGGCGACCTCGCCGCCGAGGCGATCGCCTCGATCCACGGCCATCCCGAGGCGGGCCTGCGCATCCTCGGCTGCTTCTCCGACGACCCCGCGCGCCAGGGCAAGACGATCGAGGGCGTGCGCGTCGTCGGACCCTACGCCGCCGTGAAGGAGGTGCTGCGCCGGCGCCCGGTCGACGAGGTGCTGCTCGCGCTCCCGCGCGAGGACGCGAGCCAGCTCGAGAAGATCCTCGCCGACCTCGACGACGAGCTCGCGACCGTCCGCCTCATCCCGGACCTCCTGCACGTGATGACGCTGCGCAGCTCCGTGGAGGAGCTCGACGGCCTCCCGCTCATCAACCTGCGCGAGAGCCCGATGGTGGGCTGGGCGGCGGTCCAGAAGCGCGTCTTCGACGTCGTGGTGGCGTCGGCCGCGCTCCTCGCGCTCGCCCCGGTCCTCGCGCTCGCCGCGCTCGCGGTCTGGGCGAGCTCGGGGCGCCCGGTCCTGTACGGGCAGGAGCGCATGGGCCTCGACGGGCGCGTGTTCCGGATGCTCAAGTTCCGCACGATGCGCGCGGACGCGGAGCGCGAGACGGGCCCCGTGTGGACGTCGCGCGACGATCCGCGCCGCACGCGCGTCGGCGCCTGGCTGCGCCGGACCAGCGTCGACGAGCTGCCGCAGCTCTGGAACGTCCTGCGCGGCGACATGAGCCTCGTCGGCCCGCGCCCCGAGCGCCCGGTCTTCATCGAGCGCTTCCGGCGCGAGATCCCGGGCTACATGCTGCGCCACAAGGTGCGCGCCGGCCTCACCGGCTGGGCGCAGGTGCACGGCTGGCGCGGCGACACCTCGCTCCACGAGCGCGTCGAGCACGACATCTTCTACATCCAGAACTGGTCGCTGGCGCTCGACGTGCGGATCCTGCTGATGACGCTCTGGCGGGGGTGGGTGCACCGCAACGCGTACTGAGCCACGCGCCTCCGAGCGGGACCGTCCCGCCTCACGGATGGCAGGCCACGAGGCTCGCGTCCGGGCGCTGCCGGACGCCGCGAGGCGAGCGGCGCCGCCGAGTCAGGTCGCGGACGCGGGACCGTCCCCGATCGCGGCCGCGATCTCCGCGCGCAGCTCCGCGCGGAAGCGCTCCGGCGCGAAGCGCTCCGCGTGCGCGCGGATCGCCGCAGGGTCGAAGCGGTCCGCGTCCCGCTCGAAGCGCTGCACCGCGGCCGCCAGGGCAGCGGGCGTCTGCTCCGCGAAGAAGACGCCCGTCGGCGCGCGGCCGCCGGCGTCGCCGAGCGGGACGACCGTCTCCGTGGCCCCGCCGCGGCCGAACGCGATCACGGGGCGGCCGGCCGCCTGGGCCTCGAGCGCGACGATCCCGAAGTCCTCCTCCTGCGGGTAGACGAGCGCGCGGCAGCGCGCGTAGAGGTCGGCGAGCGCGGCGTCGCCGACGCGGCCGACGAAGCGCGCGCTCCTGGGCGCCGCGGCCTCGAGCCGGCGGCGGAGCGGCCCGTCGCCGGCGACGACGAGCGGGCGCCCGAGCGCGGCGAAGGCGCGCAGCGCCAGATCCTCGCGCTTGTACGGCACGAAGCCGCCCACGACGAGGTAGAAGTCGTCCGCACCCGCCGGGCGCGGCGCGAAGCGGTCCACGTCCACGGGGGGGTACACCACGGAGGCGTCGCGGCCCCAGGCGCGGCGGATGCGATCCGCCACGACGCGCGAGATCGCGACCACGCGCTGGATGCGCTCGGGGCCGCTCGTGCGCCGGTCGAAGCGGCGCAGCCAGGCGGCGAGCGGCGCGGACGCCGCGCGCCGCAGCCCGCGGCCGAGGTACGCGTCCGCCTGGTCCCAGACGTAGCGCATGGGCGTGAAGACGTACGCGAGGTGCCGCGCGCCGCGGGGCGGGCGCACCGCCTTGGCGACGGCGTGGCTCGTCGAGAGCACGAGGTCGCAGGGAGGGAGCCGCAGCCGCTCGATCGCGGCGGGGAAGAGGGGCAGGAGCTTGCGGTAATGGCGCGCGACGCCGGGAAGCCGCGAGAGCGGGCTCGCCGTCACGCGCAGCGCGTCGATCCGCGCCGAGGTCGAGCCGGGCACGTGGACGAGGGTGAAGAGCTCGGCGTCCGGGAACATGCCGGCGATCTCCTCGAGCACGCGCTCGCCGCCGCGCATCCCGGTGAGCCAGTCGTGGACGAGGACGACCTTCACCGCGCCGAGGCTAGCCGCCCACGCAGGGCGCGGCCCGCGGGCGCGGCGATCGGGGTGGGCGACGCCGTCGCGCGCGTGGAGCGCGTGCGCGGCACCCCGCAGGCGGCGCAGGGCTCGCCCCCGGCGGGGCGGAGTGCTACGTCCCCGCGCGAGTGGACTCGAGCTGGCCGAACCTCGTCTCCCGCCGCGACCTGGTCCGCGAGCTGGTCCTCTCCGAGCTGCGCAGCCGCAGCGCGGAGAGCCGGCTCGGCTGGCTCTGGTGGCTGATCGACCCGCTCATCATGATGCTCATCTACTGGGGCGTCGTGGTCGGGATCTTCGGCCGCGGCGACCACTACGCCCCGTACCCGGTGTTCGTCCTGTGCGCGCTGCTCCCGTGGAAGCACCTCCAGAGCGCGCTCACGAACGCCGCCAAGCTGCTGCGGAACAACGAGGGCGTGATCAAGGCCATTCCGTTCCCGACGATGGTGCTTCCGCTCGCGAACGTCCTCTCGGGCCTCGCCTACTTCGGCGCGGGCCTCGCGGTCCTCCTCGCGGCGGCGCTCGCCTTCGGCCGGCCGCTCGGCTGGGCGCTGCTGCAGCTCCCCGCCCTGATGGGCGCGCAGCTCCTCCTCGTGACGAGCCTCTCGCTCGTCGCGACCAGCTTCGGTGCGTTGATCCGGGACCTCTCCGGCTTCCTCACGCACCTGACGCGCGTCGGCTTCTACTTCTGCCCCACGCTCTACGGCGTGGACCTCGTGCGCGAGCGCGCGGCCGCGATCGACGCGCCCTGGGCGACGTGGCTCCCCGCGCTCTACATGCTGAACCCGTTCGCCATCCTGATCGAGGGCTACCGGCGCGCGGTGTTCTACGGCGACTTCCTCGCCGCGCCCTACTGGGCGGTGCTCCTCGCGGAGTCCGCCGTCCTCTTCGCGGTCGGCCAGCGCATCTACCGCTACTACGACCGACGCGTCATCAAGTTCCTGTGAGCGGTCCGCCCGTCGTCGAGCTGCGCGGGCTCGGCGTCTACTTCCGCCTGCAGAGCCGCTCTCGGATGTCGATCCGGAAGGCGATCCTGGGCGGCGGCCTGCGCCGCTCCGCGCCCACGATCTGGGCGCTGCGCGGCGTCGATCTGGTCTGCCACGAGGGCGAGGTCGTGGGCGTGGTCGGCCCGAACGGAGCGGGCAAGAGCACGCTGTGCCTCGTCCTCTCGCGAATCCTCGAGCCCGACGAGGGCACGGTGGCCGTGCGCGGTCACGTCTCGACCCTGCTCTCGCTCGGGGCCGGCTTCAACCGCGAGCTCTCGGGCCGCGAGAACATCCTCCTCAACGCGGCCTTCCTCGGGATCTCGCGCCGGGAGATCGCGCGCCGAATGGAGGCGATCGTGGAGTTCGCGGACCTCGGCGAGTTCATCGACCAGCCGATCCGCTTCTACTCCAACGGGATGCGCTCGCGCCTCGGCTTCGCGATCGCGACCGCGCTCGACCCCGAGATCCTCGTGCTCGACGAGGTGCTCTCGGTGGGCGACCGGGCGTTCCGCGCCAAGAGCCAGGCGCGCATCGAGTCGATGATGGCGCGCAGCCGCCTCATCGTGATCGTCTCGCACGCGACGTCGTTCCTGCGCAGCGTCTGCACGCACTGCCTGTGGCTCGACCGCGGCCGCGTGCGGGCGTACGGCGACGCCAAGTCGGTGCTCGACGCGTACGAGGCCGAGGTGGGCGGCGTCGACGTGGACCCGGCGATCGACGCGAGCGAGGTGTGACGCTCGCGCCCGACGTCCCGATCGTCCTCGCGGCGAGCGCGGCGTGGGAGACGCCCGCGCCCGTGAACGCCCACCACGTGGCGCGCCGGCTGGCCGCGCGCGGCCACCGCGTGCTCTTCGTGGAGTCCGTCGGACTGCGCGCGCCGGCGCCGCTCGCCTCCGGCCACGACCTGCGGCGCATGACGGCGCGGCTGCGCGGCTTTGCCCGCGGCGTGCGCGAGGCGGCGCCGAACCTGTTCGTGCTCTCGCCGGTCTTCCCGGTCGCGGGGCCCGCCTGGCTGCGGCGCCTCGCGCTCGAAGGCGTCGCGCGGAGCGCCGCGCGCGCGGCGCGCCGGCTCGGCTTCGCGCGCCCCGTGCTCTGGGCGTTCCTTCCGACCGCGCTTCCGCTCGCCGGCCGGCTCGCTCCGCGCGCCGTCGTCTACCACTGCGTCGACCGCTATGCGGCGAACCCCGGCGTCGACGCCGCCTTCGTGGACGCGCTCGAGGCCGCCATGCTGGCGCGCGCCGACGTCGTCTTCGCCACGAGCCCGGCCCTCGCCGCGCACCTCGAAGCGCGCGCGCGCGCGCCGGTGGTGTGCGTGCCGAACGTGGCCGACGTAGCCCTCTTCGCGCGCGCGCACGAGCCGCTCCCCGAGCCCGCGGAGCTCGCCGGCCTCGCGCGCCCGCGCGCCGTCTACGTGGGGAACGTGGCCGCGTATCGCGTCGACCCCGCCCTCCTCGATGCCGCCGCGCGGAGCGCCGGCGCGCTGGTCCTCGTCGGGCCCGTGGGGCTCGGCGACGCCGGGCCGCCCCCGCCCGCGCTGCGAGCCGCCCTCGCGCGCCCGAACGTGCGCGCGCTCGGACCGCGACCGCCCGACGCGCTCCCCGCGCTGCTCCGCCACTGCGACGTCGCGCTCGTCCCGTTCCTCGACAACGACCACACGCGCGCGAGCTTCCCGCTCAAGGTGTGGGAGTACCTGGCCGCGGGGCTCCCGGTGGTGGCGACCCCGCTCCCGAGCCTCTGCGCGCTCGGGACGGAGGGCACGCTGCGGCTCGCGGCGGGACCCGAGGCCTTCGCGGCGGCGGTGCGCGCGGCCGCGGACGAGCCGCGCGCGCGCCGCGCGGAGCGGCTCGCGCGCGCCCGCGCGCACGACTGGCCCGCGCGCATCGAAGCGCTCTGCGAGGCGGTCGGCGCGGCGGTCGCGCGGGCGGGCTGAGCGCGGGCGCTGGACCGGGGCGCCGGCGCTCCCTACCTTCCGGGCGCCGGTCCGCCGCCGGCCGGCCTCGGGGGGAGGCCGTCGAGGGGTCCCTTGGCCGCATCCGAGCACGCGCGCGAGCCGGAGCGGCTCGCGGTCCTCCAGAGCAAGTTCGCCGCGTACCTGTCGTGGAGTCAGCCCTTCATCCACCACCTGGTGAACGGGCTCGATCCCCACGTCCGCAACATCATCGCCTGCAACCGGACCGAGAACCTCGACCGCTTTCCGGTGAAGGAGGTCATCCGCTTCCCGGACCGCTACCTCTACGAGCCGCGCCTCGCGGTCGTGGCGGCGGCGCACATCCAGCGCACGGTCCAGCCGGACCTGATCCACGCGCACTTCGGCTGGTCGGGCCTGCGCATGCTGCTGCTGAAGCAGTTCCTGCGCATCCCGCTCGTCGTCACGTTCGGCGGCCGCGACGTCGGCGCGCAGATGCGCCTTCCGTACTTCGACAAGCTCTACGACGTCCTGCTCGGGGCGTGCGAGCGCATGATCTGCGTCTCGAACGACCTGCGCTCGAAGCTGATCGACCTCGGCGCGCCGCCCGACCGCATCCACGTGATCTACCGCGGCACCGACGTCGACCAGTTCGCCTGGGTGGACCGCTCGCAGAACGACCCCTCGCGTCCCGTCCGGGTGCTGATGGTGGGCCGGCTCGTCGAGAAGAAGGGCCACCGCTACGCGTTCGAGGCGGTCGCGGAGCTCGCCAAGCGCGGGATGCCGGTGAAGCTGGTCGTGGTGGGGGAGGGCGAGGACTACACGCGCATCCTCCGCCTGCGCGGGCGGCTCGGGCTGCGCGAGCACGTGGAGTTCGCGGGCTCGACGAACCACGCCGGCGTGCGCGCGCACATGGCGGACGCGGACCTGCTCCTGCACTGCTCGGTGACGCCCCCGAGCGGCGACATCGAGGGCATCCCGAACGCCCTCGTGGAGGCCCAGGCGATGGGCCTTCCCGTGATCGGGACGCGTCACGGCGGCATCGTGGAGGCGATCCGCGACGGGCAGACGGGCTTCGTGGTCCCGGAGCGGGACGTGGCGGCGCTCGTGGAGGCGCTCGGCGCGCTCGTGCGCGACCGCGACCGCCGGCTCGCGATGGGGCGCGCGGCCCGGGACTTCGTGGTGCGCGACTTCAACCTGAGGACGCAGGTCTCCCAGCACCTCGACGTCTACGAGAAGGTGGCCGCGGACCGGCGCACCGGGCTGCTGCGCAAGAGCAGCTGGATCCCCGAGAACTACCCCGAGCTGGTGCGCCTCACGATCCGGAACCACGAGGAGTTCTCGATCGCGGAGCTGCTCGAGCGCTTCATCTGGGCGCGCCGGATGGAGACGAAGTTCAAGGAGCCCGTCCAGCGCGAGACCCGGCTGGAGCGGCTGTACGACCTCAAGAAGTACGTGCCGCAGATGGTGAAGTACCCGTTGAAGCTGATGGTGAGCCGCACGCTCGCCTCCGCGATCGAGGCCCGCTACCGCTCGCTGCGCGGGGACCTCGAGAGCCTCGAGAGCATGGACAAGCGGGTGCTGAGCTACTTCCGCGAAGGCGGCGAGATCAGCTCCGAGAGCGAGCAGTGGAGCCGCATCGAGGAGCTGCTCCGCAGCTACCCGGCCGTCGAGCAGATCGACGCCGACGTGAAGCGCGACGCGCGGGGGCGCTAGCGTCGGGCCTTCGCCGCCGCAGGGCCCACGGCGCGGGCGCGCGCCCGGCCGCGTCCCACGTGGGCGCGGCGCCGGCGCGTGGAGCCGGGCGGAGGGCGCGCGGCGCTCAGGCCGCGCGGGCCGCGGGCGGCGCCGGCTCGAGGGTGAGCTCCAGCGCCTCGTCGACCGTGTCGACGAAGCGCACCTCGACCTTCTCGAGCGCCTCCGCCGGGACGTCCACGAGGTCCTTCCGATTCCGGCTCGGCAGCACGACGCGCTCGATTCCCGCGCGCACGGCGGCGAGCACCTTCGCCTTGATGCCGCCCACAGGGAGCACGCGCCCCCGGAGCGAGATCTCTCCGGTGAGCGCCACCGTCCCGAGCGCGCAGCGGCCCGAGAGCGCCGACACGATCGCCGCCGCGAGCGCGACGCCCGCGGACGGGCCGTCCTTCGGCACCGCGCCGGCCGGCACGTGCAGGTGGATCTCGCCCGCGCGGAGCGCGTCCGCGCGCAGGTCGTAGCGGTCGGCGTTCGCGCGCACCCAGCTGAGGGCCGCCTCGGCCGACTCGCGCATCACGTCGCCGAGCTGGCCGGTGAGCCGCAGGCGCACGCCCTCGCCGCCGGGCACGGCGGTCGCCTCGATGAAGAGGATGTCGCCGCCGTGCGCGGTCGCCGCGAGGCCGACCACCACGCCCGGGACCGTCGTGCGCTCGGCGCTCTCGGGAAGGTGGGGCGGGGCGCCGAGCGCCTCCGCCACGAAGGCCGTGTCGACGGCGACGGCGCCCTCCGGCGCCGGCGCACCGGACGCGGCCGCCTCAGAGCGCGCGTCGGCGATGCGCGCCGCGGCCTTGCGGATGAGCGTGGCGAAGTGGCGCTCGAGGTTGCGCACGCCCGCCTCGCGCGTGTACTCGTGGACGACCTTCTCGATCGCGTCGTCGCCGAGCGCGATCCGCTCCGGCTCCAGGCCGTGCGCCTCGAGCTGCTTCGGGATCAGGTGCTTGCGCGCGATGGCGAGCTTGTCGCGATCGGTGTAGCCGCTGAGCTCGATCACCTCCATGCGGTCGAGGAGCGCGGGCGGGATCGTCGCGAGCGTGTTCGCGGTCGCGATGAAGAGCACGCGCGAGAGGTCGAACGAGACCTCGAGGTAGTGGTCGCTGAAGGTCGCGTTCTGCTCCGGGTCGAGCACCTCGAGCAGCGCGGACGAGGGGTCGCCGCGGAAGTCGGCCCCCAGCTTGTCGATCTCGTCGAGCAGGAACACGGGGTTGCGCGAGCCGGCGCGGCGCAGGCTCTGGAGGATGCGGCCCGGCATGGCGCCGACGTACGTGCGCCGGTGGCCGCGGACCTCCGCCTCGTCGCGGACGCCGCCGAGCGAGGCGCGCGTGAACTTGCGCCCCATGGCGCGCGCGATCGAGCGGCCGAGCGAGGTCTTCCCGACGCCGGGCGGGCCCACGAAGCAGAGGATCGGGGCCTTGGCGTCGGGTGCGAGCTTGCGGACCGCCAGGAACTCGAGGATGCGGTCCTTCACCTTCTCGAGGCCGTGGTGGTCCTCGTCCAGGATCCGGCGCGCGGCCTGGAGGTCGAGGTGGTCCTCGGTCTCGACGGACCACGGGAGGTCCGCCATCCACTCGAGGTAGGTGCGGATCAGATGGCGGTCCGGCGCGTGGGCGGGGAGGGCGCGCAGGCGGCGCAGCTCCCGCTCCGCCTGCTCCGACGCCTCCGCGGGCAGGTTCGCGTGGTCGAGGCGCTCCTGCAGCTCGTCGACCTCGCGCTGCGAGCCGTCGCCCTCGCCGATCTCCCGCTCGATGTCCCGCATCCGCCGGCGCAGGATCTTCTCGCGCTGGGCCGGGTCGAGCGGCTCGTCGCTGTCGCTGGCGAGCGCGCGCTGCGTCTCGGCGATCGTGACCTCGCGCTCGAGGTGGGGCACGAGGCGCCAGAGGCGCGCCGTCGCTTCGGGCTCCTGGAGGAGCGCCACGCGCTCCTCGGCCGGAAGCCGCACGTAGGAGGCGATCAGGTCCGCGAGGAGGCCCGGCGCGGCCAGCTGCTCGAGGCCGGACTTCCACTCGGAGGGGATGTCGTCGCGCAGGTCGATGACCCGGTGCGCCAGCTCCAGCACGCGCCGGCGCGCGACCTCGCGCTCCGCGCTCGGCTCCGCGCTGTCCGGGAGCGCGTCGATCCGGATGCGCAGCGCCGGGTCGCGCGCCTCGACCGTCACCATGCGCGCGCGCACGAGCCCGACCACGATCGCCTGCTTCCCCTCGCGGCGCGCGTCCACGATGCGCACGACGCGCGTGAGGCACGCGATCGGGTGGAGGTCCGAGAGGTCGGGGTCCTCGGTCGAGGGGTCCTTCTGCGTCGCGACGAGCAGGAACCCGCCGCTGCCGGCCGCGTCGAGCGCCGCGAGCGAGCGCGCGCGGCCGATCGCGAGCGGCACCGACATCCCCGGGAACACGACCGCGTCGCGCACGGGCAGCACCGGCAGCACGGCCGGGATCTCGAGGGGCTCGTCCCCGATCGTGATCTGCCGCGGGGCGCCCTCTCTCTCCGCCAATGCGCACCTCCACCCCGAAGGGTACGAAGGCCAACGCTATGAACAGGGCCGGCGGGGTCAAGCTGCGCGCGTTGACGCCACCCGGGCCGGCCCCTAGCTTTCGTCGCCTCGCCCGGGTGGCGGAATTGGCAGACGCGCCAGATTCAGGGTCTGGTGGCCGCAAGGCCGTGCTGGTTCGACTCCAGTCCCGGGCACCCAAGCCCGCTCCGCGCAAGCCGAAATCCCGTCCAGCGCGCGGCGCGCTCGCTCAGCGCGCGCCGGGCGCGCCGCGTCCGCCGCGCGCGGCGACGCGGCTCCAGCGCAGCGCGCCCGCCCCGAGCGCGATCCCGAGCCCGCCGAGCCACCAGGCATGCGGCCGCTGCGCGAGGGCGAACGCGCCCAGGCCGCACGTCGCCGCCCCGACGAGCGCGACGATCCGCGGATCCGCGACCGCCGCCGCGTCGCGCAGACGCTCCTCGCGGGACACGCGGAGATCGCTCGCGGGAAGCGCCTCCACGAAGCGCGCAGCCCAGAGCGCGTAGACCACGAGGGCGAGAGCGAGCGCCGCCAGCGGGCGCGCCAGCGCGCCGAGGAGGGCGCCGGCCTGCCCTTCGCGCTCCACGAAGGGCTGCAGCGCCGACGCCGCCCAGGCGCCGGTCGCGACCGCCGCCGCGACGAGCAGCGAGACGGCGCGGGCCGCCTTCCGCCGCGCGGCCTCGTCCGGCAAGCGATGGCCCTGCCGCGCGAGGCCCCACGGAAAGAAGACGATCGTCCCGTCCGGCGCCTCCCGGAAGAAGGCGCGGTCGATCGCAGGCCCTACCCGCACGCGGTCGGGATCGACGCGACGCGGCCGCGACCTGAGCGGGCCGCGGACTCGGGCGAGCGCTTCAGCCGCCCGCGCCCTCGTCGAGCTCCGCCGCGAGCGCCTCAGCCGCCCGCGCCCTCGTCGAGCTCCGCCGCGAGCGCCTCCCACGCGCGGTAGCCCGCGGCGATCGCCTCGCGCACGGCCTCGCGCTCCGCCTCCAGCGCGCGCGTCTTCTCGGGGTCGCGGAAGACCGCCGGGTCGCCGAGCCGCCAGCCGAGCTCCGCGAGCGCGCTCTCGCGGGCGAGGATCTCGGCCTCGAGCGCCTCCAGGCGCTTCGCCGCGCGGGCGCGCGCCTTCTTCGCCTCGCGCGCGCGCTCCCGCGCCTCGCGCTCGCGCGCGCGGGCTTCGGCGGCGCGCGGGGCCGCGCCCGGCGCCGGCGCGGCGCCGCCGGGAGCGCCTGCGGCGACGGCGGGCGCGCCGGCGCGCGCCGCGTCCTCGGCGAGCCGTGCGAGGTAGGCGTCGTAGTCGCCGAGGAAGCTGCGCAGCCGGCCGCCGCGCACCTCGACGACGCGGGTCGCGAGCGCGTTGATGAAGGCGCGGTCGTGCGAGATGAAGACGAGCGTCCCCTGGTAGGCCCGGAGCGCCGCCTCCAGCACCTCGCAGGCGTCGACGTCGAGGTGGTTGGTCGGCTCGTCGAGGACGAGGAGGTTCGCCGGCCGCAAGAGCAGCTTCGCGAGCGCGAGGCGCGCCTTCTCGCCGCCGGAGAGGACGGCGACCCGCTTCTCGACGTCGTCGCCCGAGAAGAGGAAGGCCCCGAGATGCCCGCGCAGGCGCGGCTCGTCGTCGACGCGCGCCGCGGCGCGGAGCTCCTCGAGCACGCTGCGCGCGGGGTCGAGCGCCTCGAGCTGGTGCTGCGCGTAGAAGGCGACGGAGACGTTGTGGCCCAGCTCGCGCGTCCCGCGGTCGGGCGCGAGGACGCCGGCCAGCATGCGGAGGAGCGTCGACTTCCCGGCCCCGTTCGGGCCGACCAGCGCGACGCGCTCGCCGCGCGCGAGCTCGAAGTCGATGCCCTCGTAGACGCGCGTCTCGCCGAACGCCTTGTGCGCGCCGGCGAGGCGCAGCGCCACCGCGCCGGCGCGCGCGGGAGGCGGGATGCGCAGCCGCATCCGGCGCGCGGCCTCCGGGTCCACCTCGGTGCGCTCCATCCGCTCGAGCGCCTTCACGCGGCTCTGCACCTGGCGCGCCTTGCTCGCCTTGTAGCGGAAGCGCTCGATGAACTGCTCGATCTCGGCGACCCGGCGCGCCTCGGCCTTCTGGCGCGCGATCGCCACCTCGCGCCGCTGCGCGCGCTGCGCGAGGTAGTCGGCGAAGCCGCCCTCGTAGATCTCGAAGCGGGCCGGGCCGAGCTCCGCCACGCGGTTCACGTGCCGGGCGAGGAAGGCGCGGTCGTGGGAGACGATCAGGAGCGCGCCGGGGAAGCCCTGGAGCGCGCCCTCCAGCCACTCGATCGAGGGGAGGTCGAGGTGGTTCGTCGGCTCGTCGAGGAGGAGGACGTCGGGCTCGGCGAGGAGCAGCTTCGCCAGCTCGACGCGCATGCGCCAGCCGCCCGAGAGCGCGCGCAGCGGGCGCCGGCGCCGGGCGGCGTCGAAGCCGAGGCCCTCGAGGACGCGCGCGACGCGCGCCTCGCGCTCGAACCCGCCGCGCTGCTCGAAGGCGTGCCGCAGGCGGTCGTAGTGCGCCGCGACGCCGTCCGGCACGTCGCGCCCGGCGCGACCGGCCTCCGCCATCCTGGCCTCGAGGCGTGCGATCTCCGCCTCCAGCGCGGCGAGCGGCTCGAAGGCGCGCGCGGCCTCCTCCTCGGCCGTCCGCTCGAGCGCGGGGTCGATCTCCTGGCGCAGCAGCGCGACGCGCACGTCGCGCGGCGCGGAGACGCGGCCTTCGTCGGGCGCCTCGTCGCCCGCCGCGATGCGCAGCAGCGTGCTCTTCCCGATCCCGTTCGGGCCGACGACGCCGATGCGGTCGCCCGCGCGCACGACGAGCTCCACCCCCGCCAGGAGACGGCGGCCGCCGAAGCTCTTGCCGATGCCGTCGAGGCGCAGGAGCACGGCGCAACGGTAGGCAGCGCCGCGCGTTCGCGCCGGTCCCGCGCCCGCGCGCCCGGACGCGCGCCCGCCCGGTCAATCCGGCCGCGCGTCCGGCCGATCCGGGGGGCGTGGACACGGAGCGCCTGCTCGAGAGCGGGGAGCGCGGGATCCACCTGCTCTTCGACAACGGGACCATCGCCGCGGCGTTCGCCCAGGACGCGCGCCGGCTCGAGGCCTGGGTGCGCGGCGACGGCGTCCTCGTCGAGCGCGCGATCCGCGGGCTGCTCGCGCAGCCCTCGGCCACCGAGGGCCGCGCGTTCGTCTCGCGGCTTCCGCGCGAGCTGCAGTACGTGCTCGTGCTGCTCTACTTCGAGCTCCTCGACGAGCGCCTGCGCCGGCGCCGCACCCTACACTGAGGCCGCCGCGCGCAGCGCCGCGCGCGCCGGGGCGGCGGCCGCCTCGGGTGCGGCGAGGCGCGCGCGCGCGGCCTCGATCAGCTCCTCGGTGCGCAGGCGCAGCGGGATGCGCACGCGCTCGCCCTGCTTGGTGCGGAAGAGCAGGTGGCCGTGCGCCTCGGCGTGGCGGACGAGGTCGCGCAGCAGCTCCACGTCCGCGCGGCAGTAGGCCTCGAGCTCCGGGAGGCGCCCCTCGCGCCACCAGCGCAGCGCCTGGAGCCCGTCGGCCGTCTTCGGCCGCCCGAGCGTCTCCTCGCCGAGATGGCCGAGCGCCAGCCGGAAACCGAGGCGCGCGTGGATCTCGTCGAGGAGGTCGAAGGTGGGAAGCCGCTCGAGGTCCGCGCCGGTGTAGCCGCGCAGGACGCGGTAGTCGAAGCGCCGCACGTTGAAGCCGACGACGAGCTCCGCGGCCGCCAGCCGGGCGAGGAGCGCCTCGACGTCGCGCTCGCCGAAGGCGACGAAGCGGTCGGCGAGCGTCTCGTAGAGGACCGCGACGGAGACGCGCATCAGGTGCGCGTTGTGCCAGCCGCCGACCTCGAGGGCCGCCCGCTGCGTCTCCAGGTCGAGGAACACGACGTCCGGCGCGGCGGGCTCCGGCGGGGGTGGCGGTGGCGCCGCGGCGAGGCGGGGGGCCGACGCGTCGGCCTCCTCGCCGACGGGGAGCGGGGCGCGCGCGAGGAGGAGCTCGAGCGCCGCGCGCGCGGCGCGCTTGTCGATCGGACGGTTCCCGCTCCCGCACTTCGGCGAGTGGACGCAGGACGGGCAGCCCGCCTCGCACTCGCAGCCCGCGACGAGCTCGAGCGTCGCCTCGAGCAGCGCCTCCACCCGCTCGAACAGGCTCGGCGCGAGCCCGACGCCGCCCGCGCTCGCGTCGTAGAGGAAGACGGCCGGCCGGCCGAGCTGGGGATGGCGCGCGTAGGAGATGCCCGCGACGTCGTGGCGGTCGCAGAGCGCGAAGAGCGGGCAGAGCGCGAGCGCGGCGTGCTCCACCGCGTGGATGCCCCCCATGAAGTGCCCGCCCGCCTCCTCGACCGCGCGGCGCAGCTCGTCGGGCATCTCGAGCCAGAGCGCCGTCGTCTCGAACGAGGTCGGCGGCAGCGCGAGCGGCTCCGTCCCGAGGAGATCCTGCCCGTGGACGCGGCGGCGCTCGTAGCCCGTCCAGCGCGTGGTGACGCGCACGCGGCCGAGCAGCAGCCGGAAGTTCCCGACCGGCCGCGCGCGCTCGCGCGAGAGGATCTCGGTCTCCTTCTCGGAGAGGGCGCGCGTGTAGAACGGGACGTCGACCGCGCGCACCCGCACCGTGCGCCGCTCGAGGTCGAGCTCCGTCACGAGGAACTGGCGCCCGCGGTGGAGGTAGATCGCGCCCTCGTGGCACTCCGCGAAGACGCGCCCGATCCCGATCGAGCCGATCTCGCGCGCGCGGCCGCCCGCCTCGGGCTCGAGCAGGATCGCGCAGCTCGCGCCCGCCGCGCGCAGGTCCACGTCGCGGTGGGGGCGCCGGCGCGCGGCGAACCAGCGGCGCCCGGACTCGCTCCGGTAGAGCGCGCCGCGCTCCTCCAGCGCCTCGACGCACGCCGAGACGCCGGGCTCCGAGAGCCAGGGCTCGCCCGCCTCGAGCGGGAGCTCGGCCGCCGCGCAGGCGAGGTGGAGGCCGGCGATCTCGGGGTTCGCCGGGTCGAGCACCGCGTGCTCGAAGCGGCCCGCGAGGAGGCGCTCGGGGTGTGCCACGAGGTACTGGTCGAGGGCGTCCGCGCCCGCGACGAGGGCGACGAGCCCTTCGCGCGCGCGCCCCACGCGTCCCGCGCGCTGCCACGTCGCGATCTGCGACCCCGGGTAGCCCACGAGAATGCACACGTCGAGGTCGCCGACGTCGATCCCGAGCTCGAGCGCCGACGTCGAGATCACGCCGAGGAGCTCGCCGCGGAAGAGCGAGCGCTCGATCTCGCGCCGCTCGGAGGCGAGGTAGCCCGCGCGGTAGGCGGTGATCCGGTGGCGCAGCGCCGGGTCCGACTCCGCGACCCAGGTGTAGAGCAGCTCCGCGACCGCCCGCGCCTTCGTGAACGCGATGGTGCGGAGCCCGGCGCGCACCGAGAGCCGGAAGAGGCGCGCGGCGGTCGTGTTCGCCGAGCCGCGCGGGCGCAGCAGCACCACGTGGCGCGCCGGGCGCGGCGCGCCGTCCCGCTCCACGAGCGCGGGCTCGCGCCCGGTGAGGCGCGCGGCGAGCTCGCCCGGGTTCGCGACCGTCGCCGACGCGGCCACGACGCGCGGGCGCGCGCCGTAGTGCGCGGCGACGCGGTCGAGGCGTCGCAGCACCTGCGCGACGTGGCCGCCGAAGACGCCGCGGTAGGTGTGCAGCTCGTCCACGACGACGAGCCGCAGCCCGCGGAAGAAGCGCGCCCAGCTCGCGTGGGAGGGGAGGATCCCCGCGTGCAGCATGTCGGGCGTCGTCACGAGGACGGCGGGCGGCGCCTCGCGCAGCGCCCGGCGCTCGGCCTCCTTCGTGTCGCCGTCGTAGATCGCGACGGGCCTGCGCGCGCCGGCCGCGAGCCCGAGCGCCGCCGCGGCGGCGTAGAGGCGCTGCTGCTGGTCCTGCTCGAGCGCGCGCAGCGGGAACAGGAAGAGCGCGTGCGCGCCGGGCGAGGCGACTGCGTCCGCGAGCGCGGGGATCTGGTAGACGAGGCTCTTCCCGCTCGCCGTGCCGGTCGCGAGGACGACGTCGCGATCCGCCTCGAGGAGCTCGAGCGCGCGCGCCTGGTGCGCGTAGAGGCGCTCGACGCCGCCGAGCGCCCGCGCGCCGCGCAGGCGCGACCACGCCCTCGCCCCGCACGCGGCGTGCTCGGCCGGCCGCGCGGGCAGCCGGGCGCAGTGGGCGACCTCGCCCTGCAGCTCGCGCTCCGCGCGGATCTCGCGCAAGAGCGCCTCGACCGATCCCACCGCCGCCGCCCCCGCGTGGTCGTCGCCGCGCGGCCGCGGAGGCGGCGCGCGCGGCGGGAGGAGCGGTCGGCGCAGGGCCGGGGGCCTGGGGGATCGCCAGCATATCTGCGGCCGGCGGCCCGCGCACCCGCCCCCGCGCCCTCCCGCGCTACCTTGGACCCGGGCGGCCTCATGCGTTTCTCCCTCCAGGCCCAGTACGCGATCTGCGGGATCTTCGACCTCGCGTACAACGGTGCCGGCGGTCCGGTGCAGGTCCGCGTGATCGGCGAGCGCCAGCAGATCCCCGCGCGCTACCTCGAGCAGATCTTCCAGCGCCTTCGGCGCGCGCGGCTCGTGCAGGGAAAGCGCGGACCGGGAGGCGGCTACACGCTGGCGCGACCGGCGTCCGAGATCACGCTGCGCGACGTGATCGAGGCGGTCGAGGGGCCGCTCGACCGCCTCCTCGCCGGCGGGCTGCCGGGCGAGTCGCCCTCGCGCCCGGGCTTCTTGTGGCCGCGCCTCGCGCGCAACGTCGGCGAGGCGCTCGCCGGCGTCGACCTCGAGACGCTCTGCCGCGAGGCGGCGCGGCGCGCGGTGCCCCGCGCCCAGGCCGAGAGCCCGATGTACCACATCTGAGCGGCCGCCCCGCGCCTCCTCGGCTGGCCGCCGCCGGCGATTTCCCTGCCGCCGCGCGGCGTTCCGTGCGGAGGGCTGACGGGTCGCGTAGACTCCGCGCGCCGCGGGGCGCGTTCGGCGCGTCGCGCCGGCCGCAAGCGCGGCCCCTGCGCGCGGAGCGCGGGCGCGGGCCCCGGAAGGCAGACACCGTCGAAGTCGCGGACGCGCCGGAACCGCGCAGCGGGTGCGGATCGCGTAGGTCGGGGAGGTCGGGTTGGACGGTCGCCGCAGCGGAAGGATCGCCGTGGATCCGACGCGGCCGCCGCTCGACGTGCCCAGCCCGGTGCTGAGCCAGATGTTCGAGGAAGCGGTGAAGGCTTGTAGCGAAAGAGCCGAGGAATGCTGCGGTCTCCTGGTGGGGAACGACGCGCGCCCCTTCCTCGAGGCGCACCCCTGCGCGAACGACATGAACCGCCTGCACCAGCGCGACCCGTTCCACTACCCGCGCGACGCCCGCCACGCCTTCCACATGCGCGAGACCGACTACCTGCGCGTCGCGAAGGAGGCCGAGGCGCGTGGGCTGCGGGTCACGGGCGTCTACCACTCCCACGTGAACGCCGGGGCGTACTTCTCCGTGCTCGACCAGGCGTTCGCCTCGCAGCCGCTCTTTCCGTTCCCCGACGCGGTGCACGTCGTCATCGCCGTGACCGGCGAGCCCGGGGGCACGGCGATGGTCGTCGGCGCCGGCGCCTTCGAGCGCGTGGCGGAGGGCCGCTTCGAGGGCCGGGCGGTGAGGCCCGCCGCGAGTTGAGACGCCCCCTCGCGATCGCCGGCCTCGTCGCGCTCGCCGCGGCGCCGGGCTGCCTCGGGTCCGGGTTCGACCTGGAGGAGCTCCCGGGCGCCCCGCTCGCGGTCGTGTATCGCACGCGCGAGGAGTCCGAGCGGCGCGTGGAGCTGCTGGAGCAGGCGAAGGGGAACGCGCTGCGACGCGAGCGCCGCGCGGCCTACGACGCCAACTACGTGAAGCTCGAGGCCGCCGTCGACGCGCTCGGCCTCGGCCGCTCGGCCGCCGAGAAGGCGGCCGATCTCCTCGGCCGCATGTCGGAGGTGAACGCGCGCCAGGAGCAGGTCGAGCCCTTCGAGTTCGCGTTCCGCGGCGACCGCCCGCTCGACTGGAGCGAGGACTACGGGCGGCTCCTCTTCGCGAGCCTGCGCAGCGACAGCGTCCAGCTCTACGAGTGGATCCGTGCCACGGGCGAGGTGCGGCCCGTGACCACCGGTCCGGCCGATCACGCCTCCGGGAGCTACGGCCCCGACGGGCGGATCGTCTACGCGGAGCAGGTGCCGAGCGCGGACGGGAAGGAGCGGATCTCGCGGCTCTACGTGACCGAGCCCGGCGGCGCGAGCCCGCGCGCGCTGACCGAGGGCCCGCACGACCTGAAGCCGGTCTGGTCCCCGGACGGACGCTGGGTGGTGTACGAGACGCGGGACGCCGCGGGCGCCGCGATCGCGTCGGTGCCCGCCGACGGGAGCGGACCGCCGCGCATCCTGGCGCCCGGCCGCGACCCGAGCTTCGACCCCGTCGGCACGTTCGTCCTCTACAGCGCGCGCACGCGCCAGGGCTGGCGGCTCGCCGAGATGCACCCGGACGGGCAGGGCCGGCGCCGGCTCGGCGCGGGCGCCCGCGACGAGTACGACCCGCACGCCTCGCCCGACGGGCGCTTCGTCGTCTACGTGCAGGACGACGAGGGTCGCCAGCAGCTGCGCGTGCGGACGCGCGACGGCCGCAAGGACCGGCCGCTCGTCTGGAACGGCGACGGCGTCGCGCCGGTGTGGTGACACGGACGCTGTGGTGACACGGACGCAGGGAGGAGGAACGATGCAGGCAGGCCATCCTCGAGGACGCGGCGACCTCGTGCCGGTGCACGGCGGGCTCGAGGAGCTCGTCGACCGGACGGTCTCGCTGAAGGACCGCAAGCACTTCCTGCGCGAGGCCGCGACGCTGCCGCCCGTGCGCGTGAGCCGCGCGGACCTCTCGACCGTGTACCGCATCGCGGACGGCGCGCTCTCGCCGCTCGAAGGTCCGATGAAGGCGGAGGCGTTCGCGCTCGCGCGCGACGAGGCGGTCGTGATCTCGAACGGCCGGCGCTACGTCTGGGGCATTCCGCTCGCGTTCCCCCTGACCGACGAGGAGGCGCGCGCGCTGCGGCCGGGCGGCGCCTGCGCGATCCGGACCGAGGAGGGGGAGACCGTCGCCGTCGTCGAGGACCTCGAGGTCTTCGAGTTCGACAAGGCGCTCTACGTGCAGCGCGTGTACGGAACGGAGCGCTTCGACCACCCGGGCGGCCGCATGGTGCAGTCCGACCCGCGCACGAAGCTCCTCGGCGGAAGGCTCTCGGCGCTGCCGCAGCCCGTCCACCCCGAGTACGGCGCCTACATGCTCTCGCCGCGCCGGACGCGGGCCCTGATCCGCGACCGCAAGTGGGAGCGCGCGCTGGCCTTCCAGACGCGCAACCCGCTCCACCGCGCACACGAGTACGCGCTCGTGGCGGGCGCGGAGCGCCTCACGCGCGAGGGGTTCTTCACCGGGGTCGTGCTCAACCCGCTCGTGGGCGAGCTCAAGGGCGACGACGTCCCGGCCGCGACCCGCATGCGCTGCTATCGCGCGCTCCACGACCAGCGCCTTCTCGGCGAGGGCGACGCCGACGAGGCGCTCTGGACGCGCGTCGGCTACGCGCTCTCCGACGTCTTCGAGCTCATCGGGCTCGACATCAAGATGTTCTACGGCGGGCCGCGCGAGGCGCTCATGCACGCGGTCTACCGCCAGAACTCCGGCTTCAGCGACCTCGTGGTGGGCCGCCGCCACGCCGACGCCCCGTTCGAGGACGGAAGCCCGATCTGGGGCGACTTCGACGCGCAGGAGACCTTCGACCGCCTGCCCGGCGAGCTGCACCTGCGGCCGTGCAAGATCGGCTTCGCCGCCTTCTACGAGTCGATCGGGCGCGTGGGGCTCACCGACGACCACCCGGACGAGAAGCCCGTCACCGTGAGCGGGACGCGGGTGCGCGAGCAGCTGCGCGCGGGCGAGCGGCCGGACCCGCGCATCATGCGCCCCGAGATCGCCGACATCCTGATCGAGGCGTATCGTCACGAGTAGGCGCGCGGGCGAGGGGGTCCGCCCGGGACCTCGCCCACGGCGGCGGCGCAGGCGGAGGAGCGATGCGGATCGGCGTCCCGCGCGAGACGAAGGACCAGGAGTTCCGCGTCGGGCTGACCCCGGACGGGGCGCGCGTCCTCTGCGAGGACGGCCACGAGGGTGCTCGTCAGCGCGGCGCCGGCGCCGGGAGCGGGTTCCTCGACGAGGCCTACCGCGCGGCGGGCGCGCGGCTCGTGGAGGCCGAGGAGGCGTGGTCCGCCCCCGATCTCGTCGTGAAGGTGAAGGAGCCGAACGAGCGCGAGGTGAAGTGGCTGCGACGCGGCCAGACGCTCTTCACGTACCTCCACCTGGCGGCCGCGCCCGAGCTCGCGCGCGCGCTCCTCGACGCGGGCGTCATCGGGATCGCCTACGAGACGATCCGGGACGAGGACGGCAACTTCCCGGTCCTCGCGCCGATGAGCGAGGTCGCGGGCCGCCTCGCCACGCAGATCGGGGTCACCCTCCTCCAGAAGAACCGCGGCGGGAAGGGCCTCCTCGTGGGCGGCGTCCCCGGCGTCCCGCGCGGCCGCATCACGGTGATCGGCGCGGGGATCGTCGGCATCAACGCGGTGCGCGTCGCGCACGCGCTCGGCGCGGAGGTCGACGTCCTCGACGTGAACCTGCGCCGGCTGGCCTACCTCTACGACATCTTCCACGGCGAGCTCAACACGCTGTTCTCGAACCGCGCCAACCTCGAGCGCACGGTGGCGCAGTCCGACGTCCTGATCGGCGCGGTCTACGTCCACGGCCGCCGCGCCCCGACGCTCGTCACGGGCAAGATGGTCGCGACCATGGAGCCCGGCTCGGTGGTCGTCGACGTCGCGGTCGACCAGGGCGGCTGCGTCGAGACGATCCGCCCGACGACCCACTCGAACCCGACCTACATCGAGCACGGCGTGATTCATTACGGCGTCGCCAACATGCCGGGGGCCGTCCCGCGCACCTCGACGTTCGCGCTCACCAACACGACGTTCTCGTACGTGGACGCGCTCGCCGCGCTCGGCCCCGAGGAGGCGGTCCGCCGCGACCCCTCGCTCGCGCTCGGCGCGAACGTCTGGCGCGGCGAGCTCGTGTGCGAGGGCGTTGCCGAGTCGCTCGGTCTCCCGCACACGCCCCTCCAGCGGGTGCTCGAGCCGACGTAGCGGCCGCGGGCGCGCCGGGTTCGGTGGCCGGAACGCCGGGGCGGGGGTGGGGCCGGGGCGGCGGGCACGTGGCCAGGGCGCCGGGGCGGGGCTCCAGCGCGCGCACGCACCGACAGGGCGGGGCGCCGCCGCCGGCGCGAGACGCCGCCCTCAGCGCCGCGATCGTGGCGTCGCCTGCATCGGCTCGCGACCGGCGTCCGCGCCGGTGCGCCGGCTCTGGAGGAGGGTCGCGAGCGCCGCGCCGTGCGCCACGACCATGATCGGGCCCGCGACGACGGGGACGTACCACTGCGCGGCGAGGTGGTCGAGGGCGCCGGTTCGAACGGCGTGGGGGAAGGCGATCAGGAGGTCCGTGACCCCCACCAGGGTGCACGCCCACGCGGCGGGGCGCCCGAACGAGCGCCCGCGCAGGAGACCCACGAACGCGGTGAGCGCGAGCGCGGCCGTGAGCGAGTCGCCCGCCGCCGTCGCGACGGCGAACTCGCGCGGCATCCCGGGCGAGAGGTTCTCGACGAGGAGCCCGAGCCCGAGCACGCGGAACATCTGCGGGGCGATCCAGAACGCGAGCGCCGCATCCGGGCGCAGCGCCCGCGTCCGCGGCCACACGACGAGCCGCGCGACGGCGAACCACACGACGACGAACCAGAGGAGCTGCGCGACGAAGACCGGGAGCGGCGCCATCCCGCGGATCTTGACACAGCCCGGCCGCGGGGCGCCCGCGCCCGGTCCGCGTCGCTCGCGGCGCCGCTACACCATGCGGATCCGCGCCACCCGCGCGCGCGCCTCCAGCTCCGCGCGGCTCGCCCCGTCCGCCGGGTGCACCGCGTAGCCGAAGGCGAGCGAGAGGCGGACCGGCTGGTTGGCGCGGTCGTCCTTCGCGATCTCGTCCGCGACCACGCGCGCGAGGGCGGCCACCCGGTCCTCGGGCTCGTAGCCGGGCTCGGGGAGGAGGACGAGGAACTCGGCGTCGCCCGTGCGCCCCACCACGTCGAAGTCGCGCACGTGCGCGCGCAGCGCCTCGGCCACGCGCACCACCGCGCGCTCGGCGGCGGCGGGCTCGGCGCGGCGGACCTCGTCCAGGTTCTCGATCCGGCAGGCGGCGAGGGCGAGGCCGCGCTCGCGGCCGGCCGCGCGCGCGAGCTCCTGCTCGACGCGGCGCGCGAGGTACTCGCCGCTCGGAAGGCCGGTCTCCTCGTCGAAGCTGCGCTGGCGGCGCGCCTGCTGGTAGAAGAGCGCGTTCGCGACTGCGCGCTCCACGTAGGAGACGTAGCGCGTGAAGATCTGGAGGTCCTCGTCGTTGAAGACCTCGGCGTAGAACTGGTCGGGGGCGATCTTGTCGTAGAGGGCGAGCGTCCCGATCGTCTTCCCGTCGCGCTTGAGCGGCGCCGCGAGCGCCGAGCGGACGGTCGTGTCGTGCGGCGGGAGCTCGCGCAGCACCGCCGGCGCGCGGCGGCGCAGCACGTCGATCGAGACCTGCTTGTCGAGCCGGAAGAGCTTCTCCTCGAGCCGGCCGTCGGCCGAGCCGTGGTAGGAGCGGATCACGTAGCGGCGCGTGTCCGGGTCCTGGAGGCGCAGCACGGCGTGGTCCGCGCCGAGGATGAGGGCGCCCGAGGACGTCGCGAGCCGCGCGACGTCGGCGAGCTCGCGCGCCGAGACGAGCCGCAGCCCCGCCTCGTTGATCGCCGAGACGCGGGTCGCGCGCGCGGACATGCGCGCCTCGCGCTTCGCCTGCCCGATCGCGTCGGCGGCGGCGGCGGCGATCTCCTGGAGCGTCTCCTGCGCCGCGCGCGAGCGGGCGAGCGCCGCGCGCGCCGCCTGGCTACCGGCCTGCACGGAGAGCACGCCGACGAGCTCGTCGCCCGCGAGGAGCGGGAGCGACGCGTAGGCGAGGGCGCCGTCCGGCCCCGCGAGGAAGGCGGGCTCGCGCCGCGCGGCGGCGCCGCCGTCGACGCCCTGGCCGAGCGGCACGCGGTAGTCCCCGCCGAGCCCGCCGCCCACGAGCGAGGTCGCCGCGAGGCGCAGCTCGTCCTCGTCCGGGTGGTGGAGGTAGAGCGTCGCGATGCCGCCGCCGACGCGCGCCGCGACGAGGTTGCAGAGCGAGCCGAGCCGGTCGAGGAGCGGGGCTTCCCCCGCGAGCGCCTGGCGCACCTCGCGCACCGCGGCGTAACGCGCGGCCTGGCTGCGCAGCGTCTCGTGCTCCTGCGCGCGCGCGATGATCTGCGCGTCGAGGCGGCCGAGCTGCTCGGCGAAGGCGAGGTCGTCGTCGCTGAAGGCGTCGGGCCGGCTCGAATGGTGGAGGTTCAGGACGCCGAGCACGCGTCCCTCGTGCGCGAGCGGGACGCAGAGCGCCGACTCGACGTCGAAGCGCTCGCGCACCACGCGGAACGCGCGCTGGTCGGCCTTCCCGCGCAGGCGCACCGGGCGCCCGTCCTTCGCGACCCGGCCGGCGATGCCCTCCCCGAGCGCGACGCGGATCTTCGGCCAGAGCTCGCGCTCGACGCCCACGGCGACGCGCACGTGCAGCGTGCGGCCCTCCGGGTCGAGCAGCATGAGCGAGCCGCCGTCCGCGCCCGTCACGCCGAGGGCGATCTCCAGCATGCGCGTGAAGAGCTCGTCGGTGTCGACCGTGAGATTCACGGACTCGACGATCTCGTGGAGGGCCTGGAGGAGCTCGGCCTTCCGGTCGGGCGAGGAGGTCCCGTAGCCCCAGAGCAGCCGCGCCGTGAGCGGCGAGACCACCTGGACGCCCCGCGCGGCCGCCTCCGGGAAGCGCGCGCCGAAGGGCTCGCCGGTCCCCGCGTCGATCACCGCGCGCACGGACGGCGCGAGCAGGGCCTGCGGGTCGTCCGTGAGACGCGGGGCGACGCGCTCGTGCGTCGCGGGGTCGAGGGCCTCCGCGCGTGCGCGGGCGGCCGGCAGGTTCGCGTCGTAGATCGCCGCCACCTCGAGGGCGGGGTTGTCCTCGAGGAGGGGCACGAGGTGGAGGGTCTCCTCGGATGCCCCGTAGATGGCGACGGACTTGCGCATGGCCTCACACGTCTTCGTCCTGCCCCAGCTCGAGGGTCAGCGACACCGAGACGCGGCGTCCCGCCCCGTCGCGAAGGACGATCGGGAGGCGCAGCGAGCGGGGTCCGACCACGCGGGCCTGGCCGGCGGACTCGAGGGTGAGAGCCGCGTCCGCCGCGGAGGTGACGGCCGCCGCGGCGCCGCCGCCCTCGAGGGCGTCCCGGGCGAAGGCGGTCGTCTCGGCGATGCGGCGCGACTGCGGATGGACGGCCTCGGCCGCGATCGCGTCCTCGAGCGTGGGCCGCTCGGGCGCCGGGGCGGGCACGGCCGGGGCGCGCGGGGGCGCGGCCGGGCGGAGCGGGGGCGCCGGCGCGGCCGGCCGGAGCGCAGGCGCGGCGGGGGCGGGCTCGGCGGCGGCGGGGCGCGGCGCGGCGTCGGGCGGCGGGGCGGCCGGGCCGGGCGCGGGCGGGACCGCCGGGGCGCGCTCGCGCAGGACGCGCATCACGCGCTTCGAGATCGTCGTGAGGGTGGTCAGCACCGCGGTCCCCTCGGACGCCACCGCCTCGAACGCGGCGGCGCCGCGCAGGTCGAGCTTGCGGTGCAGCTCCTCGAGCGCGTAGGGGCCCGAGAGGTCGCACTTGTTGTACTGGAGGACGAGCGGCACCTGGTCGAGCGAGCGCCCGTAGGCGCCGAGCGCGCGGCGCAGCTCGTCGAAGCTCGCGAGGTTGTCGTCGATGCGCTCGGGCTGCGCGTCCACGACGAACACGATTCCGTCGACCCGGTCGAGGAGCTGCTTTCGCGTCGGCGCCTGCTCGGGCGCGCCGGGCACGGCCATCACCTCGATGCGCGTCCGCACGCCGCCCACGTCGCCGAGCTCGATGGGCAGCACCTCGAAGGTGACCGTCGGGTCGAGCCGCGTCGCGTGCACCTGCAGCTCTCCGCGGTGATCGGGGCGCAGGCGCGCGTGGATCATCCGGAGGTTCGTGCTCTTCCCGGCGCCGTCGACTCCCCAGTAGAGGATGCGCGCGTTCACCGTGCCGGAGTCTCGCTGGACCTGCGCCATCACACCTTTCCCTTCTTCGCCAGAAGCCGGCGGGCCTGGGTCGACACCGCCGAGGGGACGTCCTTGCTCTTCATGATCGAGCGCAGCTCGCGCTCGTGCAGGAAGTTCAGGAACTTGAGCGACATCGCCACCGGGCAGCGCGGGTTCGTCGCCAGGTTGAACTTCACCTGGTAGCCGCGCGTCCACTCGCGGTTCGACGCGATGACGCGCAGCACCTCCTCGGAGAGGTTCCGCGCCTTCGCGAAGTTCTCGATCTCGTTCTCCGTGATCTTCGGGCTGCGGATCGCGGCGGTCGCGACGAGCTTGTTGCGGTCGCGGACGAGCAGGCCGCGCGCCTCCTTGTTCCCCATCCGCGCGAGCTTGATCTTCTGCATCACGCTCATCTTCTGGACGGCCGCGAAGAGGTTGGTCTTCGCCTCCTCGTCGAGGTCGTCGTCGTGCTCGTCGATCAGGTCGCGCGCGAAGGCGCTCGCGTCGTCGCCGAGGAAGGCGCGCAGCGCCGCCGCCGCCGCCTCGTCCGTGAGCTCGTCCGCCGACGGGAGCGGCTCGGCCTCGGGCTCGTCCGTGAGGACCTCGCCGTCGGGCCGCTCGAAGCCGAGGAACGAGAGGATGCGGTCGATCGTCGAGCGGCCGGTGACCGGGTTCTCGCCGAGCGCCTCGGCGATGTCCGGGCAGCGCAGGAGGCGCGTCTGGTTGTTCGCGACGATCTCGACCACGCGCTTGTGCGGGAGGCCCGCGAGGAAGACGAACGTGCGGTCGTCGGTCGCCGGGTTGAGCGCGATCCGCTCGAGCTTCGCCTGGTCGTCCCTGTGCGCGTGGGCGAGCCAGGCGAGGACCGCGGGATGGGCCTCGCCCGAGAGGACCGCGTCGCACACCGTGGGCGGGAGGCCCTCGAGGCTCGCGCGCGCGCGCGCCTTCACCTCCGCGTCGGGGTCGTGCAAGAGCGCGAAGAGGACGGTCGCGAGCTCGACGGGCGGCAGGGGAAGCGCGCCGCCCGCGGCGAGCCGCCGCACCTCGAGCGGGGCGTCGCGGCGCACGTAGCGCTCCGCCTGGGGCGAGAGCGTCAGTCGAATCCGGGCCGGTGAGGTCACGCGCCGCGCACTCCCAAGGGCTCCACGTTCGCGGGCGCGGCGTCCGGCGCCTTCCGGGGCGCGAGCCTAGGCCCCCTGACCTCGGCGCACCTGCGCTTCCGCGACGATCTTCTCCCGCAGCTGGGCGGGCACTTCCTCGTAATGCGAGAACTCCATGTGGAACGACCCCTTGCCGCCGGTGAGGGAGGTCAAGGTGCTCGCGTATTCCAGCATTTCGGCCATGGGGACCTGCGCCTTGATGATCTGGGCTCCGCCGCGCACCTCGCTGGTCTGGACGCGCCCGCGCCGGCTGCTGACGTCGCCCATCACGTCGCCCACGGCCTCGTCGGGGACGGCGATCTCGGCGTTCATGATCGGCTCGAGGAGGGTCGGCCGGGCCTTTTCCACCGCGGCCTTGAAGCCGAGCGAGCCCGCGATCTTGAAGGCCATCTCGTTGGAGTCGACGGCGTGGAACTTGCCGTCCACGCAGCGCACGCGGACGTCGACCACCGGGTAGCCGGCGAGCGGGCCGTGCTGCGCCGCCTCGACGACCCCCTTCTCGACGGCCGGGATCAGATTGCGCGGGATGGCGCCGCCGACGATCTCGTCGTCGAAGCGGAGCCCCGTCCCCCGGGGGAGCGGCTCGACCGTGAGGTAGCAGACCCCGAACATGCCCTTCCCGCCGGTCTGCTTCTTGAGCTTGCCCTCGACGTTCTCGGCGCGGCCGAGGACCGTCTCGCGGTAGGGGACCTTCGGCGTGTGCAGCTCGGCCTCGACGCCGTAGAGCCGGCGCAGGCGCTCGAGCGCGACGCGGATGTGGAGCTCGCCCATCCCGGTGAGGAGGAACTCGCCGGTCGAGGGCTCGCGGCCGACGTGGAGCGTCGGGTCCTCCTCGACGAGGCGCGCGAGCGCGGCGAAGACCTTGTCCTCGTCGTCGCGGGTCTTGGCGTGGATCGCGTAGGAGAGCGCGCCGCGCGGGATCTCCGGCGCCGCGAGCCGGACGCCGCGCTTCTCCGCGGTGAGGACGTGGCCCGTGTGGACGTCCTTCAGCTTCGCCACGGCGACGACGTCGCCCGGGCCCGCCTCGCCCACCTCCTGGTGCTCGGTGCCGCGCACCCGCAGCAGCTTTCCGAGCCGCCCGCGCGCGCCGGTGGTCGCGTCGAGGAAGGGCGCGTCGGGGTGCGCCGTCCCCGACCAGACGCGCAGCACGGAGAGGGTCCCCGCGTAGCGGTCCACGATGGTCTTGAAGACGGTCGCCGCGAAGGGCGCCGCGGGGTCGGCGGCGAGCTCGAGCGCGGCGTCGTCCTCCACGCCGCGCGCGGGGCGCGCGGGGCGGTCCGCGGGGGAGGGCAGCCAGGCGGCGATCGCGCGCAGGAGCGGCCCCACGCCGGCGCCCGACGTCGCCGCGCCGCAGAGGACCGGCAGCAGCTTCCCGGCGCGCACCGCGGCGACGAGGCCCTGCGCGACCTCCTCCTCCGAGAGCGAGCCCTGGTCGAGGTACTTCTCGAGGAGCGCGTCGTCGCACTCGGCGACGGCCTCGGCGAGCCGGTCGCGCGCGGCGTCCGCCTCGAGCTGCTGCTCCTCCGTGAGCGCGCCCTCGCCGGCGGGGCCCAGCGAGACCCCGCGCACGACGTCCACGACGCCCGCGAAGCCGGGCCCCGCGCCGAGCGGGAGCGCGACGGCCACCGGGCGCGCGTCCTCGAGCCCGCCGAGCGAAGCGAGCGCGGCGGCGAAGTCGGCGCGCTCGCGGTCCATCCCGTTCACGAAGGCCAGCGCCGGGAGGCCGAGCCGGCGCAGCTCGCGCCACATCGCGTCGGTGCCGAACTTCACGCCGTCGACGGCGGAGGCGACCACCACGGCGGCGTCGAGCGCGCTCAGGCAGATCTTCCCCTCGCCGCGGAAGTTGGCGTCGCCCGGCGTGTCGACCAGCGTCACGCGCAGGCCTTCGTAGTCGAAGCCGAAGACGTGCGACGAGAGCGTGTGGCGGCGCTCCTTCTCCTCCGGCGAGGCGTCGAGCGTCGAGGTCCCGTCGTCGACGCTGCCGCGCGTCCGCGTCGCGTCCGCGGCGTGGAGCAGCGCTTCCGCCAGCGACGTCTTCCCGTCCCCCGCGTGCCCCACGAGGGCGAAGCTCCGTCTCGTCGTCACGTCGGCCGCACCCATCGGCTCACCTCTCCTTGCGCGGGCCCTCCCGCTCCGGGCGGTTCTTCTCGAAGAGGAGGCGCAGCCCTTCGAGCGTGAGGAACGGCTCCACGCGCTCGATGGACTCCGTCTCGCTCGCGATGAGCTGGGCGAGGCCTCCGGTCGCGACGACGCGGGCCTGCGCGCCGAGCTCTCCGCGGATGCGCTGCACCATCGCGTCGACCATGCCGGCGTAGCCGAACAGGAGGCCCGACTGGAGCGACTGCGTGGTGGTGCGGCCGATCACGGACCGCGGCCGCGCGATCTCGACGCGGTGGAGCATGGACGCGCGGTCGAAGAGCGCCTCCATCGCGACGTGAATGCCGGGGAAGATGGCGCCGCCCAGGTACTCGCCGCGCTCCGAGACGCAGTCGAAGGTGGTGGCGGTGCCGAAGTCGACCGCGATCACGGGCGTCCCGACGAGCTCGACCGCCGCCACCGCGTTCACGATGCGGTCGGCGCCGACCTCGCGCGGGTTCTCGTAGCGGATCGGCATCCCGGTCCGCGTCCCGGGCCCGACGACGATCGGCGGCCGTGAGAACAGCTTCGCGCACGCGCGCTCCCAGATCGGAAGGAGCGGCGGGACGACGGTGGAGAGGATCACGTCGCCGATCTCGCGCGTGGAGCGCCCGCTCTGCTCGAAGAGGGCGCGCACCACGATGCCGAGCTCGTCCGACGTCTGCTCGCGCCGGGTCGCGATGCGCCAGTGGTGCGCGAGCTGGGCCTTCCCGTCCTCGTAGTCGAAGAGCCCGAAGAGGACGTTCGTGTTGCCGACGTCCACCGCGAGAAGGGCGCCCTCGCCCGCGTTTCCCTTCACGGCTGCGCCCCCTTCCCCGAGGACAGCGTGACGTCGCCCGCGAGGACGCGCACGACGCGGCCGCCCTCGCGCTCGACGCGCAGCGCGCCGTCCTCGTCGGGCTCGAGCGCCACTCCCGCGAACGAGGCGCCGCCCGGCTCGGTCACCGCGATGCGCCGGCCCGCCATGCGGTAGAAGCCGTCGAAGCGGGAGCGCAGCGCCGCGAAGCCGCGTTCGGCGTGGACGTCGAGCACGGGCTCGAGGGTACCGAAAAGGCGGCGCGCGAAGGCCGCCCGCGCGACGGGGCGGCGGAGGTGGCTGCGCAGGCTCGTCGCCGACGCGGCGAACGCCGCGGGGAAGTCCTCGCGCGGCACGTTCAGGTTCACGCCGATCCCGAGCACCAGGTGGCCGACCTGCGTCGCCTCGGCCGCGAGCTCCATCAGGATCCCCGACGTCTTCAGCCCGCCGAGGAGGACGTCGTTGGGCCACTTGATCTCGACGGCGTCCCGCTCGCCGACCTCCTCCGCGACCGCCTCCGCGACCGCGAGCGCCGCGGCGAGGATCGCGGTCGGGGCCTGCGCGAGCTGGAGCGAGGGGCGCAGGACGATCGAGGTGTAGAGGTTGAGATACGGCGGCGAGAAGAACGCGCGGCCCAGGCGCCCGCGCCCGGCGGTCTGGCCCTCGGCCACGACCGTCGTCCCGTGCGGCGCCCCCGCGCGCGCGAGCTCCTGGGCCACGCGGTTCGTCGAATCCGTCGTGTCGAGCCACTCGAGGCGGCGCGCGAGCCAGCGCGTCGCCAGCCCGGCCTGGATCTCCTCCGGGTAGAGGCGGTCGGGCACCGCGACGAGGCGGTAGCCGCCGCCCGGCGTGCCCTCGATCTCGTAGCCGCGCCGGCGCAGCGCCTCCACGTGCTTCCACACCTGCGCGCGCGAGACCGCGAGCCGCTCGGCGAGCGCCCCGCCCGAGCACGGCGCGCCCTTCGCCTCGCGCAAGGCGTCGAGCACCCGCGCGGCGCCCTCGCTCACGCGCGCCCGCGCCCCCGGCCCGTCACCTCGAGCGCGACGTCCGCGTGGGCCGCCGAGTGGGTGAGGGCGCCGATCGAAATGCGGTGGACGCCCGTCTCCGCGACGGCGCGCACGTTGGCCAGCGTGACGCCGCCCGACGCCTCGAGCAGCGTGCGCTCGCGCAGCCGCTTCGCGAGGGCGGCCAGCTCCGGCGCGCTGCGGTTGTCGAGGAGGAGCGCGTCGGCGCCCGCGGCGAGCGCCTCCTCCGCCTGCGCCTCCGACTCGACCTCGACCTGGAGCCAGAGGTGCGGCGGCGCGCCGGCGCGCGCGGCGGACACCGCCGCGCGCACGCCGCCCGCGGCGGCCACGTGGTTGTCCTTCACGAGGAGGGCGTCGTAGAGCCCCGCGCGATGGTTCACGCCGCCGCCCACGGCGACGGCGTACTTCTCGAGGACGCGCCAGCCGGGGAGCGTCTTGCGCGTGTCGACGATCGCGACCCCGGTGCCGGCCACCGCGTCGACGAAGCGCCGCGTCGTCGTCGCGACTCCGCACAGGCGGCCGAGGAGGTTGAGCGCCGTGCGCTCCCCGGCGAGCAGGCTCCACGCCGAGCCGGCGAGGCGGGCCAGCACGGCGCCCGCGTCGACGCGCGCGCCGTCCGCGACGGCCGGCTGCACCTCGACGCCGCCGAGCGCCTCGAAGACGGCCGCGACCACCGCCTGCCCGCACACGACGAGCGGCTCGCGCGCCTCGATCACCGCCTCGAGCGCGACGTCCTCGGGGAGGACGGCGCGCGTCGTCGCGTCGCCGGGGCCCAGGTCCTCGGCGAGCGCCGCGAGGACGCCCGGGAGCCAGGCGGAGCGGGCGGGGGGCGCGGGCACGCGCCGAGTCTACCGGCCGCGCCGCCGCGCCTCACTCGCCCGGGCGGTCATTCGCCCTTGAGCTTGCGGATCTCCTCGCGGATCACGGCCTCGGCGATCTGCGGGACCACCTCCCACGCGACCCGCTCGATGCGCTCGACCGCGTCGCGCACGAGCCGCTCGGTCAGCGGGCCGAACGCCTCCCACGCCATCTTCTCGAGCATGTCGCGCAGCTCCTCGCGCCCGAGCGCGGGCGCCGCGGCGGCCGCGGCGAGCGGGGTCGCGGCGGGAGCGGCCGGCTCGCGCGAGGGGGCCGGCGCCGCCTCGCGCGCCGCCGGGACGGCGGAGGACGCGCGCGCGGGCGCCACCGGCTCGGGCTCCGCGGGCCAGGGGGCGGACGGCTCCTCGTGGGCGGACCAGGGGGCGGCCGGCGCCGGCGCGCGAGGCGGCTGCGCCGGGAGCGGCGGTGCCTGCGCGAGCGGCGCCCCGAGATCGGAGGACGAGACGTCGTAGTCGCGCGCGCCGGCGGGCTCGAACGGCTCCTCGCCGAAGTCCCCGGTCCCGCCCGCGGCCTCGAGCTCGAGCTCGTCGAGGGCGTCGAGAGGCGCCGGGCCGGCGGCCGGGGCGGGCGCCCCGAACCGCGTCGCGCCGGGCGACGCCGCGTCGATGCCCGTGCCACCGCTCGCCTCGCCGAGGATCCGGGTCGGGGCGTGGGCCGGCCCGGTCGGCGCGCCGTCGAGGTCGTCGAGGGCGTCGGCGAAGAGGCTCGACTCCTCGCGCGCGCCGCGCTCGAAGACGTCGTCGAAGGCGAGCGCATCCCCGTCCGCCGGCGTGGCGCCCCGCTCGCCGGCCGGCGCCCGGGCCGCGTGGACCGGGGAGGCGGGCCGGTGCGCAGGCGGCCGCGGCGCGGCGGGCGCCGCCGGGACGGGGTCGTCGAACGAGAATCCCTCGTCCACGGGATCGGGGGCCGCGACCGGCGGGACGACGAGCGTCGTCGCCTCGTCGCGCGACGCGCTCCCGGAGCGCGGGGCCGTCACGTCCTCCTCGTCGAAGAAGTCGTAGGCCGTGTCCGCCGTGTGGGAGACGTGCGGTGCGTGCGGCGCCGGCGGCGCCGGAGGCGCGGGCGTCGCGGCGCGCGCCGGGCGCCCCGCGCCGGCGTCGAGCCGCGCCGGCTCGGCCGCCGCGGCCGGCGCCGCGGAGCCGCGCGCGAGCAGCGCGTTCACCTTGTCGACGAGCGCCTGCGCCTCGAAGGGCTTCGTGATGTGGCCGTCGGCGCCCGCGCGCGCGGCGCGCTGCTCGTCGAACGCCTCGAACGTCCCGGTGAGGAGCAGGACCGGAATGTGCGCCAAGGCGGGGTCGGACTTGATCGCCTGGCACACCTCGTAGCCGTTCTTCCCCGGCATCACGACGTCCGCGAGGATGACGTCGGGGCGCGCCTCCCGCGCGCGTGCGATGGCGTCGTCGCCGTTGTCCACCGTGAGGAGGACGACGTCCTCGTTCGCGAAGCTGATGCCGACGACCTTCTGGATCGTGACGCTGTCGTCGGCGAGGAGCAGGGTCCTGGGCATGTGTCCCCCCACGGCGGGCCGCTCGGATTCCGGTCGCGGAGGGGCGCGCGCGCGCGGCCCCTCCCGCCGCATTCCCACGAAATGATCGGCGGCAAGCCCCCGCGGATTGAATCAAAATCCCACCCGCGTTGCCGTCCGCGTTCCCCGCAGGGTAGCCTCCGGGACGGGCGGCCGAGTGTTCAAGGACCCGGCCCGCGGCGCCGATACGCGCCGAATGCGCGGTGCGGGTCGCGCCCCGAGCCGGCGGCCGGGGCGATCGCGGCGGAGGGCGCTCCGGCCGGGGACCTCGGGGCCGGGAGCGGGCGGATGATCCTTCGGGCGGCGGCGGCGACGGACGTCGGGCTGCGGCGGCGCATCAACGAGGATCGCTACGCGCTCGCCCCCGAGCTGGGCCTCTACCTGGTGGCGGACGGGATGGGCGGCCACACGGCGGGGCAGGTCGCGAGCGAGCTCGCGGCCGACGCCGCGCTGCAGGCGATCCGCGCGCTCGAGGGCGCCTCGGCGAGCCTCGCGGAGAAGCTGCGCTACGCCGTGGCTTCGGCGAACCGGGCGATCTACACGACCGCGCGCGACCGCCCCGAGCTCGCCGGGATGGGGACGACGCTCGTGTGCCTCCTGGCGGGCGAGGGTCGCGCCGCGCTCGCGCACGTGGGCGACAGCCGCGCGTACCTCGTGCGCGGCGGCCGCATCCGCCAGCTCACGGACGACCACTCCATCGTCGGCGAGCTGCTGCGGCGCCACGAGATCAGCGAGGACGCCGCGCGCGAGCACCCCCACCGGCACGTCCTGACCCGCGCGCTCGGCGTGCGCCGCGCGGTGGAGCCCGATCTCGCCGAGCTCACGCCCGCGCCGAACGACCTCTTCGTGCTGTGCTCGGACGGCCTCACGAACCACGTCGAGGACGCCGAGATCGCGAAGACCGTCTCCGAGGGCGACGACCTCCAGGAGAGCTGCGAGCGCCTCATCGACCTCGCCAACGGACGCGGAGGCGAGGACAACACGACGCTCCTCATCGTGCGCTGCGAGAAGGACTGAGCGCCGCGCGGCGCGGGACGGCCACGAGCGCCGCGAAGAGCGCCAGCGAGGCGGCGCTGGCGGCCCAGCCGGCGCGCTCGTAGGGCGTCGGGCCGAGGACGAGCGCCACCCGGTGCGCGCCGCGCGGGACGTCGACCGCGAGGACGCCCCACGCGCGCAGCGCGACGGGCGGCCCGCTCGGGACGCCGTCGAGCTCGGCGCGCCAGCCCGGGTACGCGTGCTGGCGCACGGCGACGCGCGCGGGCCCTTCCGCGCGCACGGTGAGCTCGACGCGCCGCGCGCGCCAGCCCGCGACGCGCACCTCGCCCGCGCCCTCGACGAACGCCGCGCGCGCGCCGCCGGGAAAGAGCTCGCGCGGGTCGCGCTCGTGCGGCACCCGGTACTCGGGCGGCGACTCGCCCGTCGCGAGCACCCTGCCCACGAGCGCCTCGCTCGCGGGCACGTAGCCGAAGGGGCTCCCGTCGAACGTCACCGCGCCGAGCTGGAAGAGGAGCAGCGCGACGACGAGCGCGCCGGCGGCCCCCTGCGCGAGCGGGCGGAGGCGCGGCAGCGCGAGCTCGACGTGCCGCAGCGTCGCGGCGGCGCACGCGGCGGTCGCGACGACGAGCGGGGCGTTGAGCCGCCACGGGAACTGGATGCGGTGGAGGAGCGGGATCCGCTCCCAGAGCGGCTCGCTCGGCGGCAGCATCAGGAAGAGGAGCGCGCCCGCCGCGGCCGCGGCGGAGAGGGCGAGCGCGGGCGCCGGATCCGCCGCCGGCGCGCGCCGCCGCGTGGCGAGCACCGCCGCCGCGCACGCGGCGCAGAACGTCGCGGCCGCCGCGGCGTGGGCGTACACGACGACGAGGAACGCGTCGCGGATCGGGCGCTCGAGGAACCAGCGCGCGTAGTGGAAGTAGCCGGTGTAGAGCGCGTCCTCGTCGACGAAGCGCCCGTGCGTGAGCGCGGTCGCGAGGTAGGCGCCCGCGAGGCCGGTCCCGAGCGCGAGCTGGCCCGCCGCGACGGCGAGCGGCCGCGCGGAGCGCGCGCGCGCGGCGAGGAGCGCGGCGTACCCCGCGGCGAGGGGCGCGCTGGTGAGGGCGGTCGGCGGGTGGGTGAGCAGGAGGAGCGCCGTCGCGAGCGCGCCGCCCGCGAGCGCGGCCCGGGGCGTCTCGCGCGCGCGCTCGAGCGCGGCGAGGACGAGCGGCGGCCAGGTGAAGGCGACGAGCTCCGCGAACGCCGAGCGCAGCACGAAGTCCACGAGGAGGTGGTAGGGGAGCAGCGCGTACGTGGCGGCGCCGAACAGCGCGGGCCCGGCGCCGAGCGGCCGCCGCAGCCAGGCGTACGCCGCGAGCGCGCTCGCGCAGACCGCGAGCCAGCCGGTGACGGCGAGCCGCCACGGCAGCCCCGTCGGGCCCGGGAGGAGCGGCTGGAGCGCGGCCGCGGCGTAGTGCGCGAGCGGCCCGTAGAAGAAGAAGACCGGCGCGCCGAAGCCGTCGCCGACGTCGGCGAGCCAGCGCGGGTAGAGCTCGCCCGCGGCGAGCTGGCGCGCGAAGTGCTCGGCCCAGACGAGGTGCGTGCGCGTGTCGTGGCCCCAGGGCATCCCCTTGCGCAGGATCGGCAGGCACGCGAGCGTCGCGAGCGCGAGCAGCACGGCCGCCGGCCACGCGCCTCCGCGCCCCGTGCCCACCGCCGTCGCCGTCGCCGCGCGCATCGTGCGAGGGTGTCACAAGGCCCCGCGGCGGAGCCAGTCGCGGCGCCGCGCGAGCGCGCGACGCGCCGGGCCGGCGGCCGCGCGCGCGGAAGGGGGCGCTACGCGACGAGGTCGCCGATCCGCCGGAGCGTCTGCAGCGCCTCGTCGGGCAGGCGGGGCGGCTCGCGCCCCACGGCGTGGCAGCCGAGGATGAGCTGCGAGGAGCGCTCCACGATCTCGACCATGTCCGCCGCGCGGCGGAGGCTCCGGCCCGCGACGACGAGCCCGTGGTTCTTCATCAGCACGGCCCAGCAGTCCTTCATCCCTTCGCCCACCGCGTGCGCGAGCTCCGGCGTCCCGGGCATGAGGAAGGGGACGCGCGGGATCTCGCCGAAGAAGGCGGCCTCCGTCGAGATCGGGACGAACGGGAGGTCCGCGTTCGCGAGCGTCGTGGCGTGAGGCGCGTGCGCGTGGATCACGGCCCCCGCCTCGGGCCGCGCCGCATACACGGCACAGTGGATCATGCGCTCGCTCGAGGGCGCCCGCGCGCCCGGGTCGAGCGGGCGCCCGGCGAGGTCGATGCGCACCAGCACCTCCGGGCGCAGGTCTCCCTTGAAGAGCTGGCTCGGCGTGATCCAGACCTCGTCGCGGCCGGGGATGCGCACGCTCACGTTGCCCCCGGTCGCCGTGATGAGCTGCTGCGCGTAGAGCTCCTCGACGACCTGCACGAGCGCGACGCGCGGGTCGTCGGCCGCGACGCCCGCGTGCGCCGCGCCGGCCGGTGCCTCGGCGGCGGCGAGGTCGCCCGGATCCCCGACCGCGGCGCGCGCCGCGCGCCAGAGGCGGGCGAGCTCGCCCTGGAGGTGCTGGAGGGTCATGGCCTTCCCGGTGTCGCCGGTGAAGGAGAGCCGTCCGTCGAGGGCGGCCTGCATGGGCTGGACGCGGCCGGTGAACATCCCGTCCAGGACGTCGGCCGCGAGCCGGAGCTCCACGTCCGCCGGCACGGGCGGCGCGCCGCGCGCCGCGGCGACGGCGTCGTCCGCGAGCCGGAGGTGCAGCTCGAGCCCGGCGTCGGGCACGCGGAAGTGGAGCGTCACGTCGCGACCGCGGGCCGCGGAGCGGAGCGCCTCGGACGCCGCGGCGCGCGCGGCGAAGTCGGCGACGAGCGCCTCGAAGCGGGCGCGGGTCGCGGCCGCGAGCTGCGGCGCGCTCGACGCGGCCGCGGCGGGCTGCTCCTCCCGCGGCGCGGCGGGGACGGCGGGCGCCGCGGCTGCGCGCGCGCGGGCCGGCGCGCGGCGGCGGTCGCGTTGGAGATCCGAGACCGCCGGGCCGGGGCGCGCCGCGAGGCGCGCGAGCGTCTCGGCGTCGGGCGCGCGCCGCGGCTGCGACCACGCGAAGCCCTCGAGCGCCTCCGGGTTGAGCACGTGGTGCGGGCGCTCGCCGCGCAGGAGCCGCGCGAGGTCGTCCGCCACGATGCGCCCCTGGTGCGCGGCGACGTCGCGCGTGTTCCCGCCCACGTGGGGCGTCGCGATCACGTTCTCGAGCGCAAGGAGCGGGTGATCGGCCCCGGGCGGTTCCTCGGCGAAGACGTCGAGCGCCGCGCCGCCGAGCCGCCCCTCGCGCAGCGCTGCGAGGAGCGCCTCCTCGTCGACGAGGGCGGCGCGCGCCGTGTTCACGAGGCACGCGCCGGGCCTCATGCGCGCGAGCTCGCGCGCGCCGAGCAGCCCTTCCGTCGCCTCCGACACGGGCGCGTGGAGGGAGACGAAGTCGCTCTCCGCGAGGAGCGCCTCGAGCGAGGCCGGCTCGGCGCCCGCGAGCGCGATCGCGTCGGCGTCGACGAACGGGTCGCAGGCGAGGACGCGCGTTCCGAACCCGCGCAGCCGGCGCGCGACCGCGCGCCCGACCGCGCCGAGCCCGACGAGCCCCACCGTGCAGCGGCCGAGCTCGCGGCCCCGAAAGGCGGTGAACGCCTGGCCCATGCGGCCGAGGTCGCCCGCCGCGACGTCCGGCCGGCGCAGGAACGCGCTCGCGGGCGCGAGGCGGCGCGCGAGCGCGAGGAGGAAGGCGAGCGTGAGGTCGGCCACCGCCTCGGCATTGCGTCCGGGCGCGTGCAGGACGGGGACCCCGTGCGCGGTCGCGGCGCCGAGGTCGACGTTCACGGCGTCGCCGCGGCAGCTCGCGACGACGCGCAGCGCCGGAAGCGCGGCCAGGGCCGACGCGTCCACGAGGTCGACCTCGGTCACGAAGACCTCGAAGCCGGCGAGCGCCTCGACGAGCGCGGGCCCGGTGAGGAGGCGGCCGCGCTCGCGGAAGCTCGCATGCTCCACCGGCCCGAGCGCGCCGAGCGCGGCGAGGCCCTCGGCGTCGAGGTCGGCGGTCGCGAGGATGCGCGGGCGGGGCGGGGTCACGCAGGCCCCGGAGAGTAGACGCGGCTCGCGCGCCTGCACCTCCACCGGCGGCGTCCTCGCCGCGCCGCGCGCGAGCGCGGCGAGCGCGCGCCGGCCCACGGCTGCCGCCGCCGGGTCCTGCGCCGCGCGCAGCGCCTCGGCCTCGGGCGCGAGCTCGGCGTACGCCGCCGCCGCGGCGGGCTCGGGCTCGAAGCGGCGCGACGGCCTCACGAGCGCGCGCGCCGCCGCGGCCGGGTCGGAGAAGAGGCCGGCCGCCGCGGCCGCGCAGAGCGCCGCGCCGAGCGCGCTCGCCTCCGGCGTCGCGCTCGCCTCGACCGGGCGACCCAGCACGTCCGCGAGGAGCTGGCCGAAGCGCGTGCCGCGCGAGAGGCCGCCCGCAAGGAGCACGTCCCGCGCGGGCCCGAGCGCGGCGTCGAGCTGCGCGAGGTTCGCGCGCACCGCGAACGCGACGCCTTCGAGCGCCGCGCGCGCGGCCGCGGCGCGCGTCGCCTCGCCCGGCGGAAGGAAGAGGGGCGCGCCGAAGAGCGCGCCCGCCGGGAGCCGCAGGCTGCGCGCGTCGAACACCTGGGCGCCGAAGCTCGAGGCCATCCCGTTCGCGCCGGGCGGCGCCTGCGCCGCGCGCGCGAGGAGGCGCGCGACGCCGCCGCCCGGGCCCGGCTCGAGCCAGGCCGCGAGCCACTCGAGCGCCTCGCCTGCGGGCCCCGCGTTGCTGTCGACCATCCAGCGCGCGGGGAGCACGTGGCACTCCGTCCAGAGCCGCGCGTCGCAAGCGGGGCGCGCCGTCACGCCGAGGACGGGAAGCGTCGTCCCGGCCAGCACGAGACGCACGCCGTCGGCCGCGGCTGCCGCGCCGAGGAGCGCGCACGCGCTGTCGGAGCCGCCGAGCGCGACGGGCGTCCCGACCCGGAGCCCGAGCCGCGCCGCGCCCTCTTCGGTCAGGCCGCCGAGCCGCTCGCCGGCCCGCCCGACGCGCGGGAAGAGCGTCGCCGGGAGCCCGAGGCGCTCGGCGAGCGCCGCCGAAAAGGCGTCCTCCGCGAGGTCGAAGAGGCCGCTGTGGCTCGCGTGCGAGCGCTCGGTCGCGACCTCGCCGGTGAGCCGGAAGCCGATCCAGTCGCCGACGGCGAGGAGGCGCGACGCCGGGTCCGCGAGCCGCGGCTCCTCGGCGCCGAGCCGCAGGAGGCGCGCGGCGGCGAGGATGGGCTGCGGCCAGTGCCCGGCGACACGCGCGAGCGTCGGTCCGAGCTCCGGCGCGAGGCGGAGGGCCTCGAGCGCCGCGCGCGCGTCGCGGTTGCCCCAGGCGTCGAGCACGGCGCCGCCCGGCCCGAGCGCGACGTGGCCGAAGCGCACGCTCGCGACCGCGACGCCGAGGACGCGCGCGGGGGCGGCGCCGGCGGCGCCGAGCGCCGCGCGCGCCGCGTCGCCGAGCGCGCGCAGGCCGGCCTCGAGGTCGAGCGGGCCCGCGCCGAGCGGATCGGCGGCCGGCGCCGCGGACGCCGCGGGGCGGCGCGCCACGGCGACCGCGCCGGTCGAGACGTCGAGGAGCAGCGCGCGGGCGCCGCTTCCGCCCCAGTCGAGCCCGAGGAGGAAGCCGTCCCTCACGCGGGCCTCACGCGGGATCGAACACGACGGGGAGCGCGATCGGCGAGCGGAACGTAAGGCCCGTGACGTGCACGTCCGCCGCGTCCGGGTCGAGGCGCAGGTTCGGCAGGCGCTCGAGCAGCGCGTTCAGGGCGACGGCCGTCTCCATGCGCGCGAGGTGCATGCCGAGGCAGCGGTGCGCGCCGAAGGCGAACGCGAGGTGCGGCTTCTGCGGGCGCTGGATGTCGAACGCGTCCGGGCGCTCGTAGCGGGTCTCGTCGCGGTTCGCGGCGGCGAGGTTCACGGAGATGATCGCGTCGCGCGGGATCCGGACGCCGCCGAGCACGACGTCCCGCGTCGCGGTCCTCATGATGCTCGTGAGCGGCGCCTCCCAGCGCAGCCCCTCCTCGATCGCCTGCGGGAGGAGCGCGCGGTCGGCGCGCACCGCGGCGAGCTGCTCGGGGTGCGAGAGCAGCCCGAACAGGAGGTTGCTCGAGGAGCGGTACGTCGTCTCGGCGCCGGCCGGAGCGAGGAGCCGCAGGAACGCGTAGATCGCCTCGTCCTCGAGCCGGGTGCCGTCGAGCTCCGCGTGCGCGAGCACGCTCATCAGGTCGTCGCGGGGCTCGCGCCGCCGCTCGGCGAGGACGCGGGCGAAGAGCTCGCGCAGCGACTGCGACGCGCGCAGCCCGCGCAGCGGGTCGATCGCGATGCTGATGAGCTCGACCGCGAGCCGGTGGAACTCGGCGTGGTCGCGCTCGTCGAGCCCGATCATCCCCGCGATGACCGACACCGGGAAGGGGAACGTGAGCTCCCGCACGAGGTCCGCGCGGCCGCGCTCGGCGAAGCGGTCCACGAGCGCGTGCACGACGGGGCGCACGAGCTCGCGCTCCCAGCGGTCGAGCGCGCGCTTCGTGAAGGCCTTCTGGAGCAGCCCGCGGAAGCGCGCGTGCTCGGGCTCGTCCATCTCGAGGATGGTGCGGCCCATCACGACGCCCATCGTGCCGGCGTACACGCGCGACGAGAACGTCGCGCCGTCGAGGAGCACCTGGGCCACCGCGTCGTGCCCCACGACCATGTACACGTGGTCCGGCATCGTGGGCGGCCGCGGATGGTCGCCGACCAGGCGCTGGACCGGCACCCGGTGCACCGGGCCCTTGCGGCGCAGCTCGGCGAAGTACGGGTACGGGTCGCGCACCCGGCCCATCCCCTGCGCGCGGTTGAACTCGTCGAAGGGGTCGTAGGCGGCGGGCTCGGCCATGCTCAGGTCCTCTCGGCGGGACGGGGCGTGCGCAGCAGCCGGTGCGCGAGGCGCAGCAGCTGCCGCCGGTGCTCGGCGAGCCGCTCCGGCGCGAAGGCGTCGGCCCCGAGCTCGGGCACGAAGGCGGGAAGGGCGGTGAGCTGGAACAGGCTCGCGCCGGCGATCGCGCTCGCGACGCGGGCCGCGTCGAGCTCCGCGGCGAGGGGCTGCTCGCTGCGCGCGAGCACCCGGCGCACGAGCGCGAAGAAGGGCTCCGTGTGCGCGCGCAGGACGGGCGCCCCGCCGCGCGCGTCGAGCACCTCGCGCAGGAGGAGGCGCGGGAGGGCCGGGCGCCGACCGATCGTGTCGACCCACGCCTCGATCGCGCGGTCGACGCGCTCGAGCAGGGGGCCCGGGGCGTCGAGCGCGGCCTCGACGCCGGCGAGGAGCTCCGAGAAGAGGTCGTGGAGGACCGCTTCGTAGAGCTCCCGCTTGTCGCGGAAGTAGTAGACGATGGACGCGCGGCGGATGCCCACCCGCTCGGCCACGTCCTCGAGGCGGGTCGCCTCGAAGCCGCGCTCGGCGAAGAGCGCCTCGGCGGTCTCCAGGATGGCCGCCCGGGTTCGCTCCGCCTTCGTCGTCGCGCGCGGGACGGGCGTCACCCTTCTTTTCTACCTGCGCGCAGGTAGACAAGTCAAGCCGATTTGTGGGATGCTGGCCGCCGGCCGGACGATGCGAGGGGCCGGGAGGGCGGGCGTGGCAGCGCGCATCCGGGTCGACCGCGACAGCTGCCAGAGCTCCGGGCGCTGCGTCGGCGCGGCGCCCGAGGCGTTCGTGCTCGACGCCGACCGCCTGGCCCGCGCCACCCCGGCGGCCGCCTCGCTTCCGTACGAGCGCGCGCTCGAGATCGCCCGCGCCTGCCCGGCCCTCGCGATCGAGCTCCTGGACGAGCGCGGCGACCCGGTCGACCTCTGACTCCGAGCGGGCGTTCCCCGGAGCCGGCGAGCGGGACGGGCCTCGCGGAGCCCGGTTCCGGAGGAGGGGTGTCCCCCTCGTCAGGGAAGTGGAACGTCCCCTTCGTCTACACGCGCTCCAGGATCGTGCCCGTGCCGAGGCCGCCGCCGCAGCACATGGAGACGAGGGCGTAGCGGCCGCCCGCGCGCTCGAGCTCGTGGAGGGCGGTGGTGAGGAGGCGGTCGCCCGTCGCGCCGGTCGGGTGGCCGAGCGCGATCGCGCCGCCGTTCGGGTTCACCCGCTCGGCGACCGGACCGCACTCCTTCTGCCACGCGAGCACGACGCTCGCGAAGGCCTCGTTCACCTCGTAGACGTCCATGTCCTCGATGCGAAGGCCGGTCTTCGCGAGGAGCTTGCGCGTCGCGGGAATCGGGCCCTTCAGCATCGTCACGGGGTCGACGCCGACGATCGTCGAGTAGACGACCCGCGCGCGCGGCCGCAGCCCGTGGCGCTTCAGCGCGTCCCCCGAGGCCAGCAGCACCGCCGAGGCGCCGTCCGTCACCTGCGACGACGTCCCCGCCGTGTGGAGGCCGCCCTCGACGACGGGCTTCAGCGCGCCGAGCTTCTCGAGCGACGTCTCGCGCAGCCCCTCGTCGCGCGCGACGACGCGCGTCTCGCCGGTGGGCTTTCCCTCGGCGTCGAGGACCGGCGCCTCGATCGGCACGACCTCGCGCTCGAAGCGGCCCTCGTCCCAGGCGCGGCGCGCGAGCTGCTGGCTGCGCAAACCGAACGCGTCCGTCTCGGCGCGCGTGATCCCGTACTCCTTGGCGATGAGCTCGGCGCCCTCGAACTGGCTGTGGAAGGCGTAGCGGGCGAAGTAGCTCTTCGGCACCGGGCGGCCGAAGTGCTGGAAGTTCGCCCCGAGCGGGATCCGGCTCATGGACTCGACGCCGCACGAGAGGACGAGGTCCTCGAGGCCCGAGCCCACGAGGCCCGCCGCGAGCGTCGAGGCCTGCTGGCTCGAGCCGCACTGGCTGTCGACGGTCGTGGCCGCCACCTCGAGCGGGAGCCCGGCGGCGAGCCACGCCGTGCGCCCCACGTCGAACGCCTGCTCGCCCACCTGCGACACGCAGCCCGCGATCACCTGGCCGACCGCCGCGGGCTCGACGCCGGCGCGCTCGAGGCACGCCTTCTGGACGGCGCCGAGGAGGTCGGCGGGATGGACCGCGGCGAGCCCGCCGCCCCGGCGTCCGAGCGGGGAGCGGGCGGCGGCGACGACGTACACCTCGCGCATGGCGTTGCCTCCGGGCGTGGATCGGAACGTGAAGGGCGGCGAGTCTAGCCGGTTCCGGTGGCGAGCCGCTCGACGCGCGTCTCGCCCAGGTGCGCTGCGATGTGCTCGCGCATCGCGGCCGCGAGCGCCTCGGCGTCGAGCCCTGCGAAGCGCTCGTAGGGCCACGGCTCGAGCACCGTGAGCCGGAGCGGATGGCGCCCGCGCAGCACGAATCCGCGCTTCGGCAGCGCGTCGGCGGTCCCCTCCACCACGATCGGAAGGAGCGGCCGGCGGTTGCGCAGGGCGAGCTCGAACGCGCCCGGCTTGAAGGCGCGCAGGCGGCCGTCCGGCGAGCGCGTCCCTTCCGGGAACATCATCACGGAGTTGCCGTCGGCGAGGAGCTGGTCGCACGCGCGCAGCATCTCGACGACGCTCGCGCGGTCGCCGCGGCGGAGGGCCACGTAGCCGTTGAGCCGCATGTTCCAGCCGATGAAGGGCACGCGGAAGTTCTCGATCTTCGAGACCCACTTGAAGTGCACGAACAGCCGGAAGAGGACCAGGATGTCGAGCAGGGAGAGGTGGTTGCACACCATCACGTAGGTTTCGCCGGAGCGGATCCGCGCGCGCCCCTCGACGCGGAGCGGCCAGGCCGGGTTCAGCCACGTATAGAGCGAGGCCCAGAAGCAGGTGAAGAGGTGGAGCGCGCGGCGGCGGCGGTCGAAGGGCGCGCTGAGCGCGAAGACGAGGACGGCGACCGGGAAGAGCGCGACCGAGCTCAGCGCGAGGAAGGCCCAGAAGAGCGCGGAGAGCGCGACCCGCAGCATCGGCGCCGGAGGCTAGGCGACCGCGGCGCGGCGCGCCGCCGCGGCGCGCGTCCCCGCGAACCGGACGCCGCAGAACGGCGGACGCGCGCCGCGCGGCGTGGTCCGCGACGGGTGAGCCGTCTATCGTCCCCGCGCGATGGGAGAGCCGCAGGCGCCCCGGGGCGGCGTGGAGGTCGTCCACCTGCGCTTCCGGCGCGGGTCGCGAGTCGTCTTCACCGACCTCGGGTGCCGCATGCCGGCGGGTCGCATCACCGTGGTGCTCGGCGCGAGCGGCAGCGGGAAGAGCACGCTCCTGCGCCTCGTCGCGTCGCTCGAGCGCCCCGAGGCCGGCGAGATCCGCATCGACGGCGAGCGCACGTCGGGGATGGACGCGGCGGCGCTGCGGCGCCACCGCCGCGGCGTCGGCATGATGTTCCAGGGGGGCGCGCTGCTGAACTCGATCACCGTCTTCGACAACGTCGCGCTCCCGCTGCGCGAGCACACGCGCCTCTCGGAGGCGGAGATCCGCGACGTGGTCCACCGCACCTTCGAGGCGGTCGGCCTCGAGGACGTGGACGGCCTCCTCCCGGGCCAGCTCTCCGGCGGGATGACGAAGCGCGCCGCGCTCGCGCGCGCGCTCGTCCTGCGCCCCGCGCTCCTCCTTTGCGACGAGCCGTTCTCCGGGCTCGACCCCGCCACCGTGCGGCTCGTGGAGGCGCTCCTCCTCGACGTGAACCGGCGCCTCGGGCCGACGATCGTGCTCACCTCGCACCACGTGCCCTCCACCGTGCGGATCGCGGACCACGTCGTCGTCCTCACGGGCGGCGGCGCGGTGGAGGGGCCGGTCGCGGCGCTGCGCCGCAGCCCCGCGCCCGCGGTGCAGGAGTTCTTCGCGGAGCTGGCCGAGGCGGCGCCGTGAGGGAGGGGATCACGGATCTCGGCGCGCGCGGCGTCGGGGCGGTCTACGGCCTCGGCCGCTTCGGCGCGTTCGCCGCGCAGGTGGCCGGCGCCCTCGGGACGCCGCCCGCGCGCGCGCGCCGCATGCTCGACGAGCTCCACGACGTGGGCGTCCTCTCGCTCGCCGTGATCGGCGTCTCGGGGCTCGCCGTCGGCATGGTGCTCGGCCTCCAGGGCTACAACACGCTGGTGCGCTTCGGCGCCGAGGAGAGCCTCGGCGCGGTGGTCGGCCTCTCGCTGATCCGCGAGCTCGGGCCGGTCCTCTCCGCGCTCCTCGTCACGGGCCGCGCGGGCTCCGCCGCGGCCGCGGAGATCGCGTCCATGGGCGTCACCGAGCAGCTCGACGGCCTGCGCATGATGTCGATCGAGCCCGTCCACTTCGTCGTCGCGCCCAAGGTCGTCGCCTTCACGGCCTGCATGCCGCTCCTCTCGGCGATCTTCATCGTGCTCGGGCTGGCGGGCGGGTACCTGGTCGGCGTCCTCTTCCTCGGCGTCGACGCGGGGAGCTACGTCTCGAGCCTCTCGGAGACGGTGGAGCTCGTCGGCGACGTCGTCCCGAGCCTCGTGAAGTCGCTCGTGTTCGGCGTCCTCGTGGGCCTCATCGCGGCCTACCGCGGCTTCCACGCCGAGCCCCACTCGGCGGGCGTGAGCGCCGCGACCACCTCCACGGTCGTCGTGGCGTCGGTGACCACGCTGATCGTCGACTACTTCCTCACCGCGCTCTGGGGGGTGTAGCGGCATGCCGTCGCGCCGGCGCGACTTCCTGGTCGGGCTCTTCCTCCTGCTCGGGATCGGGGCGATCGCGATGCTCTCGGTCTCCGTCGGCGGCGCGAGCTACCGCGGGCCGGGCGGGCTCGAGCTCGTCGTGACGTTCGACCAGATCGGCGGCCTCAAGCCGCGCGCGCCGGTCGTGATCGGCGGCGTGAAGGTGGGCTCGGTCCGCTCCATCGGGCTCGACGACGAGCTGCGGGCGCGCGTCGTCCTCGACGTCGACCGGCGCCTGAAGCTCCCCACCGACACCTCCGCCGTGATCCTCACCGCCGGCGTCCTCGGCGACCAGTACGTCGAGCTCGCGCCCGGCGCCGACGAGGCGCTGCTCGGGCCGGGCGACGAGATACAGTTCAAGCAGGACGCGTTCGTCCTCGAGCGCATGATCGGAAGGCTGATCCAGAATCTGGAGGACGAGGAGCCGTGAGGCGCATCCTTTCCCTCGTGCCCGCGGCGCTCCTCGCGCTCGCCTGCACGAGCCCGCCGCCCGGCCCCGACGGGCGCGTGGACCCCGACCCCTACGAGCGGCAGAACCGGCTGTTCTTCGCGTTCAACGACGGCCTCGACCGCGCGGTGGCGCAGCCGCTGGCGCGCGCGTGGCGCTTCGTCACGCCGCAGCTCCTCCGGACCGGGCTCGACAACGCGTTCCTGAACCTGCGCTTCCCGACGCGCGCGGTGAGCTGCCTCGGCCAGGGGCGGCCCGGCGACGCGGGCCGCGAGACGCTGCGCTTCGCGGTGAACACGACGATCGGCGTCGTCGGCGTCTACGACGCGGCGACGAGCCTGTTCGGGCTCCCGCTCTACGACGAGGACACCGGCCAGATGCTCGCCGCGTGGGGCGTCGGCGCGGGCCCGTTCTGGATGATCCCGCTCCTCGGCCCGTCGAACCCGCGCGACACGGTCGGCTATCTCGTCGACGGGCTCCTGAACCTCGCGGTCCTCGCGCCCGCGTACGTGGCGCCCGTGGCCTGGCTGAACGGGCGCGCGATCGCCGTCCCCACCGTGGACCGGGCGCGCGAGGCCTCGCTCGACTACTACGTGTTCGTGCGCGACGCCTACCTCCAGCGGCGCGAGCGTCAGATCGCCGAGCGCGGGCCGGTGCGCCGGCTCGACCCCGACGCGCCGGAGGAGCCGCTCCTGCCGGACGACGACCTCTACTTCGTGGAGGAGGACGAGGGCGGGGCCGCGGGCGCAGCCGGGGACGAGAGCGGGACCGGCGCGCCCGCCGCGGAGGACGAGTAGATGGGACCGCGCACGCCTCGCGCGGGGCGCGCGCGCGCCGCGCGTCTCGGGCTCGCCATGGCGCTCGCCGCCGCGCTCGCGCCCGCGCCCGCCCGCGCTGCCGCCGCGGAGGAGGCGAAGGCGGTCGTGAGCGAGACGCTGGAGCGCGTCCTCGTCGTCCTGCGCGAGCGCTCGAAGCCCGCGGGCCAGCGCCGCAGCGAGGTCGAGGCGATCGCCTACGCGCGCTTCGACTTCCCGACCATCTCGAAGCTCGTCCTCGCGCGCAACTGGCGCAAGCTCTCGCCCGCGCAGCAGCAGGACTTCATCGGCGAGTTCAAGCGCCATCTCACGCTCACGTACTGGAAGACGCTCGAGGACTACCGCGACGAGAAGGTGCTCGTGACCGCCGCGCGCGAGGAGCGCAACGGCGACGTCACCGTGCGCAGCCACATCGAGAGCGGGCGCTCGGAGCCGATCCGCATCGACTACCGCCTGCGCGCGGGCGGAGGGCGCTGGGCGGTGATCGACGTGGTGATCGAGGGCGTCTCGATGGTGCAGAACTTCCGCGCGCAGACGCAGGAGATCATCGCCCGCGACGGCATCGACGCCCTCATCGCGAAGCTGCGCGAGAAGAACGACGCGCGCAGCCGGAAGGAAGGCTAGGCCGTGGCCTCGGCGTCCGCGGCGCCGCCCGCGCCTGCCATCGACCTCCTCGACGGGCACTTCTACGCGGGCGACCCGTTCCCCGCCTTCGCGTGGATGCGCGCGCACGCGCCGGTCTACCGCGACGAGGCGCGCGGCCTCTTCGGCGTCGCGCTGCACGAGGACGTCCAGCGCGTGTCGAAGAGCCCCGACGTCTTCTGCTCGAGCGGGAGCTCGCGGCCGGACGCCCCGGCGATCCCCTCGATGATCAACATGGACGACCCGCTCCACAAGCGGCGCCGGAACCTCGTGAACCGCGGCTTCACGCCGCGCCGCGTGGACGACCACGAGCCGAAGATCCGCTCGATCTGCCGCGAGCTCGTCGCGAGGGTCGGGCCGCGCGGGGCGTGCGACTTCGTGCGCGACCTCGCCGCGCCGCTCCCGATGATCGTGATCGGCGACATGCTGGGCGTGGAGCCCGCCGACCGCGACGCGCTGCTGCGCTGGTCCGACGAGCTCATCGAGGGGACCTCCGCGACCTCGACGCCCGCGCAGCGCGAGGCCGCGGCACGCGCCTTCGCGGAGTACGCCGCCTACCACCGCGACGTGGTCGCCGACCGGCGCGCGCGCCCGCGCGACGACCTCGTGAGCGTCCTCGTCCACGCGGAGATCGACGGCGAGAGGCTCGACGACGAGGCGCTGCTCCAGGAGTCGCTGCTCCTCCTCGTCGGCGGCGACGAGACGACGCGTCACGTGATCAGCGGCGGCATGCTGGCGCTGATCCGGAACCCGGACCAGCGCGCGCTCCTCGCGCGCGAGCCGGCGCGCATCCCGCTCGCGGTGGAGGAGATGCTGCGCTGGGTGACGCCCATCCAGAACATGAACCGCACGGCCACGCGCGACGTCGAGCTGCGCGGCCAGCGTATCGCGAAGGGCGACAAGGTCCTGCTCCTCTACCCGTCGGCGAACCGCGACGAGCGCGTCTTCGCGCAGCCCGGCCGCTTCGACGTGACGCGCGACCCCAACCCCCACCTGGCCTTCGGCGGCTACGGCACCCACCACTGCCTCGGCGCGAGCCTCGCGCGGCTCGAGCTGCGCGTCGCGTTCGAGGAGCTCCTCGCCGCGCTGCCCGATCTCGAGCTGGCCCCGGGCGCCGCGCTGCCGCTGCGCCCGTCGAACTTCATCGTGGGCCTCGAGCGGATGCCCGTCGTCTTCGCGCCCCGCGGCGGATCCGGCGAGGGGACGCGCTCCGAGGCGAGCGGGCTTCGCTGACGCAGGGCTCCGGCGCGCTCGTGAACGAGGGGGCGGCTCCGGCGCCAGGACGATCGGCGTCCGCGGCGGCCCCCACCACGCGCGCGGCATCGGGAACGGGACCCGCCGGACGGCGTCGCGCGGCCGCGCGCCACGGCGTCCCCCGCCGGCGTTCGGTACGCTGCGGGGCGCGCTCTCCGCCGCTGCGCGTCGCGCGTCGGCGCCCGCTGCCGCGGGCGGCGACGCACGCGGCGCGCGCGGCGACGAGGCGGACGAGGCCGACCCCCAGGGCGGCGCAGGAGGCGCGACGTGCACGACGGCTACGCGCGGGTGGTGCTGACGATCGTCGCGGCGGCGCTCGTCGTCCTCGTGCTGATCGAGGGCGGCTGGATCGAGGGGCCGGCCGCGCGCGAGGCGCGCGAGGCCCCGGCGGCGGGCCGCTACCAGTACGCGCCGGTCCGCTACGGGCCGCTCGGGAACTTCCTCCTGCGCTTCGACACGGCGACGGGGAGGCTCGAGCGCGTGCGCTTTCCCGCGCCCGACGTCGTGTGGGAGGAGGTGGGCGTCCTCGCGCCGGGCCAGGAAGCCAAGCCGGACCCGTTGAAGGCGGCCGCCCCGGGCGGAGGCGGCGTCTCCCTCGGCGGCCCGGGCCTCGTGATCCCGGGGCTGCAGGAGCAGCTCGAGAAGCTGCGGCCGCAGGCGCCGCCCGCGGCCGCTCCGGAGAGCCCGACGCAGCCGGCGCCCGCGACCCCGCCGCCGGGTGGAGGCGCCGCGCGGCCTTGAGCGAGGCGCAGAGCGCCGCGCGCGTCGCGAGCGTCCCGCGCAGCCGTCTCGCCGCCTGGGCCGCGCTCGCGCTCCTCGCCGGCGTCGCGTGGCGCGAAGGCGTCGCGTTCGCGCTCTCGAGCGGGAGCGCGGCGGACGCGGAGCACGTCTTCTTCGCCGCCGCGGACAACCCCCCGTGGCTGGTGACGTCGATCTGCGTCGCGCTCCTCGTCTCGCGGCGCCGGGACCTCGCGCGCGCCGTGGGCGCGCCCGGGGCGCCGGCGGGCGCGCTCGCGCTCTTCGCGCCCGGCCTCGCCCTCCTCGCGTGGGGGCACCTCGTCGCGGCGCCCGACCTGAGCCTCGCCGGGACGATCGCGTCGGCGCTCGGCGCGGCCTACGCCGTCGCGGGCGCCCACTTCGCGCGTCTCGTCGCGCTCCCCGTCGCGCTCCTCGCCTTCGCGGTGCCGATCCCGGGCGTCCTCGTGAACCAGGTGGTCTGGCCGCTCCAGCTCTGGACCGCGACCTACGCGCACGCGCTGCTCCGGCCGCTGGATCTCACGATGCTGCGCACCGCGGACCTGCTGCGGACGCCGGACCACAGCTTCATCGTGATCGAGGCCTGCAGCGGGCTCGGCTCGATCGAGGTGCTCGTGTTGCTGTCCCTGGCGTGGGCGTGGCACACGGGCGCCGGGTTCTGGCACGGCGCCGCGCTCGCCGCCGCCGCGCCGTTCGTCGCGTTCGCGCTGAACGGCTTCCGCGTCGCGGGCCTCGTCCTCTACCCCGACTCGGGGTTCTGGTCCGTGCACACGACGCAGGGGATCGTCACCTTCGCGCTCGGAACGCTCTGCATCGCGCTCCTCGACCGCTGGATCGTCGCGCGGCTCGCAGGGCGAGGGGACGCGGACCCGGGCCGCGAGGCGGCCGCCTCGCGCGCCGCGCGGGAGGCGCGCGTCGCGCAGCCGCCGGTCTGGCTCCTCGCGGCGCTCGGCGCGGCGGCGCTGGCGACGCTCGCGCTTCCGCGCGTTTCGCCTCCCCCCGACGTCCGCGGACCGGCACTGCTGCCCGAGGCCTTCCCGGGCTTCCGGGCCGTCCGCCGCCTCGAGCCGGACCGCCTCTACCTCGGGTCCCTCCGCTACACGCGAAGCGCGTACCAGACCTACGAGCGGAAGCGTCCGGACGGCGGCGCGGAGGCCATCGCGGTCTTCGTCGGCGAGGACTCGCGCCGTCACCGCTTGACGAGCCCGCTCTCGCCGAAGAACGGCGTCCCCGGACGCGGCTGGTCCGTCGAGCGCCGCACCCGCGAGCCGCTCCCGTACCCCTTCGCGGTGGAGCGCGTGGAGGCGCAGGGGGAGCAGCACCGTCTCCTCGCCTACCAGCTCTACCTCGGCGTCGAAGGCGTGGGCACGGAAGCGCTGCGCTCGCTCCTCGCGCTCGACCGCTCGCCGCTCGCGCGACCCGGACACGCGTTCGCCGTTCGGCTCGAGACGGTGGTGGAGCCGACCGCCACGGGGCTCGCGGAGGCCGAGGCGCGGCTGCGCGATGCGCTGCGCGAGCTCGCTCCCTGGTTCCGCGGGCTCGCCGCCTGGAAGCGTCCCTCGGAGCGCGGCGACCCCCGCGGCTGATCGACGCCCGACGCGCGGCCCTCGATCGGATGGCGGCGGATCCCCGAGGGGGCGACCGGGCGTCCTGGCAGAGGCCGCCCCGGCTTCCCACGCGTGCACGCAGGAGTAGGTCGGGCGGATGCGGGCTCGCTTCGGCCCGAGCTACGCTGGCCTCCAGGCGGCGCTCGCGAGAGCCGAAAACAAGATGTTGCGGATCGCGCGACTCGCCACCAAAATTGCGTTCGTTCACCCCTGTGCCGCATCGGTCCGGCCCGCGCGTGCGGAGTCGTCGATGAGGGAGGTTGATTCGATGTCGAGATGGATCGCGAACCTGACCTTCGCGGCTGCGCTGGGTCTCGTGACGACGGTGGGGCTCGCGGGTGTGGCCTCGGCGGGGCCGACGTTCGACTGCGGCAACGGCGTGGTCGAGCCGCCCGAGCAGTGCGACGACAGCAACGAGGTCACCGGCGACGGCTGCAGCTTCCCGAGCTGCTTGCCGGAGGTGTGCGGCGACGAGATCACGAACCCGGATCCGCCCTCCAACGAGGAGTGTGACGACGGCAACACGACGCCGGGCGACGGCTGCGACGAGAACTGCCAGGACGAGCCCGATCCGCAGCTGAAGCCGCAGCAGAACTGCATCAACGGCATCAACAAGAACGAGCTCGGCGTGGTGAAGGCCGCCAACAAGGGCGCCGGGAAGTGCCTGAAGGACGTCGCGAAGGGCGCCCAGGCCGACCTCCCGGCCTGCCTCGCGGCCGTCGACACCACGAAGGCCGAGGGGAAGACCACGGCCACGGCGACCAACAAGTGCGGCGGCGAGGGTGCGCCGGACTTCGCCTTCACGGACGCGGCCACGGTGAACACGGCCGCGACGACGGCCTCGAGCAACCTCTTCACCGAGATCTTCGGCGACCCGGCGACGGTCGCGGACAAGGAGGCCGACCAGGCCGGCGCGGCGTGCCAGGCCGAGGTGCTGAAGCGGGCGGCGAAGCTCCAGGAGACCTGGCTCGCCGAGGCGAACAAGGCCAAGAAGGCCGCGCTGAAGAGCACCAACAGCACGCCGGGCGTGAACACCGACGAGGCGCTCGCGGCGGCGATCGACACCGGGGTCGGGGCCAGCACGAAGATCGACAAGGCCGAGACCGCGCTCACGAACGGCATCGGGAAGAAGTGCGCGGGCGTCGACATCCAGGGCCTGTTCGACTGCGACGACGCGGCCGACGGCACGGCGCTCGGGACCTGCGCGATCCAGGCGGCCGAGCGCGAGGCTTGCGTCGCGCTCGAGACGGGCGACGACCTCGATCTCGCCTGCCCGGGCGACGCCTGAGCCGAGCTCCAAAGCGGAGCCCCGGGGTGCGCCCCGGGGCTCCCGACCTCCCTCGACGCGCCCGCTGGGACCACCGCCCACCGGGCGCGTCGCATTTCTGCGCGCACGGGCACGTACGGCGCGCCGCCGCGCGCTCGTGCGGGCGCGGCCACCCGGGGTAGCATGTCGGCCCCGAACCGCGGGAGGAGGGGTCCATGGTTCGCTCGGCTCGCGTCGTCGTCCTCGCGCTCGCGCTCGCCGCGCTCGGCTCGTGCCGGCTCCCGGGCGCAGGCGGCGGCGAGGAGGCGGCATCCGACGCCGCGGCCGCCCACCGGCCGCGGCTCCTCACCGGCCTCGGCGACCACCACCACGCGATCTCGACGCGCTCCGAGCTCGCGCAGCGCTACTTCGACCAGGGCCTCGTCCTCACCTTCGGCTTCAACCACGAGGGCGCGATCGACGCCTTCCAGGAGGCGGCCCGGCTCGACCCCGACTGCGCGATGTGCTTCTGGGGCGTCGCCTACGCGTACGGCCCGAACATCAACGCCCCGATGGGGCCCGAGGCCGCGGCGAAGGCGTACGCCGCGCTCCAGGAGGCGCGCGCGCGCCTGGCGCACGCCTCGGACAGGGAGCGCGGCTACATCGAGGCGCTCTCCGCGCGCTACGCGCCCGACCCGCAGCCGGCGGATCGAAAGCCGCTCGACGCCGCGTACGAGCAGGCGATGCGCGCGCTGGCGGCGCGCCATCCCGACGACCTCGACGCGCAGACGCTCTGGGCGGAGGCCGTCATGGACCTCTCGCCCTGGAACTACTGGCACGACGACGCGACCCCGCGCGAGGGGACGCTCGACGCCCTGCGCGCGATCGAGGGGGTCCTCGCGCGCGATCCCGAGCACCCGGGCGCGAACCACTTCCTGATCCACCTGGTCGAGCGCTTCGAGCCCGAGCGCGCGGAGGCGGCGGCGGATCGGCTCGTCGCGATCGCGCCCGACGCCGGGCACCTCGTCCACATGCCCTCCCACATCTACTGGCGCGTCGGGCGCTACCAGGACGCCTGGCGCGTCAACGAGGCGGCCGCCGCGTCCGACTACGCCTACCTGACGTGGTGTCGATCCGTCCCGTTCTACGCCTCGGCCTACCTGACGCACAACCTGCACTTCCTCTGGGCGGCGGCCGCGGCGGAGGGCCGCCGGGACGAGGCGATCACCGCGGCCCGCAACCTCGCGGCGGCGATCCCGCGCCACCGGATCGCGGCGTTCCCGCCGCTCGAGGACTTCCTCACGATCCCGGTGCTCACGCTCGCGCGCTTCGGCCGCTTCGACGCGGTCCTCGCGGAGCCCGCGCCGCCCGAGGAGCTGCGCTACGCGACCGCGATGCACCGCTACGCGCGCGGCCTCGCGCTCGTGAGGGCCGGGCGGGGCGCCGAGGCGCGCGGCGAGCTCGACGCCGTCGCGGCGGCGGCCGCGGACCCGGCGCTCCAGGCGCTCGTCTTCGTCGAGGGCCCGGTCTCGCGGCGCCTCGAGACCGCGCAGCACCACCTCGCCGGGGAGCTCGCGGCCGCGGAGAAGCGCTGGGACGCGGCGGTGTCGGAGCTCGAGGCGGCGGTCGCGATCCAGGACTCGCTGGCCTACACCGAGCCGCCGCCCTTCTACTTCCCCGTGCGCCAGGCGCTCGGCGCGGTCCTCCTCGAGGCCGGCCGCGCGAAGGAGGCCGAGGCGGTCTACCGGAAGGACCTGGCCCAGTATCCGAAGAACGGCTGGTCGCTCTTCGGGCTCGCGAAGGCGCTGCGGAAGCAGGGCCGCGGCGCGGACGCGCGCTGGGCGGAGCAGGGCTTCCGCGCGGCGTGGGCGCGGGCGGACGTCGAGCTGGCGGCGTCGCGCTTCTAGGCGCGAGGACCGCCGCCGAGGGCGACCCGCACGCCACGGAACCCGGGCCGCACGCCGTGCTGACCGCCGCGTTCTTCGACCGCGACGCGCAGGCCGTGGCCCGCGACCTCCTCGGCAAGGTGCTGCGGCGCCGCGTGGGACGGCTCTGGCTCGCGGCGCAGATCGTGGAGGCCGAGGCGTACTACCGCCGCGAGAAGGGGAGCCACGCCTCGCTCGGCCGCACGGCGAGCCGCGAGCCCCTCTTCATGCCGCCCGGCACGATCTACATGTACTACGCGCGCGGCGGGCACTCGCTGAACGTGAGCTGCCGCGGCGCCGGGAACGCCGTCCTCGTGAAGGCGGCGCGCCCGTACGTGGACGCGCGCTCCGGGGAGGCGAGCCTCGCCTGGATGCGCGCGGCGAATCCGGGCGCGCGCGGCCCGCGGCCCGACGCGCGCCTCTGCGCCGGACAGACGCTCCTCTGCCGCGCGCTCGCGCTGCGCGTTCCCGAGTGGACGGGCCGCACGTTCGACCCGACGCGCTTCTACGTCGAGGACGTCGGCTACCGCCCCGAGGCGATCGTGCAGGCACGCCGCCTCGGCATCCCGGCCGGGCGCGACGAGCACCTCCCGTACCGCTTCCTCGACGCGGGCGCGCTCGCCTCCGTCACCTCGAACCCGCTCGCGCGGCGCGGCGCGCAGGAGGGCCTCGACTACCGCGTCCTCCGGCCGCGGCGCCGGGCGCTCGCGGCTGCGCCGGCTCGCTCCGCGGGCGTCCGGGGCCGGGGGTAGCCGGCAAGAGGGCGTCGCCGTCGGGTCGGGCGAGCACGGTCTCCCACAGGGCGCCTCATCGCCCGCAGCTCGTCGGACGGGTCGTCTGGACGTCCGAAAGGGGCCTGCATCGAGCCTGCCGTCCTTGCCTGGCGAGAGCGCAGGGGGACCGCAAGGAGCCCGGCGCCCTCCGCGCGGACGACGCCGCCGTCCGCTGAGCTGGCGTTACCGAAGCACGAAGGCCCCGGAACCGCGCGGTTCCGGGGCCTTCCTTCAGGTAGCGGGGGCAGGATTTGAACCTGCGACCTCCGGGTTATGAGCCCGACGAGCTACCAGACTGCTCTACCCCGCAGCAAAGCCTCGAAAGGGTAGAGAGCGGGGGGGTGGTGTCAACCCGACGGCGCCGCGGGGTTGCCGGGCGCGCTGCGCGCGGGCTGCCGGTGCGCGGAGCGGCGGGCGGGCGCGCGCGCCGCGGGGACGCGGTCGGGGCGGGGAGTCGGCGGGCGGCGCGTTTCGGCACCGGTGACACGTTTCGTCACCCGCCGGCCACTCTCCGAGGACCCGGACGGGTCGAGGAGTGGCTGAACATGCGGATGCGGATGCGGAAGGTGTGGACGTGGATGGCGGCGGCGGGTCTCGCGGCGGCGTCGGGGCCGGCGGCGGCGGGCTCGCTCTTCCAGTGGACCGCCGAGGACGGGTCGGTGTCGTACACCGACGATGCGAAGCGGATTCCCGAGCGCTACCGCGCGGACGCGAAGGAAGTGCAGACGGGCACGCTCGGCGGCTACGCGCGCTACACGCCGGCGAAGGCGGAGGCGCAGAGCCAGTACGTGGAGCAGCTCGAGGCGCGGCTCGCGCGGCTGCGCGCGCTGAACCGGGCGCTCGACGAGGAGGCGGCGTACGCGCAGGGCGGCTACGCCGCGGCGCCCGGCGCGCCGGCGGGCGGGCCGGAGGCGATGGTGCGGGTCGGCGACGACCTCCAGGTGCGCGTGCCGTCGTCCATGGGCCACGCGGCCCCGATCGTGGTGGAGGACGTGCGCGTGCTGCCCGAGGGGAGCGTCTTCACGACGCACGACACCGTCGTGCGACAGGGCGACCGGATCCTCATGGTCGTGCGCGGCGACCGCCAGTCGTACGGGCCGGGCTTCGGGCGCGTGCGCAACTTCAGCGTGACGGACTACGGCGACAACGACGTGGTCGACGAGCAGGAGCTGCTCGGCGAGCACTTCCTCTGGAGCCGCGACTAGCCCCACGCGCGCGACGGCTGCGAAGCGCGGCGCCTCGCGGCGCCGCGCTTCCGTGCTCCGGCCGGGCCCGGTGGACGGGCCGCGCCCGCGCGCGGCGGCGTGAGGAGCGGGCGGGCGCCGGGGGCCCGCCGCCCGGCCGTCCGCGGCCGCGCGTGCGCGCCGGCGCCGCTACTCGATGCCGAGCGCGCGCATGTCGCCGGGCAGGAGCCCGGCGCGGCGGCCGCTCTGGATCGCGAGCTCGAGGTCGCTCTCGGCGGCGGCGAGCTCGTCCTTCGCGGCCTCGTAGTCCTCGGCGGCGTCGGCGCGCGAGCGCTTGCGGTAGCGCTGGCGGCGCAGGCCGTTCTGCGCCTCGTCGAGCTTGCGCCGCGCCTCCGCGACGCGCCTTTGCGCGTCGACGATCGCCTGGCGCGCCGCGCTGATCTCGGGCGCCTCCGCGGCGGGATCGGCCGGCTGCGCGGCGGCGGGGCGCTCCGCGACGGGCGGCGCGCCCGCCGCGGCGAGAGCGGCGCCGAAGAGGAGGCCGCGCGCGACGCGCGAGGCGGCGCGGGCGGCCGCGCGGGGCGTCGCGCGGCGAAGCGACATCACGAGATTCCTCCCGAGGCGCGGGGCATCGCGAACGCGAGGGCGTCCGGGTGCGCCCACTCGTGGACGTAGGCGTCGAGCCGGCGCGCCGCGGGGGCGTCGAGCGCGACGAAGCGCACGCCGAAGCCGGGAGGCACGTCGTCGCCGGAGCGGCGCCAGACGACGAGCGCGCTCGGGCGCAGCGGATCCGCGCAGCCAGGCAGCCGGAACTCGAGCTCGACCTCGTCGCTCGGCGGCGCCTCCTCGCACTCCACGAACATCCCGCCGCGCGAGAGGTTGCGCGCCGTGCCCCAGGCCTCCGTGCCCTTCGCGCGGATGTGGACCGGCGTGCGGAAGTCCGCGCGCGGGAGGCCGCGCGGCTCGGGGAAGCGGGTGAAGCGCTGCACCGTCTCGACCAGCGCCATGCGCGAGAGCGGCTTCGGGAGGACGTCGTCCGCGCCGGCGCGGATCGCGGCCGCGTACTCCTCGGCCGTGCCGCTCCCCGTCACGATGACGATCGGGACCTGGGTCATGGGCGCGCGCCGCTTGAGCCGGCGGCAGAGCTCCTCGCCGCCCACGTCCGGGAGGTGCGCGTCGAGGACGATCACCGCGGGGCACTCGCGCGCGGCGATCTCGAGCGCCTGGCCGGCGCTCGACGCCGTCACGACGCGCCCGCAGCGCGCGAGGAAGAGCGCCTCCAGCTCCCGGAAGAGCGGGACGTCGTCCACGATCAAGATGGTGGGCGTCGGGTCCACGTCGGACGGGGGGGTCAGCGCCCGGCGAAGGCGAGCCGCAGCTCCTCGAGGCGCGGGCGCACCACCCAGGTGCTGCTCACCCCGTCGAGGCGCTCCCACGCCTGCACCATCACGACCTCGTGCTGGGTGAGCGTCGTCGGGCGGTAGCCCTCGATGCGGACCTCGAGGTGGGCCGTCTCGAAGTTCTCGCCCATCTCGAGCACGGTGACGTCCCAGTCCGTGAAGCGGACGTCGGCGATCACGCGCCCGAGGTCGAGAAAGGCCTGGCGCTGGTCGCTCGCGACCAGCTCCGCGGCCTTCTCCCACTGGCCCCAGCGCACGAGGCGGTTGAAGCGGCGCTGCGCGTCGTCGAAGGCCCGGCCGCTCGAGAGCGGGTCGAACTGGCCATACGAGAACAGCGTGCAGCCGGGCAGGGCGGCGACGCCCGCCGCGAGCGCGATCGCGGCCACGAGAACACGCATCGGAACCCCTCCTGCGCGCCTCTCCGGCCCATCCTGCACCGAAGCTGCGCGTCCACGAGACGTATCGACCGTCTGGTGGGGCCGACTTGAGCGGGTGATACTGCCCGCGGTGGACGCCCCCCCGCGCGCCCCGGTGCTGCTCGGCGTCGACCTCGGCGGCACCAAGCTCCAGCTCGCGCTCGGGGACGCCGAGGGCCGGCCGCTCCGGGCCCGCCGCCGGCCTACCGAGCCGAGCGGCGACCCCGCGGCCGACGTGGCGCGGATCGCGGAGGACGCCCGCGCGCTGCTCGCCGAGGCCGGGGTCGCGGCCTGCGACGTCTCGGCGATCGGCGTCTCCGTGCCCGGGCCGTTCGACCCCGACACCGGAATGGTGCTGCGGCCCCCGAACCTTCCCGGCTGGGACGCGGTGCCACTGCGCGCCTGGCTGGAGGACCGCTTCGGATGCCCCGTCCACCTCGAGAACGACGCCAATGCCGCCGCGCTCGCCGAGTGGCGCTTCGGCGCGGGCCGCGGCGCGCAGCACTTCGTCTACCTCACGATGTCGACGGGCGTGGGCGGCGGGCTCGTGCTCGGCGGGCGCCTCTACCGCGGCGTGCGTGCGGGCGCCGGCGAGCTCGGCCACGTCCCGATCGAGTGGCAGGGCGACGTGTGCAGCTGCGGGCTGCGCGGCTGCGCCGAGGCGTACCTCGGCGGCGCCTCCCTCGCGCGCCGGCTGCGCGAGGTGACGCCGCCCGAAAGTCGCGTCGCCCGGCTCGCGGGCGGGCGCGAGGCCGCGACGGCGGTCCACCTCGTCGAGGCGGCGAAGCAGGGCGACCCCTTCGCGCTCGCCGAGATGGCGCGCTACGCGCACTACCTGGCGCGGCTCCTCTCCGTGACGGTCTTCGCCCTCGCGCCCGAGGTGATCGCGCTCGGGACGATCCCGACCGCCGCCGGCGAGGCGCTCGTCTTCGAGCCGGTCCGCCGCCAGCTCGGCGCGCACCTCTGGCCGCGCGTCGCGAGCGGCCTCCGCATCGTCCCCGCCGAGCTCGGCGACGCGCTCGCCTCCCACGCCGCGCTCGCCGCGGCCAGGGAGGCCTTCCGCGCCCGCGACGAGCGCCACGCCTCCTGAGGAAAGGGGCTCTCCCGAGCCCGGACCCCGGCCGCGTGGCTCCGCGGAGGGGCCGGATCCCTCGCCGAGAGTCGGGCGCGCGGACCGCGTCGCGCCGGTCAGGCCAGGAAGCCGGCGTCGCGGGCGGAGCCGGCGGAGGAGACCGCGGCGAGGGCGGCGGCGTGCTCCTTCAGCTCCTCGAGCGCGTGCAGCACCTCGGGGACGCCTTCGCCGCTCCGCTTCGCGACGTCCAGGATGCGGTTCACCGCGTCGGACACCGCCTCGCTCGCCGCGCTGTGCGACTCCGTGTTCTGCTGGATCGAGCGGATCATCTCGGTGATCGAGCCGATGCTCGCCGTGATGAAGCGGCCCGACTCGCGCTGCTCCTCGGTCGAGCGGTGCACCTGACGGCACAGCTCGAGCGCCGCTTCGGCGTTCTTCAGCATCGCGTCGCTGGCGCGCGACTGCTCGGACATGGCGCTCGAGATCTGCTGGACCATCGACGAGGTGTTCTGCGCCGCCTCGGCCACGTGCTTCGAGTTGCGCGCCTGCTCGCTCGCGGCGCGCGCGATCTCGGCGACGCGCGCGCTCGCGTCGCGCGCCGACGACCGGATCCGCTCCAGCTCCTCGCCCGCCTTGCGCGAGCGCTGGACGCCGGTCTCCACGGCTTCCATCCCGGCCGCCATCGCGCGCACCGCGTTGCTCGACTCGTCCTGCACCGCGCCGATCAGCGCCTCGATCTCCTTCGTGCTCGACGCCGTGCGCTGCGCGAGCGTCTTCACGTGGTTCGCGACGACCGCGAACGCCTTCCCCTGCTCTCCGGCCTGCGCCGCGATGATCGCCGCGTTCAGCGAGAGGAGGTTGGTCTCGTCGTTGATGGCGCCGATCACGTTGACGATCTCGCCGATCTCGCCGATCCGCTCCGCGAGCCGCTCGAGGACGGCCTTCGCCTGGCCGGTGAGCGTGCGGATCTGCTCGATGCCGTCGATCGTGGAGGAGACGGCGTGGGAGCCCGCCTCGGCGCCCTGGCTCACCTGCTCGGTGAGGACCGACGCCTCGCGGACGTGCTCGCCCACCTCCTGGATCGCGCGGTCCATCTGCACCATCGCCGCGGCCGACTCCTCGGCCATGCTCTGCACGGAGTCCGCGCTCTCGGCCACCTGGCGGATGCTGGCGCTGATCTCGTGGATGGACGACGTCGACGCGTCGACCGACTCGTTGAGCGAGGCGGCGCTGCGGGCCACCTCGTCGATCGAGCTCTGCATCTCGAGGATCGAGGAGGACGCCTCCTCCGTGGAGCGCGAGAGGCTCTCGACCTCGGCGTTGATGCTGCGGATCGAGGTGTTGATGTTCGCGAGGAGGGAGGCGGTCTCCTCGACGGCCTCCTCGGTGGCCGAGCGGCCCGCGTCGACCTCGCGCAGCGCGCCGAGGACGCGCTCCGGGAGCGCCTGCAGCCGCTCGACGACGGCCTGCACCTCGCGCGAGAGCGCGCGCTGGCGCGCGCAGAGGGCGTTCAGGACCTCGCTGAAGTGGGCGAGGGCGCCGAGCTGCTCGGGCGCCACCCGCACCTCGTAGTCGCCCGCCGCGATGTGCTCGATCGCCTCGAGCGCGCGCTGGACCGGCCCGGCGATCGCGTTCCACGAGGCGCGCTCCGCCGCGAGCGCCGCGGGCACCGCGAGGAGGAGCCAGCCGACGCCGCCGGCGGGGCCGACCGCCCACGTGGCGGCGACCGCGCCGAGGCCGACCGCGCCCGCGCTCGCGGAGGCGAACAGCATGCGGCGGCGGTCGGCGCGCTCCCGCGAGCGGGCGAGATCGAGGTCCTGCATGGGCGAAGCCCCCCTGGCCGCAAAGCGGCCGCGTCCCGGATCGGCGAGGAGGGGCGGAGGCTTGAGGGCCGGTCCTACCGTGGGGATGCCGCGGCGAGGACGGCGTCGCGCAGCGCGGCGAAGCGGCCCTCCGCGATGGCGCGCCGGGCCTCGGCGAAGAGCCGGTAGTAGAAGCGCAAGTTGTGGAGGGTGGCGAGGCGCGGCCCGAGGACCTCGCCGCTCGCGAAGAGGTGACGCAGGTAGGCCCGCGAGTGCTCGCGGCAGGCAGGGCAGTCGCAGCCCTCCTCGAGCGGGGCGGCGTCCTCGCGCAGGCGGGCGCTCTTCAGCGCCAGCGGGCCCTCGCGCGTGAAGGCGAGGCCGTGGCGCGCGTTGCGGGTCGGGACGACGCAGTCGAAGAGGTCCACCCCGCGCTCGATCGCGAGGACGACGTCCTCGGGGCGCCCGAGCCCCATGAGGTAGCGCGGCGACTCGGGCGGAAGCGCCTCGTGCGCGGTCGCGAGGAGCTCGCTCCGGCGCTCCTTCGCCTCGCCGAGGCCGAGACCGCCGTGGGCGAAGCCGTCGAAGCCGAGCGAGCCGGTCGCGCGCGCGCTTGCGCGCCGGAGCGCCGGATCGCCGCCCCCCTGCACGATGCCGAAGAGCGCCTGGTCCCGGCGGCGCCGCGCCGCGAGGCTGCGCTCGGCCCAGCGCAGCGAGCGCTCCGCCGCCTCGCGCCAACGGGGGGCGAGGTCGGCCGCGCGCGCGCCCGGCGGCGGCGCCATCGCGACGCAGTGGTCGAGCACCATCGCGACGTCGGCGCCGAGCGACTCCTGGATCGCGACCGCCTTCTCCGGCGTGAGCGCGCGGCGCCGGCCGTCGAGCGGAGAGGCGAACCGCACGCCCTCCTCGTCGACCTTCACGCGCTCCGCGAGGGAGAAGGCCTGGAAGCCGCCGCTGTCGGTGAGCCAGGGCCCGCGCCAGCCCGTGAAGCCGTGCAGCCCGCCCGCGCGCGCGATCACGTCCTCGCCGGGCCGCTCGTGCAGGTGATAGGTGTTCGCGAGGAGGATCTCCGCCCCGAGCGCGCGCAGCTCCTCCGCCGCGACGCCGCGCACGGCGCCGTAGGTCGCGACCGCCATGAAGGCCGGCGTCTCGACGGCGCCGTGCGGCGTCACCAGCCGGCCGGCGCGCGCGTCGCCGTCCGCCGCCGTGCGCTCGAACGCGAAGCCCGGCGTCACGCGCGCCCCGTCACAGGATCAGCATCGCGTCGCCGTAGGAGTAGAAGCGGTAGCCGCGCGCCAGCGCGTCGGCGTACGCCTCGAGCACGCGCGTGCGCCCCGCGAACGCCGCGACGAGGAGGAGGAGCGACGAGCGCGGGAGGTGGAAGTTCGTGAGCAGCGCGTCGACCGCGCGGAAGCGGGCGCCGGGCGCGAGCAGGAGGTCGGTCTCGCCGGCGCCGGGCGAGACGAGCCCGCCCTCGCGCGCGCGGCTCTCGAGGACGCGCGCGCTCGTCGTCCCGACCGACACGACGCGCCCGCCCTCGGCGCGCGCGCGGGCGACCGCGTCCGCCGTCTCCGGGGGAAGCTCGTACGGCTCCGCGTGGAGCCGCCCCGCGGCGAGGTCGTCCGGGCGGATCGGGCGGAACGTGCCCGGCCCGACGTGGAGCACGACGTCGGCCCACGCGACGCCGCGCGCCGCGAGCGCCTCGAAGAGGCCGGCCGTGAAGTGGAGGCCCGCGGTCGGGGCGGCCACCGAGCCTTCGACCCGCGCATACACCGTCTGGTAGCGCGCCGCGTCCGCGGGGTCCGCCGCGGCGCGCCGGATGTAGGGAGGAAGCGGCGCCTCCCCGAGCGCGTAGGGCGAGGGCCCCTCGGCGAAGAGGAGCTCGACGCTCCCGTCCGGGCCCACGGCCGCGATCTCGGCGTCGAGCGCGAGCCCGTGGCCTTCGAAGCGCAGCTTCTGGCCGGGGCGCAGCCGCCCGCCCGCCCGCACGAGCGCGCGCGCGCGGCGCGGCCCGCCGCCCGGGCCGAGGAGGAGCGCTTCGGCCGCGCCGCCGCTCGGCTTGCGGCCGCGCAGGCGCGCCGGGAGGACGCGCGTCGCGTTGCGGACGAGCAGGTCCCCCGGCCGCAGCCAGGCGGGGAGGTCGCGCACGCGCACGTGGTGGCGCGCGCCCGTGGCGCGCTCGAGGACGAGGAGGCGCGCCGCGTCGCGCGGCTCGGCCGGCGCCTGCGCGATGCGTTCGGGCGGGAGCGCGTAGTCGTAGTCGGCGAGTCGATCTTCACGGCGCGGCGGGCGGCGCGGCGGGCGGCGCGGCCGGGGCGCTGGGCGCGGCGCCGTCGCCGAGTCCTGCCGGGCGCGCCGCCTCGGGTGACGTCGAGCCCTCCGCGCCGGAGGACGCCGGGCGCGCCGTGTCCGACGACGCGGCGAGCGCCTCGCGCAGCGCGTCCTTCTCGCGCAGCGCGTCCCAGGAGAAGAGCGAGACGCCGAGCGCGCCGGTGCTCTCCACGAGCCGCGCCTGCGCCACCGCGCGCGCGGGATCGGCGCCGAAGAGCCACGTCCCGAGCCCGACCCAGATGCGCGGAGCCTCGGGGAGGCCGGCGAGCTCGACGACGCGGTAGCGCAGCAGCCGGTCGTCGGTCGAGTAGAGCATGGGCACGGCCAGGTCGAGGAGGCCCGCCTCGAGCCAGCCGCGCCAGTCCTGGAAGACCGTGAGGTAGGCGCGCTCGTCGTCGTGGAAGACGGCCGCGGAGAGGACGAGACCGGGGCGCGCGGCGAGCGCGCGCTCCCGGATGCGCGCCACCAGCGCCGTGAGCCGATCGCGGCGCCAGGCGTCGAAGCGCGTCGCGTTGGCGACGGAGTCGCCGAACGGGGCCTCGAGCCCGGTCTCCGCGCGGAAGCGCGCGCGCGTCGGCGCGCCGTAGCCGAACGAAAGTCCGACGCCGAAGCGCGTACCCGGCGCGAACGGAAGCGTATCGGGGTAGCGGATGTAGTCGAGGTGGAGGCCGTCGAGCGCGGGGTAGCGCCGCACGAGCTCCTCGAACGTCGCCGCGACGCGGTCGGCGACCCCGGGCGCGGCCGGATCGAGGAAGACGCCGGGGGTCCCGAGCCGCACGTGCTTCGAGTCCGGGGGCGGGACGTCGAAGCCCGGGTAGTCGAGGAGCGAGCGGCCCCACTGGTCCACGAGCACCGCGTCGGGGCCGAGGTCGCGCACGATCGGGGCGTCCGGGTTGCTCGCGAGCGAGAGCACGTTGACCCAGGCGTGGACGCGCAGCCCGGCCGCGTGCGCGCGCGCGACGAGCGTCGCGAGCGCGTCGAGCTCCTGCCCGGACGCGTCCCGCTCGCGCCACGTCGCGCGCCAGGGCGCGGGGTCGGCGAGGCTCGAGTCGAACCAGGCGCGCCCGCCGCGGTAGACCTGGACGAAGAGGTCCGTCGCGCCGAGCGCGCGCGCGTCCGCGAGGAGGACGTCGAGGCGCTCGCGGCGCTCGAGCACGCGCTGGCTCCCTTCCGCGAGCACCCAGAGCGCGCGCGCCCGGCGCGGCGCGGCGGCCGGTGGCGCGGGCGCAGACGCCTCGGGCGCGAGCGCGCGCGGGCTCCCGGCGGAAGCCGGCGACGACGGCGCCGCGGGCGCGGGCGCGTCGCTCGCGCAGGCGCCCGCCGGCGCGGCCGCGCCCAGGAGAGCGGCGAGGGCGAGCGCGAGGCGGCGAGCCACGGGCGCGCGAAGCTACCGGATGCGCGCTTCGTTGACAGCGGTCCGCCGTCCCGCACACTCGACGCAGTGGGGGGGCGGGCGCAGCCGGCGCGTGCAGCACGACGCGAGGCGGCGGCGCGCCGGCGGCGGCGCGTGCGCGCCGCGCTCGTGGCGTGCGCGCTCGGCCTCGCCGCGCCGCACGCCGCGCACGCGGACGCGAGCGCGAGCGCGAGCGCCGGCGGCGACGCGGCCCCGGCGCACGCCGCCGCGCGCGCGGCGGCGGCGCGCTCCGACCGGGCGGGCGGTGTGGGGGCCGCCGCTGCGCCGCGCGAGACGGCGGGCGCGCGGCTCCGCGCGGGGGTCGAGGCGCTCGCCGCGCGCCGCTTCGACGAGGCGCTCGCGCACCTGCGCGAGGTGGAGCGGCGCTGGCCGTTCGTCGCGGACCACGCCGCGCGGCTCGCGATCGAGGCCCAGCTCGGCGCCGGCCGCGCGCAGGAGGCGCTCGTCGCCGCGCGCGCCTTCGCGGCGCGGTACCCCGACTCTCCGCTGCGCGGCCGCGTCGCGCGCCTGCGCGGCGACGCCGCGCGCGAGGCGGGCGCGCGCGAGGAGGCGCGCGCGGCGTGGCGCGAGGCGCTGGCGGCGACGGCGGACCCGGCGCGGCAGGCCGAGCTCCTCGCGGCGCTCGCCGCGGCGGCCGAGGAGGCCGGGGACCTGGACGAGGCCGCGTCGAGCTGGCGCGAGGCCTGGATCGCCGCGCCGCTCTCGCCCCAGGCGGCGGCCGCGGAGCCGGCGCTCGCCCGGCTCGAGGCGGCCGGCGCTCCCGCGCGCGACGCGCCGGCCTGGAGCCGGCGCGGCGACGCGCTGCTCGCCGCCGGCGACCACGCCGGCGCCCTCGCCGCGTTCGAGCGCGCGGGCGCGCTCGATCCCGTGCCCGCGCTCGCCGACGCGCTGCGCCGGCAGCGCGCGCGCGCCCTCTTCCGGGCACGCCGCTATCCCGAGGCGCGCGCCGCGTTCGCCGCGCTCGGCGACGACGCCGAGGCGCGCCTCTTCACCGCGCGCGCGGCGGCGCGGAGCGGCGCCACCGACGAGGCGGTCGCGGCCTTCGAGGCGATCGCGGCGAGCGGCTCGCCCTTCGCCGCGCAGGCGCGCCTCCTCGCCGCGACGCTCCTCGACGACGAGCCCGACACCGAGGAGCGGGCCGTCGCGCACTACCGCGCGCTCGCGGAGGGCGCCGGCGATCCCGCGCTGCGGCGCGACGCCGGCTGGCGGCTCGCCTGGCTGCGCTATCGCGCCGGCCGTCACGCCGAGGCCGCCGGCCACCTGGAGCGGCTCGCCGACGGGGAGCCCGAGGCCCTCGAGGCGCTGCGGCTGCGCTACTGGGCGCTCCGCGCCCGCGAGCGCGCGGGCGGCGGCGCGGAGGTCGTGCAGGGGTACGCGGAGCTCGCCGCCGCGTACCCGCTCAGCTACTACGGCTGGCGCGCCGGGCAGCGCGCGCGCGCCGCCGACGGGGCGCGCGCCGCGGTGACCGCGGCCGGCGCCGCGAGCGCGGGAGGCGAGGGCGCGCTCGCCGGCGGGGCGGGCCCGGCCCCCACCGGCGCGCGCGCCGCGCAGGCCCTCGACGACGGCGCGCTCGCGCGCGTCGAGGCGCTCCTCGAGGCGACCCTGCGCGAGGAGGCGGACGCCGAGCTCGAGGCGCTCGCCGCGCCGGATCTCGGCGATCCGGACCGCGTCCGGCTCGCTTCCCTCGCCGCGCGCGCGGGCAACTTCGAGCGCGCGCGGACGATCGCGGCCAGCGGCCGCGAGGAGGCGCTCGCGCGCGGGCCGGCTGCCGGCGACGCCGCGCTGTGGCGGCTCGCGTGGCCGCGCGCGTACGAGGAGGTCGTCGCCGCCGCGACGGCGGACGTCGGCGTGCGCCCGGAGCTCGTGTGGGCCGTGATGCGCGAGGAGAGCGCGTTCCGCCCCGATGCGCTCTCGCCGGTGGGCGCACGCGGGCTGCTCCAGCTCATGCCCGAGACCGCGGCGCGCGCCGCCGCGGAGCTCGGGCTTCCGCGGCCCGGGCCCGAGGCGCTCTACACCCCCTCGCTCAACGTGCGGCTCGGCGTGCGCGTCCTCGGCGGCCTCGTGCGCGAGTTCGAGGGCGCGCTCGCCGCCGCGATCGGGGGCTACAACGCCGGCGCCGGCGCCGTGGTGCGCTGGCGCGCGGAGGCGCGCGAGCTCGCCGAGGACGAGTGGATCGAGGCGATCCCCTACGACGAGACGCGCGCCTACGTCCGCCGCGTCCTGCGCAGCGTCCACGCCTACGAGGCCCTGTACTGAGGTGGCGCCGCTCTGGCCGGCGCCGCTCCGCGAGGCGCCCTTCGACGTCGTGGGCCTCGGCCAGTGCTCGATCGACCACGTCGCGGTCGTGGACGACTTCCCGCGCTACGCGGGGAAGGTCGCCATGCGCGCCTACCAGCGCCTCGCCGGCGGCCAGATCGCGACGGCGCTCCTCGCGTGCGCGCGGCTCGGCCTGCGCAGCGCGCTCGTGAGCAGCGTGGGCGACGACGGCGTCGCGGAGGCCGTCCTCGGTCCGCTGCGCGCCGCCGGGGTGGACGTCGAGCGCGTCCTCGAGATCCGCGGCGCGGCGAGCCAGCTCGCCCTGATCGTCGTCGACGCGCGCACGGGCGAGCGCACCGTCGTCTGGCACCGCGACCCGAGGCTCGCGATTCCGCTCGCGCGGCTGCGCAAGGACGACGTGGAGCGGGGGAGGGCGCTCCACCTCGACGCGGGGGACCCGGACGTCGCGGTCTGGGCGGCGGGCGTGGCGCGCGCGGCGGGGATCCCGGTCTTCGCCGACGTCGACACCGTCGCGCCCGGCGTCGACGACGTCCTGCGCGCCGTCGACTTCCCGATCGTCTCGCAGCACTTCGCCGAGGCGCGCTTCGGGCCCGACGTCGACGAGGCGCTGCGCGGGCTCGCGGCCCTCGGCGCGCGCTACCCGGTCGTGACGCTCGGCGAGCGCGGGGCGCGCGGCGGCGTCGGCGCCGTGCGCGTCGCGAGCCCGGCTTTCGACGTCCCGGTGCGCGACACGACGGGCGCGGGCGACGTCTTCCACGGCGCCTTCCTGGTCGCGGTGCTGGAGCGCGCCGACCCGGTGCGCGCGCTCCGCTTCGCGAACGCGGCGGCCGCGATGAACTGCCGCGCGCTCGGAGCGCAGGGCGGGCTTCCCACCCGGCCCGAGCTCGACGCCTTCGTCGCACAGGCGCGCACGCGGCCGGAGGACTGACTGTGCCCGGCGCCGGCTCCAGCGAGCGCCCCGTCCTGCCGAGGGGAGCCCAGGGCGCACGCGCCGCGCCCGGCCCGGAGGGCGCACGATGGTCCACCGCCTCGGTCTCCTGCTCGCCATCCTGGGCGTCGCCTGCGCCGCGGGCGCCTTCAACTACCACCGGAACTTCACGCGCGAAGCGCGCGAGCCGCGGCCGTTCCGCTCCTACGCGGCCGCGGACCTCGAGGTGCTGGCCCAGGCCTACGAGCGCGAGGTCGCCGAGCTGCGCGCTCGCTACGACGCCGAGCGCCAGGACGTCGGGCACGGCGTCCGGGGCGGCCAGCTCATGGACGAGAACGTGCGCGCCTACGAGCAGGCCAGCGCGCGGGGGCTCGCGGTGCGCGGCCTCGGCGGCGCGCTGTCGATGAAGGAGGCGGCGCTCGCCGACGTGCGCGAGGAGCAGGCGCGCCGGCGCGAGCCGCCGCACGCGGCCCACCTGCGCCGCCTGCTCACCTTCTAACGGGGCCCGCCGCCGCGTCGCGAGCCGCCTCGCGGCGCGGCACGCAGCCGGCGTCCTGAGACGCGCGCCGCGCCGCCGGCGTCGCGCTCAATCCTCGTCGAGGCTCGTCACGTCGACGTCCTCGTCCTCCTCGTCGGCCGCCGTCGTGTCGGTGAGGAACGCCTCGGCGTCGAGCGCGGAGAGGTCCTCCTCCTCCGCCTCGAACTCCTCGATCGGCTCCTCGTCGTCGTCGAGCAGCGAGCCCATCGGCACGGCCGGCCGGCGCGCCTTCTCGGGCTGCGGGGGCGGGGGCGCGGGCTTCTCGCGCGGCTTGTCGCGCTGGTCGGCGCCGCACTTCGGGCAGATCGGCTCGGGCTTCCCGAGGTCGTAGAACTTCGAGCCGCAGCGGAAGCACTCCCAGCGGCCGCCGAGCCCGGGCTTCACGATGTCGGGCACGATGGGGGCGCGGGGCCGGGGCCTCGCGGCGGGCTTCTTCGGCTCGGCCGGCTTCGGCGCCGGCGCGGCGGGGCGCGGGGCGGGCGCCGGGGCGGCGGCCTTCGGCTCGGGTGCGGGGGTCTCCTTCGCGAGGGGCTTCGCCGGAGCTGCCGCCTTCTTGGCGGCCGGCGGCGCCGGGGCCGCGGCCTTCCGGGCCGGGGCGGGCGGGGCGGGCGCCTTCTTCTTCGCGGGCGGCTTCGGCGGGGCGGCCTTCTTCGCCGCGGGCTTGCGCGCGGCGGGCTTCCGCGCGGGCTTCTTCGCGGTCTTTCGGGCGGTTTTCTTGGTAGAGCTCATGTCGTTTCTCGAGTCCCCCAGCGGATCCACGGCGTCTCGGGTCCGACCCGTCGGACCCCGGCGGCGAGGAGCGCGTCGGGGCCGTCCACGACGGATTCGTCGATCTCGATCCAGGCGTCGTTCGGGACCCCGGATACGCCGGCCTCCCGGAGCCAGCGGTGATAGCAGGCGACCAGGTCCTCGCGCGCGCTGCGGGGCGACTCGCGCCCCGTGCGGTTCTTGATGGGCGAGTACTCCTCCTCGCGCCGGACTTCGAGGAGCGCCACCCGGCGCGCCTCGGGCAGCGCGTCGAAGACGAAGCGTTCGAGCTTGTAGCCGTTGGCCGCGTTCGGGACCAGCGGGCGGCCGGCCGGGTCCACCGTCGGGATCGGCTTGGGGGAGGCGTGCGCGCGCAGGAGTCGCTCGGCACTTGCCGCGACCCGCCTCACGAAATCGATGTTCAGCACGTGGATCGCGATGCTCCCGGCCCAGAACGCGAGCTCGCCGTCCGGTCCGCGCCGGTCGCGGTGCCAGGGGTCCACCTCGGTGTACTCGATCACCCAGATGCGATCCCCGTGCCGGCCCACCGTGCCGACGCGCTCGTCCGGCGCGCGCTTCGCGACGACCTTCGCCGACATCTCGGCGCCCTCGAGGTCGTGGTGGCCGAGGAAGACCGGGTCGGCCAGGGGGACGAGCGGATTGTCCACCTGCGCATAGGAGAGGCGCGTCACGCCGCGCGCCTCCAGCCAGTCGAGCAGCCCCGCCTGCGCGAGCGCCGGGATGACGCCCCCGTGGCCGTCCGGCGAGACCGCGAGCCGGTCGGGCGCGGCGAGGAGGATCCGGCCGTCGAGATCGACGTTCGGGAGCGCGCCCTGGCGGAAGAGGCGCACGTCCTCGCGCGGGAGGCCGAACCAGCCCTCGGCCTCGAAGAGGGCACGGGTGGCCTCGTCGGTCGCGTCGCTCGTCATGAGGAGCCAGGGGAGGGCGCGTCCCGTCCGCCGGCGCAGCGCGTGGATCTTCTGGGCCTGCTGGCCGAAGAGGGTCCGCTGCGTGAGCGGGCCGAGCGGGAAGGCGCCCTTCGGTCCCGGGAAGCCGAGCCGCGTCCCCTGACCCCCGGCCACGATCAGCACCGCGACGCCGCCCGCGGCGAGGAGCGCCTCCCCGCGCTCGCGCGCGCGCCGCCGGTGGGCGGTCGCCACGCGGGCCTCGTCGCGCGAGCTGCAGCGCTCCGGCAGCCGCAGCACGCCCGGCGGCTCGAGCCGCGCGGGCCGCGCCGAGGGCGCGCGCGCGCCCTCGAAGGCGCGCACCACCGCGGCCGGGTCGAACGCCGCCGCGGACCCGAGGAGGCGCGCGCGGCCGGCGGCGTCGAGCCGGTCCCAGAAGGCGAAGACCTGCCCCTGGCCGGCGCGCTCGTAGCGCCGGCGCACGTCGTCGACGTCGCGCGCGAGTCCGCTCACGCTGGCCACAGGAAGGCGCTCGCCACGAGGAGAAGGCGCCGGGGGCGCGACCGACCTCTCTGGTCGCTTAGCACAGGGCGCCGCGACGGCGAGGGCTCCCGGCGGGCCGGAGAGCGACCCGCGCCGGGCTCGCGGGCTCCGGTCCTATATTTGACATAATCTATCTTATCGGACATTCGACCGGGGACCGGCCGGCGCTGCGGCGGCCGCCCGCCCGTCGCCTGCAGCGCGCGCCGTCGACCGAATCCGGCCTCCGACTCGCGGGCCGCGCCGCCTGGCTGGGCGGTCGCGGCTAGCGCGCGCGCAGCTCCGCGAGGAGCGCCTTCAGGTGCTCCGGCAACCGGAGCTCGGGAGCCTCCGTCGCGAGGCGCTGGGCGTGCGCGACCGCGCGCTCGCGCTCGCCGGCCTGGAGGCGCGTCCGCGCGGCGTCGGCGAGCGCGTGGTGGCGCAGCGGGAACGCCTCGATCGCGGCCGCCTCCTCGAAGGCGGCGGCCGCGCCCGCAGCGTCGCCGGCCGCCTCGCGGCCGCGCGCGAGCCGCGCGAGCGCGAGGCCGCGGAGCGCCGAGCCCGCGTCCGCCTGGTCCACGCCGCGCTGCCACGCCTCGAGCGCCGCGGCGCGGTCGCCGAGCGCCTCGCGCAGGTTGCCCGCCTCGAGCCAGGCCTCGACCGCGGCGGCGGTGCCCTCGTGCGCCGATGCCGCCTCGGCGAAGCGCGCCGCGTGCTCCTCGCGGGCCTTGCGCGCGGTCTCCGGGTTCGCCGGCTCGCTGAAGGTCACGGCGCCCGGCGGCGCCCCCATCGCGCGCAGGAAGCTTTCGCGCACCTCGGCGACGGCCTCGCTGGCGCGCGCCTCGCGGCGCTCGGTCCACCAGCGCGTGGCGCCGATCCCCGCGGTCACCAGGAGCACGGCCGCGACGAAGCCGAGCACCGGGCCCGGGTTCTGCGCGACCCAGCGCGCGATGCGCTCGACGAGGCTCTCGATCTCCTCGAACGCCTCGACGCCTCGCTGATCGGCTCCTCGCGCCATGGCTCTCCCGGCTGGCGGGAGCGGCCCCCGCGCGGGCGCCGGAGTGTATCAGGTGGGGCCGCGGCCGCCGCCCGCGCGGGGCCGCCGTCGCGACGGCTGGCGTCGCCCGCCCGCGTCGGCCGGCTCGCGCCGCGCGCGCAGGCGCAGCCGCAGCGGAACCCCCGCGAAGTCGAAACGCTCGCGCAGGCGGTTCTCGAGGAAGCGCCGGTACGACGGCTGCACCGACTCGGGCTCCGTGCAGAACAGCGTGAACGTCGGCGGGGCGACACTCGTCTGCGTCGCATAGAAGAACTTGAGCGGGCGCTTGCGCGTCCCGCGCTGGGCCATCGCGGGCTCGTGGAGCGCCACGGCCTCCTGCAGCCAGCGGTTCAGCTCGGCCGTCGGGACGCGCCGGCGGAAGGCCTCGCCGAGCCGGCGGATCGCCGGGAACAGGCGGTTCACGCCCTTCCCCGTCTTCGCCGAGAGCGCGACCACCGGGAAGTGGGCGAACCCGGGGAGCTGGCGCTCGAGCTCCGCGCGCACCCGCTTCGCGCGCCCCTCGCCCTCCGCCTGCACGAGGTCCCACTTGTTGAGCGCGAGCACCGCGGCGCGCCCGCGCTCCACTACGAGCGCGAGGACGCGCGCGTCCTGCTCTGCGGGCCCTTCTCCGGCGTCGATCACGACGACGGCCACGTCCGCCTCCTCGATCGCGCGCAGCGCCATCAGGGCGCTGCCGCGCTCCGCGAGCCGGTCGCGCCGCCCGGGCCGCCGCAGGCCCGCCGTGTCGACGAACACGAAGGCCTGCCCTCCTCGCTCGACGCGGATGTCGATTGCGTCGCGCGTCGTGCCCGGCTCCTCCGAGACGACGGCCCGCTCCGCCCCGAGGATGCGGTTCAGGAGCGAGCTCTTGCCCGCGTTCGGCCTGCCGACGAGCGCCACGCGCAGCGCCGCGCCTTCCTCGCGCGGCGGCGGCGGCAGCGGCGCGGGCGGGAGCGCCGCGACGAGGTCCTCCAGGAGATCGAAGGCCCCGCCGCCGTGCTCCGCCGAGATCCCGCGCACGCGCTCGAAGCCGAGCGCGTGGAACTCGGCGACGCGCGGCGCGTGGCCGGGGCGATCGACCTTGTTCACCGCGAGCGCGACCGGCTTGTCCGTCCGCCGCAGGAGGCGCGCGACCTCCTCGTCCTCGGGCAGGAGGCCGGCCTGGCCGTCGACCACCAAGAGGATGGCGTCCGCCTCCTCGATCGCGGCGCGCGCCTGGGCCTGGACGGCCGCCTCGCGAGCGTCGCGCTCGAGGTGGAGACCGGCCGTATCCACGACGAGGACGCGCCGCCCGGAGACGTCCACCTCCTCGACGAGCCGGTCGCGCGTCACGCCGGGGACGTCCATCACGAGCGCGCGGCGGCGCCCGGCGTAGCGGTTGAAGAGAGTGGACTTTCCGACGTTCGGCCGGCCCACGATGGCGACGATGGGGAGCTCGGCCATGGCCCGCGAAGGTGCCACCCGAGGGCCCCCCGGACCAGCCGCCGGCGCATCCGCAACTCGCGCGCCAACGAGGCGCGGTGTCGCAGTTTGCTTGACAACGCGCCGGCGCCGGTCGTAGCCTGCGCGCCGGGGTGCCCGACGCCGCCCTGGCGGGCGGCGCCGCGGCCCGCGCGCGCGGCGGGCCGGCGGGTTCCCGGGAGGAAGCGCCGTGATCCGTCCGCTCGCCCTGGCCGTCTTCGCCCTCGGGCTGCTCGCCCTACCCGCCGCTCCGGCGGCGGCGTCGCCGAAGACACTGAAGCGCTCCATCGAGAACCTGACGCAGTGGCCGCTCGACGTCGCGGCCGCGCCCGTCGTCGCCGCCTGGTCGATCCAGCGCAACCTGCGCGACATCGGCGACAGCACCGCGGTGCGGATCGCCTATCCGATTCCGGGCTTCGCGTGGAACACGATGGTCAACGTGGGCGCCGGCATCCTGCGCGGCGTGACCGGCGTGCTCGAGCTCCCGGCCGGAATCGTGCTCCTCCCCTTCGAGGCCGACCTCGAGCCGCTCTTCGACCCGGCGATCGACAACGAGGCGCTCGTCGACTGGCAGAACGGCATCTACGACGTGAAGTTCGCGGTCGACTACACGACGGCAGGCGCCGGCTGATCCGCGGCGAAGAAGGCCGCCACCCGCGCCTCGATTCCGTCCCAGTCGTCCGGGTCGACCCAGACCGCGTCCGGCACGCCGCGGAACCAGGTGCGCTGGCGGCGCGCGTACTGGCGCGTGTCGCGCTTCATCGACTCGAGCACGTTCGCCAGCGTGTCGAGGCCGTCGAGCACCGGCTGCATGTGGCGGTACCCGATCGCCTGCATGGAGGCGAGCTCGGGGCCGTAGCCGAGCTCGCGCAGCCGCCGCAGCTCCTGGAGCAGCCCGCCCGCGACCATCGCCTCGCAGCGACGGTCGATGCGCTCGGCGAGAGCCTCGCGGCCCGGGTCGACGACGAGGTACAGCCGCTCGTAGCGGCGCTCGCCGAACGCGTGCTCGCGGCGCAGCTCCGAGGGCCGCCGCCCCGCCGCTCCCAGCAGCTCGAGCGCGCGCACGGTGCGCTTCACGTCGCGCGGGTGGATGCGCGCGCCCTCCTCGGGGTCGAGCGCGCGCAGGCGCCGGTGGAGGCGCTCGGGGTCCCCCTCCGCCGCGGCCTCGCGCTGCTCGGCCTCGAGGCGCGCGCGCTCGGCGGGGTCGCCGGCGCCCGCGAGGAGGCCCTCGAGGACGGCGCGCAGGTAGAGGCCGGTGCCGCCCACGAGAAACGGCCGCCGCCCGCGCCGCACGATGTCCGCGATCGCGGCATGGGCGAGCTCGGCGTAGCGCCCGGCGTTGAACTGCTCGTCCGGCTCGGCCACGTCGAGGAGGTGGTGGACCACCGCCGCGCGCTCGGCCGGGCCCGGCTTCGCCGTCCCGACGTCGAGGTGGCGGTAGACCTGCATCGAGTCGGCGTTCACGATCTCGCCGTCGAAGCGCCGCGCGAGGCGCAGGCCGAGGGCGCTCTTTCCCGCCGCGGTCGGCCCGGCGACGACGACGAGGCGCGGGCGCGGCGGCGCGGGCGCGCCGCCCTCCCGGCCCGGGCGGAGGGCGTGCTCGGCGCCCGGCGCGCTCACGTGCGGCGGCCGAAGCGGCGCTCGATCTCGGCGAGCGGGATGGGGACCGCGACCGGGCGTCCGTGCGGACAGGTGGGCGCCCACGGGATCGCATCGAGCGCGGCGAGGAGGGCGCGCTGCTCCGCCGGCGGGAGCACCTCGCCGGCGCGGCGCGCGGCGTGACACGCGAGCGTGGCGAAGACGCGGTCGGCGGCCTCGAGCAGGCGCACCGAGGCCGCGCGCGACACGGGGTCGCCGTCGCCGTCGTCGCCCGGGCCCGCCTCCGCGGACGCGAGGAGGCCGCCGCGCAGCTCGTCGGCGAGCCCGCGCACGAGCGCGGCCGGGTCGTGGTCCGCGAGCAGGGCCGGCACGGCCCGCACGAGCACGGCGCCCGCCCCGAACGGCTCCACCTCGAAGCCGAGCCGCGCGAGCGCGCCGGCGGCCGCCTCGAGCGCGGCGCGTCCCGAAGCCTCGAGCTCCACCGGCGCCGGCACGAGCAGCAGCTGCCGCTCCACGCCGCCCGCGAGCCAGCCCCCGCGCATCGCCTCGTAGAGGACCCGCTCGTGCGCCGCGTGCTGGTCGACGAGGAGGAGCCCCGCCTTGTCCTCGAGCACGAGGTAGGTGCCGAGCAGCTGGCCCAGCGGGCGCAGATCGCCGAAGCGCGGGACGGGCGCCGCCGCGGCGGGCTCGCGCGGCCGCCCGTCCGGGGCGGGCGCAGCGGAGTCGCCCGCGTCTCGTGCCCAGGCCGCCTCGCCGGGGCCGCGCGCGGCGGCGGCGGCGCGCGCCGCGAAGATCCAGTCGCCGGGCGTGCCCTCCCCTCGCGCCGCCGCGCGCCCCGCGCCGGCGCCGTCGTACCGACTCGCCGCGCCGCCGCCCGCCGCAGCCTCGCGTCGCGCGGCGGAGTCGAGGCCCTCGCGCCAGGCGCCCAGCTCCGGCCGGGACGCCGGGCCCTCGGCGCCCGACGCCGCCTCCGCGGCCGCGCGTGCGGCCGGGTCCCACGCGGGCGCCGCCTCCGCGGCCGCGCGCCGCGGCCCGACGAGCCAGCCGCGCGCTTCGATCGCCTTGCGCACGGCGCTCGACACCGCGTGGTGAACCGCCCGCGGGTCGGCGAAGCGCACCTCCCACTTCGCGGGATGGACGTTCACGTCGACGGCGCCGGGCGGCACGTCGAGCTCGAGCACCGCCGTCGGGAAGCGCCCGCGCGGGAGGAGGTCGCGGTACGCCTCGAGCAGCGCGTGGCGCAGCAGCCGGTCGCGCACCGGGCGCCCGTTCACGTAGAGGTAGAGCCCCTCGGCGCTGCGCCGGTGCGCATCGGGACGCGAGACGAGGGCGCAGAGGCGCAGCCCCTCGCGCTCGAGCGCCGCGGGGAGGAGCGCCTCGGCCTCCCGCTCGGAGAGGACGGCCGCGACGCGCGCCAGGCGGTCGGGGGTCGCGGGCCAGCTCCACGCGGCCCGGTCGTCGCGCTGCACGTCGAAGTGGACGTCCGGGCGCGCGAGCGCCGCGCGCGCGAGCCAGTCCGCGACGTGCGTCCACTCGGTCGCCGCGGCCTTCAGGAACTTGCGCCGCGCCGGCACGGCGCCGAAGAGGTCCGCCACCTCGACGCGGGTCCCCACCGGCGCGCCCGCCGCCCGCGGCGGACCGGCGCGCCCGTGGTCCACCTCGAGCTCCGTCCCCTCCGCGTCGCCCGCGGCGCGCGTGCGCAGGCGCAGCCGCGCGACGGACGCGATCGCCGGGAGCGCCTCGCCGCGGAAGCCGAAGGTCGCGATGGCTGCGAGGTCCTCGGCGCGGGCGAGCTTGCTCGTCGCGTGGCGCTCGAGGGCGAGGACGGCCTCGTCGCGCGACATCCCGGCGCCGTCGTCCGTCACGGCGAGGAAGTCGCGCCCGCCCTCCCGCACCTCGATCCGGATGCGTCCGGCGCCGGCGTCGAGCGCGTTCTCGACCAGCTCCTTCACCACGGAGGCCGGCCGCTCGACCACCTCCCCCGCGGCGATCTGGTCGACGAGCGCGTCCGGCAGGCGGCGGATCCGGACCGCGGCACGCGAGGGGTCGGGCGCGGGCGTCCGGGACACGTCGCCTCCTCGGCCCGCCATGATCCCCTCGGCCCTCCGCGCGTCAAGCGCCGCGCCCCAACCCGTCGCGTACTCGCAATTCGATTGACAACGAGCCCGTTTTCCCAATAGATTTGGGGCCGCGACGGGAGGGGGCGCCATGGCCGAGACCGTGGAGAACGTCGAGGCGACGTCGCGCATCGACGCCGCGATCGGGACGACGGCCGCGAGCGCGGGGCGCAGCCGCCCCGTGGGCAGGCGGCGCGAGGATCACATCGTCGGGGCGAGCAGCGCGACCCGCGCCGTGATCCAGGCCGCGGCGGCGGCCGCCCGTACGGACCTGCCCGTGCTCGTGAGCGGGCCGGCGGGAAGCGACAAGGAGCTGGTTGCGCGCGCAGTGCACGCGTGGGGCCCGCGCGCCGAGGGGGCGTTCGAGCTCGTCTCGTGCGCCGGCATCCCGGAGGCGCTGCAACGGCGCGAGCTCTTCGGCTGCGCCGAGAGCGTCTATCCGGCGCTTCCCGGCGAGTACGTGGGCGCGCTCGACCGCACCGCGGGCGGGACGCTCGTCCTCGACGGCGCCGAGCAGCTGCGCGGCGACGCCTTCGCCGACCTCGTGCGCGCGCTCACCGCGCGCGGCTACCGGCGCGAAGGCAGCGCGGCCCAGCGTCCGCTCGCCGCACGGCTCGTGCTCTTGTGCGACGGGCCGCTCGGCGCGCGGCCCGGCCTCGCGGACCTGCACCACCACGAGATCCGACTCACGCCGCTGCGCGAGCGCCCGGAGGACGTGCTCGCGCTCGCGGCGCACTACCTCGCGGCATTCGCGGAGGAGGCGGGGTTCACCCCGATCGGCTTCACCGCCGAGGCGCGCGCGCATCTGCTCGCCGAGCCCTGGCACGGCGACGTGCGCGAGCTGCGCGAGCGCATCCGCCAGGCGGTGCGCCTCGCGGGCCGCGGGGCGATCGGCGCGGAGGCGCTCCTCCTCGCGCGCGACGGCGACCCGGTGCCCTCGTTCAAGGAGGCGAAACGCGCGTTCGAGACGCGCTACGTCGAGAGCCTCTTGCGCCGCTGCGGTGGGAACATCAGCCGCGCCGCGCGCCTCGCGCGGAAGGATCGCAAGGACTTCTACGACGTGATCCGGCGGACGGGCGTGAATCCCGAGGACTTCCGCAGCGCGTAGCGCCCCGCCTCCGGGCTATCCTTCCCGCGATGCGCGCCGGCGTCGTGCAGATGACCTCGACGGACGACGTCGCGGGGAACCTGCGTGCGGCGGAGGCGCTGGTCGACGAGGCGGTCGCGGCCGGGGCCGAGCTCGTCGCGCTGCCCGAGAACTTCGCGTTCCTGCGCGGCGAGGGCGCGCCGATCCCGTGCGCGCAGGGGCTCGACGGCGAGATCGTCGGCGCGCTGCGCGCGTGGGCGCGCCGGCACCGGGTCTGGCTGCTCGGCGGGAGCTTCCCCGAGGCGGCCGCCGACGGGCGCGTGCACAACACCTCGGTGCTGCTCGCGCCGGACGGCGACCTCGCCGCGGTGTACCGCAAGATCCACCTCTTCGACGTCGACCTGCGCGCGCGGGGCGGCGGCGTGTTCCGCGAGTCCGCTCGCGTCGCGCCCGGCGCGGACGTCGTCGTCGCGAAGACGCCCTTCGGCGGGATCGGCCTCTCGATCTGCTACGACGTCCGGTTTCCCGAGCTCTACCGCACCCAGAGCGCGCAGGGCGTGCGCTTCCTCGCCGTGCCGGCCGCGTTCGCGGTCGAGACCGGCCGCGACCACTGGGAGGTGCTGCTGCGGGCGCGCGCGATCGAGAACCTCGCGTTCGTGCTCGCGCCCGCGCAGGTGGGCCGCCACTCCGCGGAGCGCTCGAGCTACGGCCGCGCGCTCGTCGTCGACCCCTGGGGCCTCGTGCTCGCGCGCGCGCCCGACCGCCCGTGCGCGATCGTCGCCGACTGCGACCTCGCCGCGCAGGACGCGGCGCGCGCCGCGCTGCCCGCGCTCGCCCACCGGCGGCTGTAGCCCGCCGGGCTCGCGCAGCGGCGGCGGCCGTGCATGCGGCGCGGTAAAGCCGCGGAGGGCCCCCGCCGATGAGCCGCCCGGAGGAGCGCCGTGTCGGCAGGCGACCGTCCGCGCAAGCCCGCCCTGCTGCGGATCCAGAACGGCGGGTTCGAGGGCATGACCTTTCCGCTCGAGGCGGAGGAGACCCTCATCGGGCGGAATCCCAACACCGACATCACCCTCCTCGACGAGGGCATCAGCCGCGAGCACGCCATCGTGCTCTACGACGCCGCGGCGGATCGCTACGCCGTCGAGGACCTCCAGTCCACGAACGGGACGAAGGTCAACGGAAAGCGCGTGCGCTCGGCGGTGCTCCAGCCGGGCGACACGCTCCAGATCGGCAGCACGATCTTCGAGTTCGTGCGCGAGGGCTGACACGCCGGCGGGGCGCCGGTGGCCGCGCCGAGGCGCCTCGTGGTATGAGGGGAGGACGCGCCGCCGCGAGCTCTCCCCCGCGCCGCGCGCTCGACACACGGAGGTAGACCGCGATGGAGTCCCCTGCCCGCACGCTTCGCAGCCGCCCGGTCGGCTGCGCGCTCTCTCTGCTGCTCGCGCTCGGCCTCGCGGCCTGCGCCGGCACGGCCGGACCGCCGGGCGGCGGCCCCGACGCGATGGGCGCGTACCGCGTCGGCCCGCCGGACCAGCTCCGGATCTCGATCCTCCCCGACCCCGTGATCGAGCGCGAGGTCGTCGTGCGACCGGACGGGATGATCTCGGTCGACCTCGTCGGCGACGTGCCGGCCGCCGGCCGCACGACGGAGGAGATCGCCGGCGACATCGAGACCCGGATCGCCCGGTTCAAGCGCGACGCGCGCGTCACCGTGTCGCTCGCCGCGGCGCTCTCGAGCGAGGTGACCGTCCTCGGCGAGGTGGGCCGGCCCTCGACGTTCCCGCTGTCGCGTCAGACGCGCGTCGTCGAGGCGATCGGCACCGTCAACGGGACGACGATCTTCGCGAACAAGGACAGCATCCGGCTGATCCGCGCGGGCGAGGGCCGCGCGGCGGTCTACCGCGTCGACCTCGCCGCGATCCAGCGCGGTGACATGCGCACGAACTACGTGCTCCAGGGCGGCGACCTCATCTACGTCCCGCCCGGGATCATGGCCTCGATCGGCTACGGCCTGCAGGGCCTCCTGTTCCCGATCCAGCAGCTGTTCGGCTTCGGCGCGAGCGTGGCGACGACGGTCTACACCGGCGGCGCGGGCGGCGCGCTCTGAGGCGGCGGTTCGCGCGGGCCGACACACGGCGCTGACTCCCCGCCCCCGCGCCCGTCGCGGCGTCGGCCCGCCTCGCGCGCGTCGCGGGGCGGGCCGGTGTCGTCCCTGCGCCCGACGTCGCGGCCGTGGAGGAGGAAAGCCCCGCGAAATCGCGCATCTGGTGCGCGGCGTCACGGAATCCCCCCGCCCCTTCGTCGATTCTGCCGCCCGGCCGCCGGCGCTCTGCTCGGGAGCTGCCGGCGGGCGAGGGGGGGACCGAAGAAATGGGACGAATCCGGGCGGCCGCCGCCGGGTTCGCGCTGCTCTGTCTCAGCGCGCTTCCCGGATGCGACGTCAAGCTCGTGAAGCTCCAGCTTCCGAGCTTCTTTTCGGCGGGCGTGACGCAGCTGTGGTTCTGGCGGCTCGACGAGCGCAGCGGAGGCTACGTGCGGAACGGCCGCGTCGAGGTCGACGGGCTCGTGGGGCCGTCGGGCGCGAAGTCGCTCCAGTACACGATCATCTTCCCGAACGGGACGAGCGGCGTGACCCTGAAGGCGCCCGTCGCGGTGAGCGGCGACTCGATCATCGTCGGGCTCAACTACACGGTGTTCCAGCACGGCTGGTACCGCGTCAGCGCGCGCAACGGCGCCGGCGAGTCGCCGCTCTCGCAGCGCGAGATCTACCTCTAGCCACGCGCCGGCGAGCCCGCCGCCGGGTCCCGCCTCGCGCGGGGGAGGCGGCGCGCGGGGCCGCGTCCCGGGGGGGCGGCGGGCTCGCCGTGCGGGTTCCCGTACGCGACACTTGCGCCGCGCCGCACCGCCGTGCGCGGCCCGCGGGGACGTGACCTCGTGCAGCCATCCGGCGACTCACCGGGGAGCCCGGCGAGGCGCCGGGTAGGCGCCAGGAGGCGTGGGGGACCGGCAAGCGGATGTACGAGGCCTTCTTCGGCCTGCGCGAGGCGCCCTTCTCGCTCACGCCGGACCCGCGATTCCTGTGGCCGTCCGAGACCCACCAGGAGGGGCTCGCGGCGCTCGTCTACGGCATCACGCGCCGCAAGGGCTTCCTCCTCCTCACGGGCGAGGTCGGCGCAGGGAAGACGACCCTGCTGCGCGCTGCGCTCGACCAGATCCCGCCCGACACCGAGGTGGCGCTGGTCCTCAACACCTCGGACCTGCGGCCGCTCGATCTCCTGAAGCTCATCTCGAGCGAGTTCCGGCTCGGCGAGCGCATGGAGTCGAAGGTCGACTACGTGATCGCGCTCAACGCCTACCTGCTCGACCGCCTGCGCACCGGCGGGAACACCGTGCTCATCATCGACGAGGCCCAGAACCTCGACCACGCCCTCCTCGAGGAGGTGCGGCTGCTCTCCAACCTCGAGACCGACACCGAGAAGCTCCTGCAGATCGTCCTCACCGGGCAGCCGGAGCTGAAGGCGAAGCTCTCCGCGCGCGACCTGCGCCAGCTGCGCCAGCGCATCGCGATCGAGCACCACGTGCAGGCGCTGGGCCGCGAGGAGATCGGGCCCTTCCTCGCGCACCGGATCCAGGTGGCGGGCGGGCGCTACGAGGAGGTCTTCGGACCGGGCGTGGAGCCGATCTTCTACGCCTTCTCGCACGGGATCCCGCGGCTCCTGTGCCTGCTCGCGGACCGCGTCCTCCTCGCGGCGTTCGCGAAGCAGGTGAAGCCGGTGCCCGCCGCGCTGGTCGAGGCCAAGGCGAAGGCGATGGAGGCCGTGCGCTTCGGCGCGGCCCTGGAGGCCGCCGATGGGTGAGATCACCGAGGCGCTGCGCCGCGCCCGCGAGCTCCAGCGCGCGACCGAGCTGCCGCTGCCCGCGATCGGCGGGCCGGAGTCCCTGCGCGCCGCGACGCCGCCCCCCGCGCCGCGCGAGACCGTGCACCTCTCGCTGGAGCGCGACGGCGCCTGGCCGGCGCGCGCCGTCGTGATCGACGCGCGCGGGCACCTGGCCGAGGCCATGCGCCACCTCGCGCTCAAGATCCGCGCCGAGCTCGACCGCCGCCGCGGCCGCAGCGTCGCCGTCACGAGCCCGCTGCGCGGCGAGGGGAAGACGACCCTCGCCTGCGACCTCGCGCTCGCGCTCGCCTCGGTTACGCGCGGGCGCAGCGTCGCGCTCGCCGACTTCGATTTGCGCAGCCCGAGCGTCGCGCACCACCTCGGGCTGCGGCCCGCGGTCGGGGTCGAGTCGTTCCTGCGCGGGCAGGCCCGGCTCGAGGACGTGGCCCTCTCGATCGACAAGCCCGCGCTGGACGTCTACCCGGCGCGCACGCCCGAGGGCGAGGCGCACGAGCTCCTCGTGCAGCCCTCGCTCGGGATCCTGGCCCGCGAGCTCGAGCGCCGCTACGCGACGGTCGTCTACGACACGCCGCCCACCCTGCTGGTCCCGGACACGCGCATCCTGCTGCAGCACGTCCCGGCGTACATCCTCGTCTCCCGCTTCGGCGTGACCCGCCAGCGCTCCGTGCGGGCGATGCTCGAGCTGCTGCCGCGCGAGCCGTTCCTCGGCGGCGTGCTGAACGGCGGGCCCCTGCCCTCGCATGCGGCGTCCTACGGCTACTACGGCGCCGCGCCCGAGCGCGAGGCGTGAGCGCGATGGACGACTTCGACCAGGAGCGCAGCTCGGGCCTCCCGAGCTTCCTGTTCGACCCGGTCGGCATCGTGCGCCGGCGATGGCGCTGGATGCTGCCGGTGATCGCGGTGGGCGGAGTCGTCGCCGCCGCGGTCGTGACGGCCTGGCAGATGCAGTACGTCGCGACGGCGCGCGCGCTGCTCTCGGGGCAGCGCATCCCCGACGAGTTCGTGCGCACCACGGTGGCCGAGGGCTTCGACGAGCAGCTGAACGCGATGGTCGGCGAGGCGCTCTCGCGCGAGTCCCTGATCGACCTCGTCGAGGACCACGACCTCGCCTCCGGGCTGTCCCCGGACGAAGAAGCGGGCGTCCTGAACCGCGTGCGCAGGGCGATCTCCATCGAGCAGGACCGCTCCATCAACACCGGTCGCGAGAGCGAGACCACGTACATCTTCTCGGTGGGCTTCCGCTGGGGCGACCCGAAGAAGGCGGCCGCCGTCGCCAACGACCTGGTGGGCCGGCTCATCACGGCGAACGAGGAGCGCCGCAGCCGGCAGGCGCGCACGGCGACGGACTTCCTGCGCAAGGACGCCGAGCGAGCCGAGGCGACCCTGCGCGAGCAGTCGAAGCGCATCGCGGAGTTCAAGGAGCGCTACCGCGGCGAGCTGCCGAGCGAGCTCCCGACGAAGACCGCGAAGCTCGAGCGGCTCCAGTCCCAGCGCCAGGCGCTCGGGCTCCAGATCTCCGAGGCGGAGAGCCGGCTGATCCTGCTGCGCACGCAGGGCGGTGCCGCCGATCCGCGCCTGAAGAGCCTCTCCGCGCTCGAGGAGCGCCTCTTCCACGAGCGCTCGGTGAACACCGACGAGCACCCGAACGTGCGCGCGCTCCAGCGGCAGATCACGGCGCTGCGCACCGAGATGCGCTCCAACCCGAGCGGCGGAGAGTGGTCGCCGCTCCAGCAGGCGACCGTCGCCGCCGCGGAGCGGGAGATCGCCTCGCTCCGCACCCAGCTCGCGCAGCTCGAGTCGGAGATGGCGGAGCTCGAGATCCAGGTGGCGCGCACGCCCGCGCGGCAGGAGGAGCTCACGGCGCTCGAGCAGCGCGAGCAGGTGCTGCGCGACAACTACGCGGACGCGCTCAAGAAGGTGAAGGAGGCGGAGCTCGCCGAGAGCCTCGAGGCGTCGCAGCAGGGCATCAAGCTCTCGCGCCTCGGCCCGGCGGTGCCGCCCCTCGAGCCCGAGATCCCGCGCTGGGTGCTCGGCCTCGCCGCCGCGCTCGTCGTGCTCGGCGCCGCCGCGGCCCTTGCCGTCGCCCTCGAGCTCCTCGACCCGGTGATCCTCGCGCGCGGCGACGTGGAGAGCTTGACGGGCCTCCCGGCGCTCGGCGAGCTGCCGCGGGCGCGCTGAGCCGCGGGACGTCCCGCGCGGTGTCGGCTCTCCCCGAGCCGCCGAGCGCGTCCGAGCCGGCCCCCCTCGCCGCGACGACCGCGTCGCCGTTCGCGCGCGTCCCCGATCCGCGCGCGTACGTCCCGCGGCCCGCGTGCGAGGAAGCGCTCACGGGGCTGCGGGGCGCGCTCGCGGAAGGCGCGCGCACGGTCGTGCTCGAGGGGCCGCCCGGGATCGGAAAGTCGCTCCTCCTGCGCGTCCTCGAGAGCCGGGTGGACGGCCGCTTCGAGGTCGTGCGGCTGCCGCTCGCGCGCGTGGGCTTCGACCAGCTCGCCGCCATCGCGCTCGCCTCGCTCGACCCGCGCTCGGCCGCGCGCCCCGCCGTGCGCCTCGACGAGGCGGCGCGCCGGCTGCGCACGGTGGGGAAGGTGCTGGTCGTCGCCGTCGACGACGCGGCGCGCCTTCCGCCCGACGTCGCGGAGGCGCTGGCGCGCGCGCTGCGCGCGGGGCGCGGCGCGCTGCGCGTGGTGCTCGCCGTCGCGACGGGTGCCGCGCGCCCTCGCCTTCCCGGCGGGACGCGCACGATCCGGCTCGCGCAGCCGATGAGCGAGCTCGAGACGGCGCGCTACGTCGAGGCGCGCATCGCCCGCGACGGCGCCCCCGCCCTCGCGCGCGCGTTCCCGCCCGCGGTGGTCGCCGAGCTACACGCGCGCTCGGGCGGCGTCCCGGGCCCGCTGCACGAGCTCGCCCGCCCGATCGCGGACGCCGCGCTGCGCGCCGTGGGCGGCGCCGCGGCCGCGCGCGCGTCGCCCCCGGCCGGCGCCCGCGCCGCGCCGAACCTCGTCTACGTCCCGCGCGCCGAGACCGAGCGCGTGCTCGGGGACCTCCTGCGCGCGCTCCGGGCCGGCCGGCGCGCGCAGCTCGTGCGCGGCGGCTCGGGCCTCGGCAAGTCGACGCTGCTGCGCGAGCTCGGCGCGCGGCTGCCCGAGCCGATGCAGGCGGTCGAGATCCTCTACGCGCAGCTCGAGCCCGCGGACTTCTTCGCCTGGGTCCTCCACCAGATCGGCGCGCCTCCGCCCGAGCGCCCGGCGGAGCTCGAGCTGCGGGAGGTGGCGGCGCGCTTCGCGCGCGTGGGCGGAGCGCTCGTCCTGCTCGTCGACGAGGCGCAGTCGCTCCCGGCGGGGACCGTCGCGCGCCTCGTGGAGGTCGTCGCCGGCGCGGGGGGCGCGCTGCGGGTCGTCGCCGCGCTCGACGTCGAGATCGATCCCGGCCCGCTGCGCGCGCTGCCCGAGCTGCTCGAGCACCGGCTCGAGCGGCCGCTCGACGAGGTCGAGTGCGCCGCCCTCCTCGACGCCCGGCTGCGCGGCGCGCCGGAGGCGCTGCGGGCGCACTTCGCGAGGGCAGGCGTGCGCGACCTCCTGCGCGCGTCCCGAGGCAACCCGCGCGCGCTCGAGCACCTCTTGATCGAGCAAGAGCGGACGGCGCTCGCGGCCGCGCGCGGCGGCGGGCTCGCGCCCGACGCGCCGGCCACGCCCGGCGGCGCCGCGCCGGCGACGCGCGCGCACGCTCCCTCGCGCCCGCTCTCCCTGCCCGCTCCTCCGCGCGCGCTCGCGCAGGCCGCGCCGCCCGCGAGGCCGGCGGAGGCCGCCTCGGCGTCCTCCGCGCGCGCCGCGCCCCCGCCGCGCGCAGGCGCAGCGCTCGACGCGGAGGGCGCGCTCGCGGTCGCCCCGCCCCCCGTCGCGCTCCGGCTCGCGGCGCCGCTCGCCCTCGGCGCCGGCGTCCCGCTCGCCCTCTTCGCGCTCTGGCTCTGGCTCGCGCCGCTCTTCAGCGCATCCAGCGCGCCGGCGCGGGTCACCGTGCTCGCGCCGGCCGGCACGTCGGTCGCGCTCGACGGGCGTCTCCTCGGCACGGCGCCCCTCGCCCCCGTCGAGCTCGAGCGCGGCGTGCACCGGCTGCGCGCGGTCGTCCCGGGCACGGGCGTCGTCGAGCGCCGCGTGGTCGTCTGGACGCGCGACGCCACGATCCGTCTCCCCTGAGCGCCGCGGCGCGCCGCCGCGTCGCGTGCCGTGCCGGTCGCGGCAGCGGATGGTAGGGTCCCCCGCCGTGCGCGCCGCGTCCCGCAGGACCGCTCCGTCGCCGCGGCGCCGCGGGCGCGCGCGCCGCGCCGTCGCCCCTCTCCACGCGGTGCTCGCCCTCGCGGGCGCGCTCGTCGCCGCCGCGTCCGGCGCGCAGCCGCGCGGCGACCTCAACGACCTCGCGCGCACCTGGACCTTCGGCGAGTGGGCCACGCCCCTCGTGTGCGAGCTCGGCGGCGAGCCGCGGCGCGGGCTGCGCCGCATCGTCGCGGGCCCGGCACCGCGCGACAACGTGCCGCGCGCCAACAAGCTCGTCTTCGAGCCGCTCCAGCTCCCGGCCGGAACGCGCTGCATCCTCGACACGGGCGAAACGCAGCCCGAGGTCGCCGGCGCGGTCTTCTACCACCTCGAGGGGCACTCGCGCCCCGACATCGCCGACCACGACTTCCAGGAGGCGCTCGAGCGCGACGGGGGCTTCACGTTCAAGGTGACGAAGGGCGCGCTGCACGTGGACGGCCGGCGCGTCGACTTCGCGGGCGGGCGCCTCCGCTTCGAGCGCGCGCGGCCCGGCACGGACGCCTGGCGGCGCCTCCGGGACCTGCCCAGCCCGCAGAAGCTCGTGCTGACGCTCGAGGCGAAGGACGGAACGCGGCTCGCCTTCGACCTCGCGCGGACGCCGCCTCCGAAGAACTAGCGGTGCCGCGCGCCTTCGAGCTCGGCGGCGTGCGCTGGTGGACGGCCGCGGGCGCCGACGAGGCCGCCGTGCGCCGCGCCGTGGGCGGCGCGCTCGACGCGCTCGCGGGCGGCCGGGCAAGGAACCTGAAGGGCGGACGGCGCAAGGCGCTCTACCCGCTCGCGCTCGAGGGCGGCGCGGAGCCGGACCACCTGCTCAAGGTGAGCGCGTACGCCGGCGCGCCGAGCGTGCGCCGGCGGCTCTTCGGCTCGAAGGCGCGCCGCGAGCTGCGGCTCGCGCAGGCGATCGCGCGGCGCGGCGTCGCGACGCCAGTCCCGCTCGCGGCGGGCGAGCGCCGCGCGGGAGGGCGCGTGCGCGCGTGCTACCTGCTCGTCGCCCTCGTCCCCGGCGCGCGCGACCTGCGCCGGCTCGCCGCGGAGCCGGCGCTGCGCGGCGCCGAGCGGCGCGCGCTCGCGCGCGCCTTCGGCGCCTTCGCGCGCCGCCTGCACGACGCGGGCGTCGTGCAGGACGACTTCCAGCCCAACAACTTTCTGCGCCGTGCGGACGGCGATCTCCTCTTCATCGACTGCGAGCGCGTCCGGCTGCGCCCGCGCGTCTCGCGGCACGCGCGCGCCGCGATGCTCGCGAAGCTCGAGCGCGAGCTCGCGGGCGCGCGTCTCGCCGAGCGCGCGCGCTTCCTGCGCGCCTACGCACGCGGCGACCGCGCGGAGGCGCGCCGCTGGTGGCGCGCGGTCGAGCGGGCGGCGCGCGAGCTCGCGGCGCGCGACGCCGGGCGGCTCGCGCGCCTCGTCGCGCGCCCCGGGCGGCGGTTCGTCCCGCTCGAGGTGCACGGCTGGCGAGGAGTGCGGGTCGCGGGCGCCGACGCCGACGCGCTCGCGCAGGACCTCGACGTCCTGATCGGGGCTCGCGAGGGCGCGCGCCGACACTTCGCCCGCGGCTTCCAGCCCCGCGGCGCGGCGGACGCCTCGCGCGCCCTGGCGCGCGCGCTGTTGCTCGCGCGCCGCGGCCTCGGGCCGGATCCCGTGGCGGTGCTCGAGCGCCGCCGAGCGGGCGCGCACGCGCGCGAGGCGCTGCTCGTGTTCGACGGCCCGCTGCGCGGACGCCTCGACGCGCTCGACGCCGCGGCACGCTGCGCCGCGCTCCCCGCCCTGACGCGCTTCCTCGCCCGGGTCGCCGCGTACGGCTCGCTCGCCGGGCTGCCGTCCCCGCACGACGTCGGCCGCCTCGCGCGAGGCCTCGCGCTCCTCGACCCCCACGGGTTCCGGCCGGGGGGAGCCGGCGGGCTTCCCGACCGGCGCACCGCGCGCGCTCTCGCCGCCCGCATCCTCGGCGTCCCCGACGCCTGAGCGCCCGCGCGGTTCAGCGGCGCCTCGGCCGGGCCGATACGTCGGGCCGTGGAGCCGAAGGCGATCGTCTCGACGCGCGCCGACGACCCGGACTTCGACGAGCGCATCGACCGCTTCGTGGTGCGGCTCGGCGAGCGCATCGACGCCTTCCAGGACGCCGAGGCGGCAGGCGACCCGGAGCTGCTGCGCGGCCTCGCGGAGGCGCTGGCCGAGGAGTCCGCGGCGCTCGGCTACCCGATGCTCGCCGCCGCCGCGCGCGAGCTCGCGTCCGCCTGCGCGGAGCGCGACCGCGCGGCGCTGCGCAAGCGCGTCGTCGACCTCACCGAGCTCTCGCAGCGCGTGCGGCGCGGCCACCGCAGCGCGGCCGGGTGACGGCCGGCCGGCGCGCGGCCTAGAGGAAGACCCGCCAGGCGTCCGGCCCGAGCGCGACGGCGAGCCAGATCGCCCCGTTCGCCGCCGCGTGGGCGACGATCACCGCGCCGATGTGGCGGCGGCGGTACAGCCAGAGGTTGAAGAGGACGCCCGCCACGACGGCCACCGGCCACTCCCAGCGCACGTGCGTGAACGTGAACCAGACGACGGTCACGAGAAAGCTGCGCCAGGCGAAGCGCGCGATCGGCACCTTGCGGAAGTCCATTCCCGTGTCGATCACGTCGACCAGGCGGAGGAGGAAGCTGCGCACGAACAGCTCCTCGATGAACGGCGTCACGACGGCGAAGCCGACGAGCCGGAGCGTCCAGGCCCAGGCCTCGTTCCCGGGGCCGAAGTAGCTCGGCGACCAGCCCTCCTCGGGACCCGGGCGCGGGAGCGCGGGCACGAGCAGATAAGGCCCCATCCAGAGCGCGGCGATCACGAGGCCGCAGGCGACGTCCCGGAGCAGCCCGCTCGCGCCCGGCCGGTAGCCGCGCAGCTCCGGCAGCCGGCCCTGCGCGATCGCCGAGGCGATCCAGAGCCCCGGCAGGGCCACGCGCAGCACCCGAAAGACGCCGACCCACTCGTCCGGCACGCGCGAGCCGAGCTCGACGAGGACGAGGAAGAGGCCGTACGGGCCCAGGTACGGCCACCAGCCGTGGTCGCGCGGCGCCGGCATCGGGGGCCCAAGGCTAGGATCGGGACCCATGGCTTGCTACCGGCTGCGCAACCCGGTGCAGAAGTACGCCTGGGGCTCGCCTCGCGTGCTGCCCGAGCTGCTCGGAACCGCCAACCCGGGCGGCGAGCCGTGGGCGGAGCTCTGGATCGGTGCCCACGCGCGCGCGCCCTCCTCGGTGGAGGTGGGCGGGGCATGGCGCTCGCTGCGCGACTTCGTCGAGCGCGAGCCGGCCCGGGTGCTCGGGGCCGGCGTCGTGGCCCGCTTCGGGGCCCAGCTGCCCTACCTCCTGAAGGTGCTCGCCGTCGAGCGGCCGCTCTCGCTCCAGACCCACCCCGACGCCGCGCGAGCGGCGCTCGGCTGGGCGCGAGAGTCGGCGGCGGGGATCCCGCTCGAGGCCGCGGAGCGCAGCTACCCGGACGCGAACCCGAAGCCCGAGCTCGTCTGCGCGCTCGGTGCGTTCGAGGCGCTCTGCTCGTTCCGGCCGCTCGAGGAGGCGCGCGCGTGCGCCGAAGCGCTCGGTGCGCGCCGGCTCGCGGCGGCGCTCGCGGACGCCGCCCGGCCCGGCGACGCGCTCGCGCGCCTTCTCGCGCTCCCCGCGCCCGAGCGCGCCGCGCTCGCCGCCGAGCTCGCGGAGCGCGCCGAGGCGGCGGCCGGCTGCGACGCGGCCCTGCGCTGGGTCGCGGAGCTCCACGCGGCGTACCCGGGCGACGTCGCCGTCGCGGCCCCGCTCCTCCTCCACCACGTCGAGCTCGACGCGGGCGAGGCGCTCGATCTCGCCGCCGGTGACCTGCACGCCTACCTGCGCGGCACGGCGCTCGAGGTCATGGCGAGCAGCGACAACGTCCTGCGCGCGGGGCTCACGACGAAGCCGATCGCCGTCGACGAGCTGCTCGCGGTGATGCGCCCCGATGCCGCGCCGCCGCCGCGACGCCGCGCGGCGCGCGGCGCGCCCGGCGAGCTCGTGTACGCGCCGGGGCACGAGTGGTTCCGTCTCGCGCTGCTCGACGCGGACGGTACCGCGCCGCTCGAGGTGGAGGCCGCGTACGGCGTCGAGCTCCTCCTCTGCCTCGACGGCGAGGGCGAGGTCGTCGCAGCCGACGCGCCCGGCGCGCCGCTGCGCGTCCGGCGGGGCGAGGCGCTCCTCGTGGCGGGCGAGACCCCGCGCTACGCGCTGCGCGGCCGCGTCCGCCTTGCCCGCGCGACCGCCGGCCTCGCGAGCTAAGCTGCGGCGCCCCGAGGAGGATCCGATGACCCGCTCCGACCGCTCCGCCGCCGCGGCTCTCGCGCTCGCCGCCTTCGCCTTCGCCGCCTGCCCGCAGCCCGACGCCGAGCGGGAGCGGGCCGCGCAGACGGAGGCAGCGGCGCCCGAGGAGGCCGAGCAGGAGAAGACGCTCTACGCGCTCGGCGCGTCCATCGCCCAGCGCACGCTCCCGGGCGTCAAGCTCGAGGAGGACGACCTCGACGCCCTCCAGCGCGGCTTTGCCGACGCGGCCCTCGGCCGGGCGCTCGAGGCCGACCCCCGCGAGTCCGCGGCGGCGATCCAAAAGCTCCTCACCGAGCGCCGCAACGCCGCCGCCGCCGCGGAGAAGGAGGCGGGCCGCGCCTTCATCGAAGAGGCGGCGAAGGCGCCCGGCGCCGAGCGCACGGCGTCGGGCCTCGTCTACCAGCCGGTCGCCGAGGGCCAGGGGGCGCAGCCCAAGGAGACCGACCGCGTGAAGGTGCACTACACCGGAAAGCTGCGGGACGGGACCGTCTTCGACAGCTCGGTCCAGCGCGGCCAGCCCGCCGTCTTCGCGCTGAACCGGGTCGTCCCCTGCTGGACCGAGGGCGTGCAGAAGATGAAGGTCGGCGGGAAGGCGACACTCACCTGCCCGTCCGACCTCGCCTACGGCGACCGCGGCGTCCCGGGCCGCATCCCGCCCGGCGCGCCGCTCGTCTTCGAGGTCGAGCTCGTCGAGATCGTGCAGGCGACGCCGACGGAGCAGGCGCCGGCGAAGCCGGGTGACGCACCCGCCGCGAAGCCGGGCGAGGCGCCGGCGCGCTCCGAGACGCCGCAGGCGAAGCCCGCGCAGCCGCAGGGCGAGGCGCCCGCGAAGGCGCCGTAGCGCGGGCGCGGCGCGGTGCCGCCGGGGTCAGGCCCCGTACGCGCGCACGAGGAACCAGAAGAGCCCGAGCGCGCAGAGGGTCGCGGAGGCGAGATCGGCGGCGAGCGCGCGTCGTGGCGGCGCGGCGCGGCGCGCGAGCGCGGCGACGGCGAGGAGCGCCAGCACGACCGCGATCTGGCCGAGCTCCACGCCGGCGTTGAAGCCGACGAGGGCCTGCACCAGGCGTCCTTCCGGCAGGCCGAGCTCGAGCAGCACGCCGGCGAAGCCGAAGCCGTGGACGAGGCCGAAGAGCGCCGTGACCGCGGGGCGCAGGCGGCGCGCCGCCCCCGGCGCCGAGGCGAGCTCGAGATGGCAGAAGCTGAAGAGCGCGAGGCCGGCGAGCGGAAGCGCCGCCGGCGCGCCGCGCGGCCACCCGAGCGCGGCGAGCGCCGCGAGCGCGCCGAGGCCCAGCGCTGCCGCGCGCGCGAGCGCGGCCTGGACGCCGGCCCGGACCGCCAGGTTCTCCGCCGCGACGAGCGCGATCGAGTAGCCGATGCACGCCTCGACGAGCGCGGCGTCGACGCGCACGAAGCCGAGCGCGGCGAGGGAGAGCGTGAGGCTGTGACCCAGCGTGAACCCCGTGATCACGAAGAGGAGCTCGCGCAGCGTCCCGCCGAGGAGGAGGAGCGCCCCGACGAACGCGAGGTGGTCGACGCCCGCGAGGATGTGCTCGACGCCGAGCGCGAGGTAGCCGAGGAAGCCGGCGCCGCCTCCGGCTTCGCCCCGGCGCGCCCCGCCGTCGAGCGCCTGGACGCGCGCGTCGGCGCGGAAGAGGACCTCCCGCGGCGGCGCGCCGGGCACGACCACGCGCGCGAAGTGCACGTGGGACGGCGCCTCGTCGAAGAACGCGCCGTTCGCGGCCTCGAGCGGACCCCGGCCCTCGCAGCGCCAGCGCAGCTCGACGCGGACGTGTCCGGGCCGCGCGCGGAGCGGCTGGGCGGCCTCGAGCGCGCAGCGGGCGCCGCCGCGCCGCACCGCCACGCGCTCTCGGAGGTGCGCCGTCGCGAGGGGGGCGAGGTCGTCGAGACGCCCCGTCGGTGCCGCGAGCCGCGTCGCCTCGAGGGCGAGGAGGCTGAAGGTGGCGCGCACGTGCGCGCCGTCGACGCGCCAGGTGGAGAAGGACTGGCTCCTCTGGTGCGCGCCCGCCGGGGCCGGCGCGACGGCGGCGAGCGCCGCCGCCGCGGCGAGCGCGCGCGCCGCCGCGGCGCGGCGCCCGCAGCGCGCTCGCGCGCGCGGCGGCTCGCCCGCCCCGCGACCCGCGCGGGGGAGCGGCCTCACTCCGGCGCGTCCGGCGCGACGACGACGTCCGCCTCGCCGCGCAGCCAGTCGAGGTACTCGCGCAGGGCGCGGTCCGCGGCACGGCGCCGCCACTCCGCGACGACGCGCGGCCGCACCGCGTCGAAGCCGGGGGCCTCCGCCTCGCGGCGCTCCACCACGCGCACGAGCTGCGCGCCCGCTCCGTGCGGGAACGGGCCGATCCAGCGCCCCGGCTCGGCGGCGAGCGCTGCGTCGAGCGCCTCGGGACCGACGAACTCGCGCAGCGACGCGGGCGGGAGCAGGAGGTCGGGAAGCGGAAGCGCGGGCGGATCCGCATGCTCCCGGACGGCGGCGAGAGGCGCTCCGGACGCAAGGAGGCGGAGGGCCTCGGCGGCGCGCTCGGCGGGCGGCGGCGACGCGCCGTCGCGCGCGCGGAACTCGAGGCGCTCGACGCGGAGGCGAGCGCCCGCGCCGAAGTAGCCGCGCCGCTCCTCGAAGAAGCGGCGCAGCGCCGCCTCGTCGGGGTCCTCGCTCTCGGCTTCCGCCACCACGGCGTCGACGAGCGCCGTGACGAGCGCCTTGCGGACGCCCGGGTCGGACTCGGCGAGGCCCACCTCGAGCGCGCGCTGCACGAGCAGCTCCTCCTCGATCAGCCGCTCGAGGACGCGGGCGCGGTCGGCGTCGCGGGGCGCTGCGCCCCGGTCCAGGGCGAGGCCCGCGGCGAGCTGCTCCAGCGTCTCGGCCCGGACCGGTACGCCGTTGACGCGCGCCACCTCGCCCGGCGCGAGGCCGGCGCCGGGGAGGCGCGCGCCCCGCACGAGGCCGACCGCGGCGAGCGCGATCCCGAGCCCGGCCCCGGCGACGAGCAGCCGGCGTGCCCGCGGCGCGCGCGCGTCGTCCGTCATGCCTGCGCTTTTAGCAGGCGGGACGCCCCGGTCGCCCGCGGCGCGGAGGGCGCGCGGCGCGTGGGCCTAGTGCAGGACCCGCGCGAACGCCGTGCCCGCGCCCGAGCACAGCCGCAGGTGCAGCGTGCGGGTGGCGCGGTCGACGCGGCACTCGGCCACCCACGCCTGCGAGGCCGCGAGCGCGAGCGCGCGCAGGAGCGCGGCGTCGCTCTCGAAGCGCACCGCGACGAGGTCGGCGCGGGCGGGCTCGAGGCGGGGATCGAACCGGCGCGCGAAGCCGAGATCCGGAGCGGGCTGCATCGGGGGGTCCTCCGGTTCGCCGATCGCCCCGGTCCAGGGGGCTGAACCCTGGGGAGCCGGGCCATGGGGAGCCGTGCTCACCCGGAGCTCTCGATGATCTGTGTGTACCGCGCGCCCGTGAAGGTGACGTGAAACGTCGTTGCGTGATCGCGATCACGACTCGTGACGGACGTCACTCGTGGCGCGAACCGCGAGCCGGGGCGCGCGACGCGGGGCGCTCTGCTCTGCACCGTCGCGCTTCCAGCCGTCGCCGTCCTCGTCGCGTGCGAGCTGCCGACCGGCTGCGTTCGCGGCGCGTCGGGCCGGCCCGCGGGGCGATCTCGCGTGACGCGGCTCACGCGCAGCGGCCGGCCGGCCGAAACGCCGGAAGGCCATGCTTCCGGTCCGGCGACGCATGCTCGCCCCGCTCCTCGGGGCCGCCCTGGCCGCGCTCTCCGGCGCGTCTGCGCACGACGCCCCCCGCGCCGCTCCTGCGCCGGGCGCTGTCGCCCCGGACGTGGCCGCAGGGCCGCGCACGGTGCCGCGCGCGCACTTCTCCGCGCCGAACGGCTGCCGCAACCTCACCGTCCTCGGCTACCCCGCGGCCGGATTCCCACGCGTCCTCCCGCTCACGCGCTTCTGCCCCTTCGAGCCGCGCACGGACTGCCTCGGCGAGGCGGTGCCGCAGCGCTCGAAGCTCGCGCTGCGCGACCACCCGAAGGCGAAGCGCGACGCCATCAAGTGGCGCATGAAGAAGGGCCAGGCGGTGACGCCCGCGGACCTCGGCGACCCGACCGCCGATACGGACTACGAGCTGTGCGTCTACGTCGAGGCCGGCGACGTGTGCTGGCTCGTGCTCCATCCGGACGCGCTCGCGGGCTCGGGCTGGGCAGCGCGCCGCAACGGCTTCCGCTTCCGCATGAAGAAGGGGCTCCATCCCGAGGGCCTGCGGAGGTTGCGCCTCCGCACCGGGGCCGACGGGAAGGCGCGCATCGTCCTGCGCGGAGGCGGCGAGCAGCTCGGGCTGCGCGCGCTCCCGCTCCCGGACGGCGCGGCCGTTCTCGTCCAGCTCTACAACGGGATCGGGCAGTGCTGGAGCACGGAGTTCGGCCAGGAGCCGGCGCAGACGACGCCAAAGCGCTTCCGCGACCGCAGCGACTGACGGCGCCGCCCTACCCGCCCGGCGCGCGCCGCGCGTCGCGCGTCCCGCCGCCGCGCGCGCCCAGCCATGCGCCGCGCGCCTCGAAGAGGAGCGCTGCGAGGCGCGCCTGTCCGTAGGACGTGAGGTGCACGCGGTCCCACCACAGGAAGCCGTCGTCCCGGGCGGCGGCGAGCGGGCCGTGCACCTCGACCACCGGGAGGCCGCGGCGCGCCGCCACCTCGCGCAGCGCCTCGTGCTTCTCGGCGAGCTGGCGCAGGCTGCGCTCGCTGCGGCTCTCGAGGCAGTTCGCCTCGGGGACGATCGCCGTGCGGATGCCGCGCACCTCGTTCGCCGCGGCGATGCGATCCACCTCGCGCGCGAGGACGCGTGGATCGCGGTCGTTGTTGCCGAGCACGACGAGCACCACCTCGGGCTTCCATGCGATCCAGCGCTCGGTCCAGAGCTCGGCGAGGAGCTCGGAGGTCTCGCCCGGAAGGCCCGCGTTCACGATCTCGAAGCGCTCGCCGGGTGCCGCGTCCGCCGCGAGCGCGGCCGCGAGCCGCGCCGTCCAGACGTCCTCCGGGCGCGCGGCGCCCGAGCCCCAGGTCTGCGAGGTGCCGAGCACGACGACGCGCCGCACGCCGGGGGGCGGCGGTCCGAGCGGCACCTCGCGCGCGAGGCGCGGCGCGATCTGGCCCACGTACTCGATGCGGTTCTCGTAGCCGCGGAAGTCGACCTGCTCGGGATGGAGGCGGCCGAAGTACAGCGCGTCCGCGAGGAGCGCGAGCCCTGCGCTCGCCGCGAGGACGAGGTTCCCGGCGACGAGGTACGGCGCGAGCGCGGCGCCGCGTCGCCGCGCGCGTGCGCTCGCGGCGGCGACGGCCGCGTCCACGGCGGCGACGGCCGCGAGCGCGGCGAGCGCGAGCGCGCCCGCGCGCCTCCGGTTCGCGAAGTCCTCCTCCACGAGGCGGGGCGGCGTCGCGCTCTCGATGCGCAGGTCGTCCACCTCGACGTGGCTCGCGGCGGACCCCCGCAGCCCGACGCGCACCGGCCGTCCGAGCGGGCGGCCGCACGCGCCGAGCGGCGCGCCGTCGATCGCCACGCCGAAGGCGGCGCCCTCGCGCTCGATCGCGAGGGCGTGCCAGCCGCGCCCGAGCGCCGGCTGCGCGAGGGGCGCTTTCGTGCGGAAGCCGCCGTCGGCGGCGCCCTCGAGGCACGCCGTCGGGAAGGCCGGATCCGCGGAGAGCCGGACCGCCTCGAAGCGATCGCCCGTGTGCTGCACGTGCACGGCGAGCCAGCCGCCTTCGCGCAGCCGGAAGCGCAGCGCGAGCCGCTCCGGCGTCACCGGCTCGCGCAGGAGGAGCTCGTGGAAGCCGTGCCAGACGCCGAGGTCGAGGCGGTCTCCGTGGAGCGCGGTGCGCGTCGCGACGAAGGAGACCGCGCCGAGGATGCCGTGGTCGAGCCCCACCTTCGTGCTCTCGAAGCGCCCGTTCGCGTGCAGCGTGTGGCCGAGCCGCAGCGCCAGCGTGCGGAGCGACCACGCCGCGAAGAGGCCGAGCGCGAGGGCGAGGAGCGCGCCCGCGAGCCGCGCGCGCCGCCCGAGACGCGGAGCGCGCTCGACGGCGGACGCGCCCGCGGCCGCCCCGCGCGCGCGCACGGCCGCCCCTCCGTGGCCCCCGCCCTCTTCCATCGCGCGCGCAACGTAGCGCCCGCGGCGAACGGCGCGCGGCCTCCCGGGCGGGTACGCTCGCGGAAGCGGGCGCCGGGGCCCGCGTCGTCGGCGCCCTGACGCGGGCGCCTCGGAGGTGTCTCGTGATGAACCGCGCTGCGTTCCCTCGCGTGACCCGGGTCCGCGCGCCGCTGGCGCGCGCCCTGGCCGCCGTCGTCGCCGTGCTGACCGCGCTCGCCGCAGCGGCTCCCGCGGCCGCGCACCCCGGCCACGGCGATGCGACGGCCGGCTGGCTCCATGACCTGCGCGCGCCCGAGCACGTCGCCACGCTCGCGCTCGTCGCGCTCGGAAGCGCCGCCGGCGGCGCGCTCCTCGCGCGCGCCCTCCGCGCCGGTGGCCGCGGCCGCGCGGCCTGACGGGGCGACGCGTGGGCGCGCTCGAGATCCGCGGCCTCGACCACGTCGTCCTGCGCGTGCGCGACGTGGAGCGCGCGCTGCGCTTCTACGGCGACGTCCTCGGCTGCAAGGAGGAGCGCCGCTCCGACGCGCTGGGCCTCGTCCAGCTCCGCGCCGGCGCCCACCTCATCGACCTCGTCGCCGTCGACTCGCCGCTCGGCCGCGCGGGCGGAGGGCCGCCCGCCCCCGACGGGAGGAACGTCGACCACGTGTGCCTCCAGGTCGCGCGCTTCGACGGCGAGGCGATCGCCGCGCACCTGCGCGCCCACGGCGTCGAGCCGGGCGACGTCGCGGAGCGCTACGGCGCGCGCGGCCAGGGCCCCTCGATGTACATCCGCGACCCCGACGGCAACGTGATCGAGCTCAAGGGCGTGGACTGACGTCGGGGACCGCGCGGACGTCACGAGACGCTCCCCGCCGCGCCGTGCGTCGGCACGGGGCAGGAGTGTCCCCTTCGTCAGGCAAGTGGAACGTCCCCGAAGTGCTCAGCGGAGCGGGCGGGCGGGGGTGTCGCGCTCGCCGCGGACGAGCGGGACGAAGCGCACCGGGAAGAGCGTCTCGCTGGTGACGCCGTCCGGGCGGCGCTCGAGGACGCGCAGGTCCTGGTCGTAGGAGCCGACCGGGACGACGAGCCGGCCGCCGACGGCGAGCTGGTCGACGAGCGGCTGCGGCACCTCGGGCGGGGCCGCCGTGACGAGGATGCCGTCGAACGGCGCCTCCGCCGGGAGCCCGCGGTAGCCGTCGCCGACGAAGACCTCGACGTTCGAGACGCCGAGCTCCGCGAGGGCGCGCCGCGCGCCGGCCGCGAGCTCGGGCACGATCTCGATCGTGTAGACGCGCTTCACGAGGCGCGCGAGCACCGCGGCCTGGTAGCCCGAGCCGGTGCCCACCTCGAGCACGCGGTCGCCCGGCTCGGGCCGTAGCGCCTCCGTCATCGCCGCGACGACGTACGGCTGGGAGATCGTCTGCCCGTGGCCGATGGGAAGCGGGACGTCCGCATAGGCCGCGTCGCGCTCGGAGGGCGGCACGAAGCGCTCGCGCGGCACCTCGCGCAGCGCGGCGAGGACGCGGGCGTCGCGCACCCCGCGCGCCTCGATCTGCTCGCGCACCATCGCCTCGCGGCGGGCTTCCGCCTCCACCACCGGCTCCCCCGCGGTCGCCGTCGCGGCGCCGAGCAGCATGCCGGCCAGCGCGGTGCGGACGACGCCTCGCATCTCGAAAGGGTCCGCTCCCGCCCGTCCTCGTCAACGGCGGCGCGCCGGGCGCGTCGGGAAACGGACCCGCCGTGGCGCGGGCACGCCTCTTCGGCGGCGCCTCGGGCCCGGCCCTCGGAGCCGCGGCGACGCGGCCCCGAGCCCCCGCGCGCGGCCGCGCGCCGGCGCCGGATCCACCCGATAGACTGGCGGCCGGAGGCGCACCCGTGGCCAGCTTCACCGAGCGCGCGATCGGGGCGGCCCGGCTCGACCGGGCGATCTACGAGGAGGTCGAGCACGACGCGGGCGCGACGCCGCAGGCCGCGGCCGTGGTCGTGCTGGCCTCGCTCGCCTTCGGCGTGGGCCACGCCGGGCAGGGAGGCGGCCTGCTCACCGGCATGGTCGCCAGCCTCCTGGGCTGGGTCGTGTGGGCCACCATCACCTGGCTCGTGGGCACGCGGCTCCTTCCCACGGCTTCGACGCACGCCGACCTCGGGCAGCTGCTCCGGACGATCGGGTTCTCCGCCGCGCCGGGCGTCCTCGCCATCTTCGCGCTGGTCCCGCTGGTCGGCTGGCTGGTCGCGCTCGCGGCCGCCCTCTGGCAGCTCGTCGCGATGGTCGTCGCGGTGCGCCAGGCGCTCGACTACCCGACCACCGCGCGCGCCGTCGCGGTGTGCGCGGTGGGCTTCCTCGGCTACGTCCTCGTCGCGGGGCTCGTGCTCGGCGGCCTGCGCGCGCTCGCGACCTGAGCGGGCGCCGGCGGCGGCTCCGCGGGCCAGCCGTAGCGCTCGAACAGGTCCGCGAGCCGGGCGCGGATCTCGCCGGGCTGGAGGCCGAACTCGCCGAGGCTGTACACGTGCTCCGCGCGGTGCGCGCGCGAGCGCGCCTCCTCCGCCTCGAGCGCCTTCTCGTACGCCGGCGAGAGCGGGAGCGCGAGCGCCGCGTAGACGCCTTCCACGGTGCGCTTCGGCGCGTCGACGAGGGCGCGGTAGTCGACTTCCGTCCAGTGCGTCGCCGGACGGCGCCGCAGCACCTCGAGCGGGTAGCGGTACGTGTGGAACGACTGCTCGGCCAGCACCCGGCGGGAGTCCTCGATGCGCTCCGGCCGGCAGCGGGCCGCCTTCCAGTTGCGGGTCATGAGCTTGAGGAGGCTCGGGATCGTGTCGTAGGGCGTGCGCTGGCAGACCACGAAGCGCGCGTCCGGGAACGCCTCGATCAGGCTCTCGACCTTCCCGCAGAACGTCGGGTTCTTCGACAGGTGGGTCTTGTGCGGCCCGTTCAGCCAGAGCTGGCGTTGCACGCAGCCGCGGTAGAAGCGCATGAGCCGGCGGCGCCGGCGCGCCGGCATCTCGTCCGTGTAGTAGAGGTCCTGGAGCTCGCGCCAATACGGAAAGAGCAGCACCCACACGCCGCTCGCGCAGGTCGCCGCGAAGAGGAACTCGTCCTCCTCGGGGCGCGTGAGGCTCATCGGGTGCATCTCGCGCCCGCGCGCGAAGGCGCGGTCCTCGAGGGCCCGCACGCGCCGCGCCAGCGCGCCGCCGAGGAGCCGGCGGTCGAGCGCCGCCGCCGCGTGCACGGCCTTTCGCTGCACGAGCGCGGGGAGGAACAGCTCCCACGTGAGGAACGTCGAGAACTGCGCCTCGTCGCGGCTCATGAGCTCGTGGAGGAGCGACGTGCCGCTCCGCGCGTGGCCGATGATGAAGACGGGCGCTCGCACCCGCACCCGCCGGAAGCCCGGAAAGAGGAGGACGTCGAGCGCCATGCAGACGGCGTGGAACGCGGCCAGCAGCGGCAGCGCGAGCGCGAGCGCGACGAGGAGCGCGAGTCGCCCGCCGCGGGGCCGCTCGGCGAACGCGAGGCGGAACATGCGCAGATACGTGCGGACGTCGAAGAGCACGGCGCCGGCGTACCCCCAGCCGCGAGCGTACCCCTACCCGCCCGCCGGCGCGCCGGGGTGGATCCGGTAGCGGCGCAGCGCGGGCAGCCGCCACGCCGTGAGCGCGACGACGAGGAGGCAACCGAGGCCGCCGCTCACCACCGCGAAGGTGGGGCTCGTCGCCGCCGCGAGGAAGCCCGCGCGCGCCGCCCCGAGCTGGTTGGAGGCGGCGATGAAGATCATATTCACCGCCGAGACGCGGCCGCGCAGCGCGTCGGGCGTCGAGAGCTGGATCGCCGTCTGGCGCAGCACGACGCTCACCTGGTCGGCCATTCCCACCACGAGGTACGCGGCGATCGAGAGCGGGAACGCGCGCGAGAGCCCGAAGAGCGCCGTCGCGACGCCGTAGACGACGACGGCCCCGAGGAGCGCGGGCCCGGCGCGCTCGATGGGCCGGCGCAGGACGAGGAGGAGCGACATCGCGAGCGCTCCGAGCTCGAGCGACGAGGTGAGCAGGCCGTAGCCCCGCGGCCCGACGTCGAGGATCCGCGCGTACACGGGGAGGAGCGCGGTCGCGCTGCCGAGCACGACGGCCAGCATGTCGAGCGCCATGCAGCCGAGGACCACCGGGTTGCGCCTCACGAACGCGAGCCCCTCGCGCACCGCGTGCCAGCTCGGGGCGCGCCGCTCGCCGCGCGCGCGCAGCTCGCGCACCCAGCCGAGCCCCACGGCGTTCCCCGCGACGAGGACGCCGTAGCACACGTACGCCGCGCCGATGCCGGCCTCGCCGATCAGGAGCCCGGCCAGCGCGGGTCCGGTGGCGAAGGCGAGCGCCGTCGCGGTCGAGGCGATCGTCACGGCGCGCGCGAAGGACGCCTCGGGCACGAGGCTCGGAAGGAGCGCCTGGCGGGCCGGGCTGTCGAAGGCGAAGGCGACGGCGTTGGCGAAGACCGCCGCGTAGAGGAGCGGCACCGTGGCCGCGCCCTGCGCCGTGGCGCCGTAGAGGACCGCGGCGCTCGCGAGGAGCGGGATCTGCGCGAGGCGCATGATCCGCCTGCGGTCGTAGGCGTCGGCCACCGCCCCGCCGACGAGCGTGAGCGCGAACGCGGGCACGAACTGCGCGATCCCGATGAGGCCGAGCAGGAAGGTCGAGCCCGAGAGCTCGAACACGTGCCAGTAGACCGCCGCGCGCAGGAGCGTCATCCCGGTCGCGCCGCAGAAGCGGCTCGCGATGTACGCCCAGAACGACGCCGGGATCGGGGCCTGCGCGGTCGCCATGGCGCCCGCAGCATGGGCCCGAGGTCCCGCGCGCGCCAGCGACGCCGCACCGACGCACGGGGCGCGCCGGTGGACCGCGCGCGTACGCGCTTCGCCGCGGCGCGGGCGCGGCGTCGACCGCCGGGTGTGGCGTCGCCGGCGCGGGCGCCGCTCGGTCGACGCCTCGCCTCGGAGGGCTGGCCGCTCGAGAGGCGCTGCTCCACGCTATGGAGACCCCCCCACGCCCCCGCCGGAGGAGCCCGCGATGGCCTCGTTCTCCCTCACCGTCGACGGCAAGTCGCTGCGCACCGAGCGCACCTTTCCGGTGATCGACCCCGCGACGGGCCGGCCCTTCGCCGAAGCGCCGGACGCGAGCCGCGAGCAGCTCGACGGCGCGATGGCGGCGGCGGAGGCGGCGTTCCGCGGCTGGCGGCGCGGCGAGGCGCGCCGACGGCAGGTGCTGCTCGCCTGCGCCGACGCGGTCCAGGCGCGCGCCGGCGAGCTCGCGCGCACGCTCACGCAGGAGCAGGGCAAGCCGCTCGCGCGCGCGACCGAGGAGATCCTCGGCTGCGCGGTGTGGCTGCGCTACACGGCGAGCCTCGAGATCCCGGTCGAGGTCGTGCGCGACGACCCGCAGGGCCGCGTCGAGGTGCGCCGCCGCCCGCTCGGCGTCGTCGGCGCGATCACGCCGTGGAACTACCCCGTCCTCCTCGCGGTGTGGAAGATCGCGCCGGCGCTCCTCGCCGGGAACACGGTGGTCCTGAAGCCCTCGCCGTTCACGCCGCTCGCGACGCTCCAGCTCGGCGAGGTGCTGCGCGACGTCGTGCCGCCGGGCGTCCTCAACGTCGTCTCGGGCGGCGACCAGCTCGGCGCCTGGATCACGAGCCATCCCGCCGTGCGCAAGGTCTCGTTCACCGGCTCGGTCGCGACCGGGAAGAAGGTGGCCGCCGCGGCGGCGCCCGATCTCAAGCGCGTGACCCTCGAGCTCGGCGGGAACGACGCCGCGATCGTGCTCGACGACGTCGACCCGAAGGCGATCGCGCCGAAGCTCTTCTGGGGCGCCTTCGCGAACAGCGGGCAGGTGTGCAGCGCGATCAAGCGCGTGTACGTGCCGGAGCCGCTGTACGAGCCGCTCGCCGCCGAGCTCGCCGCGCTCGCGCGCGCCGCGAAGGTCGGTCCCGGGCTCGAGGAGGGCGTCGAGCTCGGGCCGGTGAACAACCGCCCGCAGTTCGAGCGCGTGCGCGAGCTCGTGGAGGACGCCAAGGCGCAGGGCGGGCGGATCCTCGCGGGCGGCGCGCCGGTCCAGGGGACGAGCGGCTACTTCTTCCAGCCGACCGTCGTCGCCGACCTCGAGGACGGCACGCGCCTCGTCGACGAGGAGCAGTTCGGCCCCGCGCTCCCGATCCTGCGCTACCGCGACGTGGAGGACGCGATCGCGCGCGCCAACGCGACCCACTTCGGCCTCTCGGGCTCGATCTGGTCCGCGCGCCCGGAGCGCGCCGCCGAGCTCGCGCCCGAGATGGAGTGCGGGACGGTCTGGATCAACCAGCACCTCGCGATCCTGCCCAACGCGCCCTTCGGCGGCGCGAAGTGGTCCGGGATCGGGGTCGAGAACGGGCCCTGGGGCCTCCTCGGCTTCACCGAGCTCCAGGTCGTGAACGTCGCACGCTGAGCGCGCAGGCGGGCCGGAGCCCGCCCCCGCCGTGCTCCCCTGCCCCGCCCCGCCGCGCTCGCGCGATCCCGGCAACGAGCACCGGCCCCGCGGGGCGGCAGCCCCCGTGCGCTCACGTCCCCCCGGGCCGCGATTTCCGTGATTTCGGTGCCACATCGCCGGCCCACGGACCACATCTCCGACAGGGATCGGCTCGACGCGCCGCGGGGGGCGTGCCGGGACCGTACGCGGCGCGTGCGCCGCACGGAGGTGATTCATGCTGCACTGGGTCCGGTTGCTCTCGCTGTTCGCCCTCGCCGGCCTCGTCGCGAGCCCCGCGGCCGCCGTCACGATCATCGACCTCTTCGACGAGCCGCCGGGCGGCCAGTCGGTCACGCTCACGAACCCGAACGCGGGCGACGTCTCGCCCAACTCGGTCGTGACGGGCCTCGCCGGCGTGGCGGGCGGGAGCCGCGGGCTGCAGCTCACGGCGCAGGACGTCTTCGCGGGCGGGTCGCAGGCCTCGGCCGAGGTGAACCTCGACACGTCGCCGGGCAACTTCCAGCTCACGAACTCGATCCGCATCGACTCGCTCGTGCGGATCACCTGGGACGGCGACGGGGCCGGCCTCAACCTCGACCTGTCGAGCCTCTCGGACATCGTGCTCCAGGGCGTCGAGAACGACCTCTCGACGACGTACAAGGTCGTCGTCTCCACCGACGGCGGCGGCAGCTCCGAGCTCACGCTCTCGCCGGGCGCGGGCTTCTCGGGCGATCTCGTGTTCGAGTTCTCCTCGCTCGTGGGCTCGGTGGACTTCGCCGACATCGACTCGATCGTGCTCGAGATCGACGGCGCGCGCGGCGCGGACGTCATCATCGACGCCGTCGTGTCGACGCCGGAGCCGACGACGGCGGCTGCGCTCGGCCTCGGGCTCCTCGGCCTCGGCTGGCTGGGCCGACGGCGCGCGCGCGCCTAGCGCGCTCGTCGCGGCGCTCGGAAGCGGGCCGGCCCCCTAGTGGGGTCGGCCCGCTTCGCGCGCGCGGGCGCCTGCCGGCCGCGGCTCAGCGCGGCTCGGGGCGGAACAGGAGCCCGAGGTCGCGCAGCGACTCCTCGGCGAGGCGGTCGCGGTCCGAGATCGCGAGGCGCGTGAGGAAGCGGTAGAGCGCCAGCCTCTGACCGCGCGAGAGCGGCGCGCGGCGGACGGCCTGCGCGTAGCGCCAGTAGAAGCGCGCGCGGTTGAACGGCACGCGCCGCACGCCGGCCGCGTGGTAGCGGCGCGCCTGGTGCGCGTCACCCGGGTTCCAGCTCGACGAGTCCTCGTGCAGCCGGCGGTAGAACTGGTGCTTCGGGATCTGGAAGAACTTCCCGTAGAGCGCCATCTCGGCCACGAAGCCGATGTCGGACGCGACGTGCTTCGCGATGAGACCCGTGCGCGCCATGCAGTCGACCCGCATGAGGCCCAGGTGGTGGTGCACCCGGCCGATGCCGCGCACCACCGCCTTGAAGCGCGCGACGGGGTCGTCCTGCACGAGGTGGAGCCCGTCCTCCCAGCGCCCCGTCTCGCGGCCGTCGGCGTCCACGAAGTACGCGCGCGGGTAGCACAGCGCGATCGCGGGGTCCGCCTCCATCACCGCGACCGCGTCGGCCAGCATCTCGGGGGCGGAGTAGTCGTCCGCCGTCGCCCAGCGGAAGTACTTGGAGCGCGCCATCGAGAACGTGAGGTTGTAGTTCCCGGCCATGCCGATGTTGGTGGCGTTCCGGTGGTAGCGGATGCGCGGGTCGCGCGCGGCGTACGCGCGGCAGATCTCGCCCGTGCGGTCCGTCGAGGCGTTGTCGCTCGCGACGATCACGAAGTCCCGGAACGTCTGCGCGAGGAGGCACTCGATCGCGTGCGCGACGTGGCGCTCGGCGTTGTAGACCGGGAGGCCGACCGTGACGAGGGGGCCAGTGCCGGGGAGATGCGACATGCTGTCCATACGGTCGGCGGCCTCGACCGGGGGCTGGAGGCGGCGCTGCGTCGCGCGCCCGGCGCCGGCCGCGGACCCCACGGGGAGTGGAGTGTGGCAATCGCCCCGGTCCGCCGTCAAGCGCGCCGCCGACGACACCGAGGACGGACGCCGTGAGCGCGTCCACCGTCGTGATCCCGTGCTACGACGAGGCGAAGCGGCTCGACGCCGGGCGCATCGGCGCGTTCCTGCACGCGGAGCGCGACGTCGCGCTGGTGCTCGTCGACGACGGGAGCCGCGACGGGACGCTCGCGCTGCTGCGCGACCTCGCGGCGAAGCACCCCGGACGCGTCGACGTCCTCGCGCTCGAGCGCAACCGCGGGAAGGCGGAGGCCGTGCGCCGGGGCGTCCTCCACGCGCTCGGCCGCGCGCCCGACTACGTCGGCTACTGGGACGCCGACCTCGCCACCCCGCTCGAGCTGATCCCCGCGTTCGCCCGCCTCCTCGACGAACGGCCCGAGCTCGAGCTCGTGATGGGGGCGCGCGTCGCGCTGCTCGGGCACGCGATCAGCCGCCGGCTCTCGCGTCACTACGTGGGCCGGGTGGGCGCGACGCTGATCTCGCTGGTCCTGGGCTTTCCGGTCTACGACACGCAGTGCGGGGCGAAGCTCCTCCGCGCGGGGCCGCTCGCCGAGCGCCTCTTCGCGCAGCCCTTCCTCGCGGGCTGGACCTTCGACGTGGAGCTCCTCGCGCGCGTCGCGCGCGATCGCGCCGCGCGCGGCCTTCCGTCCGTCGCCTCCGCCCTCTACGAGTACCCGCTCCCGGCGTGGCGCGACGTTCCCGGCTCGAAGATCGGTGGGCTCGACTACCTGCGCGCCGGGCGCGAGCTGTGGCGGATCCACCGCCGCTACCACCCGCGGGCGCTGCGCCGCGGCGCGCGCTAGAGGCGGCGCGTCGCCTCCGTGCGCGCGGCGCAGCGCCCAGGCGGCCCGCTGACACCTTCCAGCGGCCGCGGACCACCCCCGATGTAGGGGGCGCCGCTTCGGGGTGCCGGGACGCCGCGGACGCGGCGCGCCAGGGGCGCCTCGCTGCGCGCCGAGCGCGCGCGGGGCGGGCCGCGCGCGCGTGGCCCTGGTAGGGTCTAGGCGGCCTTCGCGAAGGGTGTCGATGCGCGCGCTCCTGCTCGCCCTCGGGGTGCTCCTTCCCGCCGCTCCCTTCGCCGTCCGCGCCGCCCCGCTCGCTCCGGGCGACCTCGTCGTGCAGGGAACGCCGGAGGGCGAGAGCGAAGCCGGCCTCTACCGCGTCGACGCGGCGACCGGCGCGTTCGAGCTCCTCGCCGGGGGCGCGTTCCGGGACCACGCCGTCGATCCGGTCGGGATCCTGTTCGCGATCGAGGACGGCACCGTGGTGCGCATCGACCCCGCGACGGGCGAGAAGACGCCGGTCCCGGGCGGCGACGACCTCGGGACGCTGGAGGGCATCGCGGTCGACCGCGGCGGGCTCCTCTGGATCGCGCGGATCGAGCCGGGCGGAAAGCCGTTCGGCACGGACGTCGAGATCCTCTCGCTCGATCCGATCACGGGCGCGAGCGCGATCGTCGCGTCCGGTGGGATGCTGAGCGGGGTCAACGCGCAGACCCACCCGCTCGACCTCGAGATCGCCCCCGACGGCGCGCCGCTCCTCCTCGTCACGGGCGTCGTCCAGGGCAGCACCGGCACCGTGCTGCGCATCGACCCCGACGACGGCAGCGCCGCGGTCGTCGGCGAGGAGCCCTTCGACCTGCTCGCCCTCGCGGTGGGCCTCGGGCTCGCGCCGGACGGCGCGCTCGTCTACACGGCCGACGGGGGCATCCTCTGCGATTGCGTCGCGGTCATCGACCCCGTGACCGGCGCGATCACGGGCGGCTCGCTCGCGTTCATCGTCGACGGGATGTACGCGGGGTCCGCCGTCGCGGCCGACATCGCGGTCGGGGCCGACGGGCAGGTATGGCTGCTCGCGTGGTCCACCGCCTTCGGTGCGACGCCTGCACCCGGGCTCTTCCGCTGGAACGTCAACCCGGTCGTCGAGGAGGGCGGCGGGCCGTTCCTGGCGCTGGCGACGGACGCGCTCGCCGACGTGCAGGCGGTCCACGCGATCTGCGGCGACGCGACGGTCGCCGCCCCCGAGGAGTGCGACGAAGGGGACGTCGCGCCGGGCGACGGCTGCGCGCCGGGCTGCCTGCTCGAGGCGTGCGGCAACGACCGCCTGGACTTCGGCGAGGCGTGCGACGACGGCAACCTCGTGTCGGGCGACGGCTGCGACGAGGACTGCAGCGAGACCGCGTGCGGCAACGGCATCCAGACCGAGGGCGAGCTGTGCGACGACGGCAACCTCGAGTCGGGCGACGGCTGCGACGCGAACTGCACCCCGACCGGCTGCGGCAACGGCGTCCGCACCGAGGGCGAGGCGTGCGACGACGGGAACGACGTCGAGGACGACGGCTGCGACGCGATGTGCGCGGCGGACTTCGGCGCGCAGACCCTCGCGCAGCGCCGCTGCATCGCGGCGGTGAACGCGGGCGTCGGGGATGTCGCCTGGACGCGCGCCAGGCTCAACGAGCGCTGCCTCGCCGCGGCCATTCGCGGGGAGCTCGGCGCGGATCCGGCCGCCTTCGACGCGTGCCTCGCCGCCGACCGCCACGAGAAGCTCCTGCGCGCGCTGCACGAGCTCGCGCGCCTCGAGGAGAGCCAGTGCGACGCGGACGAGCTCCCGGAGCTCGCGCTCGGCCCCGACCGCCTCGCCGGCGGCCCGGCGGCGCAGGTCCTGCCGGGCGACCTCGTGCGCGACCTCTTCGGCGCCCCTCCCATGGCGGCGACGAAGGACGACCGCCGCGCGGCCCGCTGCCAGCGGAAGGTCCTGCGCCAGGCGAACAAGCTCCACGCCGCGGTGTGGGACGAGCTCGTCGCCGCGACGCTGGCCAAGCTCGCCGGCCGCGGCTCGGCTCCCGCGGAGAGCGACGCCGAGCTCGCCGCCCACGTCGCGCAGGCGGCAGCGGGCAGCCGCGTCGTCGGCAAGGCGGCCGCGCGCCTCCACGAGCGCACGGCCGACGTCTGCAGAAACGTCCCGGCGCTGGGCCCGCTCTTCCCGGGCTGCGAGCCCGCGGACGCGACCGCGCTCGCCGAGTGCGCCGACCGCCTCGCCCGCTGCCGCGCGTGCCTCCTCCTCGGCGGCGCCGACCCGGGCGTCGCGCTCGACTGCGACCTCTTCGACGACCAGCTCGACGACGACACCTGCCCGCCGGCGCGGTAGCGCCCGCCGGCGAGACCGGCTCGCCCACGCGGTGGCGGCGCGCGCGGCGAGCAGCGACGCGGGCCGAAGCCGCGAGGCCCTGGCCGCACCGCCGCCGGACCTACGCGAGCGCGTCCGAAGCCGGGCCCGAGCGCGCGCGCGGATCGCTCGAGGATCCGGGCGGGCGGAACGGCATGGCGAGCAATCTCGGAAGGGCCTGCGCCTCGGTCGGGTCGACGTCGTCGAGTCCGTAGGTGACCGAGCCGGCGCGCTCGGTGCTGGTGAACGTGCGGAGGACGCGGTCGTAGATGGATAGGATGTTCCCGTAGTTCGAGTCCGTCTCGATGCGATCGCGCGAGTGATGCACCTTGTGCATCGCCGGCGTCACCCAGAACCAGCCGAGCGCCCGGTCGAGCGGCGGCCAGACGCGGATGTTCGAGTGCTCGAGGACGCCGTTGATCACGGTCAGCAGACGCTGGAGGGCGACGGCTTCCGCGGGCAGGCCCAGGATCCAGGTCGGCACGAGGATGCACAGGAAGCGCCAGAGGCCCTCGATCGGATGGTTCCGGAACGTCGTCGTGGCATCGACGAAGGGATCGCTGTGGTGGACGCGGTGAGCTCGCCAGAGGAGCGGCGAGGCGTGCATCGCGCGGTGCGCGAAGTAGCCGAACGAGAAGTCGAGCACGACGAACCCGACGACCACCTGCACCGGGAAGGGAACCTCGATCCAGGTCATGAGACCGCGTCCTTCCACGGAGAGGGCGAGCGCGATCCCGGCCGCGGTCCACGTGAGCAGCCCGTTCCAGGCGAGCGTCACGCCGGTGAGCGCGAGGTTCGTAGCCACCCGGCCGCGCTGCCCTGCCGGCCGCCGGAACATCGGCAGTCCGAGCTCGATCGCGCTGGCCAGCGCCAGCATCGGCAGCGTCACCGCGAGAGTCGCGAGGAAGTCCCTGGGGTCCATCGAGTTCACTCCTGCAACGCCTCTTGGCGAGGCCTCGAGACGGAGCGCGCCAACCGGTCCTCCGCTGCGATGCGCTCGACCAGCGCCTCGACGCGGGTCTTGAGCGCCGCGCGCGACGGGAAGTACTGCTCCCGCATGGGCGGGAAGCCGTCCCAGATCTCGACGCGAGAAGGGCTCGCACGCGCAGCCGCCGGCAGCTCGGTGTCGATGGCGACGACGAGCCCGGCGCCGCGCGCATCGGCCTCGTCGATCACGTGCGGCCGGTAGTCGTCGAGTCGGAAGCCGTCGATCGCGAGCGCGAAGCGCATCCGGAGCGGAACCGCGGTGAAGCTCGGGATCGAAGCCCGCGCGACGGCGCGTTCCGGAAGGCCGCGTTCCGCGGCCAGCCGGTTGAAGTAGGCGGCCGACCAGACGCTCATCGCGACGCCGTTCCGGCACACGAAGACGACGGCAGCCGGACTGCTCGCGTCGCGGGCGGCATCGCTCGGCTCGACCAGCGCGACCTCCGTCCGCGCGGCGAGGACGAAGACCCCCGCCAGCACGAGCCCGGCGCAGGTCGCCAAGAGGGGTGCTCTTCTCACTCGGGGTCTCCTCCGGCCATGCGGGACGAACGCCCAGACGCCTCCTTTCGTTACGGGGGAAGGGCGGTCTGGCACGATCGTTTCGTGCATGATACGGTCGTATCAGCAAGGACCGCCGTGAGTTCGGCCGAGGAACCGAGTCCCTGGCTCCTTCTCATCCACCGGCTTCCGGCGGACGCGCCCTACCTGCGGGTGAAGGTCTGGCGGCGCATGCAGGGCGTCGGCGCGATCCCGGTGCAGAACGCGGTGTACGCGCTTCCGAACGACGATGCGTGCCGCGAGCACTTCGAGTGGGTCGTGCGCGAGGTGGTCCGCCACGGGGGCGAGGCGTCGGTGTGCGAAGCCCGCCTCGTGAAGGGCTTCGGCGACGCGGACCTCCGCGCCGCCTTCGTCGCCGCACGAGAGCGCGACTACCGGGCGATCGCGGAGGAAGCGGAGAAGCTCCTCGATCTCCCGAAGCGGCGCGCTCGCGCGAAGGCCCTCGAGCCTCCGGACCTCGCGGCCGCGGTGCAGCGCCTTCGCCGACGGAAGTCCGAGGTCGAGGCCATCGACTACTTCGCCGCCCCCGCCGGAAGCTCCCTGGAGCGACTCCTCACGCGGCTCGAGCGCAGGTCCGGGGGCGTGCCGCGGACCGCCGAGAAGGCCGTCCCGGCGTGGAGTCGGGACGCCGTCCAGGGCCGGACCTGGGTCACGCGCAAGGGCATCTACGTGGACCGCATCGCGAGCGCCTGGCTGATCCGCGAGTTCATCGACGCGACGGCGCGCTTCAAGTTCGTGGCGGCGAAGGGGTATCGCCCGGAAGCCGGTGAGCTGCGCTTCGACATGTACGAGGCGGAGTTCACCCACGACGGCGAGCTCTGCACGTTCGAGGTGCTGGTGCGCGACTTCGGGCTCACCGCGCCGGGGCTGCGCGCGATCGCGGAGATCGTTCACGCGATCGACCTGAAGGAGGAGCCGAGCCGGCCCGAGACGGTCGGCATCGCGCACGCTCTCGAAGGGATCGCGCGCCGCCACAAGGACGACGAGACGCGCCTCCAGGAGGGCGCCCTGCTCTTCGCATCGCTCTACGCCTACTTCCGGCGCGAAGAGGGGTCGACCCGGTGAGCGTCGCGCGGGACGGCGCGTATACCGAGGAGGCGGCTCTCGCAGCGCTCCCGCTGGGCTGGCTCGCCGGCGGACGGAGCGGGCCGGCGGCGCCGAAGCGCCCTGGCGCATCGCCTGGTGCTTCGCCGAGGCGGGCGCCGCGGGGGCGGTCGCGGGCGCGGCCTGCGTGCTCGGGCGCCGCGCGAGCGACGGCGTCCCGACGCTCGCGATCGCGGCAGCGGCGCTCCTTCTCCTCCTGCGGCTCGAGGCGCGCTGGGAGCCGCTCGCCGTCGCCGGAGCCGGAAGTGGCGGACTCTCGTGGTCGAGCCTCGCGCTCTGACTCACGCCGAAGGAGGCGCGCGCATGGCACAACGAGTCGATGGAAGCAGAGCGGCGGTCACGCGCCGCGAGGTGCTCGAAATCGCATCCTGGGTCGCGGCGGGCGCCGCCCTGGCGTCCGGGGCACGAGGAACCTCCGCCATGGCGGAGCAAGCGCCGGCCGCGAAGCCGCCGGCCTACCGCGGCGATCACGCGATCCAGCCCCTTCCCTTCGACCCCACGAAGCTCAAGGGCCTCTCCGAGAGGCTCCTCGTGTCGCACCACCAGAACAACTACGGCGGCGCCGTGAAGCGGTTGAACCTGATCGAGCAGCAGCTCGGCTCGCTGCCGGCGGACGCTCCGCCGTACCAGGTGGGAGCGCTGAAGCGCGAGGAGCTGATCGCGGCGAACTCCATGGTCCTGCACGAGCTCTACTTCGCGAACCTGGGCGGGAGCGGAGGCGCCGATGGGACGGCTGCGAACCTGCTGAAGGCCGAGTACGGCTCGCTCGGAGCCTGGGAGCAGGACTTCCGCCAGACGGCGCTCTCGCTCGGCGGCGGCTCCGGCTGGGTCCTCGTCGCCTACGACCGGCGCCGGCGCGCGCTCCACAACTGGTGGTCGTGGGATCACGCGCATCACGTCGCCGGGGGCGCCGAGCCGGTGCTCGTGCTCGACCTGTACGAGCACGCCTATCACATGGACTACGGCGCGGCGACCAGGGCGTACGTGGATGCCTTCCTCGCGAACGTGCGGTGGGACGAGGTGAACCGCCGCGTCGAGGCAGCGCAGCGCGGCGGAGCGGGCGCGTGACCTCGCGCGACGCGCGTCCTCGCGTGGGCATCCTGTTCCGGGGAGACCGGCGTGCGGGATTGCCAGGGCCGAACGCGCTCTACGACCCCCTCGCGCGAGCGTTCGAGGTGCACGGCCTCGCGCCCGCGCCCGTGCTCTACGACGACGAAGCCGTCGAGGAGATCCGCGAGGAGCTGTTGCGGCTTGCAGCCGTGCTCGTCTGGGTGGACCCGATCTCGCAGGGCAGGGATCGCACGCGGCTCGACGAGCTCCTTCACGAGGTTGCCGCGCGCGGCGTCTGGGTGAGCACGCATCCCGACGTGATCCTCGCGATGGGCACCAAGGAGGTGCTGTACCGGACGCGCACGCTCGGCTGGGGCACGGACACGCGCCTCTACCGAAGCCTTGCGGAGCTGGAGGAGGAGCTTCCCCGCACGCTCGGCGAGGGGCGACCCCGCGTTCTCAAGCAGAACCGGGGCAACGGAGGTCTCGGCGTGTTCCGGGTCGAGCTCGTGCGGCCCGATCCGAAGCCGGCTTGGGACTCCCCGGTCCTCGTGCAGCACGCGCAGCGCGGGAGCGCGCGCGAGGAGATGTCGCTCGGCGACTTCGTGGGCCGCTGCGCATCGTTCTACGCCGGCTCCGGACGCATCGTCGACCAGCCGCTGGTTCCGCGACACGCCGACGGCATGGTGCGCTGCTACCTCGTCCACGGGCGCGTCGCGGGCTTCGGTCACCAGCGGGTGACGGCGCTCATGGACCCGCCCCCCGGCGAGTCTGCGCCTCCCCTTCCGGAGCCGAGACTCTACTTCGGCCCGGCGAAGCCGGAGTTCCAGGCGCTGAAGGCGCAGCTCGAGTCCGAGTGGGTCCCCGAGATGCAGGCGCTCCTCGCGATCGACGGCGACCGCCTGCCGGCGCTCTGGGACGCTGATTTCTTGCTCGGTCCGAAGACCGTCGCGGGCCTCGACAGCTACGTCCTCTGCGAGATCAACGTGAGCTCCGTCTTCCCGTTCCCCGATGAGGCGCGCGAGCCGCTCGCGCGCGCCGTCGCCGCGCGCCTACGCGGAAGTGGGCGGTGAGCGATCGGCCCGACCGCGCCGGCGAGCGAGTGGCCCTGTTCCACGGCCAGCGCGGAGAGCTCGGGGCCTCGCCCATCGGCTGACCGGAAGCGCGGACGGCGCGGGCTCCCACGTGGAGTGGAGGCACCCCCGAGTCGGGGACATCGGCTGGCGCCCCCGGGCTGACTCGAACAGCCGACACGCGGTTTAGGAAACCGCTGCTCTATCCCCTGAGCTACGGGGGCGCGCGAGCGGGGAAGGTACCGGACCCGGCGCATCGCCGCGCGCGGGCCGCGCCGAGCGGCTTCTAAACAAAGGGGTCTGACCCCTTTCTAAACATCAGTACGCGATGACGGTGTGGACCGGGAGGTCGCCGAGGCGGGCGCGGCCGCCGAGGGGGGTGAGCTCGATCAGGAAGCTCGCGCCGACGCAGACGCCGCCGGCGCGGCGGACGAGCTCGACGGCGGCGGCGGCGGTGCCGCCGGTCGCGATGAGGTCGTCGACGACGAGGACGCGCTGGCCCGGATCGACGGCGTCGGCGTGCATCTCGACGACGTCGGTGCCGTACTCGAGGCTGTACTCGACGCGGTGGGTGTTCCACGGGAGCTTCCCGTGCTTGCGCACGAGCGCGAAGCCGGCGCCGAGCGCGAGCGCGACGGAGGGGCCGAGCAGGAAGCCGCGCGACTCGATGCCGAGGACGCGCTCGACGCGCGCGTCGCGGAACGGCGCGGCCATGGCCTCCACGGCGGCGCGCAGCGCCGCCGCGTCGAGGAGGAGCGGCGTCACGTCGCGGAACAGGATCCCGGGCTTCGGGAAATCCGGGATGTCGCGGATCAGGCGGCGCAGCGCAGCGGCGTCCATCGGGTCTCGCGTCCTCCTCGCGTCCGGTCCGCGCGCCGCCCGGCGGCGCGGCCCGGCGGCTCGACTCGCTCCATCGGGCGTCCGGGCCGCGCGGCGCGGCATCGCGGCGCCGGCCTCGGGCCCGCCGCCCGCGCGGCGAACCCGGCTCGTCCCCGACGCCCTACCGCCCCTCCGGCGCGTCGGGCAGGAACAGTAGCGGGTCGACCGCGCGCTCCCCGCGGCGGATCTCGAAGTGGAGGTGGGGGCCGGTGGCGTTCCCGGTGGCGCCGACCTCCGCGATCGGGTCACCGCGCCGGACGCGCTCGCCCGCCGCGACGAGCGCGCGGCGCGCGTGGGCGTAGGCCGTCGCGAACCCGCCCGCGTGGCGCACGAGGACGAGGTTCCCGTAGGCGCCGAGCGGCCCGCTGTGCGCGACGACGCCCGTCTCGGCCGCGCGCACGAGGGCGCCCGGCTCGCCGAGGACGTCGATGCCCTCGTGCAGGCGCCCCTCGCGGCGCGCGAAGCCGGAGCTCACGGGGCCGGCGAGCGGCCAGGCGAAGGCGAGCCCCGCCGCGCGCGCGGCGCGGCGCGCGCGCCAGCGCGCGATCGCGTTCGGCCGGAGGTCGCCCAGCCCGCGGAACTGGGAGCGCGGGGGCTCGAGCGGCGAGCCCGGCCCGGGCGGGCGCACGCCCGGCGGCGGCCGCAGCGGCTCGCCGGGCGGAGCGCGCCGCGCGTCGGGGATGCGGAGGCGCTGCCCGCGCGCGATCGTGCCGGGATCCTCGAGCCCGTTCGCGTCCAGGATCGCCGTGATCGGGACGCCGTAGTACGCGGAGATGCGGTAGAGGTTCTCGCCCTCGCGCACCGTGTGGACGACGGGCTCGGGTCGCCCCGCGCACGCGGTCCAGGCGGCGAGGAGGAGCGCCGCGAGGAGGGCGCGGCTCACGGCCCGACGCCGTCGTCCTCGCCGTCCGACGCCGCCTCTCCGGCCGCATCGGGCACCGCGCCCACGGCGCGGAGCTCCTTGTCCGGACGCTCCACGAGCCTCACCTCGAGCGGGCGCGGGGGTTCGCCCTGGAGCGGCCGGCCCGCGTGGGCGACCGCGATGCCGTGGTCCGCGAAGAGCCGCTCGATCCGGTAGCGCACGTCGCTCGCAATGCGGCCGCGCTGCGCGACGTCGCGCGGGTCCACCGAGAAGCTCGCGCGGAAGACGAGCCCGTTCTGCCCGAGCTCGTGGAGCAGCACGACGGGCTCCGGGCGCTCGAGGATCTGCCCGTGCTCCTCCATCGCGCGGCGGATCAGCTTCGTGACCGCGCGCGCGTCGGCGCCGTAGCCGATCGGCACGTCGACCGTGGCGCGCACCATCGCGTCCGAGCGCGTCCAGTTCGCGACGTTCCGCCCGATCAGCGTCGCGTTCGGCACGATGAGCTGCACGTTGTCGAAGGTGCGGATGCGCGTGCTGCGCGGGCCGATCCGGTCGACCGTCCCCTGCGTGCCGTCGATCTCGATGACGTCGCCCACCTGGATGGGCCGCTCGGTGAGGAGGATGAGGCCGCTGATGAAGTTGCTCATCAGCGTCTGGCTGCCGAAGCCCACGCCCACCGCGACCGCGCCGCCGAGGAGCGTGAACGCCGTGAGCGGGATGTTCACGTAGTCGAGCGCGAACACGACGAACACGACGAGGAGCGCGTAGAAGGCGAGGCTCTCGATCGCCTTCACCCCGCCCTCGGCCGCCCGGCTGCGGCGCCGCACCACGTGCCCGAGGAGGCGCGCGAGACCGCGCGCCGCGAGGTAGCCGAGGACGACGAGGACGAGCCCCGCGACGAGCTTCCCGAACGTGATCGGGCGGTCGTCGACGGCGAAGAGCTCCTTGTCCCAGACGCCCGCCGCCGCGAGCGCCACCGCCTCCACCGCGCCGCGCACGCCGCGCAGCGCGAGGCGGTCCTCGGCGTCGGCCGCCACCCGGGCGACGAGCCGCCGGCCGCGCGCGAGGTCCTCGAGGTGCGCCTCGACGGCGGCGACGCCCTCCTCCCAGCTGCGCGCCTCGCGCTCGCGCCACTCGGCGGTGACGCTGCCCTCCGCCTCGGCCTTCTCGCTCGCCTCGCGCGCCGCGCGGGCGTCGCTGCGCACCTCGTCGAGCGCCGTGTCCCAGATGCGCGCCGCGCTCTCGAGCGCGTCGCGGGTCCGGGCGAGGCGCGCGTCGAGCTCGCGCAGCCCGCGGCGCGCGATCTCGCGCGCGAGGATGCGGCGGCGGTCGTGCCAGAGCTCGCGCTCGGCCTTCGCGCGGCCGAGCTGCTCCTCGAGCAGCGTCACCTGGAGCGCGGCCACGCGCGCCTGCGTGCGGCGCGCGGACACCTCCGCCGCGAGCGCGGCGGCCGGGGGCGGCGTCGCGTCGAGCGCCGCCTGCGCGCGCGCGAGCCGGCTCTGGCGCTCGGCGGCCTCCGCCCGCGCGCGCTCCAGCGCGCGCGCGAGGCGCCCCTCGCGCGCGTCGACGTCGGCGAGGGCGCGCTCCAGCGCCTCGGGGGCGACCCGCAGCGCGCCGCGCACGCGCGCGAGGGCCGCCGCGAGCGCCTCCTCGTCGCGGGCGAGGCGCGCGGCGTCGCGCTTCGCCGCGTCGAGCGTCTCGGCCACGGCGTCGCGCCGCGCCTCCGCGCGGCGGCTCTCGAGCTCCGCGAGCCGGAGCGCCCGGCGCGCCGCGTCCTCGCCGTCCGGCGCGGCCGCGCCGAGCCCCTCGCGCGCGAGGCGGCGCGCCTCCTCCAGCCGCTGCAGCTCGGCCTGCGCGGCCTCGAGCTCGCTGGCGGACACCTCGATCGCCGCGGCGCGACGGGCGCGGCGCGCCCGCACCGCGTCGAGCGCGTCCTGCACCCCGTCGAGATCCTCGAGCCCGTAGGGCGGCTCGCCGAGCGCGGCGACCGCCGCGGGCGGCGCGGCGTCCGCCTCGGACTCGAGCGCCTTCTCCGCGGCCTCGAGCGCGAGCTCGAGCTGCGCGAGCGCGCCGTCGGTCGTCTCGAGGAGGCTCGCCTCGGAGGCGAGCGCCGCCGCGTCCGCGCCGGCGGCGGCGGCGAGGCGCGCCCTAAGGTCCGCGAGCTCGCGCGCGACCGCGTCGCGCTGCGCGCGCGCGCGGGCGCGTCGGTCCGCAGGCGCGTGCGCGGCGGCGGCCGCGCTCGGGGCCGCCTCCGGCTCGGGCTCGGGCGCGCGCGCCGCGGGGACCGCCGCCGCCGCGGGCGGCGCGGGGCTCTCGGCCGAGGCGGGCGGCGCGGCGACGAGCAGCGCCAGCGCGAGCGCCGCGCCCCGCGCGACGAGCGCCGCGCCGGCGCGCGTCGCGCCGCGCGCGTCCGCCGTCACGGCGTTCCCCCCATCGGGCGCTCGAGGTCGGGGCGCGGCCGGCGCAGCGGCCGCCAGAGCTCACCCGCCGAGAACGCGCTCCAGCCGAAGCGCAGCCAGCCGACGAGCGCCTGCGCGATCCAGAGCGCCCAGAGCAGCATGAGCACGCGGTAGACCCAGAGCGGGACGGAGAGCACCGACGGGCGCGGAAGCGTCCCCGCAGTGCGGTCCTGGTACCAGCGCAGGAGCTCCGCGCTCGAGCCGTGGCCGGCGATCTGCATCGACGGCTGCCCGAGCAACCCGGCGCGGATCGACGCGAGAAGGGCGACCAGGGCGGCGGCCGTGAGGAGCGCGAGCGCGACCTGGACGAGGTCGAGCCAGCGACCCGGGACACGCGGCCCGTAGCGCGCGCGCCAGCCGAGCGCGAGGAGCCAGAGCGGGACGAGCGCCGCGCCTGCGACACCGACCTGGGTCAGGCCGACCGCGAGCAGCATCCACGACGCCGTCCCGAGCGGGGCGAGCCGCGTGCGGCCGAGGAGCGCGGCGATCCCGAGGTACACGGCGAGGAGCGGCCAGAAGAGGACCGCGGGGCCGAGCGGCGGGCCCGAGACGAACAGCAGCCAGCGGCCGGCCGGCGGGGCGACCTCGACCTCCGCGTTCACGCCCGCGACGCCGACGTCGACCTCGGGCGCGCGCCAGCGCAGCGTGATCCCGCGCGGCTCGCGCCACGCGAGGCTCGCGTGCTGCGTCCCCGGGGCGAGGGGGAGGACGACCGCCCGCCCTTCCTGGCGGACCGGAAGCGGGGTCCCGTCGACCGCGACCTGCTGGAGCTCCGCGCCCTCGGGCAGGACGAGGCGCTGCTCGCCGCCCTGGCTGCTGCGCAAGGTGAGCTCGAGCGTGGCGTCGCTGCCGTGCAGGCCGGGGCGGAGCGCGAGATGGCTCGCGTCGAGGGTCGCCGTGGCCCCGCCGATCCCGGCCGGACGCTCGATCGAGAGGTGGACGCGCTCGCCCGGCCAGGGGCGGAACGCGAGATCGGGCCCGCCGCGGCTCGGGTCGACCTGGACGGGCGGGATGCCCTCCGCCGTCACGTGCCAGATCGGGCTCACGGCGAAGCGCCACGACTCCGTCCACGGCACGTCCGCGGGCGCGGCGAGCTCGAGATCGCCGGTCACGGGCAGGACCGAGGTCCAGCCCGCGCGCTCGACGCCCGGCGCGAGCGCGACGCGCACGCGGCCGTCGCGCACGTCGGCGCCGGCCGAGGTCACCGACTCGCCGGCGAGGAGCGGCACCTCGACGACGAGCGCGTCGTCGAGCGGCGAGAGCCGCCGGACCTCGACGCGCGCGGACCAGGTGAGCCCGAGCTCGAGGGCGCGCTCGACGCGCAGGAACGGCGGGATCCCCGCCGCGGCGGGCGGCTCGGGCGCGGGCGCCTCCCCTTCGCGGCGCAGGCGCACGAGCTGGAGCGTCGGCTCGACGCCGCCGTCGGCGCGCAGGCCGAAGAGCTCGAAGCCTTCGAGGACGGCCTCGCCGCGGTGCGGGACGAGGGGCAGCGGGAGCGCGACGCCTCCCTCGGCGGGAAGCCGGCCCGACAGGGCGACCTCGTGCACCCCGGCCGGGAGGCGCAGCCAGAGCGTCCCGTCGGCGCCGCGGCGGAGCGCGCGCGCGGGCGCCCCGTCGAGGCGCACCTCCGCGGGGAGCCAGCCCGCCGCGTGACCCGGAAGCGGGAGCGCGCTCTCCGCGGCCGCTTCGACCGCGAGCGCGAGCGAGAGCGAGTCGCCGCGCGCCTCCAGCCGCATCCGCGGAATCGCGACGCAGGCCGGGTGACACGCCGGCGCGTCGACCAGCCGCGCGCGCAGCTCCTCCAGCACCTCGGGCGGGGGGAACTCGGCGCGCGCCGCGGGGGCCAGCAGGAGCGCCGCGGCGAGCGCGGCCGCCGCGGGCGCCGCGCCGGATGCGGGCGCGGGCGGCTCGCGGCGGCCCCAGAGCCCGCGGAAGGAGACGAACGCGAGCGCGCCCACGAGGAGCGCCTGCACGAGGGCGAGGAGCGCGCTCGCGGAGGGCGGCAGCAGCCAGAGGCGCAGCGTGCGCCCGCTCTCCACGGGTCCGCTCCAGGAGAGCGCGACGCGCTCCCACGTCCAGGTCGGGATCCCGGGGCCGGTCGTGACGCGCGCGCTCGGGTCGGGGCGCGCGACGGGGCGCTTGGGCGCCTCTGCGGGGGCGGCCGCGGGGGCGTCCGACCGCGGCGCGGCGAGCCCCTCGTCCTTCTCGGCGTAGCCGAGCGCGCGCGCCCGCTCGGACGCCGCCTCGCGCGCGAGCGCCGCATCCTCGAGTGCCGTCTGCGGCGCGGGATGGATCGGCCCGGCTCGCGGCGGAACGAGCGCCGGGTAGAGCCCCGCGCGGAGCGCCGCGACGGCGAAGGGCACCGCGAGGGCGACGAGCCACGCGAGCGCGCCCGCGCGCACGAGCCGGATCGCGCGGGCGAAGCGCCCGGCCGGGACCGCGCGCTGGAGCGCCTCGGCGGCGAGCACGGCGAGCCAGGCGACGCGCGGCGCGCCGGGCTCGGTCCAGGTGAGGGCGAGCGCGGCCGCCGCCAGCGCGGCGACGAGCGGCCCGTGGAGCCGCAGGAACGCGACGACCGCGACGAGCGCGAAGAAGAGGTCGAGGAGCGTCCAGCGGTTGAGCCAGGTCCACTCCGCGCGGTCGAGGCCCGAGGCGTGGAGCAGCCGCCAGCCGGGCGGGAGCTCGAGCGTCGCGGAGAGGCTCGCGACGTCGCGCGCCCAGGAGACGGCCGGCAGGGTGCCGACCGAGCCCTCGACGCGGCTGTCCGCCTCGACGACGACGGGGCCCGGCGGCACCTGCACGCCGGCGCGCTCCGAGCCCTCGCGCCGCGTGAGGAACTGGTCCGTCCCGTCGACCGCCGCGCGGCCGAGCGCGGTGCCCTCGCCCATCTCGAGACGCGCGCGCGCGCGCAGCGTGCCCTCGAGCCGGTCGGAGACCGTCGCGCCGCGGCCGTCGAAGTCGAGGTGGAAGGTGCGGACGAGAGAGATCGGCTCGGGCGCCGCGTCGGCGTCGCCGCGGCGGCGCTCGACGAGCCGGAGCGTCGCGCCCGGCTCCATGCGGAACGCGGGAAGCGCGCGCCACGCGGGTGGGAGCGTCGTCTGCTGCGGGTCGATCCCGTCGCCTTCCGGTGTCACGAGGCGGAGCGCCGGCCGGGCTTCGAAGACCCAGACCTCGCCCTCGGCCCACGGGCCGACGCGCGCCGCGGGGTCCGGCGGGGCCAGCACGTCGGGCCTCCCTTCCGCGCGCGCGTCGAGGGCGATCTCGAAGCGGCCCGGCCGTAGCTGCACGCGCAGCGCCCCCCCCGGCTCGAGCCGCGCCGGGAGCGGGCTCGCGAGCCGGAGCGGGGCGAAGCCGGGGGGGAGCGCGGGGCCGAGCCGCTCCTCGCGCGGAGCGCCCGCGACGCGCAGCACGAGGTGCGTCTCGAGCCGGAGCGGCACCTCGTCCGTGAGCTTCCGGTGCACCTCCAGCTCGACGCGCCGCTCGCCCGCGTCGTCGGGGCCCTCGGCGCGCCCGCGCAGCCAGACGCGCCCCGCCTCGTCGCGCTCCGGCGCCGCGACGTCGCGCCCTTCGAGCCGGAGCGCGACGAGCCCCGTCTCGGGCGGCACCGGGAGGACGCGCGGCAGCGCCGGCCAGCGGAAGGCGCCGCGCACGACGTGGTCGCCGGGCTCGAGCCGCACCTGCGGGCGCCCTTCCCACTCCACGACGGCGAGCGGCCGCTCGCCCGCGCGCACGTCCTCGGGCCAGCGCTCGCGGTCGCCGGGCAGCGCGACGAACGCGGCCGCCTCGTCGACGCGCAGCGCCTGCTCGAAGCGCCCGCCCGCCGCGTCGAGCTCGAGCGCGAGCCGGCCGGGCCAGACGCAGGCGCGCTCGTCGCGGCCCGCGAGCGCCGGGCAGAGCGCCGCCTCGTGGCCGCGCAGCGCCCACGACACCCACGGGCGCAGCGGCTCCGGCACCTGGTCGCGCGCGAGGCGCTCGGCGCGCGCGCCGGCCGCGAGCGCGCCCGCGAGGGCGAGAGCGAGCGCGAGGGCCGGAAGCCGGCTCAGAAGATCCGGTCGTTGACCCGGCACTGGCTCACGTCGATCGCGCTCCGCACCTGCAGGTAGCCGGGCCACCCGAAGAACGGAATGAAGCCGAGCCAGAACTTCCGGGGCGGCACCGTCTCGAGGAATGGACCGCTTCCTCTCAGGTACCACTCGCCGAGGCCGGGGTGCGCGACCGAGAGCATGATGGCGGGCGTCGTCTCGCGGCCCCCGCGGCAGATGCGCGCGTCGGCCGGGAGCGCGGCGAGAAGGAGCGCGGCGCCGAGAGCGGCGCCGAGGCTGCGAGCCGTCATGGAATCCCCCCCGAAGCTGCTGCGGGCGCGGCGGCCGCGCCCGCGGCGCATTCTAGTACGGCGCCGGGCCCGAGGCGCCGCACGCCGGCAAGGATGCTTGACTTTCTACCTGCGCGCAGGTAGACGAGTCGGGGCCGCGTGCGAGCGGTCGCGCGTGCTCGCGGCGCGCGCGGAGGTCGCGTGGAGTTCGGGCTCTTCTACGAGATCCCGGTGCCCCGCCCATGGGACGCGCGCAGCGAGCTCGTCGCGTACCGCGAGTGCCTCGAGGCGGCCGTCGTCGCGGATCGGGTCGGGTTCCACAGCTTCTGGACCGTCGAGCACCACTTCCTCGAGGAGTTCTCGCACTGCTCGGCGCCGGGGGTCCTCTACGGCGCGGTCGCGGCACGGACCGCGCGGATCCGGATTGGCCACGGCGTGCGGCTCCTCCCCTTCCCGTACAACCACCCCGTGCGCGCGGCCGAGGCCGCGGCCGTCGTCGACCTCCTCTCCGAGGGCCGGCTCGAGTTCGGGACGGGGCGCTCCGCGACCCGCATCGAGCTCGAGGCGTTCGGCATCCACCCGGACGACACGCGCTCGATGTGGGAGGAGGCGCTCCGGCTCGTCGTCGCCGCCTGGACCGACGACGAGCTGGTCTGGGAGGGGAAGCACTTCCGGTTTCCGCGCCGGCGCGTGCTGCCGAAGCCGCTCCAGAAGCCGCACCCCCCGCTCTGGGCGGCGACGACGAGCCCGCCGAGCCACGAGCTCGTCGGGCGCCTCGGCCTCGGTCTCCTCTCCTTCACGATCGGCGTCCCGCCCGAGGATCTCGCCCAGCGCATCCGCCTGTACCGCCAGGGGATCGCCGCCGCCGAGCCGATCGGGCGCTTCGTGAACGACCGCGCCGCGACCTTCACCATGGTGCACTGCGCCGACACGAGCGCCGAGGCCGCGGCGAATGCGCGCGACGCCTTCGCCTGGTACGCGCAGACGGGCGTGCGCCAGATCCAGACCCTCGGGCGCTGGCAGCAGGAGCTCGCGCAGAGCTACGCGACCTACGACTACACGAAGGCGATCGCCGACATGGACCCGGGCTTCCTCACCTTCGACTACCTCGACGGGATCGGCGCCTGCCTCGCCGGCGACCCCGACCGCGTGATCGCGACGGCGCGCCGCTACGAGGCGGCGGGCTGCGACCTCATGCTCTGCCTCGTGCAGCCCTACGCGATCCCGCACGCGAAGGTGCTGCGCTGCATCGAGCTCCTCGGCGCGCACGTGATCCCCGCCTTCCGGAACGGCCGCGCGGCGGCCGCGGCGCCCGCCCCGGCCGAAGGCGGCTGAGAGGGGCCTCGGGCCTGGGCCGAGGCCCGCGCCGGCGAAGGAGCCGGGCGCGACGTGACCGCCGCGCGCGAGTCGGGCACCCTCCCGGAGCCCCGGAGGCCGCCCGTCGCGAAGGGCGCGACGCGCTTCGCCGCCGAACGGCCACGGCCGGGGCCGACGCCGCGGGCAGGAGGTGCCGTGGAGATCTCGTTCCCGGAGGTGTGGGACGCGCTCGCCGCCGCCGTGCCGGAGCGCGAGGCCGTCGTGTTCCGCGACCGGCGCCTCACGTTCGCGCAGTTCGTCGAGCGCTCCCGCCGGCTCGCGAACGTGCTTCTCGCGCGCGGGCTGCGCGTGCGGCGCGAGCGCGCCGAGCTCGCCGGCCACGAATCGGGCCAGGACCACGTCGCGCTCTACCTCTACAACGGGAACGAGTATCTGGAGGGGATGCTCGGCGCCTTCGCGGCGCGCGCGGCGCCCGTGAACGTGAACTACCGCTACGTCGAGGAGGAGCTGCTCTACCTGCTCACGAACGCCCGCGCGCGGGCGCTCGTCTACCACGCGGAGTTCGCGCCGCGCGTCGCCGCGCTGCGCTCGCGCCTCCCGGCGCTCGAGCTGCTGATCCAGGTGCGCGACGACTCGGGCGAGCCGCTCCTTCCCGGCGCCCTCGACTACGAGGAGGCGCTCGCCGCCGCCTCGCCCGCGCCGCCCGGCGTGACGCCCTCCCCCGACGACCTCTACATCCTCTACACCGGGGGGACGACCGGCATGCCGAAGGGCGTCCTCTGGCGCTCGGCGGACATCTACATGGCGGCGATGGGAGGCCGGCGCCAGGACGGCCGCGAGCTCGCCTCGCGCGAGGAGATCGCCGAGTACGCCGTCGCGAGCGAGGGGAGGAACCGCGCGGTGCTCGGCCCGCCGCTCATGCACGGCGCGGCGCAGTGGGCGAGCTTCATCACGCTCGGGATGGGCGGGACGGTGATCATCCCGAACGAGACGCGCCGCTTCGACCCGCACGACTTCCTCTCCGCGATCGAGCGCGAGCGCGCGCTCACGTGCACGATCGTGGGCGACGCCTTCGCGCGCCCGCTCCTCGACCAGCTCGCGCGCGCGTCCTACGACCTCTCCTCGCTCTTCGTGGTGGGCTCGGGCGGCGCGCCGCTCTCCACCGCGCACAAGCGCGAGTTTCTGGAGCGGATCCCGCACGTCACCGTGATGGACTCGATCGGCTCCTCCGAGACCGGCGCGCAGGCGAGCAACCCGTCGAACCGCGCGACCCCGGTCTCGACCGGCGACTTCCGGCCGCTCGCGGGAGCCGGGGTCGTGTCGGCGGACCTCGCGCGCGTCCTCGCGCCCGGCGACGACGAGCTCGGCTGGTTCGCGCAGCGCGGCCGCGTCCCGCTCGGCTACCTGGACGACGCCGAGAAGACGGCGCGCACCTTCCCCGTGATCGAGGGCGTGCGCTGGTCCGTCCCGGGCGACCGCGCGCGCTACCGGCCCGACGGCACCATCGAGGTCCTCGGCCGCGACTCCGTGACGATCAACTCGGGCGGCGAGAAGATCTTCGCGGAGGAGGTGGAGCACGCGCTGAAGCAGCACCCGGCCGTCTACGACTGCGTCGTCGCCGGGCGGCCGAGCGAGCGCTGGGGCCAGGAGGTGGTCGCGATCGTCGCGCTCCGCGAGGGGGCGCAGGCGAGCGAGGTCGAGCTCGGGGCGGAGGCGGCGAAGCACGTCGCGCGCTACAAGCTCCCCAAGGCGTACGTGTTCCGCGAGCGCATCGAGCGCAGCCCGAGCGGGAAGGCCGACTACCGCTGGGCGCGCGCGCAGGCGGAGCAGGCGCCGGCCGCGCCGGCGGCCGGCGGCGGGCAGGCGTCGCGGCCGGCGCGGGGCTGAGCGCGGGGCCACGCGCCGCGCGGGCGGCGGGGACGGAGGGGACGCGGTGCGGCGATTCGAGGGCAAGGTCGCGTTCGTGACCGGCGCGTCGGCGGGCATCGGACGCGCGACGGCCGAGCGGCTGGCGTCCGAGGGCGCGAGCCTCGCCTGCGTCGACCTCGCGCTCGAAGGGCTCGAGGAGACCGGGAAGCGCTGCGCGGCGCTCGGCGCCGCGGTGGAGACGATCCGCTGCGACGTGAGCGACGCCGCCTCCGTGGAGGCCGCCGTCGGCGCGTGCGTCGGGCGCTTCGGGCACCTCGACGTCGTCGTCAACATCGCCGGCATCCTCTCGCTCGAGCACACGCACGAGCTCCCGATCGAGCGCTGGAACCAGGTGCTCGCGGTGAACTTGACGGGCACCTTCCTCGTCTGCCGCGCGGCGCTCCCGCACCTGCTCGAGCGCGGCGGGGCCATCGTGAACACCTCCTCGACCTCCGCCCTCGCCGGGATGCCGTACGCCGCCGCCTACGGCGCGAGCAAGGCGGGGATCCTGGCGCTGACCCGCACCCTCGCCGTCGAGTACGCGAAGAAGGGGCTGCGCGCGAACGCGGTCTGCCCCGGCTCCATCAAGACGGCGATGGGAAGCCGCGCGCACCTGCCCGAGGGCATCGACTTCGCCCTGCTCCAGCGCGCGATGCCCCTCGACAAGGCGCGCGGACCCGAGGTGGTGGCCGCGGTGATCGCGCTCCTCGCGTCCGACGACGGCGCGCACGTGAACGGCGAGTCGGTGCGCGTCGACGGCGGCACGCTGGCCTGAGATTCCATTCGGCGCGGCCCGCCCGCGCGGAGGCCCCATGCTGCGCAGGATCCTCCCCCGCTCGAAGGTCGACTTCTTCGCGCTCTTCGTGCGCCACGCGTCGCTCACGCACGACGCCGCCGTGCGCCTCGAGAAGATGCTGGACGAGCTCGCGCGCGCGGAGGAGCACGCGGTGGGGATCCGCGGCCTCGAGCACGAGGCCGACGCCGTGGCGCACGAGGTGATCAACGCCCTCCACCGCACCTTCGTCACGCCGATCGAGCGCGGCGACCTCTACGCCCTCGCGAGCCGGCTCGACGACGTGACGGACCACGTCGAGTCCGTCGCCCAGCGCCTGTGGCTCTACGGGATCGAGAGCGTGCGCCCCGAGGCCCGCGACATGGTGAGCCACCTCTGCCGCGCGACCAAGGCGGTGCGGGACGTCGTCGAGGCCCTCTCCACGCGCCGCGACCCGGAGCCCATCCTGCGCCTCTGCCGCGCGGTGAAGCAGGTGGAGAAGGAGCACGACCGCCTGCTGCGCGGGGCGATCGCGAAGCTCTTCCACGAGGAGCAGGACGCGAAGACGCTCATCAAGTGGAAGGAGATCTACGAGGCCCTCGAGGCCGCGATCGACGGCTGCGAGGACGTCGCGAACGTCGTCGAAGGGGTGGTGCTCGAGAACGCCTGATGGACGCGCTCCTCGTCGCCGTGGTCGTCACGGCACTCGTCTTCGACTACACCAACGGCTTCCACGACGCGGCGAACGCGGTCGCGACGTCGATCTCGACCCGCGCCGTCCCGCCGAGCGTGGCGCTCGTCGCCGCGGCGATCCTGAACGTCCTCGGCGCGCTCGTCTCGACCGAGGTCGCGGCCACCGTGGCGGGCGGCATCGTGGAGCCCGCGTCCGTCACCCCCGCCGTGATGCTCGGGGGGCTCGTCGGCGCGATCGCCTGGAACCTCGCGACGTGGTGGTGGGCGCTTCCCTCGAGCTCCTCGCACTGCTTGATCGGCGGCATGGTGGGCGCCGTGATGGCGAAGGCGGGGCTCGAGCCCGTCCTCTGGGGCGGGATCCTGGCGAAGGTGATCGTCCCGACCGTGATGGCGCCGCTCATCGGGTTCTCGGTGGGCATCGCCCTCATGCTCGTCCTCCTCTGGCTGTTCCGGAACGCGCACCCGGGCCCGCTCGTGCGCCGCTTCCGCGTCGCGCAGCTCGTCTCCGCCTCGTTCATGGCATTCAGCCACGGCTCGAACGACGCGCAGAAGACGATGGGCGTGATCACGCTGGCGCTGTTCTCGGGCGGCGTGATCCCGCACCTCGACGTCCCGCTCTGGGTGAAGCTCGCCTCCGCGATCACGATCGGGCTCGGGACCTGGGCCGGCGGGAAGCGCATCATCCGGACGCTCGGGATGCGGCTCGTGAAGCTCTCGCCGGTGCACGGCTTCGCGGCCGAGACCTCCGCCTCGGCGGTCCTCCTCTCGACGGCGGCGCTCGGCCTTCCGGTCTCCACCACGCACGTGATCACGACCTCGATCATGGGCGTGGGTGCCACGGAGCGGGCGTCCGCGGTGAAGTGGGGCATGACGCGCGACATCTTCCTCGCGTGGATCCTCACGTTCCCGGCCTCCGCGCTGATCGGAGCGCTCTGCACGCTCGTGACCCTGCGGCTCTTCGGCGCGGAGTGACGGCGCCAGCGCAGATCTCGGCCACCGCCGCGGACGCGGGTCGCCGGCGAGCCGGCGCGCCGCGGCGCGGGTGCGCGGGGTCCCCTAGGGGCCTACCCGAGCCCCGGAAACTCCGTCATGCTCGGGCGCCCGATCCCGGACCGGCGGGGCGAAGGGTCGGAGCAGGAGTCGTCTTGCAGCGCAACGAACGCGAGGACGCGGGGCCCGTTCCCCCGCAACGCCGCCGCACGCCCCGTCTCCCCCGCCGACCGCGCCGCCCCGCCTTCCTGGCCGCGATCGCGCTCGTCCTCGCGTCGGGCGCGCTCGCGCCGGCGGGCGCGTCCGCGCAGGCGAAGGCCCCCGCGAGGAAGGCCGCGAAGCCCGCCTTCGGGCTCGACGACGTGGCGCGCGAGGCCGCGAAGCTCGCGCTGGAGCGCTTCCGCGATCCGGCCGGCGAGGTGCCGCGCTGGCTCACCGAGATCAGCTACGACCAGTGGCGCGACATCCGCTTCCGCCCCGAGCAGGCGCTCTGGCGGGACGCGCGGCTCCCCTTCCAGGTCCAGTTCTTCCACCCGGGGCTCTTCTACGACCGCACCGTGCGCGTGAACGTGGTCGACGCGGAGGGGGTGCACGTCGTCCCCTTCAGCCCGAGCCAGTTCGACTACGGCCGCAACGAGTTCGGCAGCATGGTCCCGCAGGACCTCGGCTTCGCGGGGATCCGGCTCCACTACCCGATCAAGCGCCGCGACTACTACGACGAGGTCATCGTGTTCCTCGGCGCGAGCTATTTCCGCGCGGTGGGACGCGACCTCGTGTACGGGCTCTCCGCGCGCGGCGTCGCCGTCGACACGGCGACGCCCTCGGGGGAGGAGTTCCCTTACTTCCGGGAGTACTGGCTGGAGCGGCCTCGCCGCGTCGCGAAGTCGGCGGTGATCTACGCGCTGCTCGACAGCCGGCGGCTCACGGGCGCCTTCCGCTTCGAGGTCACCCCCGGCGTGGAGACGCTCGTGGCCGTCGAGTCGCGCCTCTTCTTCCGCGAGGCCATCGGGAAGCTCGGCATCGCGCCGCTCACGAGCATGTTCTTCCACGGCGAGAACACGCTGCTCCACTTCGAGGACTTCCGGCCCGAGGTGCACGACTCGGACGGGCTCTTGCTCCACTCCTCGACCGGCGAGTGGCTGTGGCGCCCGCTCGACAACCGCGAGCGGCTGCAGGTGAGCGCCTTCGATCTGCCCGACCCGAAGGGCTTCGGCCTCGTCCAGCGCGACCGCGACTTCGACCACTACCAGGATCTCGAGGCGCGCCAGGATCTGCGCCCGAGCGCCTGGGTGGAGCCGTCTGGACCGTGGGGCCGCGGCCGCATCGAGCTCGTCGAGATCCCGACGGACGAGGACATCAACGACAACGTCGTCGCGTACTGGGTCCCCGAGCAGCCCGCCGTCCCGGCGGCGCCGATGACGCACGGCTACACGATCCGGTGGATGCGCGACGACCAGGCCCGGCCGCCCGGGGGCCGCGCGACGTCGACGCACATCGAGCGGGTCGAGGACGCGTTCCGCTTCGTCGTCGACTTCGTGGGCGACGAGCTCGCGGCGCTGCCCCCCGAGACCGTCCTGCAGGGGGTCGTCACGATCGGCGCCGGGACGGGCGAGGACGGCGAGCTCGTCGAGCAGCGCGTCGAGAAGAACCCCGTGAGCGGAGGCTTCCGGCTCGTGTTCCGGGTGCGCCCGAAGCGCCGGGACGCCCTGCCGCTGCGCGCCTTCCTCCAGCAGGGGCCCGGCGCGCTCACCGAGACCTGGTCCTATCTTCTCACTCCGTGACCTCGCCGGCCGGCCCGTCCAAGGTGATCCGGGGCCCGTGGAGGCCCGGGGGCGGCGAGCCGCCGCGCGAGACCCTCGAGGTCCGCGCCGACCGCCTCGTCCAGGACTGGACCGCCGCCCGCCAGCGCGCGCAGAGCTACCTCGACGCCCTCGGCTTCGACGGCGCGACGCGCAGCGAGCTCGCGCGGCGCGCGGTGGAGGCCGCGGTGGCGCGCCCGGCCTGGTCCACCGAGGACGCCGTCGCGGAGACCATGGGGGCGCTGCGGGACATCCTCTACGGCCCCGAGTCCGCCGAGATGGACGGCGCCGAGCAGGCCTTCCTCCTCTGGCGCACCGAGGTGGCGCGCGGGGAGCCGCCCGGGAGCCCGCTCCCCGCGGACGACGCGAAGGCTCGGCGCCGCGCCCCGGCGCGGCGGGCGTGGATCCGCTCGATGCCGCCGTTCGAGCGCGGCGTCGTGGTCGCGCACCGGCTCGAGCGACGCGGCCTGCGGCGCCGCATCCGCCGCGTGGGGCACCCGCCGCCGGCGGGAGAGCCGACGCGCGCGGAGCGCGGCTTCCCCTGGATCGCGGTCGCGCGCCGGCGCCGGCTCCTGCTCGCCGTCCTCGTGATCGTGCCGAGCGTCGTCGCGATGTCGTTCATGGCCGCGGTCCTCCCGCACAGGGGCAGGACGCCGCTCGAGCTCGCGATCGCGCTCTTCTTCGGCGGGCTCTTCGGCTGGATCTCGATCGGCTTCTGGACGGCCTTCCTCGGCTGGCTCCTCCTCGCGCGCGGGCGCGACCGCTTCGCGATCCGCGCCACGGACCCGCACGCGCCGATCGCCCCCGAGGCGCGGACGGCGATCGTCATGCCGGTGCACAACGAGCCGGTGGAGCGCGTCTTCGCGGGGCTGCGCGCCCTGTACGCCTCGCTCGAGCGCGCCGGCGTGCTGGCTCACTTCGACCTCTACGTCCTCTCGGACACCTCCGACCCGAGCCTCTGGGTGCAGGAGGAGGCCGCCTGGTTCGACTGGTGCCGCCACGAGGTCGGCTTCGAGCGCGTCTTCTACCGGCGCCGCCACGCGCGCGTCGCGAAGAAGAGCGGCAACGTCGCCGACTTCTGCCGCCGCTGGGGCCGCCGCTACCGCTACATGGTCGTCCTCGACGCCGACAGCGTCATGAGCGGCGAGACGCTCGCGGAGCTCGTGCGGCGGATGGAGTCCCACCCCGAGGTGGGGGTGATCCAGACGGTGCCGGTCGCGCTCGGCCGCCGCTCGCTCTTCGCGCGGCTCCAGCAGTTCTCGAGCCGGCTCTACGGGCCGGTCTTCGCGGCCGGGCTCCACTACTGGCAGCTCGGCGACGGCCAGTACTGGGGGCACAACGCCATCATCCGCGTCGCCCCCTTCATGGAGCACTGCGGCCTTCCGCGGCTGCCGGGGCGTCCGCCCCTCGGCGGCGACATCCTGAGCCACGACTTCGTCGAGGCCGCGCTCCTCGGCCGCGCCGGGTACGCGCTCTGGCTCGCGTACGACCTCGGCGGGAGCTGGGAGGAGACGCCCTCGACGCTGCTGGAGGAGATGCAGCGCGACCGCCGGTGGTGTCAGGGGAACCTGCAGCACCTGAAGCTGATCGCGACGGAGGGTTTCTTCGGAGCCCACCGGGCGCTGTTCCTCAACGGCGTCCTCTCCTACCTCTCGGCCTTCGCCTGGTTCTGCTTCCTCGGGCTCAGCACGTGGGAGGCGGTGTGGCAGGCGATCCACGAGCCGGACTACTTCCCGGAAGGTCGCAGCCTCTTCCCGGAGTGGCCGGTGTGGCGGCTCGACTGGGCGCTCTGGCTCGCGGCCGCGACCGGCGTGACGCTCTTCCTGCCCAAGCTCCTCGCCGCCGCCCGGGTGCTCTGGCGGCGCGAGGCGCGCCGCGGCTACGGGGGCGCGGGACGGCTCCTCGCGAGCCTCCTCACCGAGATCGTGGCGTCGGCGATCTTCGCGCCGATCCGCATGGTGTTCCACACGCGCTTCCTCGTCACGACGGCGCTCGGGCGCTCGGTCTCGTGGAAGAGCCAGCAGCGCGCCGACGCGGAGACCACGTGGCGCGACGCGATCCGCTACCACGGGCTCGACACCGTCGTCGCGAGCGCGTGGGGGCTCCTCGTCTACTGGCTGAACCCCGACTACTTCTGGTGGCTCACCCCCATCGTCGGCGCGCTCGTCCTCTCGGTGCCGTTCTCCGTGCTCGCCAGCCGCGTGCGCTTCGGCGACCGCCTGCGGCGCGCGGGCCTGCTCCGCATCCCCGAGGAAGCCGAGCCGCCGTTCGAGCTCGCCGAGCTCGCGCGCCGGCTCGAGGACGCGGAGGCCGAGCGCGCAGGGCTGCCCGCCGCGCACCGCGACGGCTTCGTGCGCGCGGTGATCGACCCGACCGTGAACGCGCTCCACCGCGCGCTCCGCGGCGAGCGCCGGCACCTCAAGCCCAGCATTCGCGCCGATCGCCGCGCCCTCCTCGACCGCGCGCTCGCCGAAGGTCCGGCCGCCCTCAGCGACGCCGACAAGCGCGTGCTCCTGGCCGACGCCGACCTCATGGGCGCCCTCCACCGCAAGGTGTGGGAACTCGCCGACCCGCCGCGCGCCGCCCGCTGGGGCCTCGCCTGACCGCGCGCGGCCGTGGGGTACGAAGCGCCTGGCCCCCCTCGTCCACGGCCCCGGCGCGCGACCGGGGCGACGTCGCGCCGGGCGCTGGAAGCGGTCAGCGCGCCTCCGTGAGCTGGGTGACGCGGTAGCGGCCGGGCGCGGGCTCCTCCACGTAGAACTCGACGCGGTCGCCGGGGTCGACCCCGGCCACGAGCCCGGGATCCACCTCGAACTCCATCGTCATCCCGCGCATGACGCCGGGGATGTCGCCGTGGTCGATGACGATGCGGCCCTCGGCGCCGCGCACCTCCTTCACCACGCCCTCGCCGCGCCCGTGCGCGGCTCCGCCCCCGCACGCCGCGGCCGCGAGCGCGGCGAGCGCCCACGCGGCCGCCACCGCCGCGCGGGCGCGGGGACGCGAACGGCGCGGCCCGCCGGCCGTCCCCGCCCTCGCTCTGGTCTCCGTGCCCTGTCCTCGCTCGGTCCTCATGCGTTCCCCTCCGCGAGCGCACGCCGCGCGAGCGCGCGCCCCTTCCACACCGCGAAGAGCGCCGGGTAGACGAGCAGCTCGAGCGCGAACGAGCTCGCGAGCCCGCCGACCATCGGCGCCGCGATGCGCTTCATCACGTCCGCCCCGACGCCCTCGCTCCAGAGCAGCGGCAGGAGCCCCGCCGTCATCGCGACGACCGTCATCAGCTTCGGGCGGATCCGGTGCGCGGCCCCCTCCACGATCGCCTCCTCGAGGTCCGCCCGGCTCCGGAGCGTCCCCTCCGCCGCGCGCCGGTCGTGCGCGAGGGTGAGGTAGAGGAGCATGACGACTCCGGTCTGCGCGTCGAGCCCGGCGAGCGCGATGAGACCCACCCAGACCGCGACGCTCAGGTGGTAGTCGAGCGCCCAGAGCAGCCACACGGCCCCGATGAGCGAGAACGGCACGGCGAGGAGGACCATCCCCGTCTCGACCGCGGACCCCGTGTTCGCGTAGAGCAGCACGCCCACGAGGAGGAGCGTCACCGGCACCAGCAGGAACAGCCGCCGCTTCGCCCGCTCGAAGTACTGGAACTGGCCGGCCCACTCGAGACGCACGCCGGCGGGGAGCGCGACGCGCTCCGCGATCGCGCGCTGCGCGTCGCGCACGTAGTCGACCACGCCCCGCGCGTCGTCCACGTCCACGAACACGAACCCGACGAGCCGGCCGGCCTCGCTCCGCACGAACGGCGGCCCCATCTGGAACTCGAGCTCCGCGACCTGCGCGAGCGGCACCGGCGTTCCGCCCGGCGCCGCGACCAGGACGCGCCGGATCGCGTCGAGATCCTCGCGGAAGTCGCGCGAGTAGCGGACCTGGATCGGGTAGCGCTCGCGGCCCTCGACCGCCGTCGAGACGCGCGCGCCCCCGATCGCCGCCTCGACGGCCTCGTTCACGTCGCGCGCGCGCAGGCCGAGCCGCGCCGCTCGCTCGCGGTCGATGCGCACGTCGAGGTAGAAGCCGCCGGTCGCGCGCTCGGCGACCGCGCTGCGCGTCCCGGGCAGGCCCCGGAGCAGGTCCTCGATCGCGACCGCGGTGCGCTCGATCGTCGCGAGGTCGGGCCCGAGCACTTTGACGCCGAGCTCGCTGCGGATCCCCGTCGAGAGCATCTCCGTGCGGGTCTGGATCGGCATCCAGAAGAGGTTGGGGAGCCCCGGCCAGCGCAGCTTCTCGTCGAGCTCGCGCACGAGGCGGTCCCACGTGAGCCCGGGGCGCCAGGCGTCCCGCGGCCGCAGCCGGATCACCGTCTCCACCATCGAGAGCGGCGCCATGTCCGTCGGCGACTCGGCCCGGCCGGCCTTCCCGAACACGCCCGCGACCTCGGGCACGGCGGCGAGCTCGCGGTCCATGCCCTGGAGGACGGCCGCGGCCTCGGTCGCGGAGATCCCGGGCGGCGCGGTCGGCATGTAGAGCAGCGTGCCCTCCTGGAGGGGCGGCATGAACTCGCTGCCGAGGGCGAGGAAGGCGGGCACCGTCGCCCCGAGCGCGAGGAGCGCCGCGAGGACGACCCCCGCCGGCCGGCGCACGACGCGCCGCACGACGGGCGCGTACGCGCGCGTGAGCGCGCGGTTCAGCGGGTGCTCCTCCTCGCGCCGGATGCGGCCGCGGATCAGGAAGGCCGCGAGCGCCGGCGTGAGCGTCACCGACAGCAGCGCGGCGAACGCCATCGCGTAGGTCTTCGTGAAGGCGAGCGGCCGGAACAGCCGGCCCTCCGCGCCTTCGAGCGCGAAGATCGGGAGGAACGACACCGTGATCACGAGCAGCGCGAAGAAGAGGCTCGGCCCCACCTCCTGCATCGCGGCGACGATCGCCGCCTGGCGCCGGCCCGGGCGCCCCGCCCGCTCCCACTCGTGGAGCCTCCGGTGGACGTTCTCGACGACGATGATCGAGGCGTCGACCATCGCCCCGATCGCGACGGCGATCCCGCCGAGCGACATCACGTTCGCCGTGAGACCCTGCGCCGCCATCGGGACGAACGCGAGGAGGACGCCGATCGGGATCGTGAGGATCGGGATCAGCGCGCTGCGCAGGTGCAGCAGGAAGACGACGATGACGGCCGAGACCACCGCCATCTCCTCGACCAGCGTGCGCCGCAGCGTCCCGATCGCGCCGCGGATCAGCTCGGAGCGGTCGTAGGTGACGACGACCTCGACGCCCTCCGGAAGGCCGGCCTGCACCTCCTCGAGCCGCGCCTTCACGGCGTCGATCACGCGCAGCGCGTTCTCCCCGACCCGCATCACGACGACGCCGCCCACGACCTCGCCGCGGCCGTCGAGCTCGGCGATGCCGCGGCGCGCCTCGGGGCCGACGCTCACCTCGGCCACGTCCTCGATCCGCACCGGGACGCCGCCCGCCTCCGCGCGCAGCGGGATCCGGCGGATGTCCTCGACGCCGCGCAGGTACCCGCGCCCGCGGACCACGTACTCGTGACCGGCGAGCTCGAGGCTCTGCCCGCCCGCCTCCTCGTTGGAGGCGCGCACCGCGTCCATCACCTCGCCGATCGCGATCCCGTAGGCCACGAGGCGGTTGGGGTCGACGTCCACCTGGTACTGGCGCACGAAGCCCCCGACCGAGGCGACCTCCGCCACGCCCGGAACGCTCTGCAGCGCGTAGCGCACGTTCCAGTCCTGGAGGCTGCGGAGCTGCGCGAGGTCGTGGCGGCCCGTGCGGTCGACCAGCGCGTACTGGAACACCCAGCCGACGCCCGTCGCGTCGGGGCCGAGCTGCGGCTCCACGCCCTCCGGGAGCTGCGCGCGCACGCCGCCCAGGTACTCGAGCACGCGCGTGCGCGCGAAGTAGAGGTCGGTGCCGTCCTCGAAGATCGCCGACACCGAGGAGAAGCCGAAGTAGGACTCGCCGCGCACGTAGCGGACGCCCGGCGCCGAGAGGAGCCGCGCCGAGATCGGGTACGTGATCTGGTCCTCGACGAGCTGCGGCCCGCGCCCCGGCCACTCGGCGAAGACGATCACCTGGACGTCGGAGAGGTCGGGCAGCGCGTCGAGCGGGGTCTCCTGCACCGCGCGCGCGCCGAAGAGCGCCGCCGCGAGGACGAGCAGGATCGCGAGCCCGCGCTGGCGCGCGCAGAGCGCGATGAGGCGGGCCACGGGCCCTCCGCGCGCGGCGGGCGGAAGCGGCGCCGGCGCGCTCACCACTGCTCCAGCGCCGCGCGCAGGCGGCTCTCGGAGGCGACCAGGAAGGTGCCCGACGCGACGACGAGGTCGCCCGGCGCGAGCCCGCGCGCGATCTCGACGTCGTCGCCGGCCCGCATCCCGACCTCGACCTCGCGCGGGCGGAAGCGCCCGCCGCCGAGGTCGAGGAAGACGAAGGCGCGCGTCCCTGCGTGAAGGACCGCCGACTGCGGCACGACGAGCCGCTCCGCCGCCTCGCCCTCGAGCCGGACGCTCGCCCACATGCCGGGGAGGAGCGCGCGCTCGGGGTTGTCGACCACGACCCGCACCTCGAGCGTGCGCGTTCCCTCGCGCACCACGGGCGAGACGAAGGAGACGCGGCCCTCGATCTCGCGCGCGGGCTCCCACGCGAGCGCGACCTTCGCCGGCGTCCCGACCGCGACGAACGGCGTCTCGCTCTCGTAGACCTGCGCCTCGATCCAGACGCGGTCGAGCGGGACGATGCGCAGCAGCCGCTGGCCCGGCTCGAACGCGCTCCCCTCGACGATCTCCTTCTCGACGACGGTGCCGCTCACCGGCGCGCGGATCGCAATCTCCTCGAGCGGCTCGCCGCGGCGCTCGATCGCCGCGATCTCCGCGGGGCCCACGTCCCAGAGCGAGAGACGCTTTCGCGCCGCGCGCACGCGCCAGTCGGCGCGGTGCGGCTCGGCGCCGCCGCGCGCGGCGTCGCGGCTGCGGAGGGCCTGGAGGTACTCCTCCTGCGCGGCGTAGAGCTCCGGGCTGTAGAGGGTGAAGAGCGTCTCGCCCCGCTCGACGCGCACGCCCACCGCGTCCGCGCGCAGCGCGCCGACCCAGCCGCGCACCTTGAGCGCGACGTCGACGAGGGCGGTCTCGTCGTAGTCGACGAGCCCGGCCGCGCGCACGCTCGGCGCGACGCGGCGCAGCTCCGCCCGCGCGGAGCGGACGCCCACCTCCTGCACGCGCGCGGGCGGGAGCGCGACGTCGCCCGGATGACCGGCCTCCGGCGGCGGGCCGCCGGGCGCCGCGGCCGCGCGCTCCTCCGGGCGCGTGCCCCGGTCGGTCCCGCCCGCCGCGGGAGCCGCGGCGTGCTCCGCGTGCGGGTCGGTCGCGACGGTGCCGGGCGGCGCGGCGGCGCCGCCCGGCGGCTGGAGCGCGAGCCCCGGGGTTCCGACCGTGAGCGCTCCCTGCGCGCGAAGCAGGGCCGCGCCGGGCGGCCGCGCGGCGACCTCGACCTGCCAGGTGCCCCCCATCGTGAGGTCGAACTCCGCCTCGTAGCGGCCGCCCCCGCGCGCGCTCACCGGAACCGGGCCTCCCATGGCGGGCATCGCGCCCATCGCGTGCATGCGCACCGCGACCTCGACGTCGGCGCCCTCGAGCGGACGCCCCTCCGCGTCGCGCAGCGCGAGCGCGAGCGCGTTCGCCCCCACCTTCGGCGAGTCGGGCTCGAGCGACGCCTCGAGCACGATCCCCTCCGCCTCGACGCGCGCGTCCGGCGCCTCGTCGCCGCAGGCGACGAGGCCGAGCGCGAGCAGCGCCGCGCGCGCCCCGCGCAGGCGTGCCTTGCGTACGTCGCGTCCGCGTGTCGGCGTCATCGCGCCAGCCCCGGCAGGACGCCGCGCGCGCTCGCGAGCTCGGCGGCGCGCCGCTCGACGTCGGCGAGCGCCCGGTGCTCGGCGAGCTCCACCTCGCTCAGATCGCGCTGCGCGGTGATCAAGGCGTCGAAGTCCTCCTGGCCCGTCTCGAAGGCGGCGCGCGCGGCGTCGAGCCGGTCGCGCGCGGCCGGGAGCAGCCGATCCCGCACGACGGCGAGGACGCGACGCGCCTCCTCGACGCGCGCGGCCGCGCTCGCCAGCGCCGCGTGCAGCTCCGCCTCGAGCGCCGCGCGCTCCGCGCGCGCGGACTCGAGCCGCGCGCGCGCCTCCTCGAGCGCGGCGCGCCGGCGACCGAGCTGGAGCGGCACCTCGAACGAGAGGCCCACCATGGGGCGCATCTCGGAGGCCTCCTCCATCCCGTCGTAGCCGCCGACGAGCGTCACGTCCGGCAGGAAGGCGCGGCGCGCGAGCGCGACCTCCGCCTCGCCGGCACGCACGCGCGCGTCGGCCGCGCGCAGCTCGGGGCGGTCCGCGAGCGCGGCCGCGAGCTCGCCGTGCCCGGGCGCGCCCGGTGCCGGCGGAGGCGCCTCGCCCGGGGCCGCGGCCCGCGCCGCGTCGTCTCGCGCGCCGGCGCGCGGACCGGCCCCCGGCGCGAGCGGGGCCGGCCCCAGCCGCGCCGGCGGCGGCGGGAGCGGCGCGTCGGGCGCGCGGTGCAGGAGCGCGTTCAGCGCGTGACCCGCCACGCGCGCCTCGGCCTCGAGGGTGGCGCGCTCGCGCGCGAGCTGCCCGAGCTCGACCTCCGCCTGGAGCGCGGCGCCGGCCGAGACCTCGCCCGCTTCGTAGCGCGAGCGCGCCACCGCCTGGAGCTCCTCGAGCAGCCCGTGGTGGTGCTCGTTCACCTCGAGCGCGCGCGCCGCCACGTAGAGGTCGTCGAAGAGGAGCGAGGCCGCCGTCGCGAGGCGAAGGCGCGCCGCCTCGAACGCCTCGCGCGCCGCGTCCGCGTCCGCGAGCGCCACCTCGCCGCGCAGGCGCCGCGTCCCCGGGAAGGGGATCGGCTGCGCGAGCTCGACGACGTGGGCGTCGTCCACCGTGCGGCTCGCGAGCGAGCGCGGGGCTACCCGGTACGCGAGCATCGGATCGGGCAGCCCGGTCTCCTGCGGAAAGCGGGCGAGCGCGGCGCGCCACGCCTGACGCGCCGCCTCGAGCGTCGGGTTGCGGCGCAGCACGGCCTCCACGACCCGCGCGCGGTCGAGCGACGCGGTGCCCGCGAAGGGGTCTTCGTCGCGCGCGGCGCTCGGGCCGGCGGCCGGCGCGGCGCGCGGCGGGCGCGGGCGCGCCTCGGGAGCCGTCGCCGGCGCCCCGCCCGGCGCGCTGCCTTCGGCGCCGTCGCGCGCGGCCGCGAGGGCTCCGTCGCGCGCGGCGAGACCTCCTCCCGCGCACCCGAGCGCGAGCGCGGCGGCCAGCGCCGCGGCGCACGCGCGTCCTCTCTCGTTGCGATGTCGAGCCATGGCCAAGCCCCATCCCGGCGCGGCGACGCGCGCGTGCGCGCGCGCGGCCGCGACTCCTCCCAGCGGACGTCAGCGCGGGACGGAGGGGCTCAGAGGCGCAGGACGACCGAGCGCGAGGCGGGCGGAGCCGCGCTCGGCGCGTCGAGGCGCGCGCGCGCGGGTGCGCCGGCCGCTGCGGGCGCCGGGAGCGCGGGACCCGCGGGCGCCGCCGGCGCGGGCGCCGCGCCCGCCTCCGGCGCGGGTGCGGCGCGGCTCTCGCCGCAGCACGAGGCCGCCGAGAGCGAGTGGCAGGGCGCGGCGTCGTCGCGCGCGGGCTCGTCCGCGGCCGCCATCCCGGGGCAGCACGGCACGGCGCACGGCGCGGCGCCCGCGAGCGCGGCCCCGAGCTCGACCGCGAGCAGCGCGGCGAGCGCGAAGGCGATGCGGCGGAGGGTCGAAGGCTTCACGCAGCTCCCCGGTGGCCCCGGATGCTATCGCACGGACGCGGCGGGCGCTTGATGCGCGCCGCGCCCGCGCCACCAGGCGGCGACGCGCAGGCCCGCCGCGCCGGCGGTCGCGAGCCCGAGCGGCGCGTAGCGCGGGTCGAAGAAGGGGGCCACCAGGTAGTTCTGCGCGAAGATCGCGAAGAGCACCCAAGCGCCCGTCTTGTGCAGGAGCCGCCAGCGGCGCGCGCCGAGCCGGCGCACGGCGGCGTCCGACGACGTCGCCGCCATCGCGGCGACGAAGACGTAGCCGAGGCCGCCGCCGACGAGCGTCGCCGGCTCGGGCTCGAAGGCGGCCGGAAAGCGGGTCGCGAGGACCGCGATCCCCACGAGGTGGAGCGCGTGCGAGAACGCGAAGGAGAGGCCCACCCAGCGGCGGTTGCGGAGCAGCCACGCGGTCGCGGGGACGCGCCAGAGCCGGCGCGCGCTCGACGCGGCGAACGCGGCGAGGAAGAGGACGAGCGAGCTGCGCGCCGTCCAGCGGATGACGGCGCGCACGCCGGGCTCGCCGGCGCCCTCGACGGCGACGACCGCCGCCACCATCGCGGCGACCGCGACGGCGAGCGCGCCGAGCAGGCGCACGCCCTCGAGTGGCGTGCGGCGCGCGGCGACGCGGACGGACGGAGCGAGGCGCTGGGGCTGGCTCACGGCGAGACTCCGGGCGGGACGCAGCATGGCGCAGCCGGGTCGGCCCGGCCATGCTGCGCCCGCCCGGAGCGGCGCGGCGCCCGCGACGGTGGCGCGCCGCGCCGCCGGCCCGCGGCGCCAATGCGCGAGGGGGATCGCGCCCGTGCGCCGCGCGCCCGAGGCCCGGCACCCTCCTTCCGAGCCCTGCTCGTCAGCTCCGCAGCGAGAGCGTCCGGCGCTCCCGCGTCCCGAACCGGGCGAGGCCGAGGAGGCCGAGCCCGAGCAGGAGCGCCGTCTGCGCCTCCGGCACGACGGTGAAGCTCTGCTGCAGCGTCTGGATCGACACCAGCGAGCCGAGGCCGAGCGCCAGCACGGAGAGCCCGGCCACGACGTCGAGGCTCGCGACCTCGGCGAACGCGGTCGAGTCCACGAGCTGGCTCGGGCCGAAGCCCGTGACGAATGCCCCGAGACCCTCGCCGTTCGAGAGCGTCTCGCCCACGGCCCCGAAGGCCGGCCCGAAGGCGACGCCCGTCGCGAGCAGCGACTTGCCCGCGAGGACCAGGCTGCCGGCCGCCGTCACGGAGTAGCTCAGCGCGAGCCCGCCGAGCCCTCCGTTGGCGGCGGCCATCGGGCCCGAGAGCTGGAAGCCGCCGGCGATGGGCGTCACCAGGTACTGCGTGAGGTCGGCGGAGAGGGCGCCGCCGACCACGACGCTGCCCGGGTCGAACTCGAACGTGAGCGTCCCGTCGCTCGAGGCGAACGAGGCGCCCGCGTTCAGGTCCGCGAGCGTGAGCCCCTTCGCCGCAGGCGCGAGGGCGACCGCCACCGCGGCTGCGAGAACGAAGCGTATGCAGCGCAAGATGGTCTCCGAGGCGGCCGGCTCCCGTCCCCTCCTTCCGGCCGCCTCGGAACGTGTCGGCGCCGCCGGGCGCGCCCTTCGTGACCTGCGCGACGCGCGCCGCGTGACGGGCACGACAGCCGCCGCGATCGGCGTGACCCAGACGACAGGCGCGGCGTGACGGCGCTGACAGCGGCGCGGCGGGCCGTCACGCCGGGCGGCGTCCGGGGCACGTGTATCCTAGCCGCGGGCGGCAGCCGGAGGGCGCGCGCCTCGGGCACGCGGAGGCAGGCGGTGCGCTACGCGATCCGAAAGCGGGTCCTCGTGACCGGCGGGGCGGGCTTCATCGGCTCCCATCTCTGCCGTGCGCTCCTGGCGCGCGGGTACGACGTGATCTGCGTCGACAACTTCTTCACCGGGACGCGCGACAACGTGGCGGACCTGCTGCCGGACCCCCGCTTCGAGCTGATCCGGCACGACGTCACCTTCCCGCTCTACGTGGAGGTCGACGAGATCTACAACCTCGCGTGTCCCGCGTCACCGATCCACTACCAGTTCGACCCGGTGCAGACCACGAAGACGTCGGTGCACGGCGCCATCAACCTGCTCGGCCTCGCGAAGCGCCTCGACGCCCGCATCCTCCAGGCCTCCACCAGCGAGGTCTACGGCGATCCGACGGTGCACCCGCAGCCCGAGGAGTACTGGGGGCAGGTGAACCCGATCGGCGTCCGCGCCTGCTACGACGAGGGGAAGCGCTGCGCCGAGACGCTCTTCTTCGACTACCACCGCCAGCACGACGTCGAGATCAAGGTCGCGCGCATCTTCAACACCTACGGGCCGCACATGCACCCGAACGACGGGCGCGTGATCTCGAACTTCTGCATGCAGGCGCTGCGCGGAGAGCCGATCACGCTCTACGGCGACGGCTCGCAGACCCGCTCCTTCTGCTACGTCTCGGACATGGTCGACGGCCTCGTGCGCCTCATGGAGTCGCCGCGCGAGATCGTGGGGCCCGTCAACCTCGGGAACCCGGTGGAGTTCACGATCCGCGAGCTCGCCTCGCTCATCGTCGCGGAGACGGGCTCCGCGTCGCCGATCGTGCAGCGCCCGCTTCCGGCGGACGACCCGCGCCAGCGGCAGCCCGACATCGCGAAGGCGCGCGCGCTCCTGGGCTGGCACCCGACCGTGCCGCTCGAGCAGGGCCTGAAGTCGACGATCGACTACTTCCGCCGCTTCGTCGCGCGCTGAGCCGCGCGGCGCGCCTCCCCGCGCCCCGGCCGCGGCCGCGCGCGCCGGCGCCTCAGCGCTCGGCGCGGGGGACCAGGGCCCCCGGGCGCCGGACGAGCTCGCGGTAGAGCCGGTCGGCGACGAGGCGGTGCCCGAGCGCGTTCGGGTGGTCGTCCCACTCGGCGAGGCGGAGCGCGTCGACCGCGTGCCCGGCGTAGACGTCGGCGAGGTCCACCACGAGGAAGCCCGCCTCCGCCGCGAGGCGCAGCGTCTCGGGCGTGTCGGCCTGCGAGCCCGGCTGCACCTGCGGCAGGAACACGAAGATCGGCTCGGCGCCGTGCGCGCGGCACTCGGCGGCGAAGGCCCGGTAGATCCAGCCCAGGATCTCCGCGCGCAGCGGCGCGAGCCGGTGCTCGGCGCTCGCCTCGTCGACCCCCGGCTCGATCCCCCCCCGCGCCAGCATCTCGCGCAGCGGCGCGTAGGGGATGTCGAGGCCCTTCTGCACCGCGGCGACCAGGTAGCGCGCCGCGTTCGCCGGCTGGCCCGGCGGAGCCACGTAGATGACCGCGTCGGGCTCGAAGCCGAGCGCCTTCGGCAGCGCGGCGAGCAGCTGGGGCGGCTCGTAGCCCGGCACGGCGAGGTTCAAAATCTCCCAGCGCGACGGCCCCGCGCCGAGGCCCTCGCGGTTCAGCCGCTCCTCGAGGACGGCCTCGAAGGTCTCCTCGTCGCCCACGCCCCAGCCCATCACCGAAGACGCCCCGAGCAGCGCCATGCGGTACGTCCCCGGCGGCGGGAGCTGCGCGTAATCGCGGTCGCGCATGCCCCAGCGGTTCGTGCTGACCGGGCCGAACGCCGTCATCGCGGAGAAGGAGGCGACGAGCTCGCGCTGACGGAAGTCCCCCGTGAAGCGCTCCAGCCCGAGGCTGTTCACGTCGAGCCAGTCCGTGGGCCGCTTCATGTAGACCTCCCACAGCCGGCTGTTGAAGCGGTCGACGCGGACGAGGTCCTCGTAGTAGCCGCGCTGGAGCAGGCTCTGGTCCACGCGGCTGAGCTCGCCCGAGCGGAGCGAGTTCACGAAGGTCGCGAGCTCCGGCCCGAACCGCGCGTGCACCCCCTGGACGCCGAGGACGCCGAGGGCCGCCAGCGTCGCCACGGTGACGGCGGTGCTGGCCGGGATCGCGAACGGCCAGCGCCACCCGCGTCCGGCGCCTTCCGGGCGCCGCGCGGCGCCCGTCGCGATCGCGGCGACGAACGCGAGCCCGAGCGCGTCGGCGCCGGGCTCGTCGCCGCGCGCGACGCGCGTCCAGAGCGAGAACCAGGCGCCGAACGTCTCCGAGGTCCACAGCGACCAGAGCGCGCAGATGACCGCGAACGTGCCGGCCGTGCGCAGGCCGCGCGCGCCCGCGTCGCGCCACGTCCAGCGCGCGGGCTTCAGGCGCCGCGCGCGCCCGTGCTTCGCCTCCCGCAGCGAGTTCGCGACGACGAGCCCGGCCAGCACGGCCCAGAACGCGACGTCGGTCCACGCGAGGAGGAACGTCCCGCGCAGCCAGAACCACTGGTACGCGTGCAGCAGCCAGGTCGCGGCGAAGACGAGCAGCGTCGAGAGGACCAGCGCCGGGGTCGCGCCCCACGCCTTCAGCCTGAAGTACGCGGGGTAGTAGAAGACCTTCAGCATGAAGTCCTTCCAGTAGATGTTGATGCGCCTCCAGAAGTCCGTGAAGCTCGACGCGAGGAAGTAGCGGTGGTGCGTCTCGGGCAGGTGGAAGCCGAAGAGGTGCAGGATGCCCACGATGAGGTGGAACTGCCCGGATACGCGCAGGTAGAGCAGGAAGTTGGCGACGAGGAACTGCGCCAGCTGCCCCGAGCTCGCGACCTCCGACGGCGCCAGCGTCCCGTAGTAGTACACGAGCCGGTACAGGAGGAGGTGGACGATGCCGCGCGCGATCCAGTCCACGCCGCGCTGGTAGATGCGGTAGGCGTCGCTCTCGTAGTAGGTGCGGCGGAAGGTCTTGTAGTCGACGACCGGAAAGAGCGGAAAGCAGACGTTCGGGAGGAGGAAGAAGTAGCCGAGCGAGCGCCAAGGCGAGAACGGCGCCTTCTCGTGGCGCAGGTCGTAGAGGTAGACGACCAGCCGGAACATGAACATGGAGCCGAGGATCGGCCACACGGCGCCGGACCACGGCGCGGGGAGCCACTCCGCGCGCCCGAGCGCGAGCGCCGCGCCGAGCGCGGCCACGATCGCGACGCGCGCGCCGAAGCGCACCGGCAGGTGGCACGCCCCGATCAGCGCGAGCCCGACGCCGACCAGCCAGGCGCCGTCCGCAGCGCCCATCACGAGGCCGAGCGCGCCGAGCGAGAGCAACGCGAAGAACGGCATCCGCCAGCCGAGCGGGAGCCAGGCGTGCACCAGGAAGCCGGCCGCGGTGAGGAGCGCGACGCGCAGGAACGCCGTGCTCTCGATGCGGAACTGGCGCACGACGAGGACGACGAGCGCGAGCTGCGCCGCGACGAAGAGGAACGGGACGAGCCCGATCCGGCCCGGGGCCGCGGCGGGCGCCGCGATCGCGCCCACGCGCGCCGCTGCCGTGCTCGGGATGGCGGCCTGCACGCCTGCCACGCGCCTCCATGCGTCCACGCGTCGAGTCCCCCGCGAGCGGCCGGGGACCCGCGGCGGGGCTCGGCCAGTCTCGGAGATTGTCCACCCGCGAGCCAGGCGCGTGACGTTTGCGCGAGGCCGCCGGCCCGCCGCGGCGCCCGCGCGCGCGCGGGCGCGCCGCCTCGCGTCGCCGGGGCGATCGGCCCGGCGCGCCGCCCTGCCCCGCGCCGGCGCCCGCCACGGGAGGCCGCCCCGCGCGGCCGGTACACTCGGCGCGCGCGCGGCGTCCGCGCGGCCGGTGCGGTCACCCGAGGCACCGAGCCGAGCACCCCACGACGCGACCGCCCAGCGGAACGCGCAGCCCGAGGGGAATGCCGCACACCATCGCGCTCATGATCGAGTCCGACGGCCCGGGCGGCGCGGAGCTCGTCCTCCTCCGCCTGGCGGGCGCCCTGCGCGCGCGCGGGAAGGAGGTCGTCCCGGTGCTCCCCGCCGGCCGGGTCGGCTGGCTGGGCGAGAAGCTGCGCGCGGACGGCTTCGCGCCGGAGGCGCTCCGCGAGGGGCGCCCGCCCGACCCGCGCTTCCTCGTGCGCCTCGCACGCGCGCTGCGCCGGCGCCGCGTGGACCTGGTGCACAGCCACGAGTTCACGATGTGCGTCTACGGCGCGGCCGCCGCGCAGCTCCTGCGCAGGCCGCACGTCGCCACGATCCACGGCGCCGACGCGATGAACCGCGCGCGCCGCCGCCGCCTCGCGATCCGCTGGGCGTTCGGCGCGAGCCAGGCGGTCACCACGGTGTCGGACGCCACGCGCCGCAAGCTCGCAGCCGAGCTGCGCTTCGCGCACGCGCGCATCGAGGTCGTGCCGAACGGCGTGCCCGTCCGCCCGGGCGACGCGGCGGCGGGACGGGCGGCGCTCGGCGTCCGCCCGGAGGAGGTGCTGGTCGTCGCCGTCGGCTCCCTCGAGGTCCACAAGGGTCACGCCGTCCTGCTCGAGGCGCTCGCGCGCCTCGCGCGCGAGGGGCTGCGCGTCCCCTGGCGGCTCGCCATCGCGGGCGGCCGCGGAGGCCCCGAGCGCGAGAAGCTCGAGCGCTTCGCGGCGGAGCACGGGATGGGGGACCGCGTGCGCGTGCTCGGCTATCGCGACGACGTCCCCGACCTCCTCGCGGCCGCCGACGTCTTCGCGATGCCGTCGCTCTGGGAGGGGCTTCCGCTCGCCCTCCTCGAGGCGATGGGCGCCGGGACGGCGATCGTGGCCTCTGGCATCGCCGGGATCCCGGAGGCGATCGCGTCCGGCGAGCACGGCCTCCTCGTGCCGCCCGGCGATCCCGCCGCGCTCGCCGTCGCGCTGCGCCGGCTCTTCGAGAGCCCGGCGCTGCGCGCGCGCCTCGCGCAGGCCGCGCGCGAGCGGGCGCACGCGGAGTTCACGCTGGACGCGATGACGAGGCGCTACGAGGGCGTCTACGCGCGCGCGGCGGCCGCGCGGGCCGGCGCGCCCGGGACCCCGTCGCGATGAGCGCGGCCGCGCGCTCCGAGCGCTCGCGCGCGCTGCGCAACGTCCTCAGCAACTGGGGCACGTTCCTCGTGAACGCGCTCGTCGCGTTCTTCCTGTCGCCCTACATCGTCCGCACGCTGGGCGGCGAGGTCTACGGCGCGTGGGTGCTGATCGGGTCGCTGGTCGGCTACCTCGGCCTCCTCGACGTCGGCGTGCGCGGCGCGGTCACGAAGTTCGTGGCGACGCACCACGCCGCGGGCGACCATGCCGAGGCGAGCCGGGTCACCGCGGCCGCGCTGACCTTCTTCGGCGCGAGCGGGCTCGTCGCCGTCGCGCTCTCCGTCGTCCTCGCCTCGGCCCTCCTCCCGCACTTCGGGATCCCGGACGCGCTGCGAGCGGATGCCGAGGCGGCGCTCGTGCTGAGCGGGCTCACGCTGGCGATCACGCTCGTCACGAACGTCTTCGGCGGCGTCGTGATCGGCGTCCAGCGCTTCGACCGCATGAACGCCGTCTACGTCGCCGGGGCGCTCGTGCGCGCGGCGGCCACGGTCGCCGTGCTCGAGGCGGGCGGCGGCTTCGTCGGGCTCGCGTGGGTGCAGCTCGCCGCGACGGCGCTCCAGGGAGGCGCCACGTGGTGGCTGAGCCGCGCGCTCTATCCCGAGCTCCGCCCGCGGCGGGCCGGCTGGACGCGCCGGCACCTCGCGGCGCTGTTCGCGTTCGGGATCACGTCCGTCCTGATCCAGGCCTCGGGGATGGTGGTCGACTACTCCAACTCCGCGGTCATCGGCGCGCTCCTCTCGGTCGGCGCGATCACGCCGTTCGCCATCGCCGCCAACCTCGTGCTCTACGCGCGGGGCCTCGTGAGCGGGATCTCGCACGTGGTGACGCCGATGGCCGGCGCGCTCGAGGGCCGGCGCGAGCTCGACCGGATGCGCGTCGTCCTCGTCGACGGCGCGCGCTTCGCGACGATGGTGATCGCGCCGATCGCCGCGGTCTTCATGGTGCGCGGCACCTCGTTCGTCTCGCTCTGGATGGGCCCGGAGTACGGGCCCGACGGGGGCCACGTGCTCTGGATCCTCTCCGTGGCCCTGCTCTCCTTCGCGAGCTTCCAGATCCTCGTGAACGGCCTCATGGGCCTGAACCGCCACCGGATCCTCGTGCCGTTCTTCGTCGCCGAGGCGGCGGCGAACGTCGCGCTCGCCGTGGCGCTCGCGCCCGCGCTCGGCGTGATCGGCGTCGCCTGGGGGACGACGCTGCCGCGCGTCGCGAACGCGCTGGTCGCGGCGCCGCTCCTCGCGCGGCGCGTGCTGGGCGTGCGGCCCGCGCGCTACCTGCTGCACGGCGTCGCGCGCCCCGCGCTCGCGGTGCTGCCGTTCGCGCTCGCGTGCGAGCTCGTCGAGCGGCGCTGGCCCGCGGCCTCGATGCTCGGCTTCTTCGCGCAGGTGGGGGCGACGCTGCCGATCGCGGGCGCGGGCCTCTGGGCGCTCGCGCTCGACGGCGCCGAGCGCCGGAGCGCCGCGGCGTCGCTGCTCGGCGCGCTGGGACGCGCGCGGCTCGCGAGCCGCGCGGGCGCGGAGAAGCCCGGCCCGGAGTAGCGCCTGCCCGGCGCGCGTGCCCGAGCGCCGCGGCGCCGCCGAGCGCGCCTGCGCACCGCCTCGCGCGCGAGGCTCAGGCGGGCGGCGCGCCGGCGAGCACGCGCTCGAGGGCGTCGAAGAGGCGTCCCGCCTGCGCCCGCCGCGAGAAGCGCGCGTCGCGCGCGAGCGGCACGGGCCGCGTCCCGCGCCGGTGCTGCTCGATGCGCTCGCGCAGGACCGCCGCGATGCCGTCGACGTCGCCCGGGGCGACGACGTCGGCGCCGGCCTCGCGCATCACCCACGCGGTGGCGCTCCCCGCCTCCGCGAGCGCGAGCACCCAGGCCGGGCTCGTCATGTACTCGTAGACCTTCGAGGGGATCGCCTTCGGGAGCCCCTGCGGCAGGTTCAGGAGCAGCGTCGCGCGCGCCATGAGCGCGAGCGCTTCGCGGCGCGGGGCGGGTGGGCGCGCGGCGAAGTACGGCGCCAGCCCCTCGGCCGCGGCGAGCGCGGTGCACGAGACGCCGCGAGGCGCGTCCACGTGGCCCAGGAACTCGATCCCGAACGCGCGCGGATCGAGCCGCAGCTCGCGCACGACGCGCGCCGCCGCGCGGAAGAAGGGGCGCGGGTCGCGGTCCAGGTAGACCGTGCCCACGAACGCGACGAGGAAGCGGCCGTCCGGCGCCGCGGGCGGGAGGGCCGGCTCCTCGTCCCAGCCGTTCAGCACGGCCACGATCCGCGCCGCGCGCGCGGGATACGCCGCGCGCATCGCGTCGCGCGCCTGCGGCGTGTTCATCACCACGAGGTCCGCGCGCGCGACGACGCGCGGCTCGTAGCGCGCGGCCAGGCGGTGCCACAGCGGGCTGTCGACGTCGTCCGTGAGGCGGTCGGTGAGCCGCCACGGATCGCGCATGTCGACGACGAGAGGGAGCCGGCAGCGCTCCGCCGCGAGCCGCCCGCCCTCGTGCACCATGTGCGGCGGGCCGCAGGACACGACGGCGACGTGGACGCCCGGCTCGTGGATCCGGCCCGCGAGCGTCGCCGCGTCGCGCGCCCAGCGGCCGTGGCGCGCGTACTCCATCGCCGCGTCGTAGGCGCGCACCCAGGGGCGCCGCGAGCTCGCCGCCGCATCGGCCTGCGCCTGCGCGACCGCGCGAGGCGCCCCCGCCGCGAGGTCCGCCCCCGCGCCGGGCGGGCCGGCGCGAGGGCGCGCGCGCAGCGCATCCCGCACCGCGAGCGCGCGCTTCTCCGCCCGCTCGAGCGCGAGCGGGCGGCGCGGCACGCCGAAGACGCGCGTTCCCTTCGGCAGCTCGGCGAGGCGGCTCGCGTCGGGGCGCTCGAGCTCCGCGGGCGCGTACGCGAGGACGTCGAGCCCGAAGCCTCGATCCGCCGCGTGGCGCGCGAGCTTCTGCCAGCGCAGGGCGCCCGCGGCCGTGCCCGGCGGGAAGTGCGGGCTCAGGAGCAGGAGCCGGCGCGCGGCATCGCCCTCGCCGGCGGCGAAGAACGGCTCGACGCGCCGGCGGTCCCGGCTCACGGCGCCTCCCCCGCCGGCGAGGGGCGCGCGGGCCGGCCCGCGGGCTCGAGCCAGCGAGCGGCCGCACGCGCGGCGAGCGCCCCCGCGACGAGTCCGGCGCCCGCCGCCGCCCACTCGCCTGGCGGCGTGGCCGCCATGCCGGTCACGGGCGCGGCGGCGAGCGCCGCGAGCGGCGCCGCGAAGCCGGCGAGCGCGACGCGCCCGCCCCGGGCGAAGAGGCCGACCGCCGCGAAGAGCGCTCCGACCGAGAGCGCGTCGTACCCCCGGCGGCGCCCCTTCGCGACCCGCTCGTCGTGGATCCAGAGCCGCCAGACGCTTCCCGGTGTCGGGCCGAACGGTCCCACCTCCGCCGCGCCGACGCGCGCCCTCCAGGCGAGCCCGCGCCGCGCGAGCGCGACCGTGAACGGCTCGCCGAGCGCCACGCCCGCGAGCGCGCCGCGGCCGCGCAGGAGCGGCTCCTCGAGGCCGAGCGTCCCGCCCACCGAGTGGAGCCCCACGACGAGGTCGTCGCCGTCGGCGCCCACGAGGAGGATCTCGTGGTCGGCGTCGTTGATACGCACCATGGGCGCGACGCCGTCCGGCTCGCGCCGCCGCACCGCCTCGACCACGACGGGCGCGCCGCTCGCGAGCGCACGCCGCAGCAGCCCGGAGTCCGGCGCGGCGCCCGAGGCCCCGATCGGGACGCCGGCCACGCTCGCGGCGCGGATCTCGCCGGGAAAGGGACCGTACGCGGGGTGGTCGGGGTTCCACGCGACGTAGTACACGCCGCGCGGGAGATGCGGCCGCAGGGCGAGCGCCGGAAGGAGGAGCGCGCTCGCCGCCGCGAGCCCCGCCGCCGCCGCGCCCCACGCCGCGCGGCGCCCGTCGAGCAGCGAGACGCGCCGTGCGAGCGCCGCGCCCGCTGCGACGGCCGCCGCGTCGGCCGCGAAGTCGACGGCGCTCGCGTCGCGCCCGGGGATCGCGGCCTGGAGCAGCTCCACGCCGCCGGCGAGCAGCGCGCCGGCGACGAGCACCGCGCCGAGCGCGTAGCGAGAGCCCAGGAGGAGCCCCAACGGGGCGAACAGCGCGAGGTTGCGCCCCACGTCCGCGAGGAGGAGCGCGGTCGCGGGGTTCTGCGTCGGCGCCGGGCGCAGGGTCCCCACCACGATGCCCGCGGCCCAGAGCGCGGCCGCGACGTCGGCGAGCCGCCGCGCCGCCGCGCGCCGCGCGGCGCTCCGCGCCGCGAGCGAGCCCTGCGCCGCGCTCAACGCGTCCCGCACCGGCGCTCGACCCACACCGCCCCGGTCGCCACGGCGGTCAGCCAGACCCCGTGCTCGAGCCAGGCCTGCGCGGCTCCGGCCCCGAGCCACGCGAGCGCCACGGCGGCGACGCCGATCGCGGCGCCCTGTGCGAGCGGCGCCGCGGCCGCGCAGCCCGCGGCGTAGAGGCAGCCGCGCGCGACGCTGCGCCCCGCGCGCGCGGCGCCGTACCAGCCGACCAGCGCGAGCATCCAGCCCGTGTGCAGCCCGCCGAGATGAGGATGGACGAAGAGCGCCCCGCGCGGCCCGCGCAGCGAGGTGCCATGCGGCTCCAGGGGGAGCGAGAGCGCATCCGCGACGCGCGCGCCGAGCCGCACGAGCGCCTGCTCGACGCCCGGCGAGCCGAGCAGGTACGCCGCGGTGGGAATCGGGATCAGCCAGAGCGCGTGCCCCGCGAGCCGCGGGCTCCCGGCGCCGGCGAAGAGCGCGACGCCGATGCCCGCCAGCACGGTCCCGCCCCAGCTGAAGAGGAGCGTCTGCGCGACGATGCCGAGCAGCGCGGCCGCGGCGCCCGCGGCCACGAGGCCGGCCGCGATCGCGCGGCGGTGTCGCAGCGGCTCCGCCTTCGGCGCGGCCAGCGCGAGGCGCAGCACGAGGAGCGGCGGCGCGGCGAGGCTCCACGCGTGCGGCACGGTCGGAAGGCTCGACGCCATGGCGTACGCGGCCGGGGACGCCGCCGCCGCGTAGCCGGTCCAGAGGAGGAGCGCTCGGAGCTTCGGGGACACGCGCGTCCAATCGGCGTAGCGAGCGAGCGATTGTAGCGGGCGCCGCGCCGCCGCCGCGCGAGCTACGCTCGCACGCCGCGCGCAGCGCTCGCGCCGCCGGAGGTGAGGCGTGGGAGTGGCCGTGGGCCGAGGAACCGCCGCTGCGCAGCGTCGTGCGCGCGGCGCGCTCCGGCCGCTCGCGCCTCCCGGCGCGCGCAGCCTCGCTCGGGTGCCGCTCCCCCGGGAGGACGTGCACGCCTGCTTCGCTCCTCGCTTCGCGGGCGAGGGCCTCGCCGTGGACGCGCTCCAGCGCGAGCGCGTGAAGCAGCGACCGGGGGCGCGGCGCGCGCCCCGGGCGGCCCTTTCCCGAGCGGGCCGTTCTCGACAAGATCTACGGCGCAAACCGGCCCGACGCGACCCCGGACCCGCGCCTCGAGGGCGGCCGGTCGCGCGGCCGTCGCAGCGGTGACTGCGCCGCCGCGGGGTCCCCACGGGGAACATCACGGAGAGCCGACCGCGGGCCACCCAACCGTGGCGAGCGACCTGAGGGTGGTGGGAAGTCCGGTGTCCGTCGCGTCCTGGGTTCGCAGCGCCGGGCGGGTCGTGCTCTCCCCGCGCGCCCGCGCGGACGCGCTCCACGAGGTCCGCCGCCGCCGGCGCGGCGAGCCGGCGCTGCCGGCCCGGGTGGAGCGCATCGTCGTGATCTGCCACGGGAACATCTGCCGGAGCCCTTTCGCGGCGGCGCTCCTCGCCGCGCGCCGGCCGGAGCTCGCGGTGCGCTCGGCCGGGCTCGAGGCGGTGGACGGACGCCCCGCCGAGGAGGCCGCCCGGCGCGTCGCGCGCGCGTTCGGGCTCGAGCTCGCCGCCCACCGCGCGCGGCGCCTCTCGGCGGAGGACGCCGCGTGGGCGGACCTCGTCGTCGGCATGGAGGGACACCACGCCGCGCGGGTGCACCGCGCCTTCCCCGGAGCGGCCGCGAAGACCGTCCTCCTCGGCGACTTCCTCCCCGCACCGCCCTTCCGCATCGCCGACCCATGGGGCTGCGAGGACGCCGTCTTCGAGGCGACGTTCGAGCGCATCCGCGCGGCGGTCGAACGCCTCGCGGCGCGGCTCGCCGAGCGCGGCGCATGACGCTCGCCTGGCTCGTCGTCGCGCTCGCGCTGGCGTGGGTCGCATTCGCCTACGCGGGCTATCCCGCTCTCATCGCGCTCCTCGCGCGCCTCGCGCCGCGCCCGCTCCGCGAGGGCGAGGTCGCGCCGTCGCTCAGCGTCGTGATCGCGGTCCACGACGGCGCCCACGCGCTGAAGCGCAAGCTCGAGCAGACGCTCGCCCTCGCCTACCCGAAGCCGGTGCAGGTGATCGTCGCCTCGGACGGCTCGACCGACGCCACCGACGAGATCGCGCGAGGCTTCGCGCCGCGCGTCGAGCTCGTGCGCAACGCGGTGCGCGCGGGAAAGGAGGCCGCCCAGGGCGCGGCGCTCGCGCGCGCGACGGGCGACGTCGTGGTCTTCACGGACGTGACGGCCGAGCTCGCGCCCGATGCGCTGGGCGAGATCGTGCGGCCGTTCGCCGACCCGTCCGTCGGGTGCGTGAGCAGCGAGGACCGCGTGGAGACGGAGGGCGGCGAGGGCGCGTACGTGCGGCTGGAGATGGCGCTCCGCCGCTTCGAGACACGGGCCTCGTCGCTGGTCGGCCTCTCGGGCTCGTGCTTCGCCGCGCGCCGCGACCTCTGCGCGCCGGTCTGGCCGTCCGACCTCGCGAGCGACTTCCGCGTGGCGCTCGAGGCGGCGCGCCGCGGCCTGCGCGCGGTCTCGGCGCCGCGCGCCACCGCCTGCTTCCGCGCCACCGACGACGCGGCGGCCGAGTGGCGGCGCAAGGTGCGCACGGTGCGCCGCGGCCTCGCGGTGCTCGCGGCGTATCGCGAGCTCCTGCATCCGCGCCACGGGCGCGTGGCGCTCTCGCTCTGGGGGCACAAGGTCGCGCGCTTCACGACCCCCTTCGCGCTCCTCGCGCTCCTCGCGGCGAGCGCGGCGCTGGCGCCCGCGAGCGGCCTCGGCGCGGGGCTCCTCGCCGCGCAGCTCCTCGCCTACGGCGTCGCGGCCGCGGCGCTCGCCCTCCCGGCCGTCGGCGCGCGCAGGCTGCCGCGGCTCGCGGGCTTCTTCCTCCTCGTGAACGCGTCGATGCTCGTCGCGTGGGGCTACCACCTGACGGGACGGCGGGCGGTGACGTGGGATCCGACGCGGCGGTGACGGGCCGCTCGCTGCGACGCCAGCCGCCGGCCGGCGCGCCGCTCCGGCTCGACGCGCTGCTCGCGGTGGGCCGGACGCGCGACCCGGCGCGCGTCCTCGTCGAGGGCCTGCGCGCGCGGCTGGACGAGCGTCCCGTCGCGCTCTACGCCTCCGGCCGCGAGGCGCTGCGCGTCGCGCTCGCCCGCCTCGCGCGCGAGCGCGCGCGCGAGGAGGTGCTCGTCCCGGGCTACACCTGCTGGTCCGTGCCCGCCGCCGCCGTCGCCGCGGGCCTGCGCGTGCGCGTCGTGGACGTGACGCCCTTCGGCCAGCTCGACCTCGACGCGCTGCGCGCCGCGCCGCTGGAGCGCGCGGCGGCGCTCGTCCTCGCCAACCTGTTCGGGTTCGCGGAGCCGCTGGCCGAGCTCGCGCCGATCCTCGAGGGCGCGGGCGTCGCGCTGGTCGACGACGCCGCGCAGGCGCTCGGCGCGCGCAGCGCCGAGGGACCCGCCGGCGCGCGCGGCGCGCTCGGCGTCCTCAGCTTCGGGCGCGGAAAGCCGCTCTCGGGTCTCGGAGGCGGCGCGCTGGTCGGAAGCGCCGGCGACGGCCCGCCGCCCGCGCCGCCGCGCCGCGCGGGCGCGCTCGCGCGCGCCCTCGCCTACGACGTCGCGCTCGCGCCCTCCGTCTTCCGCTGGCTCGCCGAGATTCCCGGGCTCCACGTGGGCGAGACGATCTTCGATCCCTCGTTCCGCCGCGGCCCGATCGATGGGGCGTCCGTCTGCCTCGCGGCCGCCGCGCTCGCCGGCTTCGACGACGCCGCGCGCGCCCGCGGCGCGCGCGCGCTCGCGCTCGCGCGCCGAATCGAGTCCGAGACGCGCTTCGCGCCGCTCCGCCCGCGCGGCGAGGCGACGGGCGTCTACCCCCGGCTCGCCCTGCTCGCCCCCACGGCGGCCGCGCGCGCGGCGGCGCTCGCCGCGCTCCGCGCGTGGGGCGCGACCGCCCAGTACCCGGCCGCGCTCGACGGGGTGACCGGCCTGCGGCCGCACCTCGCCGGCCCTCCGCACTGCCCCGGCGCGCGCTCGCTCGCCGAACGGATCCTCACGCTGCCCACCCACGGCGGGCTCCACGGGCAGGGCGTGCTCCGCGTCCTCGCCACGCTGCGGAGCTGCGCGTGAGGCGCCCCCGCATCGAGCTCCCGGGCGGGAAGCGCTTCGCCTTCTCGATCCTCGACGACACCGACGACTCGACGCTCGAGAACGTGCAGCCCGCCTACGCGCGCCTGCGCGAGCTCGGCTTTCGCACCACGAAGACCGTCTGGCCGCTCGACTGCCCGGAGGGAAGCCGCCTCTACTTCGCGGCGGACACGCTCCAGCGCCCCGAGTACCTCGCCTTCGTGCGCGAGCTTCTCGCGGAGGGCTTCGAGCTCGCGTTCCACGGCGCGACCATGGAGTCGAGCGACCGCGAGCGCACGCTGCGCGGGCTCGCCTTCCTCGAGCGCGAGCTCGGCGTCGTCCCGCGCGTCCACGCGAACCACGGCCAGAACCGCGAGAACCTCTACTGGGGCGCGGAGCGCTTCCGCACGCGGTGGCTGCGCGCGCTCGTGCGATGCGCGGCGCGCGGCAGCCCCGCCTACGAGGGCGAGCGCGAGGGGTCGCCGTACTTCTGGGGCGACGTCTGCAAGGCGCGCTTCGACTACGTGCGCGGCTTCACCTGCCGCTCGCTCGACGTGCTCGGCTTCTGCCCGGAGATTCCGTACGCGACCGAAAACACGCCGTACGTCCGACACTGGTTCGCGACGACCGACGCTCCGGACGCGGCGGCCTTTCGCGCGCGCGTGACGCGCGAGGCCGTCGACCGGCTCGAGGAGGAGGGCGGCGTCGCGCTCGTCTCGACGCACCTCGGGAAGGGCTTCTGCCGCGACGGCCGGCTCGATCCCGCCGTCGACGACGTCCTCGCGTATCTCGCGGCGAAGCCGGGCTGGTTCGCGCCGGTCGGGACGATCCTCGACCACCTGCGGGGCCTGCGCCCGACGCCGACCCTGCGCGGGCTCCCGCTCCTGCGCCTCGAGCTGCGCTTCCTGGCGGAGCGGCTGCGGTGAGCGGGCGCGCCGCCTCCGCGCCGCCGCGCGCGAGGCCGCGGCCGCGGGCCCGCGACCTCCTCCTCGCCGCCGCGGCGCTCGCGCTCGCGCTCGGCGCGGCCGAGGGGCTCGTCCGCCTCGTCGCGCCCCAGACCCTCGGCCTCTGGCGCTCCATGCGCGACGGGCTCGTCACCTTGCGCCCCGGGCTGCGGAACGCGACGAGCGCGCTCGGGACTCGCGTTTCGACCAACGCGCTCGGGATGCGCGACGCCCCGCGCGAGTTCGCGCGCGCGCCGGGGACGACGCGCGTCCTCGTCCTTGGCGACTCCTTCGTGGAGGCGCTCCAGGTCGAGCTCGAGGACGCCTTCTCGGCCCGCCTCGCGGACGCGCTGCGCGCGGCGGCCGGTACGCCGGTCGAGGTCGTGACCGCGGGCGTGAGCGGCTGGGGCACGGACGACCAGCTCCGCTGGTACCGCAGCGTCGGCTCCCGCTTCGAGGTGGACGTCGTCCTCGTGATGATGACGCTCCACAACGACGTGACCGACAACCTCGAGCTCGAGTTCAGCCGCTTCGAGGGCGGCCGCGTCGAGCCGCGCACGGAGCCGCTCCCGCTGCCCGCGTTCGCGGCGCTGCAGATCAAGGGCTTCCTCGCGTCGCACTCGCACCTCTACCGCCTCGCGACGGACCGCCTGCGGCGCGGCCGGGTCGCGGCGCAGGCCGACGCGCTCCGCCGCGACGTCGACAGCCTGCTCGAGGCGCAGGCCTCCGCGCGGATGGCGCGGGGCTGGGAGCTCACGGAGTCGCTGCTCGAGGCGTTCCGCCGCGAGGCGCGCGCGCGCGGCGCGGAGCTCGTGGTGGGCCTGATCCCGCTCGCCGCGCAGGTCGCGCCAGACGGCGCGCCGGACGCGCCCCAGGCGACCCTGCGCGCGTGGGGGGCGCGCTCGGGGACCCTCGTCGTGGACCTCCTGCCCGCCTTCCTCGCCCGGCGCGCCGAGGCGCCGGGGGACGCGCTCTACCTCGCGGGCGACGGCCACTGGACGCGGGAGGGCCATGCCCTCGCCGCGGAGGCGATCGCGCCCGCGCTCGCCGCGCGCCTCGCGCGCCCGCCGAGCGCAACGCCCGCGGCCCCCGTGGGGCGCGACGTCGGGCGGGCGCGCCGGGGGGCGGCGGAAGCGGGCGGCGCAGAGGATGCTCTGTGAGCGGGGGGGTTCGCCGGCCGCAGGCGCCGGCGTGGGAGGTCGCATGTCGTCCGTGATCGTGCTGGAGTTCAACGAGCTGAGCCCCGCCCTCGTGGACCGCTTCGTGCGCGAGGGCGCGCTCCCGAACTTCCGCCGGCTCCACGACGAGGCCTCCACGTACGTGACCGACGCGGAGGAGGTCGCGCCGAACCTCGAGCCGTGGATCCAGTGGGTCACCGTGCACACGGGGCTCGACTACCGCGAGCACCGCATCTTCGACCTCGGCGACGGCCACAAGCTCGACCATCCGCGCATCTGGGATCTCGCGTCCGCGGCCGGGATGCGCGTCCTCGTCTGCGGCAGCATGAACGCCGCGTACCGCGCGCCGCTCCACGGCGTCTTCCTGCCGGACCCTTGGAGCGTGGGCGTCTCGCCGCATCCGGCCGAGCTCGAGCCCTACTACGCGTTCGTGCAGCGCCACGTCCACGAGTACACGCGCGGGCGCGTGCCGCTCTCGGCCGCGGACTACGCGCGCTTCCTGCGCTTCATGGCGACGCACGGGCTCTCGGCCGCGACCGTCCTCGCGATCGCGCGCCAGCTCGCGGCGGAGCGGCTCGGACCCTCGGGCTGGAAGCGCGCCGCGATCCTCGATCGCCTGCAGTGGGACGTCTTCCGCTGGTACTACGAGCGCGAGCGGCCCCGGCTCGCGACCTTCTTCCTGAACAGCACCGCCCACCTCCAGCACGCGTACTGGCGGAACATGGACCCGGAGCCGTTCGCGCTGAAGCCGTCGGCGGAGGAGCAGGCCGCGTACGGCGGCGCGGTCCTCTACGGCTATCGCCAGATGGACCGCCTGATCGGCGCCTGCCTGCGGCTCGCCGGGCCCGCGACGACCGTCGTCCTCTGCACCGCGCTCAGCCAGCAGCCTTGCCTCAGCTACGAGAGCGCCGGCGGCAAGACGTTCTACAAGCCGACCGACGCGGAGCGCCTGTTCGCGTTCGCCGGCGTCGAGGCGCCGTACCGCTACGCCCCGCTCATGTCGGAGGAGTTCCACGTCTACGCCGAGACGGAGGCCGCCGCGCGCGAGATCGCGGCGGGGCTCTGCGCGCTGCGCGTGGCAGGCCGGCCGGCGATGCGCGCCCGCAGCGAGGGCGCGGAGGTGTTCGCGGGCTGCATCCTGTTCGACGAGCTCGACGCCGACGCGCGGCTCCAGGTGTCCGGGACCGCGAAGACGGCCCGCTTCTTCGACCTCTTCTACGGCGTCGACACGAAGAAGAGCGGGATGCACCACCCCGACGGGATGCTGTGGATCCGGACGCCGGAGCGCCGGCACCGCGCGGGGGGCCGCGTCCCTCTGCGCGCCGTCGCGCCGACGCTCCTCGGGCTCCTCGGGCTGCCGAAGCCCGCCTCGATGACCGGCGACGCGCTCGCCCGGATCGAGCCGCGCCGCGCCGCCGCCTAGCGCGCGGCCGCCGGGCGGCGCGCGGGCGGCTCGCGCCACGCGCGGATGGGCGCCACGAGCGCGCGGGCGACGACCGCGTTCGCGAGGCCCGCGTTGTGCCCGTCCCAGGGAATGAAGAGCGCCCGCCCGTGCTCGGCCCAGGCCGCCCGCAGCGGCTCGAGGAGGTCGACGGCCGGCACCCCGACCCGCTCGGCCGCCTCGCGGACGCGGCGGTTGTACGCCGACCCGGGCTCGCTGCCGTCGACCTGGTCGCGGCGGGGAAGCACCGCGAGGACGAGCGGGATGGAGCGCGCGTCGCACATCGCCTTCATCGCGCGCAGCGAGCGCTCGACCTGCGCCCAGCCTTCCTCGATCCGCGGCGAAGGCTCGCCGCGGAGAATGCGGCGCTCGGCGTCGCCGACGCCGTTCGCGGCGCGCACGCGCGCCCAGACCAGGGAGAAGAGCGCGCTCCGCTTGAGCACGTACCCGACGCGCTTCGACGCGGTGTTCGTGAGCCCTTCGGGCGCGGCCGGGACGTAGATGGGCGCGACGTCGTTCACGTAGAAGGCGAGCGCGACGCCGTGCGCCTCGTAGGCCTCGAGGAGGCGCCGCAGCACGCGCTCGTGCTGCCACGTGTCGGTTCCGGAGATGCCGGCGTTCACGACCTCCCAGCGCGCCGAGGGGTCCTCCGCGCGGAGCGCGGCCTCGAGCTGCTTCGGCCAGGTGTCCTCGAGCGCGAGCCCTTCCCCGTAGGTCTGCGAGTCGCCGATCGCGAGGATCCGGCGCACGCCGGCCGGAACGCGCGCGGGGAGATCGCGGTCGCGCAGCCCGAGGCGGTTCGTGGTGACGACGGCGTCGTGCGAGAACGCGCGCTGGCCCGGCTTCGGCCAGTGCCCGACGTCCGCGTCCGCCACGTACGACTCCTGCGGGTACAGGAAGCGCGGCGGGGCGCCGTAGAGGGCCCGGAGCGCGACCTCCACGGCCGCCAGCGAAAGCGCCGTGGAGAAGAGAAGGAGCGCGAGCTCCCGGTGCCTGCGGACCGCCATGGACGAGCCATCTTGCCGCGTTCGGCGGGCCGCGCATCCCGCCCGGGCCCTTCCCCGGCGACACCCGCATGCGCGCCGGGGCCACGCCTGTAAGATGACGGCCACCCGCCGCCTCGTGCCCCGCGGGGGTCCGACCCCGACCCCGTCGCCGCACCGGCGGCCGGCCGGGGGACGCCGCGCGTGATCGTGACGCACGTCTGGGACGCGGAGTACCCGTGGGACGTCCGCGTCCACAAGATCTCGCGGGCGTTGGTCTCGGCCGGCCATCGCGTGCACATCGCGGCGCGCAACCGCGACGCCCGGCCCGAGACGGAGCCCCTGGCGGAAGGCGTGGTCCGGCGCCTGCGCTGGTGGCGCGGCGTTCCGGCGCGCGCGAACGCCGCGGCGCAGTTCCCCGCCTTCTTCAACCCGCGCTGGCTCGCCCTCGTCGGCCGCACGATCCGCGAGAGCGGCTCCGACGTCGTGATCTGCCGGGACCTCCCGCTGGCGCCGGCCGCGCTCTGGGCCGCGCGCCGCGCGGGAATCCCGCTGGTCTTCGACATGGCGGAGAACTACCCGGAGATGCTGGCCGATCTCCGGCTCGGGCCGCTCCAGCGCGCGATCCGCGACCCGCGGGTCGCGCGCGCGGTGGAGCGCTTCGTCCTGCGCCGCGCCGACCACGTCTTCGTCGTCGTGGAGGAGTCGCGCGAGCGCATCGTCGCGCTCGGGACGCCCCCGCACCGCGTGAGCGTCGTCTCCAACACGCCGCCGCTCGCCCACGTGGCCTCCGCGCCCCGGCGCGCGTCGGGCTCGCGCGTCCGCCTCGTCTACGTCGGCCAGATCGACGTCCCCATGCGCGGCATCGAGACGCTGCTGCGCGCCGTGGCGCTCGCGAACGGCGCGCGAGGCGAGGTGGAGCTCGACCTCGTGGGCGACGGCCGCGAGCGGCCGCGCCTCGAGGCGCTCGCGCACGAGCTCGGGCTCGCGCCGGGCCCCGTGCGCTTCCTCGGATCCCGGCCGCACGCCGACGCGCTCCGGCGCCTCCCCGAGTACGACGTCGGCGTCGTGCCCCACCTCGCGAACGCGCACAGCCACACCACCGTCCCGAACAAGCTCTTCGACTACATGGCGGCGGGGCTCGCGGTGATCGCGACCGACGCGCGCCCGCTGGCGCGCATCGTGCGGGAGCGGGAATGCGGCCTCGCGGTCGCGAGCGGCGACGCCGCCGACATGGCGCGCGCCATCGACGCGATGCGCGACGCCGGGCGGCGCGAGCGCTACGCGGCGAACGGCCTCGACGCCGCCGCGAAGGAGCTGCACTGGGAGCGGGACGTGGAGCGGATGCTGCGCGCGCTCGAGTCTCTCCCGCCGAGGCGCCCGCCCGCGAGCCGCGACGCGCGCGCCCCGCTCGAAGCCCGGGCCTGAGGCGAGGAGACCCCTCTGGCAACCCGCAAGACCGTCATGACCGTCCTCGGCACGCGGCCGGACGCCGTGAAGCTCGCCCCGGTCGTCCACGCGCTGCGCGCGGAGGGGCTCCCCGTCCTCGTCACGGTGACGGCCCAGCACCGCGAGCTCCTGGACCAGGTGCTCTCGTTCTTCGAGATCGAGCCCACCCACGACCTCGACCTCATGCAGCCCGGGCAGGCGCTCCCGGCGTTCGCGGGCCGCGCGCTGCACGAGCTCGGCGCGCTGCTCGAGCGCACGCGGCCCGACATGGTGGTCGTCCAGGGCGACACGACCACCGCGATGGCCGGCGCGCTGGCGGGGCACTACGCGAACGTCCTCGTCGCCCACGTCGAGGCCGGTCTGCGCTCGTACGACCTCCGGCACCCGTTCCCCGAGGAGGCGAACCGCCGGATCATCTCGGCGCTGGCCGACCTCCACTTCGCGCCGACCGAGGTGGGCCGGCGCAACCTTCTGCGCGAGGGCGTCGGACCCGAGCGCGTCCACGTGACGGGCAACACGGTGATCGACGCGCTCCTCTACGCCACGGAGCGGATCTCGCCCGAGCGCCTGCGCCCCGAGCTGCACCGCGCGCGGCTCGCGCGCCGGCGGCTCGTCCTCGTCACCCTGCACCGCCGGGAGAGCTTCGGCCGGCCGCTGGAGGGGATCTGCGACGCGCTCGACGCCCTGGTGCGCCGGCACGACGACGTGGAGCTCTTCTTCCCGGTCCATCCGAACCCCGCCGTGCGCAAGACCGTCCACGAGCGCCTCGGCGGACGCGAGCGCGTCGCGCTGGTCGAGCCGCTGGCCTATCTCGACTTCGTGGCCGCCATGCGCGAGGCGTACTTCATCGTGACCGACTCGGGCGGGGTCCAGGAGGAGGCGCCGTCGCTCGGAAAGCCCGTCCTCGTCCTGCGCGACGCGACGGAGCGGCCGGAGGTCGTCGAGATCGGCGCGGCGCGTCTCGTGGGAAGGCGGCCGGAGGACGTCCTCGCCGCCGCGGAGGAGCTCCTCACGAGCCCGCTCGCCTACCAGGCGATGACCGGGCACAAGAATCCCTACGGAGACGGCGACGCGGCGCGCCGCATCGCGAAGCGGGTGCGCGAGGTGCTCGCGAGCCCGTCAGCCGCGCCGGGCGCGAAGGATCGATGACCCGCGCGGCGCCGCGGCGCCGCGCACCGCGGCCGCCGGCGCGTCCTCGGCCGCCTGCTCGGCCGCGGCGCGCCGCACGACGAGCGCCAGCGTGTACGCGAGGGCGCACATCGACCAGAGCCAGTGCTCGTACAGCTGGTTGTAGAAGATCCCATTGCAGAGGAAGGCGACCATCGCGCACTCGAGGCCGAGCGTGACCGCGCGCAGGTCGAGGCGACCGCGCACCGCGTGGTTCCAGGCGCGCACTGCGTTCCTCGCGCGGAGCCGCCGCAGCGTCGTGAAGAAGCCGACGATCATCGCGAGGAAGGCGGCCGCCCCCACGATCCCCTGCTCGCTCAGCACCTCGACGAAGATGTTGTGCGGCGTGAACCCCCACATCGTGTCGATGTCGCTGTACATGGGGCGGTGGGGATCGTCCGGGATGAGGGCCGCCGCCGTGGGGCCGAGGTTCGCGGGGCCGACGCCGAGGACCGGGTGCATCCAGAAGAGCTGCATGGCGATGCCCCACACGACCCAGCGCTGGAGTCCGGTGCCGCTCTCGGTGCCCTCGGACACGGTCTTCATCTCGGCGACGAACGCGCCCTGCGGGTGGACGAGCGAGACGGCGACCGCGATCACGACCGCCGCGGCGACTCCCGCCGCCGCCGTGGCGAGCTTCCGCGGCGAGCGCGCCCAGATGAGGGCCAGCACCGCTGCGGCGGAGAGGACGGCACCGCGCGCGAGAGACGACACCACGCCGACCAGGCAGATCGCCGCGATCCCGAACGCCGCACGCCGGAGCCCCGAGCGCCGGCTCCCCATGCCGTAGTAGTAGGCGTAGCCGATCCCGATGCCCATCAACGGGCCGTACGAGTCCGGGTTCGAGAGCGTCGTGTGCCAGCTCCCTGGCCGCTCGCCACGCCCATGAGCCCGAACCACCCGAACTGGAAGAGGTACGCGGAAAGCAGCCACGACATGTCGCGCGCGCGCCGGACGAGGCACACCGACGCCACGAACACGAAGAAGTAGAAGTAGAGGTTCTCGAAGACGCTGAAGAGCCGGCCGCGGTTCTCCACGAACGGGAGGTGCACGACGTGGATCGCCATGATCACCGCGAACGGCCAGTAGATCGCCTCGCGACGCCGATGGTTGTAAGCGGCGAGGAGGAGGAACGGGAGGAGGATCGTGGGGATGCGCGTGAGCAGGGCGCGCCCGCCGAAGCTGGCGAGCAGCCACTCCGGCTGGAAGAGCATGAGCACCCACATGCCGAGCAGCAGCCCCCGGGCGGCGGGGGCGACGGCACGGGCCTTCGCGCGCAGCTCGCCGCTCCGAAGCGAGCTCGGGCGAACCGTGCCGTACGCGCTCTGCGTGTCGCTCATCGTCCCGCCGATCCACGTGCAGCGGCTCGCCCGGATGGCCGTCGCAGCTAGCTTAGATAAGTTGCCCTGCGGCCGTCAGCCGACGCGGCGAAACGGCCGCCGCGCGGCGCGGCGGAGGAGCGCGCGAGCGCGACGAGAGGAGATCGGCTCGGGTGCTGGATGACACGGGGTCGGCGTCGCCGACGAAGCCGCACGGCGGCTCCCTACACCGGCGGGTGCTCGCGACCCTCGTCGCCGCGGCGCTCGGCCTCGCCGGCGCGGAGCTGGTCACGCGCGCCTTCGCGCGGTTCGGCGGGGAGCTCGGCGCGGAGCTCGCGCGTTTCGACCCGCTGCGCGCGCGCTTCGCCCCCCACGGCGACTTTGGCTACCGCGAGTGGCCCAACCACCCCTACCCGTTCGGCAACGGCACCGTCGCGTACAGCAACTCGATGGCCTACCGCGGCCCCGAGGTGGCCTGGGAGAAGCCCGCGGACGCGTACCGCATCGTCCTCCTCGGCGAGTCGACGACGCACGGGTTCGGCGTGGAGGACGACCAGACGATCGACGCCTTCATGCGGGCCGAGCTCGCCGCCCGCCATCCGGGCCGGCGCTTCGAGGTCGTGAACCTCGCGCTCGGCGGATACGACGCGTACCAGATCTTCGAGCGCATGCGCACGGACGGCGTGCGGCTGCGGCCCGATCTCGTGATCGTGAACTCCGGCATCAACGACGTGCGGAACGCGCAGTTTCCCGATCTCGAGATCCCGGGCCCGGACCGCCGCACCCTGATCTGGGAGGACGACCTCGCCCGGCTGCGGGCCGACCTCAAGCGGGGCGGGCCGGGCGCGTGGACGCGGATCCGCCACCACCTCTTCCTCGCGCGGCTTCCGGGCTTCGCGCGCGCCCAGATGCAGACGAAGGAAGCCGTCGCCCGGCTGCGCTCGGTCGAGCCGTACCCCGACGCCGTGGAGTACTTCGCCTACTACGTCGAGCGGACCGCGGACCTCGCGGACGAGATCGCCGCCGATCTCGTCCTCTCCACGCCGGCGTCGGCGCTCGCCCACTACGACCCGCGCTCGATGTCGTTCCGCGGCTACTGGATCATCGACGCCGAGACGACCGAGGCCTACCGCCGCCTCCTGGCGCGCCGTATGCGGGAGATCGCGCAAGCGCGCTCGCGACGCGGGCGCCGCGTGCCGTACCTCTCGCACGACCTCCCTCCGGACCACTTCCTCGACGACTGCCACCTCACCGCGGAGGGCAATCGCGCCGTGGCGCGTCGCTTCGTCGAGGCGGCGGCTCCCTTCATCGCGGAGACGCTGCGCGAGCGGGCCGCCGTCGCGCCGCCGCCGGCGAAGAGGTCGTGACCTCCGCGCGCATCTTCCCTCGGGGGTGATACCTGTCACATCACTTCCCGCGGAGCCTGTCGATATTGTCGCCGCCGCGGGCGCGCGTCCGCGGCGACTGCGAGGGGGTCGCGTGAACAGTCCGGTTTCGTTTCGGCGTGAGAGCGCCGCCGTGAAGAAGGCGCTTCGCGTTCTGGCGTTGGGTTGCGTGGTGTCCCTGCCGGCGCTCTCGCCGGCGGCGCACGCGCAGGAGCGGCGCTGCCGAGATCTCGCGAACGACGGGAACGCCGGCACCACGTGCCTGTGCTCCGAGCCGCTGAACTACGCGCAGGCAACGGCGAGCGGGGTGATCAATCCGCCGGATTCCCCGTCGCCCTACCAGTGCGCGGAGGACAAGTACGACGGGCGGGTCATCGACGCGAGCATGCGCGTGCGGTCGGTCTCGGGCAGCTCGGTGGGCCTGCCCGGCGCGACCTACGTGCAGGAGTGGGACAAGTCGTACGGCCGCGTGGACTACCACGGCGACGACGAGGTGATCACCAACTCCACCTACTGCTCGCGCTCGTACTTCAAGTTCTCGTCCGGGCACCGCCTCCCGTACAACTTCCAGCCGCCCGGCAACGTCTTCAAGGGGCCGCGCTGGATGGGACAGACGGACTCGGTGGACCTGCACTGCAGCTGGCTCGGCCCCCCCCGCTCCTCGGCGTACGACGGCGAGATGGGCTGCGTGGGGAACGGGGCGTCCGGCAACGTGTGGGAGGACGACGGGACGGGGATGCAGATCAACACCGTCGTCTCGGGGCAGCGCGTGGACCTCGACGATTGCATGGCGTCGTGGTGCCGGCTCGAGATCTGCGTCGACCACAACTCGCGGAGCGGAGCCGACGCCAACAAGCTCCACTACCGGATGCGCGTCGTGCGCGTCGACAACGGAAAGCAGGTCGTCCTGCAGCGAAACGGCGGCCCGCTCTCGCGGTACGCCCACGCGGCCGCGCGCAGCGGCAACCAGTCGAAGCTGTGGATGATCGAGGACAACACGAACAACTTCGCCGGGTCCAGGGAGTGGGTCTCCCACATCATGACGGCGAAGAAGACGCCCGCCGACGAGAGCTTCTGGATCGGCCCCGCCACCGAGGTGGAGGCCGGTCCGGCGGGCGGCGGCGGCGGGGGCTCGACGGATCCCGAGCCCACGGCGCCTCCCCGCGCCCCGGTCCTGCTCAACTAGGAGCCCGGCTCCGGAGGCCATGTCCCGCGCGCGGCCTGGGTCCTCGCGGAGCCGAGCGGCGGCTACGCGCCCGGCTCCGCGGAGCCGCGCTGCCAGAGCGCGAAGGCGACCAGCGCCCAGATCGCGTTGTCGTAGTTCGCGCGCCGGGCGTAGTGGTCGTCGAGGATGCGGCGGACGGCCCCGTAGCGGAAGACGCCGCCCTTCTCGATCGCGCTCGGCGCGAGGACGTCCTCCACCCAGCCGCGCAGCTCGCCCCGGAACCACACGGCGAGCGGCGCCGAGAAGCCCATCTTGCGGCGCTCGAAGAAGCTCGCGGGCAGGAGGTCGCGCACCGCGCGCTTCAGGAGGTGCTTGCGCTCCATCCCGCGCAGCTTGAGCTGGGGCGGGATGCGCGCCGCGAACTCGACGAGCCGGTGGTCTAGGTAGGGAACGCGCACCTCGAGCGAGTGCGCCATCGAGACGCGGTCACTCAGCGTGAGGAGGTCGCCCGGCAGGTAGAGCTTCAGGTCCGCGTAGAGCGCCTGGTTCAGGGGGTGGGCGTCGCGGACGGGGTCGAGGACGCGCTGGAAGTGCGCCTGCGGCTCGTCGAGGTCGATCTGCTCGCGAAAGGCCGGCGTGAGGAGCGCCTCGCGCGCCGCGCGCGAGAGCTGGGCGAGCATCTCGAAGTAGCGCGTCTCGAAGGGGAGCTCCGCGGCGCGCGCGAAGCGCTTGATGCGCTGGCCCCAGGGGTTCCCGCTCTCGGGGTCGGGCAGCGCGTCCGCGAGCGGGCGCAGGACGGCGCGGTGGACCCAGCCGGGGATCCAACGCAGGCGCTCGGCGAGGAGCGCGCCGCGGTGGCGCTCGTAGCCCGCCGCGAGCTCGTCGCCGCCGAGGCCCGAGAGCGCGACCGTCACGTGCCGGCGGGTGAGCTCGCACAGGTACCAGGTCGGGATCGCGGTGGAGTCCGCGAAGGGCTGGTCGAACGCGCGCGCGAGGCGGGGCGCCACGTCCCGCACGTCGGGGGTCATCTCGAACTCGCGGTGGTCGGTGCCGTAGCGCGCCGCGAGCTCCCGCGCGAACGCGCGCTCGTCGAACGCGGCGCCGCCGGTGGCGTAGCCGATCGAGAAGGTGTTCACCCGGCCGGGCGTGTACTTCGCCATGAGGGCCACGACGGCGCCCGAGTCGATTCCGCCGGAGAGGAACGCGCCGAGCGGGACGTCGGAGACGAGGCAGTCGCGCACGGCCTCCTCGAGCCGCTCGCGCAGCCCGCGCACCGCCGCCTCCGCGCTCATGCCGCGGTCCACGTCGTAGCGGAGGCGCCAGTAGGGCCGGACCTCCACGCGGCCGCGCTCCGCCGTGAGGACGTGGCCCGCGCGCAGCTCCTCGATCCCCTCGAACATCGTGAGCGGCTCGGGCACGTAGAGGAAGGTGAGGTAGTGGTTCACCGCGGCGGGCCGGAGGCGGCGGTCGACGCCGGGGTGCCGCAGCAGCGCCTTGATCTCCGAGCCGAAGAGGAGCTGGCCGCCGGCGACGGTGAAGAACAGCTGCTTCTGGCCCACGCGGTCGCGGCCGAGGAGGAGCCGCCCGCGCCGCGCGTCCCAGAGCGCGAACGCGAACATGCCCTGCAGCCGCTCGACGCAGTCGTCGCCGTACTCCTCGTAGGCGTGGACGATCACCTCGGTGTCCGCGTGCGTCTCGAAGCGGTGGCCCTTCGCCTCGAGCGCGTCGCGCACCTCGCGGAAGTTGTAGATCTCGCCGTTGTAGACGACTTGGACCGAGCCGTCCTCGCTCCCGATCGGCTGGTCGCCGCCCGCGACGTCGATGATGGAGAGGCGGCGCATCGCGAGCCCGACGCGGCCCGGGTCCACGTACATCCCGGCGCTGTCGGGTCCGCGGTGCGTAAGCGCCTCGTTCATGGCGCCGAGGACCGCCGCGTCGATCGGCTTCGCGCCGTCGAGCGAGTGGATGCCGACGATGCCGCACATGGATGCGCCCGCTCCCCCGCCCGCCCGATCCGCGCCCCGCCCCGCCGGCTCACGCCCGCAGCCGCCCGCGCAGCTCGCGCAGGAAGGGGCGCCAGTCGTCGCGGCGCAGGATCTCCTCCCGCGAGGTATCGGCGAAGCCGCGCAGGAAGTCGAGGACGAGGCGCCCGGCGCCGCGGCCCGTCGCCCGGCGCGCCGCGGGGCGGCGCAGCCCGACGAGGAGGTGGTCGAGGTCGCCGAGGAGCCAGCGGCTGCGGACGCCGACCCGCGGCTCGACGGGAGGGATCGGCTCGCCGCGGTGGAGCGCCAGCGCGAGGGCGGGGAAGTCGGCCCCCGCGTCGATCGCGAGCTGCACCGAGCCCCAGAGTCGCGGGTTCACCTCCATGAGGAAGGCCGAGCCGTCCGGGGCGCGGCGGAACTCGACCATCGCGAGCCCGGTCCAGCGCAGCGCCCCGAGGATGGCCTCGGCGTGCGCGAGCAGCTTCGGGTCCGGGCGCACGGACTCGGAGAGGACGGCGACGCCGCCCGTCGGCGGCTTCTCGCGCAGGCGCCGGTGGGCGAAGCGCACGAGCGGCTCGCCTTCGCGCGCGAGCAGGAAGACCCCCTCCCCGCTTCCGGGGACGTACTCCTGGAGGAGCGCGCCCGCCGCGAGGCCGGGCGCGCGCAGCGCCCGCGCGAACGCCTCGGGCGCACGCACGATCGCCGCCTCGCCCGCCTGCCAGCCGCGTCCGCGCCAGAAGCGGCTCCAGCGCGGCTTCAGCACGACGGGGTAGCGGAAGGGCGCGGGCAGCGCGGCCGGCGCCTGCGCCGGGTCGAGGAGGAGCGTGCGCGGCACGGGCACGCCCAGCTCCTGCGCCTGCGCGAGCAGCGCGTGCTTGTCGACGGCCTGCTCGTAGCGCGCACGCGGCGGGCAGGCGAGGCGGGCGTCGGCGTCGAGCCCGAACCGGTACGCGTTCCCGAGCGCGACCTCGCTCACGGGGAAGATGGCGTCCGCGGCGACCCGGTCCGCGAGGGCGCGCAGGCGCGCCGCCCAGCCCGCGGGGTCGGCGGCCGCGTCGCCGAGCGCGTGGTCGGCGCGCGCGTGGCGCGACGCGCCGGCGAGGCTGCGGCCGTCGGCGGAGGCGACGTGCACCGCCCAGCCGCGGCGTCCGAGCGAGCGCACCGCGGCGAGCGCGGCGCGCGTCTCGCCGTCGGTGACGACGATCGTCCCGGCCGAGGCGGACGCGCTCAACGCCCCGCCTCCGCCCGACCGGCCGTCGCCGCGACCCCGCGCGCCGGCCGCGCGCGCGGCGAAGGGCGCCGGACGCCGCCCGCTCGCGCCGCCGCCGTCACGCCGCCGGCACCGCCTTCCAGAGGAACTCGGCGCGCGTGCGCGACACGTCCTCGTGGAGGCCGACGCGGGGGATGCGGAGCGGGTCGAGACCTGCGCGCGCGATCCCGCGCTCGACCGTGACGGCGGCGCGGTGCCCCGCGTCGCGCGCGGCCGTCACGACCCGGGCGTCGTGGGCGCCCGAGGGATACGCGAGGAGCCCGCCGCGGCCGTGGCCGCGCTCGCGCAGCCGCTCGCGCGCGAGCGCGAGCTCGCGCCGGAGCGCCTCGTCGGGGAGCTGCGTCAGGATCGCGTGCGTCGCGCCGTGCGACTCGACGGCGAAGCCGCCGCGCGCGAGCCGGTCCAGCTCCTCCCACGTCATGAGCTCGCGCGGACGCGCGGGAGGCTCGGGCGTCGCCGCGCGCAGCGCCTCGAGGGCGCGCGCGCGCGCGTCCTCGCCGAGGCGCTTCAGGTGCGCCAGCACGCCGTCCGTCGGGTCCGGGCCGGGCCCCGCGCCGAGGCGCTCGGCGAGGGCGCGGCGCGCCGGGAGCGCGAGCGCGGCCAGCCGGCGGCAGACCTCGTCGGGCCAGAACGCGCCCTCCGTCCCGACCCGCTCGGTCACGACGAACACCGTCGCCGGCAGCCCGCGCGCCTCGAGGGCGGGGAGCGCGTGCTCCGCGTTGTCGCGCCAGCCGTCGTCGAAGGTGATCGCGCACGCCGCAGGGGGGAGCGGCCGCTCGGCAGCGAGCCGCTCCGCGAGCTCCCCGAGCGGGAGCACGCGGAAGCCCTCGGCGGCCAGCCAGTCGAGGTGGCGCGCGAACGTCCCGGGCGTCACGTACATCCCGTCCTCGACGGCGCCCTGCCGCGCGTCGTCGGCCGGGAGGACGCGGTGGTACATGAGCACGAGCGCGCGCGAGCCGTCCAGGCGGCGCCGCGCGCGCGCGGCCGCGCCCGAGCCCGCGTGGAGCAGCGCCGCGCCTCGGCGCGCGAGGTCCCGCAGCGTCACGGCGGCGCTCCGTGCGGCCGGGCGCGCCGCGCCTCAGGCAACCCGCCGCGCGTCCGCGAGCGCGCGCTCCGGAAGGCGCCCGGCGGCGGCGAGCCGCTCCAGCACCTCACCCGCCGGCGCGAAGCGCCCGCGCGCGAGGAGCGCGCGGACCCGCTCCTCGGTGCGCGCGAGGTTGTAGTAGTGGTTGACGCGCACCCGCCAGCCCACCTCGAAGCGCGGCTGCTCGTGGTCGATCTCCCAGGGATGGAGATAGAGCATGGCGGGCTCGCCGGCGCCCGCCAGCCGCCCGAAGGCCCAGCGCAGGAAAGCGGGCGGCAGGAAGCGCAGGTACGCGCCGCCCGCGATCGGGACGCGCAGCGGACCGACGTCGAGCGTCGTGAGCGGGAACTCGCGGAGGAGGAGCCCGTTCGGGAGCCGCAGCGCGAGCGGCCGCCGCGCGAAGCGCGGGATGCCGTAGCGGTAGTGGCGGACCGGGAAGATCGACGAGTCGTACGCGAAGCCCTCCTCCGCCAGGATCTCGAGCGCCCACAGCGAGTCCTCGGTCACGGAGAAGCTCGGCGCGCGGTAGCCCGCCGGGCGCACGCCGGCCGCGTCCTCGATCGCCGCGCGCGCGCGGCGCAGGTCCTCGCGGAAGCGCTCCGGGCCGATCGCGTACACGATCTCGTGGCCGTAGCCGTGGCACGCGATCTCGTGGCCGCGCGCGGCGATCTCGCGCAGGAGCGCGGGCTGGCGCTCGGCCACCCAGCCGAGGACGAAGAACGTCGCGCGGCTCCCGTCGGCGTCGAAGAGGTCCAGCAGTCTCTTCGTCGAGCCGGCGACGCGCGACGGCTGCTCGCCCCAGCGGCTCCGGTCCACCAGGTGCTCGAAGTTGGAGACCTGGAAGTGCTCCTCCAGGTCGACGCTGAGGGCCTGGAACGCCATCGCGTCAGAGGCCCCGGAACAGGACCACCGTCTTCACCGTGTGGAACAGGATGATGAGGTCGAGGAGGAGCGAGCGATTCATCACGTAGTAGAGGTCGAGGCCGAGCTTGCTCTCGAACTCCTCGATCTCGTTCACGTAGCCGTGGCGGACCTGCGCCCAGCCCGTCAGCCCGGGCTTGCGCGCGACGCGCAGCCCGAAGAGCGGATAGCGCGAGTTGAGCAGGTCCATGAATTCGGGCCGCTCGGGGCGCGGGCCCACGACGCTCATGTCGCCGACGAGGATGTTCCAGAACTGCGGCACCTCGTCGAGCCGCGTCCTGCGCAGGAAGCGGCCTACGCGGGTGATGCGCGGGTCCTTCGCCGCGGTGAACGCGGGACCGTGCTTCTCCGCGTCCGTCGCCATCGTGCGCAGCTTCACGAGCTGGAACGGGCGTCCGTGCAGCCCGACGCGCTCCTGGCGGAAGAAGATCGGGCCCTTCGAGTCGAGCCGGATGGCGAGCGCCGCGAGGGCGATCACGGGCATCGCGCACAGCAGCCCGACGCCCGAGATCGCGACGTCCAGCATGCGCCGCACCGCGTCGCCGAGGCGGTTCGTCCTGAAGCCCTCGTCGAAGATCAGGTAGCTCGGGCGCAGCCGGCGGACGAAGACGCGCCCCGTGATGCGCTCGAAGAACGAGACGCCCGACTCGACCTGGATCCCGCGGAACTTCGCCTGGAGGAGCTGCTCGGCGGGGAAGTAGCTGTCGCGGTCGGTGCTCGCGACGACGATCGCGTCGACGCGCGTCTCCTCGAGGATCTTCTCGAGCTGGTGCGCGGTCCCGACGACCGGGTAGCCCTCGACCGTCACCCAGTCGTCCTCGCCGTCGTCCGCCACGAATCCGAGGAGCTCCACGCCGGGGCAGCTCCGCCCGTGCGTGATCGCCTCCGCCACCGCGAGGCCGACGTCGCTGCGGCCCAGGACGAGGACGCGGGTGCGAAAGGCCGGAAGGTGCGCCAGCAGCCGGAAGAGCAGCCGCCCGAGGGCGAGGAGCGGGAAGTAGATCGAGGCGACCGCGGCGAGCGTGGGCACCACACCGGGCGGCGTCACCACGCCGAAGTGCAGCACCACCGCCGCGACGAACGCGATGCCCATGGTCGAGAGCAGCGCGCGCAGCGTGCTCTCCGCGCTGAGGAGGTTCTCCGGGCGGTAGGCGTCGCAGAGCGTGAGCGCGAAGGTGCAGGCACCGCCGCCCACGAGCGCGAGGCCCCAGTAGAGGAGCGGGTCCCAGGCGTGACCCGCCATCGACCAGGCGATGGCGGCGGCGGAGAAGTACGCGACGACGTCGAGCGCGATCGCCGCCACGGCGACCGGAGAGGAGGGGTGCCGGACGTAGTAGTTCATGTGCGCGCTTCCCCACCCCCGGCTTCTGGAACGCGGTCTCGCGGATCGCGCTCCCCGCGACGACTTCGGCGGCAACTTCCGCGGCTACCGTGAGTATCAACGGCCCCCCGGAAAGTGACAGGCGCCCACAGGGGGCAAGCCCGCACCTCGCGGGGGCGTTTTCACTCTACGCCGCAGACGGCGGTCGGGACAGAGCAATCTCCGATTTTTCGCCCCGGGGGGTTGGCGCGCGTGTGCACGTGGCCTCGCCCGCGATTGCCGATACGCTGGCCCGCCGTGAGGGTGGAGGTCGTCGAGCCGGACGGCGCGTGGGACGCGTTCGTCGCGGGCTGCGCGGGCGCGCACCTCGCGCACGCGGGCGCATGGGCCCACGTGCTGCGCGACGCGTACGGGCTGCGGGCGTTCTACCTCGCTTGTCGCGCCGACGACGGCACACTCGCCGGCGTGCTGCCGCTCGTGGAGCTGCGCGCCCTGAAGGGGCGGCGCGAGCTGGTCTCGGTGCCCTTCCACGACGTCGCAGGCGTCCTCGCGCGCGAGGAGGCCGCGGAAGCGGCCCTCGTCGACGAAGCGCTACGGCTCGCGCGCGCCCGCGGCTGCGCCGCGCTCGAGCTGCGCCAGCAGCGTCCCCTCACGGGGAGGCCGCCGGCCGGAAACGACCCTGAAAGCGCGCGGGTGAACCTCGTTCTGCCGCTCCAGGCGAATCCCGAGGCGCAGTGGAAGGCGCTCGGCCCGAAGGTGCGCAATCAAGTGCGCAAGGCGGAGAAGGAGCGCCTCGCGCTCGCCGCGTGGAGCGGGCCCGAGCTGCTCGACGGCTTCTACGCGTGCTTTGCGCAGAACATGCGCGATCTCGGCTCGCCCGTTCACGCGCGCGGGCTCTTCGCCGAGGCCGCGCGCCGCTTCGGCGAGCGGCTGCGCTTCGTCGTGGCGGCGGACGGCGCGCGTCCCGTCGGCGGGCTCGTCGCGATCGACTACGCCGGCGCGGTGACGGTGACGTGGGCCTCGACGCTGCGCGCCGAGCGCGCGCGCTGCCCGAACCATCTGATCTATTGGGAGGCGATCCGCTGGGCGATCGAGCGCGGCGCTGCGCGCTTCGACTTCGGCCGTTCGCCCGTCGGCGGCGGGACGTACCACTTCAAGCGCGGCTGGGGGGCGCAGGAGGAGCCGCTCGCCTGGACGCGCCTCGCGCCGTCCGGCGCGCCGCTCCCCGTCTCGGCCCCGAGCGCGGACCCCGTCCTGGCGCGTCTCGCGGCGCTCTGGCGCCGCCTCCCCCTCGCCCTCACGGTCCGCCTCGGCCCCCCGCTCCGGCGCCACCTCGCGAGCTGAGGCTCTGCACGAGCGGAGCATGGCCATCCCATCGCCGCTACACGGTTTTCAGCGCTCTCTCCGGCGAGCGCCCGCGCTCTCGACCCCGTCGAGGGCGCCGCAGAGGCCGCGGGCGCGCGAAGGCGGCGTGCCCGCCCAGCTCGCGGGGCTCGGCGGTCGCTCCCGCGCGCGGCCCGGCGTCGCGTCACGGGTCGGCCCGACGCGCGCGTGACGAGCCGGCGACCCGCCGCTCAGGAGGGCGCGCCGCAGCTCCCGTCCTCGAGCCCGTCGTCGAGCACGTCGCAGCGCAGGTCGAGGCGCTCGTTCGCGGCCTCGAGCAGCTCGCACGCCCGGCAGCGCGACGCGCGCTCGACGCACGCTCCGAGCGCCTCGGGGGTCTCGCTCGCGCAGCCGGGAAAGAGCGCGGCGAGCCCGAGCTCCGCCCCGCACGGCGCCACGCCGCGCGCGCGCAGCGACGCGCCCGCGCGTGCGAGAGCGGGGCTCTCGAGGAGCGCCTCCTCCACGGAGCGCGCCAGCTCCTCGTCGCTCCCCGCCGGATCGCTCGCGCCGCCGCGCAGCTTGCGCTCGATCGCGCTGCGCGCGTCCGCGCACATCGTGCCCTGGAGCGCGTGCGCGCGCTTCAGGGCGACGGCCTGACAGCGGCGAGCCGCGCGCTCGTCGGCCGGCGCGAGCGCCGCCGGCGCCCCGAAGAGGTCGCGCGCGAGCGCGCTCGGGACCGACCGCGCCGCGAGCGCGCCGCGCGCCGGCGGGAGCGCGCCCAGCGCGAGGTCGGGCGGCTCTTCGCAGCGCTTCGCCGCCTTGCGCGCCAGGCGCTCCTCGGCGCGCGCGAGCGCCGCGTCCGCGTCCGCGTCGAGGCAGCCGTCGAACTCGGCCGGGCTCGCGGCCCGTGCGAGGCAGCGCTCGTTGGCGCGCGCGCGCAGGCGCGCGAGGCGCGCGACGCCGCGGTTCACCTGGTCCACGCAGCCGCGCTGCGAAGGCGTCTGCGGCGCGTGATCGATCTCGCAGCGCGCGCTGCAGCCGTCGGCGTCGACGGCGTTGCCGTCGTCGCACGCTTCGCCCGCCTCCTTCACGCCGTTGCCGCACGCGGGCCCGCCGCCGCCCCCTCCGCCGCCGCCACCGCCTCCGCCGCCGCCGCAGCCGATGCGCGAGCGCGAGACGACGAGGTCGTCGACCCAGACGTCGTGGGCGGCGTTGTAGCTCATCACCTTCAGCCAGTTGAGCCCGAGCCGCGAGGAGCTCCGCCAGCGAAAGCCGTCGAAGGGCCGCCCGCCCGGGCTCGTCACCCAGTTGCCCACCGCGTCCCACGCGCCCGTCGGCTGCCCGGGACGGAAATGCTGCACGAGCGCGTCGTCCAGCCAGAGCGCGAGCTCGCCGTCGCGCGCCGAGGGTGCGTTGAGCTGGACCATGATCTCGACGCAGCGCCAGCGCTGGGCCTCGTTCGCGACGTTCTCCGCGAGGAGCACCGAGCGCCCGTAGTACGCGCCCTGGAAGGCCGGACCCTGCATGTCGACCCAATTCATGTAGAAGTCGAGCCGGTCCTGCACGCCGCCGCCGTCCTTCGGCTCGAAGCCCACGTTCAAGAGCTCGTCCCCATTCTCGCGAACGCCCTTCAACCCCGCGTCGCCCTGCGGCCAATCGGTCGGCGGCGCGTATCCGCCGAGGTACAGGCCGGCGTGGTGGAAATCGCTGCCTCCCCCGTATTTCACGAAGTAGCGCACGTGGAGGCGCGTCTCGTCCTGCGGGAGGCGGTGGTAGAAGTAGGCGCCGCTTCCGCTTCGGTTCGCCTTCAGCACGAGCGACTGCCGGCCCGGGCTCGCGGGACGCGGGTCTGCGGAGAGCCGCACGTCGGGGCCCGTCGTCCCGTTCCCGAAGTGCGCGTGGATCTCCTCGAGCGAGCCCTCGAAGTCCTCCTCGAAGAGGACCTGCGCGCGGGCCGGCTGGCACGCGAGGAGGGCGAGGAGCAGCACGAGTCCCTTCACGCGATTCCCTCCTGCACCGACGTCCCTGGTGACGGCTGCGCCGGGCCGGGGCGATGACGGCCGTCACAAAACCGTCCCCGCTCGGCGCCGCGCTCGCTGCGAAACGACCGAACGCCGTTCGGGGTGTGTGACGGAGCGCACGCGTCGCCCGCGGCCGCGCGCGGTCAGCTCGCCCGCCCCCGCAGGTGCTGCGCGAGCCGCAGCGCGAGCGCGACGATCGTGAGGGTCGGATTCGCGAAACCGGCCGTCGGGAAGACCGAGGCGCCGGCGACGTAGAGGTTCTCCACGCCGTGCACCCGGCCTTGCGCGTCGACGACGCCGTCGCGCGGGTCGGCGCTCATGCGCGTCGTCCCGGCGTGGTGGTGGGCGCGCGGGTCGGGCGGGCCTGCGCGGGTGCGCGACACCTCGCCGAGGCCGCTCTCGCGCAGGGCCCCCGCGACGAGCGCCCGCACCCGCTCGAGCCGCGCCTCCTCCTCCTCGCGCCAGCGCCAGGCGACGCGCACGCGCGGGACGCCGAGCGCGTCGCGGCTCGTCCCGAGCGCGACGCGGTTCTCGGGGTGCGGGAGCTGCTCGAGGTGGAGGAGCAGGTGGAACGCGTCGAAGCGGGCGCCTTCTGCCGCGCGCGCGGACCAGCCGAGGGGCGAGGTCGGAACGCCGGCGCCGTCGCCGGGCGCCAGGCGCGCGCGCGCGAGGAGCGCGCGCAGCCGCCCCCGCACGCCGCGGCCGGGCACGAGGAGCGACACCGACGCGTTCGGAAGGCCTTCCGCTCGGAGGGCGTCCGCGCGGAGCGCGAGGCGGCCGATCCGCAGCGCGCCGCCCGCCTCGTGCAGGTCGTAGAAGCGGGCTTCCGCGAAGAGCCCCGCGCGCGCGGGGCGCAGGCGCAAGGAGGCGTCGCGCGGGTGCTCCATGAAGCCGCGTCCGGCCTGCCCGTACGGATCGAAGCCCGCGCGCGGCCGCGCCCCCTCGGCGAGGAGCAGCAGCCGCGCGTTCTCGATCGCGCCCGCCGCGAGGACGACGCGCCTCGCGCGCACGGCGAGCGGCGCACCGTCGAGGCGGCGGGCCTGCACGGACGCGACGCGCGCGCCCGCGGGCGCGGCCTCCAGCCCACACGCGGTCGCGCCGGCCACGAGCTCGACGTCCGGCGCGCCGGCGACCCGCGCCGCGGCGCGCGCCACGAAGGCGTCGGAGGCGCCGAGCTGGTAGACGCCGCTCTCGAGCGCGCCGCGCAGCGGGAGCGGCGCGCACCCGGCGGACGCCGACGGGCCCGGTCCGTAGTCGAAGCCGCCGAGGCCGCAGAGCGCCTGCGCGCGCTCGTACGAGGGGACGAGCTCCTCGCGCCCGAACGGCCAGCCGGGGAGCGCGAGCGGCGCGCGCGCCTCGAAGTCGACGGCCTCGAGCGGCGCGTACTTGGCCCACGTCTTGCCCCGCGCCTGCGTGTTCCAGAGATGCGCGGTGCCGCCGATCTGCCGGTGGCGCATCGCGCGCAGGTCTCCGTAGCCCGCCGCCGCCTCCGCCTCGCAGAGCGCCTGCGCCGCGACGCGCGGTGCGCGGCCCCCGCTCTCGAGCACGCAGACGCGCAGCCCGCTCCCCGCGAGCGCGCCCGCAAGCGCGAGCCCGGCCGGCCCGGCCCCCACGATGCACACGTCGGCCTCGAGCCGGGTGCCGGGGCGCAGCGCGTTCGCGTCGGTCTCCACGGTCCTGGTGCTATGCCTCTCGCGGACGAATGGCCGGCGCCTCGCAGCCCACGGTGAGCGTGATCATGCCGACCCTGGCGCGCGCCGCGCGAGGGACGCTCCTGCGCCGCGCGCTCGAGAGCGTCCTCGCGCAGGCGGGGGTGCGGGCCGTGCCGATCGTGGTGTTGAACGGAACGGAGCGCGACCCCGCGCTCGCGGCCGAGCTCGCGGCGCGCCGCGAGGTGCGGCTCCTCGACCTCGCCGAGGCGGATCTTCCCGCGGCGCTCCGCGCCGGACGCCGCGCGGTCGACACGGCGTGGTTCTCGGAGCTCGACGACGACGACCTCCTCCTCCCCGGCGCCCTCGCGCGCCGGCTCGCCTGCGCGGCGTCGCACCCCGGCTGCGACGCCGTCGTGAGCAACGGACTCGCGCGCGACGGGCGCGGCGACCGGCCGCTGCTCCACGACGTGGAGACCATCGCACGCGACCCGCTGGCGGCGCTCGGCGAGCGGACGTGGCTCTCGCCCGGAGGCGCGCTGTTCCGCACGGAGGCGGTGGAGCCCGCGCTCTTCGACGGCATGCCGCGCTTCCTGGAGTGGACGTGGCTCGCGCTGCGGATCGCCGCGCGGCGCCGGCCGCTCGCCTTCCTCGACGAGCCCACGTTCGTCTACCACCCCGGGCGGCCGGACTCGCTCTGGGCGTCGGACGCGTGCACGCGCGAGCTCCCCGCCGCGCTCGACCGGCTCCTCGGGCTCGAGCTCCCTGGCCCGCTCCGCCGCCGCCTCGCCGAGCGCCGCGCCCAGGCGCTCCACGCGGCGGCCCGCGAGGCGCTCCGGCGCGGGGCCCTTCCCGCCGCCTGGCGCTGCCACGTGCGCTCGCTGCGCGGCCCGCGCGGCTGGCGCTTCCTCGCCTTCACCGCGCGCCTCCTGGCCGCGCGCGCGCCGCGCCCGTGAGCCCGCGCCTCCTCGCGCTCGGCCTCGACGCCGCGAGCCCGGCGCTCGTCGAGCGTTTCGCGCGCGAGGGCGCGATGCCGCACGTGCGGCGGCTGCTCGCGGAGGGTCTCTCGGCACGCTGCCGCGGCGTCGAGGGCTTCTTCGTGGGCGCGACGTGGCCGTCGCTCTACACGGCGCTCTCGCCCGCGCGCCACGGCCACCACGCGCTCGTCCAGCTCCGGCCCGGTACGTACGATCTCTACCGCCCACAGGACGAGACGCTCGTCCACGCGCAGCCGTTCTGGGACCACCTCGCGCGCGGCGGGCTGCGCTGCGCGGTGCTCGACGTCCCGCTGAGCGCGCTCTCCGCGCACGTCGCCGCGCAGGTCGTCGAATGGGGCTCGCACGACGAGCTCTACGGCTTCTGCGCGCGGCCCGAGCCGCTCGCGCGCGAGATCGCCGCGCGCTTCGGCGAGTACCCGCTCGCGCGCGGCTGCGACGCCGAGCGCCGCGACGAGGCCGCGTGGCGCGACTTCCTCGAGCGCCTCGAGCGCGGCGCCGCCCGGAAGGCGGCGCTCACGCGCTTCGTGCTCGCGCGCGAGCCCTACGACTTCGCGCTCCAGGTCTTCAGCGAGACCCACTGCGCCGGACACCAGGCCTGGCACCTCCACGACCCCGCGCACCCCGCCCACGACGCGGCGCTGGCGGCCGCGCTCGGCGACCCGCTGCGGCGCGTCTACGCGGCGGTGGACTCCGCGGTCGGCGAGATCGCGGCGTGCGCGCCCGACGCGACGCTCGTCGTCTTCGCGGCGCACGGGATGTCCCATTGGTACGGGGCGCAGTTCCTCCTTTGCCAGATCCTCGTGCGGCTCGGCGTGACCGCGCCGCTCGCCGCGCCCGCGCCGCGTCCCGCGGCGCGCGCGGCCGCGCTCGCGGAGGACGCCTGGCTCGCGCTCCCCGAGCGGCTCCGCCGGGCGCTCGCGCCGCTCAAGGACCGCGCGAAGGAGGCCGTCCGGCGCGCGCGGCCGCGCACAGCTCCGCCGCGGCCCTCGCTGGACGTCGACGCGGCGCGCAGCGACTGCTTCCCGGTCTACAACGGCCTCGCGGTCGGCGGCATCCGCCTCAACCTCGCGGGCCGCGAGCCCGCCGGGCGGCTGCGCCCCGGCGCCGAGGCCGACGCCTTCTGCGCGCGCCTCGCCGCCGAGCTCCTCGCGCTGCGCGACGGCGTCACGGGGCGCGCCCTGGTGCGCGCCGTACGGCGGACGCGCGACCTCGGGGCCGGCGAGCGCCTCGCCGCGCTGCCCGACCTCCTCGTCGAGTGGAGCGACGACGCCCCGACCGGAAGCCTCGCTCACGCGGGCGGGCGCGCCGCCGCGATCCGGGCGACGTCGCCGCGGCTCGGCGTCGTCGAAGGCGCGAATGCGTACGGGCGAACCGGCGAGCACCGGCCGGAGGGCTTCTTCGTCGCGCGCGGGCCCGGGATCCGGCCCGGACGACTCGACGCGGCGGTCTCGGTCCTCGACCTCGCGCCCACGTTCTGCGCGCGGCTCGGGCGGCCGATGACCGGCGTCGAGGGCCGTCCGCTCGCCGCGCTCGGCGCGGCCGGCTCGTGACGGCGGGAGGCGCTGGGATGGACGGCACGCCGGGGTACCCTCCGCATCCCATGGAGAGGCGGTCGTCCGGCCTCGAGGGCGCGGGGATCGCCCTCGCCTGCCTCGTCCTCGTCGCCGTGGGCGCGCTCGGCTGGTGGCTCCAGCTGCGGCCGCCGCTCCGCGTGGACGCCGCGCCGCTGCGCGCGCTGCCGGCCGCGATCGACGGCTGGGAGGCGAGGGACGTGCCGCTCGCCGACTCGGTGGAGGACGAGCTGCGCGCCGACTTCAACGTCCAGCGCGTGTACGAGCACCCGTCCGGCGCGCAGATCGTCCTCTACGTCGGCTACTACGGCACGGAGCGCGGCGGCCGCCCCGAGCACGTGCCCCACGCCTGCTACACCGGAGCGGGTTGGGGCGTCGAGGACGCCCGGGCGATCGTCGCCGACTCGGCCGCGAAGCGCCGCGTGAACGAGTTCGTGGCCGTGCGTGCCGGCGACCGCCGGCTCGTCCACTACTGGTACCGCTCGCACAGGCGCAGCGGGATCCTCGGCGGGATCGACCAGAACCTCGACCGGCTCGTGGGGCGCCTCGTCGACGGCCGCGCGGACGGCGCGCTCGTGCGCCTCTCGGCGAGCCTCGACGCGCTCGACCCGGTCGAGGCGCGCAGCCGGCTCCTCGCCTTCGGCGCGGCGCTCGAGCCGCTCCTCGAGGCGCACTGGCCGCGCGAGCGCCCGAGCGAGGGCTGACGCCGGCGCATGGGCCAGGCGGGACCCGTCCTCCACGTGCTCGCGCCCGCGCCGGTGGGCGGCGCCGAGTCCGTCGTCCTCGCGCTCGCCGAGGGCCTCGCGCGCCGCGGGCGCCCCGTCGCGCTCGCGTGCCTGCTCGGGCCGGGCGAGGCCGCGCACCCGCTCCCGGACCGCGCGCGCGCGCGCGGCCTCGCCGTGGAGGCGGTGCACGCGCCCGCGCGCGCGTACCTGCGCGAGGCGCGAGCGGTCGCGGCGCTCCTGCGCCGGCTGGGCGCCGACGTCGTCCACACGCACGGCTACCGCGCCGACGTCGTGGGCGCCCTCGCGGCGCGCGCGGCCCGCGTGCCCCAGGTGACCACCGCGCACGGCTTCGTCGGCGGCGACCTGCGCAACCGCTTCTACGAGTGGCTGCAGATCCGCACCGCGCGCCGGGCCGCCGCGGCGGTCGCGGTGTCGGCGCCGATCGCGGCGCGCTACCGCGCGGCCGGCGTGCGCGCCGACCGCATCCATCTCATCCGCAACGCCTGGAGCGGACGCGAGCCGCTTCCGCGCGCGGAGGCGCGGCGCATTCTCGGCCTCGGCCCGGACGGCCCCGTCGTCGCCTGGGTGGGCCGGGTGTCGCGCGAGAAGGGCGCGGACGTCCTCCTCGATGCGCTCGCCCGCCTCGGCGCGACCCCGATCCAGGTCGCCTTCGTGGGCGACGGCCCCGAGCGCGCGCGCCTCGCCGCGCAGGCCGCGGCGCGCGGCCTGGCGGGCCGCGTGCGCTGGCTCGGCCTCGTGCCCGACGCCGGCCGTCTCCTCGCCGCCTTCGACGCCTTCGCGCTCTCCTCGCGCACCGAGGGGACCCCGATCGCCCTCCTCGAGGCGATGGCGGCGCGGCTTCCGATCGCCGCCGCCGCGGTGGGCGGCGTTCCCGACGTCGTCGGGAAGGACGAGGCGTGGCTCGTCCCGCCCGAGGACCCGGACGCCCTCGCGGCCGCGCTCGGCGCCGTCTTCGCCGACCCGGCCGCGGCGCGCGCGCGCGGCGAGGCGGCGCGCCGGCGGCTCGAGCGCGAGCTCGCCCCGGACGCCTGGCTCGACCGACACGAGGCGCTGTATGCCGCGGTGCGCGCGCTCGGCGGGCGCGGGCGCGCCGCGTGACGCGCGGCCGGGGCGGCCTCCTCGCCCTCCTCGCCGTCGCCGCGGCGCTGCGCGGCGCCTGGTGGGCGGGCTACGTCGACGTGATCGAGAACGAAGGCGTCGAGTATGCGCGGCTGGCCTGGAGCTGGTTCCACGGCCGCGGCTACGTGAGCGTGTTCGGCGGCACGCACACGCTCTTCCCGCCGCTCTACCCCCTCCTCATCGGGCTCGCGGCCCCGCTCGCCGGCTCCGAGGAGGCGGCGGCGCGCGCCGTGTCGTTCGCCGCGGGGCTCGCGCTGGTCGGGGCCGTCTACGCGCTCGCGGGCCGCGTCCTCGGAAGGCGCGCCGCGCTCCTCGCGGGCGCCCTCGCGGCGTGCCACCCGCTCCTCGTCGCGCTCTCCGCAGCGACCTACTCGGAGGGCCTCTACGTTGCGCTCTGCGCGGGAGGCGCGCTCGCGGCGGTCGCCTGCGTCGAGCGGCCGTCGCTCGGGCGCGCCGCGGCGGCCGGCGCCTGCGCGGGGCTCGCGTACCTCACGCGCCCGGAGGGGATCGCGCTCGCGGCGGCGCTCGCCGCGCTGATCGGCCTCGCGGGCGCCGCGCGCGAGCGCGCGCTGGGACGGCCCGCGCTGCGCGCCGCCGTCGTCCTCGGCGCGGCGCTCGTCGTGGCGGCGCCCTACGCGCTGCACCTCTCGCGCGTCGCGGGCGGCTTCCGCTGGGAGGGGAAGTCGTGGATGAACAACGCGATCGGGGCGCGCCAGCGCGAAGGCCTCGACACCATCGAGGCGGTGCGGGGGCTCGGGCCCGACGCGGAGCCGCTCGGCCCCTATCTCTTCGCGGACCAGCACGCCCGGATGGCGCAGCCTCCGCGCCGGGGCACCGGGCTCCTCGACGTCGTGAGGCAGGATCCCGTCGGCCGCGCGGCCGCGCTCGTGGGCGCGCTGCTCTTTGCGCGGCCGCTCGGCGCGCCGGTCGTCCTGGCGCTCGCCCTCGCCGGCCTCACCGCGACGCGCTGGTGGCGCGCGCGCCTCTTCGAGGGCGCGGCGCTCGTCGTCTGGCCGGGCGTGGCCGGCGCGGCGCTCCTCGCGGTGGACTTCACCTGGGAGCGCTACCTGTTCCCGCTCCTTCCCGGGCTGCTCGTCTGGGCCGCCGCCGGCGCCGACTGGGTCGCGGCCGCCGCCGCCCGCCGCGCCGTCCTGCTCGGCGTTCCCGCGCGCGCGGGGGCTCTCGCGCGCCCGCTCGGAGCGGCGGCGCTCGCGGCGGGCGTCGTCCTGCTGTCGGCGCGCAACGTGACGGAGGTGGGCGAGCTGAACCAGACGCGCAACACCGACGTGCGACAGGCGGGCGGCTGGCTCCGCGCCGACCACGCAGCGCGGCGCGGCGAGCGCGCCGGCCGGCCGCGCATCGCCGGCATCGGGCTGGCGCTCGCGCACTACGCGGAGGGCGAGGTGGTCTACCTCCCTGCCGCCGACGAGGCGCGCGCGCTGCGCTACTTGCGCCGGCTCGCGCCCGACTACCTCGCGCTGCGCGAGAGCGAGCTGCACCAGACGCCCTACGCGCGCGCCTGGTTCGAGCGCGGCGTCGCGGACCCGTGCGCGGAGCCGGTGCGCGAGCTCCCGCCGCTGGCCGCGGCGCGCTTCCGCGTGTGGCGCTGGACCTGCGCGGAGGCGCCCGCCGCTCGCGCCGGCGCGCCGGGCGGCGGCTAGGTCCTCTCGCGCGCCGCCGACTCGCCCGGAAGGCGCGCCAGCGCCCAGACGCTGAGCCCCGGCACGGGCAGCCGCGCGCGCGCGGTCGTGCGCGACACCCAGCTGTCGAGCGCGAGCGCGCCCTGCACCGCCGAGGTCACGAGCTCCCCCGCGCGCCACGTGCTCGCCCCCGTGCGCGCCCGCGGCGCGAGCGGGCCCGCGGGCGGGCGGCTCCGGATGCCGCGGGCGCGCTCGGCGAGCTTCGAAACCGCGCGCGGGAGGAGGAGGCTGTGGAACAGCGCGCCCGCGCGCACGAGCTCGAGCCCGCAGCCGAGGAGGAGCGCGCGCAGCTCGGACGGGCGATAGCGGCGGTAGTGGCCGAGCTCGACGTCGTGCCGCGTGTAGAGCTGCATCCACGCCGGGACGCTGAGGATCACGCCGCCGCCGGGCCGCACGTTGCGCGCGACCGTCTCGCGCAGGAAGCCGCGGTCGTCGGCGACGTGCTCGACGACGTCGAGGAGGAGCGCGACGTCGAACCGCTCGCTCGGCGGCTCCCGCGTGTAGCGCAGCCGCGCGCCGGTCCCGCGCTCCGGCTCGCGCAGGTGCACGGCGGTGTAGAGCGGGTCGTAGCAGACGACCTCGCACGCGGCCGAGAGGCGCGCCGCGACCGCGCGCGCGAGGTAGCCGTCGCCCGCGCCGACGTCGAGGACGCGCGCGGGCTGGAGCCCCTCCACCAGGCGCCCGAAGAAGCGGGCCCGCGTCACCTCCCATGGGTGACGGGCTTCCATCGCGTCTTCGGGGAGTTCCCTGAGATCCATCGAATCCGCTCGAAGTCGTGCCCGTGCCGCGGGCGGCGCATCCTAACACGCGATCGCGTCTTTCGGGCGGTCTTCGGGCGCTGCGCGAGCCGCGCTCCGGGAACGAGACCCTCCCGCGCGCCGCCCGCGCCCGCGTCGGGGACGCGCCGGCCTCCACAGGAGCTGCTCCGGCGGGTAGCCTCGCCGGTCCGAGAGGAGGGACGCGGCATGGGGGAGAACCGCTCCGCGGGGAGATCGCATCGGCCGCGCGCGGCGGGTGCGCCGGCCGTTGCGCTCGCGTTGCTCGTCGCCTGCGCGAGCGGGCCCGCGGCGCGCGCGCCCGGCGAAGACCGCGCAGCGGCCGCGGAGACCGCGGCGGGCGAGCCCGGCGCGGAGGGCGCGGTCGGGACGGCGGAGCCGGCGTGGAAGCTCGACGCGCAGGGGCGACGCTACCTCGTGCGCCCGCTCGAGAAGCGCCTCGCGAGCCGCGTGGCGCCGGACCAGGTGCGCACCACGTGGGGCGTCACGCTCGACCTCGAGCGCGAGGACGCGACGCACTGGCACTATCGCGTGTACCAGACGCCCGGCGTGCGACCCGCGCCCGGGCGCGCGACGCGCGGCGCCGAGCGCGAGGAGGCGGCGTCCGCGGGCGCCGCCCCCGCCCCGCTCCCGACGAGCGACGCGCTGCGCTTCGAGCGCGTCGGAGGCGGCCTCCCCGAGAAGGGGCAGTGGCGCGACGGCTTCGACGTCGCCGACCTCGACGGCGACGGCGAGCTCGACCTCGCGCACGGGCCCCCGCGCAAGGGCCGCCCGTCGCCGCGCCTCTTCCTCGGCGACGGGCGCGGCGGCTTCCGCCTCTGGGAGGGCGCGCGCTGGCCCGCCCTCCCCTACGACTACGGCGACGCGGAGGCGGGCGACCTCGATGGCGACGGGGACCTCGACCTCGTCCTCGCCAGCCACGTGCGCGGGCTGGTCGCGCTCCTCGGCGACGGGCGCGGCGGCTTCGCGCGCGCCGGCGCGGGGCTCGACTTCGCGGAGCGCGGCGCGGCCCCGTTCTCGTCGCGCGCGATCGAGCTGGTGGACTTCGACGGCGACGGCCGCCTCGACGTCCTCGCGCTCGGCGAGGGGCCGCGGCTCGTGCCGGCGTCGACGGGCGGCGCGCGCGCGCCGGCCGCCCCGGGAGCGCCGCCGGACGCGCGGGCGGACGCGGCCGGCGCCGCCGGCGCCGGCGACCGCACGGTCGTCTCGGGCGCGCAGGGGCTCGTCCTCTACCGCGGCCTCGGCGACGGCCGCTTCGAGCGCCGCGACCAGGGGACCGGCGCCGCGCAGCCGTTCGGGCGGGCGCTCGCGGTGGCCGACTTCGACGGTGACGGCCGGCTCGACGCCGCGACCGCCTCGAGCCAGTTCGGCCGCCGCGACCTCGTCCAGCGAGGGCTCCCCGGCGGAGGCTGGGAGGCGGCCCCGATCGAGGCGCTGCCGCCGCACGCGTACGTCCTCGCCGTGGCCGCCGCCGACCTCGATAGGGACGGGCGCGCGGAGCTCGCGATCGGGTATGCCGCGCTCGTGGGCCACCGCTGGCGCAGCGGTCTCGACGTCCTCGCGGGCGCCGGCGACGGCCGCTGGCGGCGCACGGCGCTCCTCGCGACGAAGGACGCCCTGGGACCGCAGGCGATCGCGACGGGCGACCTCGACGCCGACGGCGCGCTCGACCTCGTCGCGCTCGACGGCCGCGGCGCCCTCCACGTCTTCCGCGGCGACGGCCGCGGCGGCTTCGCGCGCGAGGCGCGGCCGCCCGGGCCGTTTCCGGGCGGCTGTCGCGGCGCGCACGTCGCGGTCGCGGATCTCGACCGCGACGGGCTCGGCGACGTGGTGGCCTCCTTCGCGCAGGAGCGCACGGCGGGCGCGGCGGACCCGGCGTGCCCCGGCGAGGGGGGCCTCGCGGCGTGGCGCACCCTGCGCGCGCGCTAGCGGCGCGCTCGACGCGCGGGGTTTCGCGCGCGCGCCGGCGCTGGCATGATGCCGGCGCGCGGGCGATCGGGCTCCAGCGCGACGCAGCGCGTGCCGATGGCGGACCCGCGGCTGCGCCGGGCGCGACGCCGCGAGGAGGGGTGATGGCTCGACGCTCGACTCTTGCGCTCGCGGTGGCCGCCGCGAGCGCGCTCGCACTCGGCGCGCGCGCCTCGGCGACCGAGGCCGAGCGGCTCACGCGGCAGCCGGCCGCCACGCTGCTCCTCCCGTACTTCGAAGTCGAGCTCCCGAAGCAGGCCGGCGCCAAGCCCAAGGGCCGGACGACGGTCTTCACGATCGCCTCGGCCGATGCGTCCGCGATGCTCGCCCACGTGACCGTCTGGAGCGACCTCGGCGTTCCGGTGACCGCGTTCGACGTCTACCTCACCGGGTACGACGTCCAGACGATCGACCTCGCCGAGGTGATCGAGGGGCGCCTTCCGCAGACCGCCTCGGCGGGCCAGGATCCCACGGACGACGTCAGCCCGCAGGGCATCGCCTCGCAGGACATCAACTTCGCGAGCTGCAGCGGGATCCTCCCGTACCCCGAGCAGCTGGGCGAGGACTTCGTCGCGCACATGCGCGCGTCGCTCACCGGGCAGGCCTCGCCGCTCTTCGGCGGCGAGTGCGCCGGCCTCGCCTACGACGAGAAGCGGCCGCTCGCGCGAGGCTACGTGACGGTCGACGCGGTGAACGCGTGCTCGCTGCTCTTCGCGGACAGCCCCGGCTACTTCCTGTCCGGCGGGAGCGGCATCGCGAGCAACCTGAACCGGCTGTGGGGCGACTACGCTTACGTCGACCGCAGGAAGAAGTCGGTGAGGGGCGGCCCGCTGGTGGCGATTCGGGCCGATTCGACGGACCCGGAGAGCAGCATCCCCGGCGAGTACACGTTCTACGGCCGCCACGTCGCCGACACCGCGATCGACAACCGCCAGCCGCTCGCGACGAACTTCCTCGGCCGCTTCGTGAACGACGCGCGGGACCCCTACTTTCCGGGCGGCACCGAGCTCTTCGTGTGGCGCGACTCCAAGTTCCCGGACGAGACGCCCTTCCCGTGCGGCACCACGCCCCCGTGGTTCCCGCTCGTCCAGGAGCAGATCGTGGTGTTCGACGAGGAGGAGAACCCCCAGGTGCCCGTCCTTCCGCCCGTGCCCCCGCTCCCGGCGGAGAACGTGATCCCGTTCCCCGCCATGGCGCAGAAGGTGCGGCTCGGGAGCGAGGAGTTCCCGGTGCTCTTCCCGCGCGGGTTCGTGTTCCTGAACCTGAACACGGTGGTGTTGCCCGCCACGTCGCCGGCGGAGGACCCCGCCGCCGCCCAGGCCTTCGTCACGACGTCGGTGAACGGGAGGGCCTCGAGCGTCACCCAGCCGGCCGTGGCGCTCGACAGCGCGGCGAACGCGGCCCACACGATCGTCCCGGTGCCCTGACGGGTGCGCGCCGGCGCGGCCCGCCCTTCCTCACGGGAACGGGCGCGGGTCAGGGCGGCGGGCGGGAGGCGTGGGCGGTGGGCGCGGCGCGCTCGATGGCGTAGAGCCGGAAGTCGCGGCCTGCGCCCACCGGGCGGAGCGGAGCGCTCGCGAGGTCGGGGAGCTCGGCCGCGTCCTCGAACAGGAGGAGGAGCGCGTCGTAGCCGGCGAGGCGCGCGTCGAAGAGCTCGCTCCAGGCCGGATCGGGACGGCGGGCGCGGGCCGCGAGCTCGGCGAAGAGATCGACGCCGAAGGGCGCCTTCGCGAGCCGGGCGTACGCGGGCGTGAGCGCGGTCGGCTGCTGGTTGCGGTGCGCGAAGAAGTTGGGCGAGAACCCGTCGCGCTCGAGCGTCACGAGGGACGGCAGGTGGCAGCGGCTGAGCGGCCCGAACGCGACGCTGGGCGGGTGCGCGAAGGCGAGGCTCGCGCCGAGCGGAAGCCGCGCGACGGCCTCCCGCAGCGGGCGCACCTCGGCCTCGCGCTGCGCCCAGCGCCAGCCCGTGATGCCGGCCTGGAGGACGGTCGCCGCCGCGAGCGCCCCGGCCAGCGCGGCCGCGCCGCGCCGCGTGACGCGCTCGATCGCGAGCCCCGCCGCGAACAGAAAGCCGATCGCGACGACCATGCGCCGGTCCGCCAGCGTGGACGAGAGCAGGACGCCGGGCAACGCGAGGAAGAGCGCCCCGCACGCCGCGAGGAGGGCGGGGGCGGGCCGCAGCAGGCGCGCCGTCCCGCGCCCGAAGTGGAACGCGACGGCCGCGACGAGCACGAGGAGCGTGAGGTGGTCCACCGCGGCGTGGAGCCCGCTCGTGAGATAGGCGAGCCCGTAGAGCTTCGCGCGCAGCGAGCCCCACGCGACCGCCGGACCCTCTCCCTGCTGCGGCGAGAAGAGCGCGAAGCAGAGCGCGGGCACGGCCGCCTGGCTCGCCGCCCAGCCGAGATCGCGGGCCCACCGCAGCGGATCGCGCGCGGAGCTGCGCGCGAAGCGGTCGAGCTCGTAGACCAGGACCGCGACGCCGTAGAGCGCGAACGCGTAGAAGTGGCTCACGTAGAGGACGAGCGCGACGAGCGCCGTCCACGGGACGCGCCGCGCCGGCGGGGCCGGGCGCAGGCTCACGTAGAGCGCCAGCGCCGCCAGCATGAGCCCGAGACCCATCAGGTAGCCGAGGAAGCCCCAGGCGAGGATCCCGTTGAAGAGGAGCGGGACCGCGAAGAGGGCGCCCAGCGTGACGCGACCGAGGAGCGCGCGCTGGAGGAGGAGCGCGCCGCCAGAGAGCGCGGCGAAGCAGAGGAAGACGAACAGGCGGCCCGCCGCGTGGTCCGGCAGCCACGGCACGAACGGGACGACGAGGTCCATCGCGAGGTTCGGCACGGGCCGCCACGCCACGTCCACCATCGCGCGCAGGGCCGGGCTCTCGTCGCGGGCGCGCAGCACGTGCATGCGCGCGAGGTGGTTCGGGTAGTCCGTGAGCGGCGGATACGTCGCGGCGAAGAGCGGGACGGCCGACACGGCGAGGAGCACCGCCCAGAGCGCCCACGCGAGCCGCGCGTGCGCGCGCGCGGAGAGCGGCTCGCTGCCGGCGCGCGAGAGGGCACCCACCGCGCTTCCTTCCTCGCAGCCCCTCCTCGCCTCGCATGATCGCGGCTCCGCGGCGTCGAGGCCAGGCACGCCGGGCTCGGGCGCGGCGCCGTCGGCCGGACCGCTACCATGCGGGCCGCGCGCCAGGCCTCGGCCGCGGTGCGCAGGCGCCGCGCCGCTCGGCGCGCGCGGCGACGAGGTGAGCATCCATGCGCCTTCCGTGCACGTCGTTCCTGCTCGGGCTCGCGGCCGCCGGGCTCCTCGCCTCGCGCGGCGCGGCGGGACCCGAGGAGAGTTGCCAGAAGGCGACCGCGTCCGCCCTCGCCCGCTGCGTGCGAACCGTCGCGGACGCCGAGGCGGCGTGCTTCCGCAAGAGCGGCGCCGCGTGCGGCGAGGCCGACGCGCGCCGCGCGCGCGCTCTGTCCCGAGTGGGCCGCAGGATCGAGGCCCGCTGCACGGGCGCGGCGGAGGTCGCGGCCGCGGGCTACGCGCCGCTCCTTCCCGCGGAGCTCGGAGCGCGGCTCGCGGCCGCCTGCGCGCGCGAGGTCGGGCAGATCTCCGCGCGCCTCTTCGGCGAGGACGGCGAGGCGCTCGCAGGCGCGGGCGACGAGGGCGCGCAGTGCCTCCTCGCCGCGCACGGGCGGGCCGGCGAGCTCCTCGGCAAGGCGATCCAGACCGCGGGCCGCTGCGCGGGGCGTCTCTGCGACGCGGCCGACCTCGACCGCGCGGACGCCGCGCTCGAAGCGCTCGAGCAGCGCGCCGCGGCGAAGATCGAGGGGCGCTGCGAGGACTTCGCCGGCCTCGTCGGCGCCGACGCCGCCTCGTTCGCGCGCGAGACCGCGGACCGCGCGGAGACCGCCGCCTCCGCGCCGTGCGACCCGCTGGATCGCGTCGAGACGGGCGCGCCGCCGGGCGGCCCGGGGGCCGCGCCCGGTCACTGTCTCTTCCCGTTCCCGAACGACTACTTCAGCGTGGGAGACCTCGGCTCGCCGACGGGGCGTCGCCTCGCCTTCCAGCGCGAGGCCCTGCCCGCCAACCAGGCGGGCGTGCACATCGACCCGGCGCGCTGGAACGAGGCGGACGGCTTCAGCGTCGGCCCCATGCTCCTCTTCCACGATCCCGACGCCGACCTCGGGCTCTCGGGCGCGCCGCCCATCACCGACCTCGCCGCCTCGCTCGACCCCGCCTCGCCCGTCCTCCTCCTCGACGCCGAGACCGGCGCGCAGCAGCTCCTCTGGGTCGAGCGCGACGCGAGCCACGAGATCGAGGCGGAGCAGGGGCTCGTGGGACGGGTCGGGGCGAACCTCGAGAACGGCCGGCGCTACCTCGTGGCCGTGCGCGGCCTCGTGGACGCGCAGGGCGCGCCGCGGCCGGCCGGCGCCGTGTTCGCCGCCTACCGGGACCGCGCGCCGACGGCGCAGCTTCCCGTGGAGGCGCGGCGGCGGCGCATGGAGCGCCTCTTCGCGGAGCTCGAGGCCTTCGGCGTGGCGCGCGCGGAGCTGCAGCTCGCGTGGGAGTTCACGACCCAGAGCGTCGAGAGCACGGCCTCGCGGCTCCTCGCGATGCGCGACGACGCCTTCGCGATCCTCGGCGAGGCGGCGCCCGAGTTCACGGTCGACGCCGTCGACGAGCCCGGCGACGGCCAGACGTTCCGCCGCATCGACGGCACGTTCCAGGTCCCGCTCTACCTCGACGACGGCGGCGAGCCCGGGTCGACGCTGCGGACCGGGCCCGACGGGCTCCCCGTGAACGAGGGCGACTTCTTCACCGCGCGCTACCGCTGCGTGGTCCCGGACGCCGCGACCACGGCGGGCGGCCCGCCCGCCGTCCCGGCTCGCGCGTCGCTCTACGGGCACGGGCTCCTGGGCAGCATCAGCGAGACGAGCGCGAGCCACGTGCGCCGCTTCGCGGACGATCACAATTTCGTGTTGTGCGGGACGGACTGGAGCGGGTTCGCCGACGAGGACCTCCCGACCGTGTACAAGGTGCTCCAGGACTTCTCGAACTTCCCGACCTTCATCGACCGCCAGCACCAGGGCGTGCTGAACTTCCTGGTGCTCGCGCGGCTCATGATCCACCCCGACGGGCTCGGGAGCCACGCGGCGTTCCAGGTCGGCGGCGAGTCGGTGATCGATCCGAGCGGCGTCTACTACGACGGCAACAGCCAGGGCGGCATCATGGGGGGCGTCGTGGCCGCGTTCGCGCAGGACGTCGAGCGCTTCGTCCTCGGCGTCCCGGGCATGAACTACAGCACGCTGCTCTACCGGAGCACGGATTTCGAGCCCTTCGGCATCGTGCTCCGCGCGGGCCACCCGAACGGCCTCGACCGCCTTGCGATGCTGGCGCTCGCGCAGATCGTCTGGGACCGCACCGATCCGAACGGCCACGTGCGTCACACCACCGCGGACACGTATCCGAACACGCCGCCCAAGAAGCTCCTCTACCACGTGGCGTTCGGGGATCACCAGGTCGCGCCGGTCACCGTCGAGATCGCCGCGCGCAGCAACGGCGCGCACCTGCGCACGCCCGCGCTCGCGCCCGGGAAGGTCGTGCCCGAGGTGACGCCGTACTTCGGCATCCCGCCCATTCTCTCGTACCCGTTCGACGGCTCGGCGGTCGTGATCTGGGACAGCGGGAACCCCGCGCCTCCGATCGAAGGCGTGCCGCCGCCCGAGATCCCGCCCACCGACCCGCTCTGGCCCACCCTCAGCCCGTGCGCGCAGAACTGGGACTCGGACCCGCACGAGTGCCCGCGCCGCGCGCCCGAGGCGCGCCTCCAGAAGTCGGAGTTCCTGCGCGAGGACGGCGCCGTGGTCGACACGTGCGGCAGCGGCATGGCCTGCCTCGCCCCGACGTTCTGAACGGCACCGCAGGCCTCCGCCGCGGAGACGCGGGGCCGGGCGGGACGAATGCGCAGCGCGGGCCGCCGCCCCGCGGGTGAGCGCGGCGTCGTCCCGAGCCCTTCCCTCGCGAGCGGCCGGCGTCGTCCCGGCCCCGCGTTCCGGGCCGGGACGGGCTCGCGGGGTCGCAGCAGGCCGCAAGACGGCGGCAAGGCGCGCGCACGTGCGGGGAATCCGCGTCAAGGCGGCGTGGCGCCCGGCCGACACGCGGAGACGGCGTGTCGCGTCTCCGCTTCACCGTCTTCGCCCGCTTGCTGCTCACGCTCGTGAGCATCGCGGCGATCCCCACGGGCGTCGTGATGGCGGTGCAGGAGCGCGCTCTCTCGCGCGACCTCGAGGGCGCGGCGGCCGCCCGCCTCGACCGCGCCCGCCACGCCGCGCAGCGGCTGCTCGACAGCCACCTCGACGGGCTCGCCGAGCGCTACCGCGCGGTCTCGGGGACGCCGCAGTTCCGCGCGACGCTCGAGCTCGGCGACGCCGCGACGCTGCGCTTCTACGCGGACGAGCTCGCCCTGCGCGAAGGCGCCGTCTCGATCGCCTTCGTCTCGCGCACGGGCGCCATCGCGGCGGGCGGGCCCCAGGCCGACCTCGCCCACGACGCCCACCGGCGCGGGCTCGGAGGCGTCTTCGCGCACGCCGGCGCGCACTACACCCTCACCGAGGTCCCGCTCCGCACGGGGCCGGACGACGTCGGCGCGCTCCTCGCCGTGGAGACGCTCGGCCCCGCGCGCCTCGCCGAGTGGTCGGACACCTGCGGCGCCGCCGTGGTCCTCGCGCGCGCGAGCGACCCGCACCCGGCGCAACTCGAGCGCGTGGTGCACCGCTTCGAGACGGTCGAGCTGCGCGTCGCCGGCTCCCTCGCCGCCGAGGAGGCCGCGCTCGCCCACGCGCGCCGCAACCTCCTCGCCGCCGGCGCGGCGGCGCTCGCGCTCGCGCTCGTCGCGAGCGCGTTCCTCTCGCGCGGCTGGATGCGCCTCACCGTCGCGCTCGAGCGCGCCACCGAGGACGCCCTGACGAGCGCCCGGCGTGCGGAGGAGGCGAGCCGCGCGAAGTCGCAGTTCCTGGCCAACATGAGTCACGAGATCCGCACCCCCATGAACGGCGTCATGGGCATGACGGACCTCCTGCTCGAGACCGACCTCTCGCCGCGCCAGCGGCGCATCGCGGAGACCGTTCGCCACTCGGGCGAGCTCCTGCTGGCCGTGATCAACGACATCCTCGACTTCTCCAAGGGAGAGGCCCAGAAGCTCCAGCTCGAGCGGATCGAGTGCGACCTCGTCGAGATCGTGGAGGACGTGCTCTCGCTCCTCGCCGAGCGCGCGCAGCGCAAGGACCTCGAGCTCGCCTGCCGTCTCGGCGACTCGCTTCCGCCCGCCGTCCTCGCCGATCCGAGCCGGCTGCGCCAGGTGCTCACGAACCTCGTGAGCAACGCGATCAAGTTCACCGAGCGCGGCGAGGTCGTCGTCGACGTCCACGCGGGCGCGGCCGAGGGCGAGCGCGTGGAGGTCCACTTCGCCGTCCGCGACACGGGAGTCGGGATCCCGGAGGCCGCGCGCGGGACGCTGTTCGAGCCCTTCGCCCAGGCGGACGCCTCGACCACCCGGCGCTACGGCGGGACCGGGCTCGGGCTCGCGATCTGCCGCCAGCTCGTCGAGCTCATGGGCGGCGAGATCGGCTACGAGAGCGAGGAGGGCCGGGGCTCGCGCTTCTTCTTCCGGGTGCCGCTCGAGCGCGTGCCCGCGCGCGCGCCGGCGGACGCGTCGGCACGCGTCGCGGGCGTGCGCGTCCTCGTGGTGGACGACAACGCCACGAACCGCGAGATCCTCCAGCACCGCCTGCTCGCATGGGGCGCGCGACCGGGCGTCGCGAGCGAGGGCGAGGCCGCGCTGCGCGAGCTCGAGCGCGCCGCCGCGGCCGGCTCGCCCTACGCCTTCGCGCTGCTCGACGTCCACATGCCGGGCATGGACGGCCTCGCGCTGGCCCGCGCGATCCGGGCCCACCGCGAGCTTCCGCAGCCGCGCCTCGCGCTGCTCACCTCCCTCGCGAGCCAGGACGACGCGGCGCTGCGCGACGCCGGCGTCGAGCTCCAGCTCAGCAAGCCCGTCCGCATCGCGGAGCTGCGCCGCGCGTTCGCGCAGCTCACCGGCCGCGATCCGGCCGAGGCGGGCGCGCTCGTCCGGCCCGCCGGCGAGCCCGCGCCGCTCTCCGGCCTCGTCCTCCTCGTGGAGGACAACCCCGTGAACCAGGAGGTGGCGCGGGAGATGATCCGGAGCCTCGGCTGCGACGTCCACATCGCCGAGGACGGCGCGCAGGCGCTCGAGATCCTGTCCCACGCCCGCTACGACGCGGTGCTGATGGACTGCCAGATGCCCCGCATGGACGGCTTCGAGGCCACCCGCGCCCTGCGCGCGCGCGAGCGCGGCGGATCCCGCACGCCCGTCATCGCGCTCACCGCGAACGTGCTGGAGGGCGACCGCGCCGCCTGCCTCGCGGCGGGGATGGACGACTACCTCCCGAAGCCGTTCGACCGCGCGGGCCTGCGCGCGGCGCTGCGCCGCTGGCTGCCGGCCGGCGGGGGCCCCGGCCCGCGCGCCGCGCTCGACCCCGCGGCGCTCGACGCGATCCGCGCGCTCAACCCCGCCCGCGCCGAGGCGCTCGTCCGGAAGGTCGCGGCCGCGTACCTCGCCAGCGCGCCCGCCGCCCTCGCCGAGCTGCGCGCCTGCGCCGAGGCCGGCGACGCCGAGGGCCTCGGCTTCCAGGCGCACGCGCTGAAGTCGAGCAGCGCGCACGTCGGCGCGCGCGCCATGGTCGAGATCGCGCGCGTCCTCGAGCGCGAGGCGCGCGCGAGGGACCTGCGCCGTGCGAAGGACCTGGCCGACGCCCTCGACGAGGAGTGGCGCCGCGTGAAGAGCGCCCTCGCGCCCCTCGCGGAGGGCGCGGCATGAGCGCGCCGCGCGCGCGGGCGCGGCGCGCGCCGCGGGTCCTCGTCGTCGACGACGACGCGACGATGCGCCTCCTCGTCGCCGAGGCGCTCGAGCCCGACGGGATCGAGGTCGAGGAGGCGGCCGACGGCCTGGAGGCGCTCTCCCGCTTCCGCGCGCAGGCATTCGACCTCGTCCTCCTCGACGTCCGCATGCCCGGCACCGACGGGTTCGCGGTGTGCGAGTCGCTGCGCAAGGAGCCCGCGGGCGCCGACGTGCCGATCGTGATGCTGACGGGCCTCGACGACGTGGAGTCCATCCGCCGCGCGTACGAGGCGGGCGCCACGGACTTCATCACCAAGCCGATCCCGTGGCTCTTGCTCTCGCACCGCGTGCGCTACCTCCTGCGCGGCAGCCGCAGCGCCGCGGAGCTGCGGCGCAGCCGCGAGCGCCTGGCCAACGCGCAGCGACTCGCCCGCATGGGGAGCTGGCACCTCGACTTCGCGAGCGGCGAAATGGAGGTGTCCGAGGAGCTGCGCCTCCTGGTCGATCTCCCGCCCGCGCCGCAGGTCGTGAGCCTCGACGCGTTCCGCGCGCGCGTCCACCCGGACGACCTCCCCGGGCTCGAGGCCGCGGCGCTCCAGTGCCGTACGGACGGGACGCCTCTGCACTGCGACCACCGCGTCGTCCTCGCGGACGGAAGCGAGCGCATCTTCCAGACGCAGGCGCAGCTCGCCCACGACGCGGACGGCCGGCCGTCCGGCCTCGAGGGCACCGCGCAGGACGTGACCGACCGGCGCCGGGTGGAGGAGCAGATCCGCTGGCTCGCGTACCACGACAGCCTGACCGGGCTCGGGAACCGCCGGCTCTTCCGCGAGCGGCTCGACTTCGCGGTGGCCCAGGCGGGCCGCACGCGCACGCCCCTCGGCGTCCTCTTCCTCGACCTCGACCACTTCAAGCGCATCAACGACACCTTCGGCCACACGCAGGGCGACCGGCTGCTGCAGGCCGTGGCCGACCGCCTGGTGCGGAGCGTGCGCGAGTCCGACGTCGTGGCCCGGCTCGAGAGCCCGCCCGCCATCTCGCGGCTCGGCGGCGACGAGTTCACCGTGCTCCTCACGGAGGTCGCCGACCCGGGCGACCTCGCGAAGGTCGCGCGCCGGCTGCTCGAGGTGCTCCAGCGGCCCATCTCGCTCGGCGGGCACGACGTGGTGATCACCGGGAGCGTCGGGATCGCGACCTGGCCGAGCGACGGGAGCGACTCCGAGACGCTATTGCGCAACGCGGACGCCGCGATGTACCACGCCAAGGAGCGCGGGCGGAACAACGTCCAGTTCTACGACGCCTCGATGAACGCCGTCGCGCTCGACCGGCTCATCCTCGAGGCCAAGCTCAGGAGCGCCCTCGAGCGCGGCGAGCTCGAGGTGCACTACCAGCCGAAGCTCGCGCGCGGCGGGCGGCGCGTGGCCGGCGTCGAGGCCCTCGTGCGCTGGAGCGACCCCGAGCGGGGCTCGGTGCCGCCCGAGGTCTTCGTCTCGATCGCCGAGGAGACGGGCCTGATCGACGAGCTCGGCGCCTTCGTCCTGCGCCGGAGCTGCCTCGACCGGGTGCGCTGGAGCGAGCGCGGGCTCCCCGCGGTGCCGGTCGCGGTGAACCTCTCCGTCCAGCAGTTCCGCGCGGGCGGGGTCGTCGACCTCGTCCAGCGCACGCTCGACGAGACGGGCCTCGACGCGCGTCTCCTCGAGCTCGAGATCACGGAGTCGATGCTGCTCCGCGACGAGAAGGTGGTGGTGGCCGCGCTCGTCGCCCTGCGCGCGCGGGGCGTCCGGGTCGCCGTCGACGACTTCGGCACGGGCTACTCGTCGCTGAGCTACCTGCGCACGCTCCCCGTCGACGCGCTGAAGATCGACCGCTCGTTCGTCCGCGACATCGGCGAGCGCGAGGACGAGGCGGCGCTCGCCGCCGCGATCGTGTCGATGGGCCACGCGCTGCGGCTGCGCGTCGTGGCGGAAGGGGTCGAGGCCGCCCGCCAGCAGGCGCTGCTCGAGGCCTGGGGGTGCGACGAGCTGCAGGGCTTCCTCTTCGCGCGACCGATGCCCGCGGACGCGCTCGAGCGCTGGTGGCGCGAGCGCGAGGGGCTCCCGCTCACGGCGCCGCCGCCTCCCCCAGCCGGATCTCGAGCGACGTGACGCCGGAGCCCACCTGCAGCTCGCGCGCGGTCGGGGGGAGCTTCTCGGCCCAGGTGCGGACGCGGTAGCGGCCCGGCGGGACGCCCTCGATCGCGAAGCGGCCGTCGGCGCCGGCGACGGCGTACCACGGAGTCGGCGCCACGAAGATCGTGGCGCTCATGGCCTCGTGGATCGAGCAGTAGACCTTCACGACCCCGGCGTGGTGGAACGTCACGGAGCGCGACTCGCCCCCGGGGTAGAGCCCGAGGTCGAAGTCGTTCGGCGCGGAGAAGGAGAACACGTTGTGGAAGATGTCGTCCTCGTTCGGCATCGCGACGGGGTCGCCCGTGCCGACGGCGAGGAAGGCCGGGGCGAATTGCGCCTCGCGCTGGCGCAGCGCGGCGCCGCGGCGAGGCGCCCGGCGCGGGGCGCCGCTCTCGAGGTAGACGACGACCGGCGCGAAGTCCGCGAGCTGCGCGCCGGGAAGGTCGAGCACCAGCCGGCCGCGCAGGTCGCCGGCCTGCGCCGCCTGCGCCGCGAGCGCGACGCCGAGCGCCGCCGCCCACGCGAGGCGCATCAGAAGTGGAGCTCCACCGCGGCGGCGAAGTAGTTCGCATCGTCGGCGGCGTGCCGGAGCGCTCCCGCGCCGCGCACGAGGGAGACCCGCTGCACGCTGTACTGGGCCTTGAGCGTGAGGAAGCGGCCCAGCCGCCAGCCGAGGACGAGCGCGTACTCGTCGAGCGCGCGCATCGCGTAGCCGAGCGAGCGGCCGTAGCGGCTGTCGAGCAGGTAGCCGCGCCCGTCGTCGTAGGTGCCGAGGCCGTTGGCGCGGAGCGCGAGGTAGAGCGGGCGCAGCTCGGGCGAGGCGAGCCGGCCCTCGAGCACGAGCTCCGCGAGCCAGGCGTGGAGGCGGCGGTCGTACAGCGCCGGGGCCTCGGCCTCGACGTCGTACGTCCCGTAGGAGAGCCAGAGTCGCACGCCGGCCGGGTGCGTCAGGATGGCGTCCGCACCGACGAAGAGCGTGTGATCGAGCCCGCCCGGCGGATCCGGATGGAGCCGGCCGTCGATCGGCGTCTCGCGGCGCGAGCCCGAGCCGAAGCCGCGCGCCCAGGCCTCCCCGAGCCACAGCGCGGCGCCCGCCCCGGCGGCGGCCGCCTCGAGCCGGCCCGAGTAGAGCCCGCTCACGGAGAGATGGAGCCAGGGGCGCGGATCGAGGAAGAGCTTCAGCGTGTACTGGTCGCCGCCGTCGAGGCCGAAGTCGCGCGGCGTCTCGCCGTTGGCGAGCGAGGCGACGTAGCCGAAGCGCCCGCCCGGCTCCGTGCCGTAGAGCTTCACCCCCTCGTCCCACCACCAGGCGCCCGAGACGCCGTTCGTGACGAACGGATTGTCCTTCGTGCCCTTCCCGTAGCGGAGGTACGCCTCGCCGACCGGCGTGTGGAAGCGGCCGACCTGGAGGCTCAGCCACGAGCTGTCGAGGACGCCTTGCAGCTCGAGGTACGCCTCGCCCAGGTCCTCCTCGCGCTCGCCGAGGCGGTAGAGATCCCACTCGACCGCGAGGCCCGCGCTGCGGAGCCACGTCCTTCCGCCGAGCTCGACCTCGCGCGCGAGGTCGACGTCGAGGAAGAGGCGCGCGTCCCAGAGCATGTGGCGGTCGGCCACGAGCTGCGCGTCCGGGCGCGCGTCGAGGTAGACGCCGCTCGCGAAGCCGCCGAGCTGCACGCGGCGCACGAGGTCGCCGAAGGGGCCGGCTTCCTCGAGACGGCGGTCGAACGCCTCGGCGAGGGCGTCGAGGCGGCGCTCGGCCGCGGCGACGCCCGCCCCGAGCGCGCCCTGCGCGCCGGCCGGCGGCGGCGCGGCGGCGAGCGCGGCCACGGCGAGCCACGCGCTAGCGCGCATCGCCGCCCTCGCCGCCCGCGTGGCCGACGCCGAGCTCGAGGTCGACCCGCGTCACCGTGCCCGGCGCGAGCTCCACGGCGCGCGCGGCGGGCGGAAGGCGCGAGTGCCAGGCGTGGAGGCGCCGGGCGCCGGGCTCGACGTCGAGGAGCGCGTAGCGGCCCGCCTCGTCCACCGCCGCGAAGGGGCCGGGCGCGGCGAAGACGCGCGCGCGGGCGCGCGGGTCGTCGGGCGCGAAGACCTCGAGCTCACCGGCGCGCCCGGCCTGGAAGGCCAGCGACGCGCCGTCCTCCACGCGGCGCAGGACGCCCGCCGCGGGGCAGCTCACGACGCGCGCCGCGCCGCTCCGGTTCTCGACGACGACGCGGCCGCCGGCCGCCACCGCCCCGGTGTCCGGCTCGAAGCGCAGCCCGGCGGCGCCGGCGCGCAGCGCGAGGGCGACCGGCGGGCCGTCGACCGCCTCGCCGTCCAGGTAGACCACCGCGAAGCCCGGCTTCGAGTAGTCGACCAGCGGCGCGTCCGCGTAGCGGCGGTCGCCGTAGCCGCCCGTCGCGCCCGCGATGTCCTGGGCCCGGACGCCCTCGTGCGGGACGAGGCGCAGGTAGCCCCAGACGCCGCTCTTCGCGGGATCGCGAAGCCGCGGCGCGCCCGCGCACGCGAGGAGCGCGGCCGCCGCGAGCGCGACCCGCGCGGACGACCGCCATGCAGACCTCCGCCTCACGCGCGTCCTCCCCGCCTGGAACGCGTTTCGGCCATCGCGCGCGCCCCCTTGAGGCGGGCCGCTGCGGCTCGCTGGGGCGCCGCGCGGGCACGGCCGCTCGCTCGCCGCGGCGCAGCGCGCCGTGCGCGCCGGTGATAGCGTGAGCCGCGTGGAGCACCGCTTCGACGACGCGAGCGCCGCCGCGGCCGGCGACGAGCTCGCCCAGCTCGTCTACCTCTCCCACGTCGTCGGCGCCGACCCCACGCTCACGCAGCCGGGCGGCGGCAACACCTCGGTGAAGCGTCTCGAGCGCGACCGCGCCGGGCGCGAGGCGCTGGTCCTGCGCGTGAAGGGGAGCGGCACCGACCTCGCGCGCATCGGCCCCGCCGGCTTCTGCGGCCTGCGCCTCGGCGACCTCGAGCGCCTCCGCCGACACGATCGCATGTCGGACGAGGAGATGATGGCGTTCCTCGCCGCCTCGATGCTGGACCCGACCGAGCCGGCCCCCTCGGTCGAGACGCCGCTCCACGCGATCCTGCCCCACCGCTTCGTCGCGCACACGCACGACCTCGCCACCCAGGCGCTCACCGACACGGCGCGGCCCGAGGCGCTCGTGCGCGAGGCGCTCGGCGCCGAGGCCGCATACCTCGACTACGTGCGCCCCGGCTTCCCGCTCGCGCGCGCGGTGATGGAGCTCGGCCCGCTCGGCGCGGGCGTGCGCGGCCTCGTGCTCGGCCGCCACGGCCTCGTCGCCTGGGGCGAGACGGCCCGCGCCTGCTACGACAACCTCCACCGGCTGATCCAGGCGGCCGAGCGCTACCTCGCGTCGCGCCGCGGCCGCCGGCCCTTCGGCGAGATCCGCTTTCCGGCGCCCGACCCGGCGCGCCGCCGCGCGGCGGCGCGCGCGATCCTGCCCCACGTGCGCGCGGCGCTCTCGCCGGAGCGCCCGCTGATCCTCCACTACGACGACGCCGACGAGGTGCTCGCCTTCGTCGGCTCCGAGCGCGCGGGGGCGCTCGCCGCGCGCGGGATGGCGACGCCCGAGCACATCCTCCGCTGCGGCCGCCTCCCCCTCTACGTCGAGGCGGATCTCGCCGCGCTGCCGCTCGACGGCGCGGTCCGCGCGCTGCGCGAGGCCTGCGCCCGCTACGCGGCCGAGGCGCGCGCGGCGTTCGCGCGCAGCGGGCTCGCCGGGCCGATGCTCGAGCCCGTGCCGAAGGTCGCGCTCCTCCCGGGCCTCGGCCTCGTGACCGCCATGAAGGACACCGCCGGCGCGCGCGTCGGGAACGCCTGCTACCGCCACGTGCTGCGCGTCATGGAGGCGGCGGAGGCGCTCGGCGGCTTCCGCTTCCTCGACGAGGCGGACGCCCTCGAGTTCGAGTACTGGCCGCTCGAGCGCCGCAAGCTCGCGCAGCCCGAGCGCGAGCTCTCGCGCCAGGTGGCGCTCGTGACCGGGGCCGCGAGCGGGATCGGGCGCGCGATCGCGGAGCGCTTCGCGGCGGAGGGTGCGCACCTCGTCCTCACCGACGTGGCGGCCGGCGCGCTGCGCGAGGCGGCCGACGCCGTCGCCCGCGCGTGCGGCGACCCGCATCGCGTGCGCGCCCTGGAAGGAGACGCCGCGCGCGCCGCCGACGTCGCGGCCGCGGTGGACGAGGCGGTGCTCGGCTTCGGCGGGCTCGACGTCCTCGTCTGCAACGCGGGCTTCGTGGAGTCGGGGCCGATCGAAGGCGTGTCCGAGGAGAGCTGGCAGCGGCACTTCGACCTCCACGCGAAGGCGGCCTACCTCGCCGTGCGCGAGGCGGTGCCCGCGATGAAGGCGCAGCGCCGCGGCGCGATCGTCTTCAACGCCTCGAAGGGCGCGTTCGCCCCGACCGTCGACAACGCGGCCTACGCGAGCTCGAAGGCCGCGGTCGCCGCGCTCGCCCGCAACCTCGCCGCGGAGCTCGGCCCGTTCGGCATCCGCGTGAACTGCTTCAACGCGGACTTCGTCGACACGCCCCTCATGGCGCGGCTCGTCGCGCAGCGCGCGGCCCGGGCGGGCATCTCCGTCGACGAGCAGACGGCGGCGTACCGCGCCCGCAACCGCCTCGGCGTCGGCCCCATCCCGCCCGCGGCCGTCGCCGAGGTCGCGCTCTTCCTCGCCTCGGCGCGCTCGCGCTACACGACGGGCGCCGCGATCCCCGTGGACGGCGGCGTCCCGGAGGCGATGCCGCGGTAGAGCGCCGGGGCGGGGGACGTGCGGGTGGAGCGCTCCGCGCCGCGGTACCCTGTTCCCGGAGCGAGGCGCGGTGTCGTACCCCGTCGACCACACGCTCGCGGACCTCGTCGGGCGGCAGTACCGGCAGTGGGAGCGCGCGCGCCGCTCGGCCGCCTCCGAGACGCCGCGGCCGTGCATCGCGCTCTCGCGGCTCCCGGGCTCGGGCGCCACGGAGATCGGCCAGCGCCTCGCCGATCGGCTCGGCTACGCGTTCTTCGGGATCGAGCTGGTCGACCACATCGCGCGCCGCGCGGGGCTCCGGCGAGAGCTCGTCGCGGACGTGGACGAGCACGTCCGCGGCACGATCGACCGCTACGTCGCGGACGGCCTGCGCCGCGAGCGGTTCACCGAGAGCGAGTACGCGCGCCACCTCGTCGCCACCCTCGCGACGCTCGGCGAGCGCGGCGCGGCCGTGATCCTCGGGCGCGGCGCCACCTTCATCCTCCCGCCCGAGCGCGCGCTCCGCGTGCTCCTCGTCGCGCCGCGCGACGCGCGCATCGAGGCGCTCTCGAAGCGCGAGGGCGTAGGCCCCGCGCAGGCGGCGCGCCGGCTGGAGGCGCTCGACGCCGAGCGCCTCGAGTTCCTGACCCACCACTTCGGCAGCGACCCCGACGACCCGACCCGCTACGACGCCTGCGTGAACACGGCCGCGCTGGGGCGCGAAGGCGCGGTCGACGTGGTCCTCGCAGCGCTGCGCGCGCGCTTCGGCGACGCCGCGACGCCCGCGCTGGCGGCACTCGCGGCGCGGCCCGCGGGCTGATCGGAGGCGCGGCCTCAGCCGTCGCCGGGACGCGCGCGCGCCGCCGCGCTCGCGACGACGAGCTGCAGCTCCGCCGCCTCGACCGGCTTGGGCACGTGCTGCTGGAAGCCGGCCGCGAGCGCACGCACGCGGTCCTCCGCGGTCGAGTGCGCGGTGACGGCGATCGCCGGAAGCGCGTGGCCCGCCTCGCGCGCCCGCCGCAGCAACGCGTAGCCGTCGCCGCCCGGCATCTGCACGTCGGCGAGGAGGACGTCGGCCCGGAACTGGTCGAGCAGCCGCAGGGCTTCGTCCGCCGAGCCCGCGACGCGCACCTCCGCCCCCGCGCGCCGCAGCACCTCGGAGACGAACTCGCGCGCGTCCGGCTCGTCGTCCACGGCGAGGACGCGCACGCCGGCCAGGCGCGTCGCGTCGAGGCCGCGCGGGCCCTCGCGCGCCCTCGCCGGGAGCACGTCCTCGCGCGCGAGCGGAAGGCGCACCGTGAAGGTGGCGCCGCGGCCGGGCCCGTCGCTGGTCGCGGACACCGTGCCGCCGTGCATGGCGACCAGGTGGTGCACGATCGTGAGCCCGAGGCCGAGCCCTCCGAAGCGCCGCGTGCTGCCGCGCTCCTCCTGGTGGAAGCGCTCGAAGACGTGGGGCAGGAAGTCGAGCGCGATGCCGACGCCGCTGTCTCGCACGACGATCTCGCAGTGGGGCTCGCTGCGCTCCATCACGACCTCGACGCGTCCGCCCGTCGGAGTGAACTTCACCGCGTTCGAGAGCAGGTTCCAGATCACCTGCTGAAGGCGGTGGGCGTCGCCCAGCACGGTCCCCCCGCAGTCGCCGCGCACCTCGAGCGCCAGGCCCTTCCCGTCGGCCAGCGGGCGCACGGTGTCCACTGCCGCCTCCACGACCTGCCCGAGGTCCACGGGGCCGAACTCGAGGCTCAACCGCCCGGAGACGATGCGCGAGACGTCCAGCATGTCCTCGAGGAGCCGCGCCTGGCGCCGCGCGTTGCGCTCGATCACCTCCACGCCGCGCATCGCCTCGGGCGGGAGGGCGTGGCCGCGCACCACCTGGGCCCAGCCGAGGATCGCGTTGAGCGGCGTGCGCAGCTCGTGGGAGAGGACCGCGAGGAACTCGTCCTTGGCGCGGTTGGCCGCCTGCGCCTCGGCGCGCGCGGCGCGCTCGCTCTCGAGCAGCGCGGTTCGCTCCTTCTCCGCCCTGTTGCGCTCGGTGATGTCGCGGAAGACGAGTACGGCGCCCACGACGCGCCCGTCCTCGCTCCAGATGGGCGCTCCGCTGTCGTCGATCGGGATCTCGCGACCGTCGCGCGAGAGGAGGAGCGTGTGGTTCGCGAGCCCGACGACCCTGCCCTCGCGGCACACGCGGTCGATCGGGTTCTCGACCGTCGCGCGCGTGCGTTCGTTCACGATCTCGAACACCTTCGCGATGGGCTGCCCGCGCGCCTCGTGACGGCTCCAGCCCGTGAGGCGCTCCGCCACCGCGTTCAGCGCGAGGACGCGGCCCTCGGCGTCCGTCACCACGACGGCGTCGCCGATGCTCTGAAGGGTCACCTCCGACCACTCGCGCTGCGCGCGCTCGCGGCGCGCCGTCCGGAGCGTGCGCTCCGCGAGCCCGACGACGACGCCGCACACCATCGCGAAGCCGGCGAGGTTCACGAGGTCATCCGCGCTCACCGCGCCGGGTGGCGAGAGGAAGAAGAGGTCCGCCACGAGCGCCGAGCCGGCGATCGCGAGGAGAGCGGGCCCGACCCCCCCGAAGACCGCGGCGAGCGCGACGCCCGCGTAGAAGAACATGAAGGGCGTGCGCTCGCGCACCGGCGAGACCGCCATCGTGAGGAGCGCGGGCGCGGTCACGAGCAAGACCGCCGCGCCGTACCGCGTCCAGGGCGACCGCACGTGGGCGACGGGGAGGCGATCCGGCACGGCGCAACAGGATAGCCCGAGAGCGCGCTCCCGCTGCGACACCCGCGTCGCCTCCACCACGCCGCGGCCCCGCGTGGCGTGCAGAATCTGCAACGAGCCCGGAGGGAAGACCTAGGCTCTCGCCGGCGATCGTCTCCCGCTTACCGGACCCCGAAGGTCGACACGAGCGGCGTGTCGGCGAGGCAGGCCACCGACGGCGACATCGCCGGAAACGGCCCGCTCGTCTCGACGACCTCGCGTGCCGCCCGCCCCAACGCCGGGTCCGGAGCGCCGAGCACCTCCACGTCCGCGACGTCGCCGGACGCCGCGACGCGGAAGCGCACGCGGACCGTCTCGTGCCAAACCCGGTCCCCGAGCTCCCAACTCTCGTACATGCGCCTCCAGACCTCGTGCATGTACTCGCGCACCTCCGGCCGCGCCGTGCAGTGCCGTTCGCGCTCCCTCGCCAGGTACGCGGACCAGCTCCCGCGCTCGTCTCCCGCATGAGGTCGGAAGGCCGGATCCGAGGCGCACGCGACGGCCCAGAGGAGGAGCGAGACGCCGGCGAGGCCGACCCTCCCGTTGCGCGGGGATCGAGGCGAACGTCGGACCGCCGGGTTCGGATGTGTGCGCATCGAGCCATCGGGCGCCGCAGAGGCGCGGGCGACCGATCCTACCGGATCGACCCGCGGGTAGACCCTCGCGACCCGCCCCCGGCGGGTGGGGGCGAACCCGCGCGACGCGGCCCGCTCGGCCCGCGCGCGGAGCGGGCGCCCGAGCCGTCGCGCGCGAGCAGCCGGGCCGTGGCGCGCGGCTCGGCCGTCTCGGCGCCGAGCCGGGTACGCGGCTACGCCGCGTCGCCGCGGTCGCCCGCGCCCCCCGCGCGGTAGAGGATCGCGACGCCGAGGAGCGCCGCGAGCGCCGACGCGGCGAACACGGCGATCTTCGCCGCCGCGAAGTCCTCCGCGCGCGGGAACGCCTCGCCCGCGATGAAGAGGGACATCGTGAAGCCGATGCCGGAGAGCGCGCCCGCGCCGGCGAGCTGCGGCCACGCGTACTCGCGCGGCTTCTCGGCGAGGCGGAGCCGGACCGCGAGCGCCGAGGCCGCCACCATGCCGAGCGGCTTCCCGAGCACGAGCCCCGCGGCGACGGCGAGGACGAGCGGCTCGTGGCCGCTCAGCACGGCGGAATCGAGCGCGACGCCGCCGTTCGCGAGCGCGAAGATCGGGAGGACGAAGTAGCTCGAGCGCACGGAGACCGTCCGCAGCATCCGGTCCGCCGGCGACTCGAGCCGGTCGTGGATGGCGTCGAGCGCCCGCATCGCGGGCGCCGACGGCCCGCGGCGCAAGGCGTCGCCGCGCCGGCGGGCCTCGATCCCGAGGATGGCGTCCGCCTGCGCCATCAGCGCGCGCAGGTTCGGCGGCTCGCGCGTCGGGATGAAGACCGCGAGGACGACGCCCGCGAGCGTCGCGTGCAGCCCGGCCGCGAGGAGGGCCGTCCAGAGGACGGCGCCGCACACGAGGTAAGGCCACACGCGGTAGACCGAGAGCTGGTTCAGGAGCGCGAGCCCGAGCGCCGTGACGCCGGCCGCCGCGAGGGATCCCGCGTGGACGCCGTGCGTGTAGAAGAGCGCGAGCACCGAGATCGCGCCGATGTCGTCGACGATCGTCGCCGCCGTGAGGAAGATGCGGAGCTCGATCGGGACGCGCGCTCCGAGCATCGCGACGAGCGCGATCGCGAACGCCGTGTCCGTCGCCATCGGGACGCCCCAGCCGTGCGCCCAGGGACCCTCGGGCAGCACGAGCCGGTAGAGCAGGACGGGCCCCGCCATCCCGCCGAGCGCCGCGGCCACGGGAAGCGCCGCCGAGCGCCGGCTCGCGAGGTGCCCCACCGTGAACTCGCGCTTGATCTCGAGCCCCACCACGAGGAAGAAGACGCTCAGGAGGCCCTCGTTCACCCAGCGCAGGAGCGGCATGCGGAGCGCCGTCTCGCCGAGCGAGAGCCCGAGCTCCGTCTCCCAGAGCGCGGCGACGGCCGGGCCGAAGGGCGAGTTCGTGGCCACGATCGCGAGCGCCGTCGCGAGGACGAGCAGCACGCCCGTCGAGGGCGCCCAGCGCGCGAAGTCGAGCGCCGCCACGCGCACGCGGTGCCCGAGAGAGCCGAGCATCGCGTCCTCGAGCCCGCGCTCCTCCCAGAGGCCCTCGTAGCGCCGGCCGTTGACGAAGAAGGTGGGCGTCACCTGGACGCCGCTCCGCCGCGCGCTGGCCTCGTCCGCCTCGACGCGCGCCTTGGCCCGCGCCGCGCCCGCCGGCCGCCGCTCGGGGCTCTCGGCGTCGAGCCGGAAGTCGGCCGCGACGGCCTCGAGGTCCCCCTCGCCGAGCGTCTCCGAGCGCGTCATCAGCTGCTCGTGCGCCTTCCAGAACCGCTCCGGATCGGGCGCCTGCTCCACGAGCTCGGCCGCGCGCCGCGCGATCTCGCTTCCGGTGAGCGGCTTGTGGCGGAACACGTAGCGGAGCCGGTCGCCGAAGCGCTGGCGCAGCTCGGCGATGGGACCGTTCGCCGCGCGGCAGTGCGGGCAGGCGTAGCTCCCGTACTCGACCAGCGTGATCTCGGCGTCCGCGTCGCCGAGCACGTGGTCGTGCGCGGGGTCGACGGGGCGGTCGAGGAAGGGCGCGGTGGTCGCCGCCTGCGCGGCGGGGCCGTGCGCCGGGCGCGCGCCGCGCGCATGCCCGTCGCCTCCGACCGCGCTCTCCGCACCGCGCTCCGGGTCCGTGCGCGCGTCCACCGGGCAAGCCTAGCGGGCCGGCGCGTCAGCGCCGACGCAGTAGCCAGGTGTATCCCTCGCGCAGCGCTTCACGGCCGCCGCGCTCCAGCACGTCGCCGTGCGCCACGACGACGCGATCGAAGTCCCAGGCGAGAATCCGCTCCAGGCTCTCGCGCGCCGCGTCGCGGTCGCGAATCAGGAGCGGATCCAGCTTCGAGGGCCCGAAGCGCCCGTAGCTCCGGAGGAGCGTCATGAGGGCGCGCGTCGGCCACGCTGCCGAGGGTCCGAAGTGGAACGCCAGGTCGCAGAGAAGGAGCGTGCGGCTGGCGCGATGGAAGAAGACCACCTCGTTCTCGTAGGGGCGCCCCCGGAAGAACGCCTGCTCCACCTCGCCGCGCCACTCGGACGGCGCCTCGTCGCCGAGCACCGCCACGAACGAGAGATCCGGGCGCTTGCGCTCGAGCCCCGGTGCGACCCACAGCCGCGCCTCCGGATACACCTTCGCGACGTCGCCCGCGTAGAGATGGTGCACCCGATTCGGCGCCACCGCGTAGAGCACGCGCCCGACCGCGTCGAGCTCCGCGCGGAGCGCGGCGTCGAGCGCGACCGGCGAGTGGAGGAGCAGGCGCCCGCCGGAGAGACGCAGCACGGTCATGCGCGTCCCGACCGGGAGACCGTAGAAGCGCTGCGGGCGGTCGACCACCCAGAGGTCGGGGGCGAGGGGCTTCAGGTGGCGACGATCCGCGGTCACCCGGGGCGCCTGCGTGTGCGCGCGCGGTGGCCTTGCTGGTCGGGCCGGCGAGATTCGAACTCGCGACCCCCTGAACCCCATTCAGGTGCGCTACCAGGCTGCGCCACGGCCCGACCGAACAGATTGGGTAGCCCCTCCGCCCTGCCCTGTCGACGACGGACGCGGCCGGCGGCGGGGGACGGCGCGCTCACCGCGGCGGCGGGATGTAGCCCGCGGCCCAGAGGCCGAGCACGGCGCCCGCGGCGATGGCGGCGTTGAGCGCGAGGACGAGCGGCCAGTTGGTGCCCGCGGGCTCGCGCGGGCCGCGCGGGGCCTCGGGCGGCGCGGCGCGGAGGGCCGGGCCCGCCGCGGCGAGCCGGTCGGCGGGCGGCGGGCGGACGCGGAAGTGGGAGAGCGGCGCGGGCTCCGGTCCCGGCGGCTCCGGCGCGCGCGCCGCCGGATCGCTGCCCGCGACGGCCTCGCGCGCGCTCGCGGCGCCATCCGCGCTCGGTGTCGGCGGCGGGGAGCGCAGCCACGCCGGCGCCGGGCCCTGCGCGTCTCCCCCAGGCGACGGCCCCTCCGCCGGCGCGCCGGAGCGCGGCGCTTCGCGCGCCGCTCCCGCGGCGGTCTCGGCGCCGCCCTGCGACGCCGCGTGCGCGCGCGCGGCGGGCGCGTCCGGCGGCCGCACGTCCAGCGCCTCGAGCGCGTCGATCTCGAGCTCCGGCGTCGCGTCGCGGCCGGGGGCGTCGAGCTCGCGCTCGGCCTCGAAGCCGGGGATCGCCGCGAGGTTCCCGCGCAGCACCTCGCCCGCGAGCTGCTGGATGCGCTGCGGGTTCCCGCCCGACGCGCGGTGCAGGCGCTTCACGAGCCCGGCGTCGAAGCGGCGCTGCGTCTCGAAGGAGGCGCACGCGCGCACGAGGCGCGTGCGCAGGAGGTGCTCGGCCTCCTCCAGCGAGAGCGGCGTCGCGAGCCGCAGCTCGGCGACGTCGCGCGCGAGGACCGCGAGGACGCGGCCCGCGCGCGCCTCGTCGATGGGGACGAGGAGGAGGCGCAGCGCGCCGTCGCCCTCGCGCACAAGGTTCGCGAGGCCCTCGGCCGCGTCGGCGGGGATGGAGCTCGCCTCGTCGACGAGGAGGAGGAGCGGCCGGCCGAGCCGCGCGCTCGCGCGCGCGGAGGCGAGGAGCTCGCGGTCCGGGAAGTGCCCCACCGCCTCGCCGAGGAGGCCGAGGATCCAGCCGCACAGCTCGGCGAAGCCGAGCGAGGCGTACGGCAGGTACAGCGTGCGGAAGTCGCCGGCGAGGCGCTCGGCGAGGACGCGGACGAGGAGCGTCTTCCCGGCGCCCGGCGGTCCCGAGAGCACCTGCACGGGGCGGCCGTGGCGGAAGCCGTGCTCGAGCTGCGCGAGCGCCTTCTCCGTCGCCTCGCGCGGGATGTAGGCCGCGGGGTCGGCGATCGGCGCGAACGGGTCCACGGATCAGAGCGCCGCGCGGATCGCCAGCAGCTCCTCGCGGATCCGGCGCAGCGCGTCCCGCAGCGCGGGCGCGGCGGGCGGGTCGCGAAGCGCGGCGGCCTCGGGCGCCGCGCCCGCCTCGGGCTCCGCCGCCTCGGACGCGACCCGCGCCCCGGCGGCGGCTCCTTCGAGCGCCCGCGCGACGCCGAGCTCGCGCAGCCGGCGGCGCGCGCCCGCGATCGTGTAGCGCTCCTCGTAGAGGAGCCTGCGGATCAGGCGGATCACCTCGATGTCGCGCTTCCGGTAGAGGCGCTGCTGCGAGCGCGACTTCGCCGGCGCCATCCAGCGGAACTCGGTCTCCCAGTAGCGCAGCACGTGCGCCTTCACGCCGGTGAGGCGGCTCACCTCGCCGATCCGGTAGTAGCGCCGCTCGTCGAGCGCCTCGTGCTCCGCGTCCGCGCGGCGCCCGCGGCCCGCGGCGCGCTCGACCCGCCGCCCTCGCCCCCTGCCGTTCGCGTCGGCCATCGCCACCCCGCCCCGCGTCCCGAACCGGGCCTCCCGAGCGCCGCCCCCGCGCGAGAGCGCGCTCGCGACGACAGGACCTCGTCGCGTCCCGGCGTCGCCCGCCGCTCAGTCGCCCGAGCCCGCCCCCGCCTTGGGCGGCGCCTCGACCTCGTCGTTCAGGACGTTCTTTAGCACGAGGCTCGGCTTGAAGGTGAGGACGCGCCGCGCGGCGAGCCGAATCTCCTCGCCGGTCTGGGGGTTGCGGCCCTTGCGCGCGTTCTTCTCGCGGACCACGAAGTTCCCGAAGCCCGAGATCTTCACCTTCTCCCCCGCGGCGAGGGTCTCCTTGATGATCTCGAACACCTTCTCCACGAGCTCGGCGGACTCCTTCTTCGAGAAGCCGACCTTCTCGTAGATGTGCTCGACGATCTCGGCCTTCGTCATGGCATGCTCCTCCGCGGCGGCTCTCAGCGCAGCTCGCCGCCGAAACGCTGGGACAGATCCTTCACGATGCGCTCCACCACCCGACCCACCTCGGTGTCGGTGAGCGTCCGATCGGGCCGCTGGAGCTCGAGCCGGAACGCGACGCTCACCTTGCCCTCCGGAACGCCGCGTCCCTCGTAGCGGTCGAACACGGTGACGGACTGGAGCGCCGCGCCGGCCGTCTTGCGGATCGCCTCGACGACGTCCCCGGCCGCGACGCCGCGGTCGAGGAGGAGCGCGAGGTCGCGCCGCACCTTCGGCTGGCGGGAGATGTCGCGATAGCGCGGCTCCGCGCGCGGCGCGCGCAGGAGCGCCGCGAGGTCGAAGACCGCGATCGCCGCGGGCCCCGCGAGGTCGAACGCCGCGGCGGTCTCCGGGTGGAGCTCGCCGAGCGCCGCCACGCGCTCGGCGCCGACCCGCAGCTCGCCGCTCGCGCCCGGGTGGAGGTAAGGCTCCGCGCTCCCCGCGCGGAACGCCGCGGCGTAGCCGAGCTCCGCGAGCACGCTCTCGGCGGCGCCCTTCGCGCGGAAGAAGACGGGGACGTCGCGCGGCTCCCAGAGCGAGCCCCCGCGCGCGTCGGTCCAGAGCGCGACGGCCTCGACCCCTTCGGAGGGCAGCGCCCCCGGCGCGCCCGCCGCGAAGGTCGCGCCGAGCTCGAAGAGACGCAGACCCTCCGCCTGGCGCGCGAGGTTGAGCTGCGCCGCGCGCAGGACGCTCGCGACGAGCGTCGGCCGCAGCGCCGCGTGCTCGGACTGCACCGGGTTCACGATGCGGACCAGCGCGCGGCGCGGGTCGTCGGCCGGGATCCGGAGCGCGTCGAGCTCCGCCTCGCGCAGCGCGGGGAACGTCATGAGCTCGACGAGCCCGACGCGCGCCAGCGCGTCCCGCGCCGCCTCGCGCAGGCGCCGCGCGGGCGGCGCCTCGGCGCCCGCGCACGGGCCGACGGGGAGCGTCGCCTCGATGCGGTCGTAGCCGCGCGCGCGCGCCACCTCCTCGACGAGGTCCTCGGGCGCCGCGAGGTCCGCGCGCCAGCTCGGCGGCCGGCACAGGAGCGCGGCCTCGGCGCCGGGCCCCGCGGCCCCCCCGGCGCTCGTGCGCGCGCCCTGCTCCACCGCCACGTCCAGGCGCGCGAGCAGCGCGGCGATCTCGCCGCTCGAGAGCGCCGTCCCGAGCAGCCGGTTCACCCGCTCGGGACGCAGCTCGATCGCCTCTGCGCGAGGGAGCGCTTCGCCGCGCGCCTCGACCGCGCCGCGCGCCACGCGCCCCCCCGCGAGCTCCGCCAGAAGACGCGCCGCCCGGTCGGCCGCGCGCGCCACGCCCTCCGGGTCCACGCCGCGCTCGAAGCGGTAGGAGGCGTCGCTGTGGAGCCCGAGCCGGCGCGCCGTGCGGCGGATGCGGGCGGGGTGGAACTGCGCGCTCTCGATCACGACGTCGGTCGTCGCCTCGCCGATCCCGCTGTCGCGCCCGCCCATGACGCCCGCGACCGCGAGGCCCCGCTCGGCGTCGGCGATCACGAGGTCCTCGGGCGCGAGCGCGCGCTCCGCGCCGTCCAGCGTCGTGAGCCGCTCGCCCGGACGCGCGGCGCGCACGCGGATCTCGCCCCCGCGCACCTTCGCGAGGTCGAACGCGTGGAGCGGCTGGCCGAGCTCGAGCATTACGAGGTTCGTGACGTCGACGACATCGTTCACGGGGCGCAGCCCCGCGCTCTCGAGGCGCTCGCGCAGCCAGGCCGGCGACGGCCCCACGCGCACGCCGCGCACGACGCGCGCCACGTAGCGCGGGCAGCCCGCCGCGTCCTCGATCCGCACGCGCACGGCGCGCGCCGCGTCCTCGCCGCTCTCGTCCGGGGCCGTCGGGGGCATCCGCAGCGCGCCCCCGTAGTGCGCGCGCACCTCGCGCGCGATCCCGAGGAGCGACGCCCAGTCGCCGCGGTTCGGCGTGATCGCGACGTCGAGGACGACGTCGCCGGCGCGCAGCACGTCGCCGAGCGGGGTCCCGGGCGCCGGGTCGCCCGCGAGGACGAGGATGCCGGCGGCGTCCTCGCCGAGCCCGAGCTCGCGCGCGGAGCAGATCATCCCGTGGGACGCCACGCCGCGGATCTTCGAGCGCCTGATGCGCGTCCCGTCCGGGAGCGCGGCGCCCTCGGGCGCCACCGCCACCTTCTGCCCCGCGGCCACGTTCGGCGCGCCGCAGACGATCTCGACCGGCTCGCCGCGCCCGAGGTCGACGCGGCAGAGCGAGAGCCGGTCCGCGCCCGGGTGCTTCTCGCGCGCGAGCACGTGGCCCACGACGAGGCCCGCGAGATCGGGCCCCGTGCGCACGACGTCCTCCACCTCGAGCCCGGCGATCGTGAGCCGCTCCAGGAACGCCTCGAGCGTCTCGCGCCCGGGCCACGGGAGGTCGACCCACTCGGCGAGCCAGCGCAGCGGGACCCTCACGCCGCCGCCCCCGCCCCGGGCGCGGGCGGCGGAAGCTCGACGGCTCGCACGTCGCCCTCGTAGAGGAGCTGGATGTTCGGGATGCCGAAGCGCAGGAGCGCCGTGCGGTCGATCCCCATCCCGAACGCGAAGCCCTGCCAGCGCTCCGGGTCGACGCCGCAGTTGCGCAGGACCTGGGGGTGGATCATCCCGCAGCCGCCCCACTCGAGCCAGCGATCGTTCCACCAGAAGTCCATCTCGGCGGAGGGCTCGGTGAACGGGAAGTAGTGCGCGCGGAAGCGCAGGCGCACGTCCGCGCCGAAGAGGTGACGCGCAAACGCGTAGAGCGTGCCCTTGAGGTCGGCGAAGCTCACGCGCTCGTCGACGCACATGCCCTCGATCTGGTGGAACATCGGGTAGTGGGTGGCATCGAGGTCGTGGCGGTAGACGCGTCCCGGGACGATCAGGCGAAAGGGCGGCGTGCGCCCCGTCATCGCCCGCACCTGGACGCTCGAGGTGTGCGTCCGCAGGAGGTGGCCGCCCTCGACGAACAGCGTGTCCTGCGTGTCGCGCGCCGGATGGTCGTCCGGGAAGTTGAGCGCCCCGAAGTTGTTCCAGTCGGTGTCGACCTCCGGGCCCTCCACCAGCGCGTAGCCGAGGCTCCGCAGGAAATCGCACATGTCGCGCTCGACGAGCGTCACCGGGTGGAGGCGCCCGCGCGGCGGCGCCGCGCCGGGAAGCGTCACGTCGAGCCGGCGCTCCGCCAGGGAGCGCGCGCGGGCGCCCGCCTCGAGCGCCTCGCGGCGCGCGTCGGCGAGCGCCTCGATGCGCGCCTTCGCGCGGTTCGCCGCGTCGCCGAGCGTCGCGCGCGCCTCGGGCGGCAGCGCACCGAGGCCGCGCAGAACCGCGGTGAGGCCGCCCTTTCGGCCCAGGAAGCGCGCGCGCGCCTCCGCGAGCGCCTGGACGCTCGCCGCGGCGGCGATCGCCGCCGCGGCCTCGCGTTCGAGCGCGGCCAGCTCCTCGGTGCCCGCCGCCGCCAAAGCCGCCCCCTCCGGGCGCCTCAGGCGCCGTGCGACTTGGCGAGCTGCGCGAGGTCCGCAAAGGCCTTCGGGTCGTCCACCGCGACGGCCGCCAGGTTCTTGCGGTCCACGTCCACGCCGGCCGCCGAGAGCCCGTGGATGAGGCGGCTGTACGAGAGCCCGTGCTCGCGGGCCGCGGCGTTGATGCGCGCGATCCAGAGCGCGCGGAACTCGCGCTTTCGCTGCTTGCGGTCGCGGAAGGCGTACTTCCAGCCCTTCTCCACCGCGTCGCGCGCGGTGCGGAGGAGCCGGCTGCGGGTTCCCCAGTAGCCCTCCGCCTCCTTCAGGATGCGCTTGTGGCGCCTGTGGGCGGCGACGCCGCGTTTCACTCGAGGCATGGGTTCGAGCTCCGTCCTTGGTTGGAGGTCTAGAGGTACGGCACGAGCTGCTGGGCGCGCTTCGCGTCGCCCCCGGTCAGCTCGCCCCGCTCGCGGAGCCGGCGATTGCGCTTGCGCGGGTGCTTCGACATGAAGTGCCGGCGCCCCTTCTTCGCGTGCGTGATCTTGCCGGTCCCGGTCTTCTTGAAGCGCTTCGCGGCGCCGCGGTGCGTCTTCATCTTAGGCATGCGTCTCTCCTGCGTCGGGGCCGGGCTTCGCGTCCTCGCGCGCCGGCGCCTGCGCCGCCGCCGCCTCCGCGGCCTTGGCCGCCTCGGCCTCGACCTTCTTCACCCGCGCGATCTCCTCGCGGTTGCCCACCAGGATCATCGACAGGAAGCGGCCCTCCATCCGCGGCGGACTCTCCGTCGCGGCGAGCGAGCCGATCAGCTCCTTCACTCGATCGAGCTGCTTGTAACCGTGCTCGCGGTGCACCATCTCGCGTCCGCGGAACATCACCGTGACCTTGACCTTGTCGCCCTCCAAGAGGAAGCGCCGCGCCTGCTTCAGCTTGAACTGAAGGTCGTGCTCGTCGGTGCCCGGGCGGAGCTTCAGCTCCTTCAGCTCCGAGCCCTTCGTCTTGCCGCCGGCCTTCTTCTTCTTCTCCTCGTACTTGTACTTCCCGTAGTCCATGATCCGACAGACGGGCGGGTTCGCCGCGGCGGCGACCTCGACGAGGTCTAGGCCCGCCTCCTCGGCGAGCTCGAGCGCCGCCTCGGGGCTCATGACCCCGAGCTGCGCTCCGTCCGCCCCGATGAGGCGGACCTCGCGCGCGCGGATGCGCTCGTTGATGCGGGTCGAGTCCCGCTCCCTGTCCCTGGACTCCAGAGGTCTCCTGTCGACGATGGTCTTCCTCCTCGGCTCTCCGTCAAACGCGGCGCGCGGCGTTCGCCTCGCGGAGCTCTTCCACGAAGGCCGCCAGCCCGACCGGCTCGGCGGCGCGCTTGGGGTCGCGGCGCCGGCGCGGCGTGACGGTTCCGCTCTGCATCTCCTGGTCGCCGATCACGGCGACGATGGGCACCTTCGCGAGCTCGGCCTCGCGCACCTTGTACCCGAGCTTCTCGCTGCGGTCGTCGAGCTCGGCGCGCACGCCGGCGGCGACCAGCGCCTCGCGCACCTTCGCGGCGTAGCCGGCGTGGCGCTCGGCGATCGGCGCGACCGTGACCTGGACGGGCGCGAGCCAGAGCGGGAAGTCGCCGCCCGTGTGCTCGATGTAGAGCGCGAGGAAGCGCTCCAGCGAGCCGAGCACGGCGCGGTGGAGCATCGCGGGCTGGTGCTCGCCGCCGTCGCGCCCGATGTAGCGGAGCCCGAAGCGGCCGGGGAGCGCCATGTCCCACTGAATCGTGGCGAGGGTCCACGAGCGGTCGAGCACGTCGTCGAAGTCGACCTCGACCTTCGGCGCGTAGAAGGCCGCCTCCCCGGGCTTGATGCCGCACTCGTAGCCCGCCTGGCGCACGGCCTGGATCAGCGTCTGCTCGGCCTTGTCCCAGTCGGCCGGGTCGCCGAGGAACTTCTCCGGGCGGGTCGAGACGGCGATGCGGACGCCCGAGAGCCCGAGCGCCCGGTACACCTCGTTCATCATCTCGAAGAAGCGGTGCACCTCGGCTTCGACCTGGTCGGGCTCGCAGAAGATGTGGGCGTCGTCCTGCGCCATCGCGCGCACGCGCGTGAGGCCGGTGAGGGTCCCGCTGCGCTCGTTGCGGTGAAGGCGCGAGAACTCGGCGAGCCGCAACGGGAGCTCGCGGTAGGAGCGCCGGCGCAGCGAGAAGATCCGGCAGTGACCGGGGCAGTTCATCGGCTTGACGCCGAGCTCCTCGCCCTCGTCGCCCTCCACCCAGAACATGTCCTCCCGGAAGGCGTCGTAGTGCCCCGAGGTCTTGAAGAGCTCCGCGCGCACGACCTGCGGGCCCATCACCTCCTGGTAGCCGTACTTCGGGTAGAGCGAGCGCACGAACTCGACGAGCCCGTTGTAGACGACCATCCCCTTCGGCAAGTAGAACGGGGAGCCCGGCGCGATCGGGTCGAGGTGGAAGAGCTCGAGCTCGACGCCCACGCGGCGATGGTCGCGGCGCCGCGCCTCCTCGAGCCGCGCGAGGTGGAGGTCGAGCTCCTTCTGCGTCGCGAACGCGGTGCCGTAGATGCGCTGCAGCATCGGCTGGCTCTCGTCGCCGCGCCAGTAGGCGCCCGCCGCCTCGAGCAGCTTCACGGCGCCGATCTGGCCCGTGTGCTGGACGTGCGGGCCGCGGCAGAGGTCGACGAAGCCGCCGTGGCGGAAGAGCGTGATCGGCTCGCCGGGCGGGATGTCGTCGAGCCGGGAGACCTTGAGCGCCTCCCCCATCGAGGCGAACAGCGCGCGCGCCTCGTCGCGCCCGACGACCTCGCGCGTGAACGCCGCGCGCTCGGCGAGGATCTTGCGCATCTCCGCTTCGATGCGCTCGAGATCCTCGGGCGAGAACGGCCGCTCGACCTTGAAGTCGTACTGGAACTTGTCGGCGTGGTCCTTCCGGCCGACGTCGATCTGCGCGCCCGGGAAGAGCCGCTTCACGGCGTCGGCCATCACGTGCTCGGCCGAGTGGCGGAGCACCTCGCCGGCCGCCGGATCGCGCAGCGTCACGATCTCGAGCGCGACGTCGCGCTCGATCGGCGCGCGCAGGTCCACGAGGCGGCCGTCCACGCGCCCCGCGACCGCGTCGCGCGCCAGCCCGCGCCCGATGCGCTCCGCGACCTCGAGCACGCTCGACCCCACCGGCACGGCGAGCGTCCGCCCGTCGGGCAATCGGACCTGGACGTCGCTCATGATCGGGCGGGGTGGGACATGCGGGGGCTCGGCGTGGCCGCTCCGGGGCTGTGGGGTATCGCGGTGGTAGGCACGGGGGGGATCGAACCCCCGACCTCCGCCGTGTCAAGGCGGCGCTCTAGCCGCTGAGCTACGTGCCTGGACGGTCTAACGGGCCGAAATCCATACCTTTTTGGCTTCGGGGTGTCAATTCGCCGGGACGCCGTCGCCGGGCGCCTCGCGCGCGTCCTCTACGGCGTCCCCGCTGCGGGGCACGGAGCCGCCTGCGGCGCCCTCGGCCTCTGCGGCGGGCGCCTCCCCCGGCGCCAGCGGAAGCCCCGGAGCGGCCGTCTCGGCGTCGGGCGGCGGGCCGCGCACGACCCGCACGCGCCGCGGGGCGCCCTCGCCCTCGCTCGGGAGCGGCTCGACCCGCAGCCCTTCCGGAAGCGGGGCGGCCCGCAGCCGCTCCACGGCGACCGCGGCGGGAAGGCCGGCGAGCTCCAGGAGCGCGCGGCCCGGCGCGAGCTCGAGCGGAATCACCGGGTTCGCCCCCGCGGCGAGGAGCGCGTCGCGGATCGCCGTGTAGGCCGCCGGGCCCGGGAGGTCGAGCAGCTCGAGCCGCACGCGCTGCGCGGCCGCCGGCGGCGCCGCTGCGCCCGCGAGCCGGCCCGCCTCGCGCAGCCGTGCCCGCACGCGGCCGAGGTCGACCTGCACCTCGGCGACGACGACGTACTCGCGCGCCGAAGGGTCCTCGGAGGTCAGCATCGCGGGCTGCTCGCCGCGGTCCTCGACGAGGCGGAAGCTCACGGCGTACTCCTCGGGCTTCTCGCCGAGGACGCCGGCGAGGTCCTCGCCCGGCGGCGTGCCCGTCTCGGCCTCCACGAGGCTGCTCGCGGCGCGGAGCGCCGCGTCGGCGAGCGCCGCGCGGAGCGCCGCCTGGCGCAGGCCGCCCTGCGCGGCCGCGGTGGCCGGCACCGCGCCGACCGCCTCGATGCGGCGCAGCTCGGCGCCCACGCGGGTCGCGGGGACGAGCGCGCCGAAGAGCAGGGCCGCGAGCGCCGCGACGACGCCTGCCCGGCGGGCTGCCGCTCTGCGAGCGACCTCGGCGCTCACGGCCGCCTCCCCGCGCGCTCGGTCACAGCGCCCGGTCCGCGACGGGCCGGCCGAAGAGGCCGTCGATCGCGCGCAGCAGCGCGTCGCTCGGGTCGACGCCGCGGCCCTCGGGGAGCGCCACCACCGTCTCGCTCTCGCCGGGAATCACGAGATGGACGAGGACGCCGCAGTCGCCGCGGTGCGCCTCGAGCACCTGGCGCAGCGCGAGCAGGCGGTCGCGCGTCGCCTCGGCCTCGAGGATCCGCACGCGCACCTGCGCCGCGAGCCGCTCGGCCGCGTCGGGGAGGCGGAAGGCGTCGCGCACCAGCACCTTCGGGGGATCGCCCGCCTCGAGCGAGCCCGCCACGACGAGCGGCACGGGCGGCTGCCCCGCCGGCGGCTCCAGCGCCTCGCGCAGGAGCGGGCGCAGGCGCGCGTAGGGCTCGGCGAAGACCACGAGCTCGAAGCCGCCCGTGAGGTCCTCGATCGTCCCGAACGCCATCGTCGCCCCGCGCCGCGTGCGCGTCTCGCGCAGCGCCGTGAGGAGGCCGCCGACCCGCACCTCGCGCCCGCCCTTCTCCGCGGCCGCCGCCGCCGTCGCGTCCGTGAAGCGCGCGAGCTCGGACGCCCACGCGTCGAGCGGGTGCCCGGTCACGTAGAAGCCGAGCACCTCCTTCTCGTGCGCGAGGCGCTCCTGCTCCGTCCAGGGCGGCGTCTCGGGGAGCGCCGCCGCGCTGCGCGCCGCCACGGGCCCGCCGAAGAGGTGGCTCTGGCCGATGTCGCGGTCGCGCTGCGCCGCGGCGCCGGCCTCGAGCGCCGCGTCGAGCGCGGCCCACGCAGCGGCCCGGTTCGGGTGCAGCGAGTCGAATGCGCCGCAGCGCACGAGGCTCTCCACGACGCGCCGGTTCACGCGCTTCGCGTCCACCCGCTCGGCGAACTCGTAGAGCGAGCCGAAGCGCCCGCCCGCCCCGCGCTCGCCGACGATCGCCTCGATCGCCCCCTCGCCGACGTTCTTCACCCCGGCGAGGCCGAAGCGGATGCCCTCGGCGACGACCGTGAAGTCGCGCTCCGACTCGTTCACGTCGGGCGGCAGCACCTCGATCTTCCGGGCGCGCGCGTGCGCGATGTAGCGCGCGAGCTTGTCGTGGTTCCCGGCCTCGATCGAGAGCAGCGCGGCCAGGAACTCGCGCGGGTGGTTCGCCTTGAGGTAGGCCGTCTGGTAGGTGATCAGCGCGTAGGCGGTCGAGTGCGCCTTCGGGAAGCCGTAGCCCGCGAACTCGGCCATGAGCCGGAAGATCTCGTCCGCCTTCCTGGCATCGATCCCGTTCTTCGTCGCGCCCATGGCGAAGCGCTGCGCGTGCTTCGCCATCTCCTCGGGCTTCTTCTTCCCCATCGCGCGCCGGAGCAGGTCGGCCTCGCCGAGGCTGTAGCCGGCGAGGCGGTTCGCGATCTGGAGCACCTGGTCCTGGTAGACGATGACGCCCAGCGTCTCCGCGGTGAGCTCCTCGAGCTCCGGCACGAGGTACTCGACCTTCGTGAGCCCGTGCTTCCGGCTCACGTAGTCGTCCACCATCCCGGAGCCCAGCGGGCCCGGGCGGTAGAGGGCGACCAGCGCGATCACCTCCTTCAGCGCGCGCGGCTTCAGCTTCACGACGAGGTCGGTCATGCCCGACGACTCGAGCTGGAAGACGCCCTCCGTGTCGCCCCGGCACATGAGCTCGTACGTCGGCTCGTCGTCGAGCGGGATCGCCTCGATGGAGAAGTCCGGGAAGCCCCCCGCGCGGATGCGCCGCTCGGCGTCGGCGACGACCGTGAGGGTCTTGAGGCCCAGGAAGTCGAACTTGATCAGGCCGACCTTCTCGACGCAGCGCATGTCGTACTGCGTCATCACGGCGCCCGAGCGCGCATCGCGGTAGAGCGGGACCAGCTCGATGAGCGGACGGTTCCCGATCACGACCCCGGCGGCGTGCGTCGAGGCGTGGCGCGTGAGCCCCTCGAGCCGGCGCGCCGTCTCGATCAGCTTCGCCACCTGCCCGTCCGACTGGACCCGCGCGCGCAGCTCGGGCGATTGCTCGAGCGCCTGGTCGAGCGTGATGCCGAGCGCCTCCGGGACGAGCTTCGCCACGCGGTCGACGTCGCCGTACGGAAGGCCCATCACGCGCCCGACGTCGCGGATCGCCGCGCGCGCCTGGAGCGTCCCGAAGGTCACGATCTGCGAGACGCGGCGCCCGTCCTCCCCCGGCTCGTCGTACTTCTCGGCGACGTAGCGGATCACCTCGTCGCGCCCGCGCATGCAGAAGTCGACGTCGATGTCCGGCATGGAGATGCGCTCGGGGTTGAGGAAGCGCTCGAAGATGATCCCGTACTCGATCGGGTCGACGCCGGTGATGCCGAGGCTCCAGGCGACCACGCTTCCCGCGGACGAGCCGCGCCCGGGCCCGACCGGGATTCCCTGCCGGCGCGCGTAGCCGATGAAGTCGGCGACGATCAGGAAGTAGCCGGCGAAGCCCATGCTCTGGATCACCGAGAGCTCGTGGCGCATGCGCGCCTCGTACTCGCGGTGGCGCGCGCCGAACGGCTCGTCGGCCTCGAGCCCGAGCCGCCGCCGAAGGCCTGCCCAGGCGTCGCTCTCGAGCACGGCCTCGCGCGTCGTCCCGGCGGGCACCTGGAACTCGGGCATGTGATAGCTGCCCATCGGGATCTCGACGTCGCAGCGCTCGGCGATCTCGAGCGTCGCGGCGACGGCGGAGGGGTGGTCGTGGAAGAGCTCGGCCATCTCGTCGCCCGAGCGGACGTAGAAGCCCTCGCCGTCGAAGCGGAAGCGCCCCTCCGTGTCGAGGTTCGACGCCGTCCCGATGCAGAGCAGCACGTCGTGGTGCTCGTGGTCGCAGCGCTCGAGGTAGTGGGCGTCGTTCGTCGCGACGAGCGGGAGGGCGAGGTCCGCCGACATCTTCACGAGCTCGGCGTTCACGCGGTCCTGCGCCGGGATCCCGTGCCGCTGCATCTCCAGGTAGAAGCGCCCGGGGAAGATGCGCGCGAACTCCTCGGTGAGGCGCCAGGCGCTCTCGCCTTCGCCGTTCAGGATGGCGCGGCAGATCATCGACGAGAGACAGCCCGAGGTCGCGATCAGCCCCTCGCTGCGCTGGCGCAGGAGGTCGAGGTCGATGCGAGGCTTGTAGTAGAAGCCCTCGAGATAGCCCTTCGAGACCAGGTACATCAGGTTCCGGTAGCCGGTCTCGTTCATCGCGAGGAGGAGCAGGTGGTTGATGGCGTCGAAACCGGAGCTGTCGCGCTCGCGCTTCTCGCGGTCGAAGCGCGACCCCGAGGCGACGTACACCTCGCAGCCGAGGAGCGGCTTCACGCCCGCGTCGCGCGCCTTCTCGTAGAACTCGACCGCCCCGAAGAGGTTGCCGTGGTCGGTCATCGCGACCGCGGGCATCCCGAGCGCCTTGGCGCGCTCGAAGAGGGGACGGTGTTTGATGGCGCCGTCGAGGAGCGAGTACTGGGTGTGGAGGTGCAGGTGGACGAACGGCTTCGCCACCCGCGTCAGCCTCCGATCGCTTCACGGCGGACGCGCTCGAGCATGGTCCACCCCCCCGACGTGGCGAGGCCAGTATACGCGCCGCGCGCGGGGGAGTCGACGACGCAGGGCGTGTCCGCGTACGCATCGCGCGATCCCTCCGGCCGAGACGCGGCCGCGATCGGCGGCCCGCGGAGTCTCGAGGCGAGGCGCCGCGCGCGCCGCCAGGGGCCGCGGGCGGCCCGCGCGCTGCTAGCCGCGCTGAGTCGCGCCGCACAGGACGCCCGCCGCGCGCAGCGACGCGATCTCGGCGTCCGAGAAGCCCGCCTCGCGGAGCACCGCGTCGCCGTCCGCGCCGTATGCGGCGACGCGCCCCGAGACGCTCCACGGCGTGCGCGAGAGCTTCACCGGCGTCCCGATCACGCGCCGCTCGCGGCCGTCGTGCTCGCCGACCGAGACCGACATCTCGCGCGCGCGGGCCTGCGGGCTCGCGTGCGCCTGCGCGACGTCGCGCACCGGCCCCGCCGGGACGCCCTCCGCCCGGAGCCGCGCCACCCACGCCTCGGTGGTGTCTCCGACGAAGATCGCCTCGAGCTCGGCGAAGAGGGCCGGCTTGTGGCGCAGGCGACCCAGGTTGTCCCGAAAGCGCGCGTCCGCGGCCAGCTCGGGGCGGCCGATCGCGCGGCAGAGGCGCTCCCAGTTGGACTGCGTGGCCGCGCCGAGCGTGAGGTGGCCGTCGGCCGTCGGGAAGGCCGCGTACGGGGAGCCGAGCCGGTGCGACGAGCCGGCCGGCCCCGGCACCTGGCCGAGGTCGAACCAGGCGGCCGACTCCCACACGGTGTACGCCAGCGCCGCCTCGAACAGCGAGGTGTCGACGTGCTGGCCGAGCCCGGTGCGTTCGCGCTCGAGGAGCGCGGAGAGGATGCCGAGCGCCGCGAACGCCCCGGCGTTGAGATCCGAGAGCGGAACGCCCGCCACGACCGGCGGGCGCCCGGGCTCCCCCGTCAGGCTCATGATGCCGGCCGCGCCTTGCGCGACGAGATCGAAGCCGGGCTGGTCGGCCTCGGGACCGCTCGCTCCGAATCCGCTGATCGAGCACGTCACGAGGCGCGGGGCGCGCGCGCGCAGCGCATCCGGCCCGACGCCGAGGCGGGCGAGCGTGCCCGGCCGGTAGTTCTCGACGAAGACGTCTGCGCGCTCGGCGAGCCGCCGCAGCACGTCCGCGCCGCGCGGGTCGCGCAGGTCGAGGGCGAGGCTGCGCTTTCCGTGGTTCACGGCGTCCCAGGGGCGGAACGCGCCTCCGGAGAGCGTCTGGTTGCGGCGCAGGTCGTCGCCGCCGCCCGCGCGCTCGACCTTCACCACCTCGGCGCCCATGAGGGCGAGCAAGAGCCCGCAGTAGGAGCCCGCCATCACGTGCGTCACGTCGAGGACGAACGCGCCGGCGAGCGGTCCTTCGCGTTGCTCGCTCCGTGACACGTCGACTCCTCGCGGCTCGAGCGCGCGACCCACGGCGTCCGCGCCGCCGCTTCCTTGCCGCACCCCGATCGCCGCGCCCGCGGGCCTCGGCCGCGGCTCGCGGCTAGCATACACGCATGGGCGGACGCGTTCGGCACGAGAAGGAAGGCGCGGTCGGCTGGCTCGTCTTCGACCACCCCGAGCGGCGCAACGCGGTCTCCGTCGAGATGTGGGAGCAGCTCCCCGGCGCCGTCGAGGCGCTCGGCGCGGACCCGGAGGTCCGCGTCGTCGTGATGCGCGGCGAGGGCGCCGCGTTCGTGGCCGGCGCCGACATCTCGCAGTTCGCCGAGCAGCGCACCGAGGCCGCCGACGTGTCGCGCTACGGAAGCGTCGTGGGCCGCGGGGTCGGCGCGCTCCTCCAGCTCGAGAAGCCGCTCCTCGCCGCGATCCACGGCCCCTGCGTGGGGGGCGGCGTCGTGATCGCGCTCACCGCGGACCTGCGCTTCGCCGCCGCCGACGCCGTGTTCCGGATCCCGGCGGCCCGCCTCGGCCTCGGGTACGAGGCCAGCGGCGTCGAGGCGCTGGCCGGCACCGTCGGCTGGAGCCACGCGCTCGATCTCCTCCTCACCGCACGCGCGGTCGACGCGGAGGAAGCCCTGCGCATCGGCCTCGTGAACGACGTGCGTCCCGCGGCGGGGCTCGACGGCTTCGTCCGCGACCGCGCGGGTCGCATCGCCGAGAACGCGCCGCTCACGCTTCGCGCCGTGAAGGTGGCCGCCCGCGAGCTGCGCAAGGCGCCGGGCCTGCGCGACGCGGGCGCCGTGAGCGCGGCCTACGCCCGCTGCTTCGCGAGCGAGGACTACAAGGAAGGCGTCGCCGCGTTCCTCGAGAAGCGAAGGCCCGTGTTCCGCGGCCGATAGGGACCACCGACCCATGCACGAGAGCGCGATCCGCGACGACATGCTGAGCCACTACTGGAAGCACGGGTACGTGGTCGCGCCGGGGCTCCTCCCGCAGGCCGACCTCGACGTCTGGCTCGAGCGCCTCGACGCGATCGTGAACGGCCGCGTCCCTCCCGCGCCCGGCATGCTGGTGATGCGCGACGTGATGGTGGCGAAGGGCGTCGTGAAGCCCGGGACGCGCCTCGAGGCCGTGGCGAAGCTCCAGGACTACGAGAACGACCCCGTGCTCGACTCGTACACCGTCCACCCGCGCATCCTCGACTGCATCGAGCGCTTCATCGGCCGCGACGTGATGACGATCCACACCATGCTCATCAACAAGCCGCCGAACGTGGACGGCCGCCACCCGCTGCACCAGGACCTCCTGTACTTCCCGTTCCGCCCCGCGAGCCGGATCGTCGCGAGCTGGACGGCGCTCGAGCGCGTGACCCGCGAGAACGGCTGCCTCGTCGTGGTGCCGGGAACGCACGAAGGCGAGCTGCTCCAGCACGAGAACCCGCCGGACATCGAGTGGCTGAACGCCGCCTACTTCGGCGCGAAGGGCGTCGGGGAAGCGCTCGCGCGCCGCGTCCACCTCGAGATGGAGCCCGGCGACACGGTCTTCTTCCACCCCGTCCTCCTGCACGGCTCCGGCCGCAACCGCACGCAGGGCTTCCGCCGCGCGATCTCCGCGCACTACTCCGCGCTCGACGTCGAGTGGAGCTGGAAGCACGAGCACTTCGGCAACCGGAAGTACCGCATCCTGCGCGGCGCGCGCGCCGGCGAGATGTGGGACGGGCCGCGCCGAGCGCGCGAGGCGTAGGCCGGGCGGCCGGAGAGGACGCGCGGCCGCAGCATCCCCGGCGCGGCGCGACTCTCGAGCGGGCGAATCCCTCCCGCCCCCGCCCTACTCCCACTCGATCGTGGCCGGCGGCTTCGACGAGACGTCGTACACCACGCGGTTCACGCCCTTCACCTCGTTCGTGATGCGGCTCGAGATGCGGGCCAGGAGGTCGTGGGGGAGACGCGACCAGTCGGCGGTCATCGCGTCCTCCGAGCTCACGCAGCGGAGCGCGACCACGTTGTCGTAAGTGCGGGCGTCGCCCATCACGCCGACGGTGCGCACGGGGAGCAGCACGGCGAACGCCTGCCAGACGGCGTCGTAGAGGCCCGCGCGGCGCAGCTCCTCCAGCAGGATCGCGTCGGCGCGCCGGAGCGGCGCGAGCGCCGCCTCGGTGACCTCGCCGAGCACCCGCACCGCGAGCCCCGGGCCGGGGAACGGATGGCGGCCCACGATCGCCTCCGGCAGCCCGAGCTTGCGGCCCACCTCGCGCACCTCGTCCTTGAAGAGCTCGCGGAGCGGCTCGACGAGGCGAAGGCGCATGCGCTCGGGGAGACCGCCCACGTTGTGGTGCGTCTTGATCGTGGCGGACGGCCCGCGCACGGAGACGCTCTCGATGACGTCCGGGTAGAGCGTCCCCTGCACGAGGAAGTCGACCGCGCCGAGCTTCGCGGCCTCCTCCTCGAAGACCTCGACGAAGAGGTGGCCGATCGCGCGGCGCTTCTTCTCCGGATCCTCGACGCCGCGCAGCGCCGCGAGGAAGCGCCGGCTCGCGTCGATGCAGACCAGCCGGACGCCCTGGTGCTCCCGGAACTCGCGCTCCACCTGCTCGCGCTCGCCCTCGCGCAGGAGCCCGTGGTCGACGAAGAGGCAGGTGAGGCGGTCGCCGATCGCGCGGTGGACGAGCGCCGCCGCGACGGCGGAGTCCACGCCGCCCGAGAGCCCGCACACCGCGCGGCCCTCGCCCACCTGGCGGCGCACCGCCTCCACCGTCTCCTCGACGAAGGCCTCCATCGTCCACGACCCCGTGCAGCCGCAGACGCCGCGCACGAAGCTCCCGAGCAGCTCGGCGCCGCCCTCCGTGTGCACGACCTCGGGGTGGAACTGGATGCCGTAGAGGGGGCGCGCCTCGTGGCGGACGGCCGCGAACGGCGAGTGGTCGCTCTCGCCGACGGGGAAGAAGCCGGGCGGAAGGCGCTTCACGCGGTCGCCGTGGCTCATCCACACGGTGCGCTCGGGGCTCGTTCCGGCGAAGAGCGGGTCTTCGCGCACGACGCGCAGCTGCGCGCGCCCGTACTCGCGCTCCTTCGCCGGCTCGACGACCCCGCCGAGCTGGTGCGCGAGGAGCTGGAGCCCGTAGCAGATGCCGAGCACGGGGACCCCGAGCTCGAGCACGCCCGGGTCGAGCTGCGGCGCGCCGGGCTCGAACACGCTGCTCGGCCCTCCCGAGAGGATCACGCCGGCCGGCCGGAAGCGCGCGGCCGCGGCGGCGTCGATCGTGCCGGGGTGGATCTCGCAGTAGACGGCGTGCTCGCGCACGCGGCGCGCGATGAGCTGCGTCGTCTGCGAGCCGAAGTCGAGGATCAGGATGCGGTCGCGATGGGCCTCGGGGTGCATCGCGGCCGCTACTCGATCCGGTAGTTCGGGGCTTCCTTGGTGATGATCACGTCGTGGACGTGGCTCTCCTGGAGGCCCGCCGAGGAGATGCGCACGAAGCGCGCCTTCTCGCGCAGCTCCGCGAGGGTCGCGGCGCCGCAGTAGCCCATGCCCGAGCGCAGGCCGCCGAGCAGCTGGTGGACGCTGTTCGAGAGGCTGCCGCGGTAGGGCACGCGGCCCTCGATGCCCTCGGGCACGAGCTTCTCCGCCTCCTCCACCTCGCCCTGGAAGTAGCGGTCGCGGCTGCCCTCGGCCATCGCGCCGAGCGAGCCCATGCCGCGGTAGACCTTGTAGGAGCGGCCCTGGAAGAGCACCACCTCGCCGGGCGCCTCGTCGGTGCCCGCGAAGAGCGAGCCGATCATGACGGTGGAGGCGCCGGCGGCGAGCGCCTTCGTCATGTCGCCCGAGTACTTGATGCCGCCGTCGGCGACGATCGGGACGCCGGAGCGGCTCGCGACCGAGGCGGCGTCGAGGATCGCGGTGAGCTGCGGGACGCCGACCCCCGCCACGATCCGGGTCGTGCAGATCGAGCCCGGTCCGACGCCGATCTTCACCGCGGAGGCCCCCGCCTTGACGAGCGCCTCGGTGCCCTCGGCCGTCGCGACGTTGCCGCCCACCAGCGGGAGCTCGGGCCAGGTGCGACGCAGCTCGGCCACGGTCTCGAGCACGGCGCGCGAGTGGCCGTGCGCCGTGTCGACCACGATCACGTCGACGCCCGCGTCGACGAGCGCCTGCGCGCGCTCCAGCCGGTCGGGGCCGACGCCGACCGCGGCGCCGCAGCGCAGGCGGCCCATCGCGTCCTTCGAGGCGTGCGGGAAGCGCTCGCTCTTCTCGATGTCCTTGATCGTGATGAGGCCGCGCAGGTCGCCGTGCTCGTCGACGACGAGGAGCTTCTCGATGCGGTGGCGGTGCAGCAGCTCGCGCGCCCGCTCCATCGTCGTCCCGGGCGGCACGGTGACGAGACCTTCCTTGGTCATCACCGTCGAGATCTCGGCGCTCGTGTCCTTCACGAAGCGCAGATCGCGGTTCGTGAGGATCCCCACCGCCTTCCCGTTCCGCGTGATCGGGACGCCGGAGATGCGGTAGCGCTGCATCACCTCGAGCGCCTCGTAGATGCGCTGCTCGGGCGACATCGTGATCGGGTCGACGATCATCCCCGACTCCGAGCGCTTCACCTTGTCCACCTCGCCGGCCTGGCGGGCGATGGTGAGGTTGCGGTGGACGATCCCGATCCCGCCGTGGCGGGCCATGCAGATCGCCGTCTCGTGCTCCGTCACGGTGTCCATCGCGGCCGAGACGAGCGGCACCGCGAGCGAGATGGTCTCGGTGAGGCGCGTGCGCAGGTCCACGTCGCGCGGCAGCACCTCGGAGCCCGCCGGCACGAGCAGGACGTCGTCGAAGGTCAGGCCCTCGCGGATGCGGGGATCGGGGGAGCGATCGGTCATGGCGTCGGGCACTCCCGCTCGGGATCGGGTGGACGCGTTCGACGGGACGAGACCCTCTCGGCGCCGCGCAGAAGGGAGCCGCGGAGGTCGGAGCCGCGGGGAGAAGCCGGGGACGCGGTCGACGGGGTGGCGTGCGAAGGCGCCGTGTTCGCCGCGTCAGATTTCGACGTCGACGCGTCGAGGCGGGAGGGAGGCGACCTCAAGATGCCGGCGGAGTCTAGAGCCGGGCGCCCCGAGGGTCAAGCGCGCGAGCGCGGCTTGCCGAAGCGGTCGAGCTCCTCCCGCACCGCCCCGGCGAAGTCCGCGAGCGCCGCCTCGAGAATGCGGCAGGCGGCGCGCGGCGCGTCGTAGGCGAGGCGCCGGAAGGACTCGCGCGAGAGCAGCCAGAGGCGCGCCTCCTCGCGCGCGACCGCCGTGGCTTCGCGCGGCCCCACCGCGACGAGCGAGATCGTGCCGAGGACGTCGCCGGCGGAGGCACGGCCCAGCGGCCCCGCGCGCCCCGAGGTGAGCTCCAGCGAGCCGCGCTCCACGAGGACGAGGCCGTCGGCCTCCTGGCCCTCCGCGAAGAGCTGCTCGCCCTCGTCGAGGTCGACGCGCTCGAGGAGATCCGCCACGAGGTCGCGCTCCTCGTCGCCGAGCTCGGCGAGGAGCGCGAAGCGCTTCAGGTCCGGCGCCTCCGGCGCGCTCACGGGATGACCCGGCCGAGCAGCGTGCGCAGGACCGCGGCGCCCTCCTTCCCGCCCTCGAGCGGCACGAGGAAGAGCGAGCCGTCCCCGAGGCGGGCCATCTTCTCCTGGATCTCCTCGGGGACCAGGCGCTCGCCCTTGTGGAGCAGGAGGAGGTGGAAGAGCCGCGCGCGCGGGAGGCGCCGGAGGGCGTCCGCCACCGGCGCGATGCGTCCCTCCGCGCCGCGCTCGGCGCCGCGCACGAGCAGGAGCGAGGCGAGGGCGCCCTGCGCCGCGACGGGCCAGACCGGCGCGTAGCGGCGGTCGGTCGGCACGTGGATCACGCGGATCGCGAGACCGGGGTCGACCGCGATGCGCCCGATCGGGACCAGCTCCTCGGGCCCGACGCGACCCTCGCGCGCCGGGTCGGCGAGCCGCATCCCGGGGATCTCGGCGAGGAGCCGCGCGAAGTCGCGCGTCGCGGCCTCGTCCGGCGAGAAGACGAGCAGCTTCGCCTCGAGGCTGTCCGCGGCGCGCGGCCGCCCGGCCTGCAGCCAGTCGCGCAGGCGGCGCACCTGCGCCGCCCCGAAGAAGCGGTCCGCCGACGACTCGGGCGCCGCCCCCGCCGCCTCGGCCCGCAGATCGATCATCTGGCGGTCGGCGAGCGCCTGGAGCGTGCGCAGGACCTGATAGTCCGGATGGCTCGCGTGATCCACCACGTCGCCGACCCGGTCGTAGAGCTCGAGCAGGAGCAGCACCTCCTGCGTGAGCGGGTGGACCCCGCTCGGGAGGTCCGCCTTCGCCACCTTGAGGACCACGCGGGCGTCGCGCGACGGGAGGCTCGCGCGCAGGCGGTCCCACTCGTCGAGCTGGCGCATGCCCTCGAGGAGGAGCGCGCGCGTCGGCGTCAGGATGCGCGGCGTCACGTGCACGCGGTCGGGCGTGAAGCTGAACGTGCCGTCGCGCCAGCCGAGCAGGCGGAAGAGCGCCTTCTCGCCCTCGACCGAGCCGGCCGCCGCCTGGACGAGGTTCCCGTCCCGGACCCAGATCGTGCCGCGCTCCTCGCGCTCGCCCGACTCGCGCCGCGCGAGCTCGATCACGCCGCTGCGGCGGTTCATGTGGAAGAGCTGCAGGAGGTCGGTGAGCGGGATCTGCGAGAGCTTGCCCTCGAGCTCGCGGCCGGCCTCGCCGTCGCGCCACGCCGCGTCCATGCGCGCGCGCTGCTGGAGCAGGCCCTCCACGCGGACCGCGACCTCGTCCGGGTCCGCCGAGGGCGGCATCACCTCGTCGAAGAAGCCGCCCTGGCGCTCGCGCTCGCCGAGGCGGCCGAGGAAGACGAAACGCACCGCCTGCGCGCGCGGGTTCGCGCGCAGGATCTCCGCGAGCTTGCGCGCCTCGATGAGGGCGAGGTCGACGGGCGCGACGACGACGTCCGGCACGTCCGCGAGCGCGGCCTCGAGCGCAGCCGCGCCGTGCGGCGCGAAGCTCGTCGCGAAGCCGCGCGCCGCGCAGGCCTCGCCGAGACGGCGGGCGCGCGCCGCGTTGCCGTCGGCGATCAGCACGGATCCGCTCACGCGACGCCCCCCTCCGCCACGTCCGGCGCCCCGCTACTCCCCGACCGGGATGCCGATGTCCCGGCCGAGCTGGAAGGTGAGGTGCTCGACGAGCACGCGGTCGCAGCTGTGGAACATGGCCACGTTGCGGTCGTCGCCCGCGGGCTCGCGGATCATCGCGTACGGCGCCCCTTCGCCGAAGTAGACCAGGAAGGGGGCGTTCGTGCCCGCCCGGAGCGGCGACACCCACGTGACGGGGAGCCCCGGCGCCGCGGTCCCCTTCCGGTCGGCGAGGAGCACGATGTCCGTGCGCGGGCTCGTGCCCCGCAGCGTCTCGAGCCCGTCGCGCACGGCACCCGCCATCCCGGCGCCGGGCGCGAGGAAGAGCAGCCCGCGCTGGTCGGGTCGCCGCGCCACCTCGTCCAGCAGGAAGCGCGTCATCTCCTCGCCGAACGAGGGGCGCACGGCGACCCCCTCGGCGAGGAGCGCGTCGACGAGCCCGCGGAAGGGGGTCGACTCGAGCTCGAGCGAGCGCAGCAGGCTGCGGCGGTCCTCGTCCACGCGCCCCTCGAGCACGGTGCCGAGCGCGTCGAACTGCGTGCCGTCGGTCGGGAAGGTCGCCGTCGCGAGGAGGAGCTCGGGCCGTACCGACGGGTCGAGGCCGCGCACGGCGTCCGAGCGCTCGAGCGCGGAGCGGATGCGGCGCTTCAGGACGGCCGCCCCGAGCGTGTCGGTCTCGGGCAGGAGCACGAGGAAGCGCGTCTCGGACTCGGCGGCGAGGAGGTCCGTGGCGCGCAGGACGCGGCCGACGCAGCCGCACACCTCCTCCGCGAAGGCCGAGAACTCGGCCTCCGAAGCGCGGCCGCGGTAGTCGCCGAGGCCCTCGAGCTCGATCCGGAGCAGCGACACGGTGCGTCCGAAGCGCGCGGCCTTGCGCAGCTCGTTGTGGGCGACGTCGTCGAAGTAGGCGCGCGTGTACGCCTTCGTCACCGGGTCGCGGAACGAGCGTCGCTCGAGCGCGCGGAAGCGCTGCGCGTGGTCGACCGCCTGCGCGGCGAAGGCGGCGAACTTCTCGGCCGCCGCGCGCTGCGCGTCGCCGAACTCGCCGCCGTCGAGGCGGTCGGTGAGCCGCACGAGCCCGAGCGTCGTGGAGCCGCGGCGCAGCGGGACGAACAGCGTCTCGCGCGCGGGCCTCGCCTCGGGGTCCCCGCCGTCCGGGCGCCCGGGCGCGGGGCCGAAGAACGAGAGCGGGAGCGGGTCGGCGAGCGGGGCGAGCTCGGGCGGCAGGTGGTCGAGGGCCAGCTCCTCGGGCTCGTCCTCGAGGCGGACCAGCCCGCGCACCGCGGCCAGGCGCAGCCGACGCGGATCGGTGTCGCGCGCGAGCCAGAGCACCCCGCCGTGGGCGTGCGTCTCGAGACAGAAGCCCTCGGCGATGCGGTCTCCGAGCGTCTCGAGCGAGAGCGTCGAGAGCAGGCCGAGGCCCCGCTCGTACAGCGAGAACGCGCCCATGAACTCGAGGTTCTCGGCCATGAGCCGCGCGTGCTCCTCGCGCAGGCGGCGGCGCTGGAGGATGCCTTCGATCGCGCGCGCGAGGACGGTGCGGTCGATCGGCTTCAGCAGGTAGTCGGTCGCGCCGAGCTTCATCGCGTCGACGGCGGTCTTCACGTCGCCGACGCTCGTGATCACGACGACGTCCTGCTCGGGCCGCAGCTCCTTGATGCGCTGGACGAGCTGCGCGCCGTCCATCCCCGGCATCACGAGGTCGGTCAGGACGACGTCGAAGTCCTCGCGCTCGAAGGCGTGGAGCGCCTCGTCGCCGCCGGCCGCGGTGCGGACCTCGTACCCCTCTTGGACCAGCAGATCCTCCAGGAACACCCGGAAGTAGAGCTGGTCGTCGACCGCGAGGATGCGCGCCCTGGGCATCGACCCCCCGAAGATTCCCCGGACTCATCGGCCGGCGGGCCGGCCCGCTTCACCGGGCCGCCGCGCCGGGAGACTGCGTCAGGAGGGGGCGTCCGAGCAATGCGTGGGGAGTCGCCTCCACGATCTCGACCGGAACCAGGCGTCCCACCGCCAGGGCGGCCGGCACGGCGAGGTCCGCGGCCGCCACGTGGACGCGGCGGTGGTAGGGGTCGCGGCCCTGGAGCTGGCCCCTGCCCTTCGGGCTCGGGCCCTCGAGGAGCACCTCGGTGCGCGTCCCGACCCGGCTCCGGTGCGCGGCCAGGGTGAGCTCCCGCTGGAGCGCCTGGAGCCGCTCGAGACGGGCCTGGGCGACGTCCGGCGCCACGCGGTCGGGAAACGCCGCGGCGGCGGTCCCGGGCCGCGGCGAGTACTTGAACGAGTAGCTGTCGACGAACCCGACGTCGCGCACGAGGGCGAGCGTCGCCTCGAAGTCCTCCTCCGTCTCGCCGGGGAAGCCCACGATGAGGTCGGTCGTGAGGACGAGGTCGGCGCGCGCCGCCCGGAGCGCGCCCGCGAGGCGGCGCAGGTCGTCCGCCGCGTAGCGCCGGCGCATCCGGGCGAGGACGCGGTCCGAGCCGCTCTGGGCGGGAAGGTGGACGTGGGGGCAGAGGGCCGGGAGCGCGCCGTGGGCGCTCACGAGGGCGTCGTCGAAGAAGGCCGGGTGCGGGCTCGTGTAGCGGATGCGCTCGATGCCGGGGACGCCGGCGAGGCGCGCGAGGAGCTCGGCGAAGGGGACGACGCCGGCCGCCGTCTCGCCGCCGCGGCGCAGGTCGTGGCGGCCGTAGGCGTTCACCGTCTGCCCGAGGAGCACGACCTCGCGGACGCCCCGGGCCGCCAGCGCTGCGACCTCCGCCAGGATCCCGGCGGCCGGGCGGCTGATCTCGCGCCCGCGCGTCCGGGGTACGATGCAGAACGCGCAGAAGAGATCGCATCCCTCCATCACCGTGACGAAAGCGCTGCCCCGACCCGCGCCGGGGAACGCCGGATGGCGCTCCGGGAGGTCGAAGCGCTCGAGGGAGCGCGATTCCTCGACGCGGGCCGCCCGCTCGCCGGCCCGGGCGGCGTCGGCGAGGCGCGGGACGAGGCGCAGGTTGTGCGTCCCGAAGGCGAAGTCCAGGTGGGCGAAGCGCCGCAGCAGCGCGTCTCCCTCCTGCTGCGCCACGCAGCCCCCGACGCCGAGCACCCGCCCCTCGCGCGCGCCCTTCCAGCCGCGCAGGGCGCCGAGGTCGCTGTAGAGCCGGTGCTCTGCCTTCTCGCGAATCGAGCACGTGTTCACGAGCAGGAGGTCCGCCTGGTCGGCGGCCTCGCAGGCTTCCCAGCCGGCGTGGAGCAGGAGGTTGGCCAGCTTCTCCGAGTCGTGGACGTTCATCTGGCAGCCGTACGTCCAGATGTGGAAGCGTCGCCCGGCCGCGCGGGTGGGCTCGGCGTCGGCGGCCTCGCCGGGTCTCTCAGGCCGCGCCTCGGAAACCCCTCGGATCGCCCCGAGCGCGGGGCTCTTTTCCAGATCGAGCGATTCCAAGCAAATCCCGTTTGACAAGCGCCGCCGGCGCGTGGGATGATGATGGCGCTGGACGACCCAGCCCGCTCCTCCGGCGCCGCCAAGGCGCCGGGGACTCGTGGCAGAGTCCCGGAGGTTATGGAGCGGCGGTGGATATGGCATTTCTCACCGAAATGTCCAACCTCTCACCCCCCATCATCTATCCACCGCCCTCCGCCTGACAGACGCCCCGCCGCGGCCATCGCCCGGCGGGGCGTCTCGCTCTAGGGGATTGCGGCTCCGTCGCGGATCGAGCGGGCCCGCAGCGCCGATCGCGTGCGCGCGCTCGCGGCGTCGGTCGAACCCTCCCCGCCCTGCCCGCGCGGAGGCGTCGCTAGAGGACGAGACGGTCGACGATGCGGGACAGCTGGCGGAGGTTCCGGCACTCCTCGGCCACGTCGACGCTCGGAAGGTACTTGTCCATCACGCTGTCGCCGAAGCCCCAGGCGCTCGGGCTCTCGGGGTTCAGCCACACGACGTTCTTCGCCTTGTTGTGCACCTCGCGCAGGCACCAGGCCTTCGCGTCGTTGTAGTTGTTCCGCGCGTCGCCGAGGACGAGGACGGTCGTCTTGTCGTCCACCGCCGCGAGGTAGTCCCGCCAGAACAGGTGGAAGGCGTGCCCGAAGTTCGAGCGGGTGTAGACGTTGATCACGTCGCCCCCGTCGAGCGCCTTCTCGATCGCCTGGTTCACGTCGAGGTCCTTGAAGAGCTGCGTCACCTCGCCGAGCTCCGAGACGAAGACGAACGAGCGGATCTTGTGGAAGCACTCCTGGAGCTGGTACACGAACTGGAGCATGAAGCGCGAGACGTTCGCCACCGACGAGGACACGTCGCAGAGGATCACGAGCTTCGGCCGGTCCTTCTTGCGCTGCTTGTAGACGACCTCGAAGGGAACGCCGCCGTGCGCCATGTTGCGCCGCAGCATGGTGTGGAGGTCGAGCTTCCCCTTCTTGAGCCGGCGCTTTCGGATCGAGAGGATGTTCTTGATGCGGTGCGCGAGGCGGGTGACCACCTCGCGCATCTGCCGGATCTCGTCCTCGGTCAGGTTGTAGAAGCTCTTCTCGAGCAGCGACTCGCGGCGGAACTTCTCCATGTAGTCGAAGTTCCGCTGCTGGAGCTCGCGCTCGGTGAACTGGCGCACGCTCTGGCGCAGCGCCTCGAGGTAGCGCTCGATCAGCTCCATGAGCGCGTCGACCTGCGCGTCGGGCATCCCGCCCTCGCGCAGCTTCTGCGCCAGCTCGCGGAGCTGGCGCCCCGCGCCCTCGGCGTCCATCTGCTCCATGGTGCGGCGCGTGAAGAAGCCGACCTGGAGCATGTTCTCGATGCGTCCGACGCCCGACTGCTGCGCGGCGTCGCGGATGAGCTGCTCGAGGCGCGAGAGGTCCTGGGTGAGCAGCGCCTTCGCGAGCTCGGAGAGGTCGACCGACCCCTGCATTCCCTCGAGCTGGTCGCGCAGCTGGCGCATGAGCGCCTCGACGTCGATCGGGGCGCCCTTCCCGTCCGTCCCGCTCTGGGCGGCCTTGTCGAAGGCGTCCCGCAGCCCGTCGTAGAACGCCGACCAGTAGAGGTCGAAGAGGTGGTCGAAGGTCGGGATGTCGTCGCCGCGCTTCACCATCGTCGTGCGCAGCGCGTCGCGGAAGACCTCGCGGTCCCCGACCGAGACCTCGTCGAGGGCGACGAAGGTGTCGATCGCCTCGGCGACCGAGACCCGCACGCCGGACTTCCGCAGCAGGTTCGTGAACTCGAGGATCTTCCGCTGCATCCGGCTGCGCCCCGCCCCTGCGCGCCCGCTAGTGGAGCGACGCCTTCTTCGCGGGCGCGGGCGCGCCGGCCGCGGCCGCCTTCCCCGCCTCGTCCTCGGCCTTGCGCGCGATGAGCCGCCCGAGCTCCCCGTGGGCCTTCTTGATGTCGCCCTCGTACTTGAGGATCACGTTCAGCGTGTCGCGGACGAGCGACTCGTCGAGGCTGGTGCCGTTGAGCGCGAGCAGCGCCCGGGCCCAGTCGAGCGTCTCGCTGATGGAGGGCGTCTTCTTCAGATCGAGCTTGCGCAGCCGCTGCATCACGCCGACGAGATCCTCGGCGAGCCGCTGCCCCACGCCGGGCACCTTCGTCTCGAGGATCCGCGTCTCGAGCTCCTGGCTCGGGAAGTCGATGTAGAGGTGGAGGCAGCGGCGCTTCAGCGCGTCGCTCATCTCGCGCGCGTCGTTCGACGTGAGGAACACGAGCGGCTTCTGCCTGGCCGCGAAGGTGCCGATCTCGGGCACGCTCACCTGGAAGTCCGAGAGCACCTCGAGCAGGAACGCTTCGAACTCCGGATCCGACTTGTCCACCTCGTCGACGAGCAGGAGGTTCGGCTCGTCGGCCGTGATCGCGGCGAGGAGGGGGCGCGGCACGATGAACCGGCTCGAGAAGAAGACGCTGTCTTCCTGGCCCACTCGGTCCGCGGCCTCGCGCAGCGACGTGGCGCCCGCCATCACCTCGGAGAGCTTCTCCTTGAGGATCTGCGTATAGAGGAGCTGCTTCGAGTACTCCCACTCGTAGAGCGCCTTCGCCTCGTCGAGCCCCTCGTAGCACTGGAGCCGGATCAGGTGGCGGCCGGTGGCCTTCGCCACCGCCTTCGCGAGCTCGGTCTTCCCGACCCCCGCCGGCCCCTCGACGAGGACCGGCTTCTCGAGCCGCCCCGCGAGGAACACCACGGTCGCGATGTTCTTGTCGCAGATGTAGCTCTGCTCTCCGAGCCGCTTCTGGACGTCTTCGACGGATTCGAACATCGCGCTCCTCGAGGGACCCCGGGCCCGGGAGCCCGGATCTTCGGGCGCCTCGGCTCTCGGGCGACGTCCCTAGCTCATCAGGTGGAGGACGTGGCCGAGCTTTTCCTTCTTCGTGCGAAGGTACTCGAAGTTCTTGTCGTTCGGCTGGATCTCGAGCGGGACGCGCTCGACGATCTGGAGGCCGTAGCCCTCGATCCCCGCCCGCTTCCCGGGGTTGTTCGTGATGAGGCGCATGCGCCGGACGCCGAGGTCGACGAGGATCTGCGAGCCGACGCCGTAGTCGCGCATGTCGGCCGGGAAGCCGAGGCGCTCGTTCGCCTGGACCGTGTCGAGCCCTTCCTGATCCTGCAGCGCGTACGCCTTGATCTTGTTCTTGAGCCCGATCCCGCGCCCCTCCTGGCGCATGTAGAGCAGGACGCCGCGGCCCTCCTCCTCGATCATCTTGAGGGCGGCGGCGAGCTGCTCGCCGCAGTCGCAGCGCAGCGAGCCGAAGGTGTCGCCGGTGAGGCACTCGCTGTGGACGCGCACGAGGACGTCGTCCTGCGGCCGGATCTCGCCCTTGACCAGCGCGACGTGGTCCACGTGGTCGATGTCGTTCTCGTAGACCACCGCGCGGAACTCGCCGCCGAGCCGCGTCGGCACGAGCGCCTCGCTCGCGCGGCGCACGAGCTTCTCGTGCTGGAGGCGGTGGTGGATCAGGTCGGCGATGGTGACGATCTTGAGCCCGTGCACCCGCGCGAACTTCGCGAGGTCCGGCATGCGGGCCATCGTGCCGTCGTCGTTCATGATCTCGCAGATGACGCCCGAGGGATGCAGCCCCGCGAGGCGCGCGAGATCCACGGCGCCCTCCGTCTGGCCGGCGCGCCGCAGGACGCCGCCCTCGCGCGCGCGCAGCGGGAAGACGTGGCCGGGGCGCACGATGTCGGTCGGGCGCGCGTCGTCGCGGATCGCGGTCAGGATCGTGTGCGCGCGGTCCGCGGCGGAGATCCCCGTCGTGACGCCTTCGCGCGCCTCGATCGAGATCGTGAAGGCCGTGCCGAGCGGAGACGTGTTCTCGGCGTCGGGCACCATCATGTGGAGGCGCAGCTTCTCGAGCTGGGCGCGCTCCATCGGCAGGCAGATCAGCCCGCGGCCGTAGCGCGCCATGAAGTTGACGGCCTCGGGGGTGACCTTCTCCGCGGCCATGCAGAGGTCGCCCTCGTTCTCGCGGTCCTCGTCGTCGACGAGGACCACCATGCGTCCGGCGCGGATCTCCGCGATCGCCTCGGGGATCGTGGCGATCACGTCGCTTGCGTCGTACGGGAGCGGGGTCGGGCCCGGCTTGGGGCCGGCTTTGGCGGCGGAGTCGGTCACGGCATGCCCTCTCGGGTACGGACCGCCGGAGCGGTTCCGTCGTGCGGGCGCGTCGAGCGGAGCTCGCGGAGGATGGGGCCGACCCTATCAGCGGTTGACTCGCGTGTCAAACCGCCGGGCCCGGCCGCGCCGCGCCGGCGCCTGCGCCGCCGGCGTCACGCCGAAGGCGCGGCCCCGGGGTCCCGCCGGAAGTGCTGGAGCACCCCCTTCAGGAAGTCCTCCTCGCTGACGCCGAACTTCTGCGCGAAGTCGTGGCGCGCGTCGAGGCTCCGGTAGGTGAGCCGGAGCAGCTCGCGGAACGTCTCGAGCACGCCCTCGCCGCGCGTCGCGACCGCCGGAAAGGTCGGGATGTCGCCCCAGGCCTTCCGGATCTCCGAGAGCGCCTTGATGTCCGGGAGGTCGCGCTTGTTGAACTGCACGACCTTGGGGAGCGACTCGAAGTCGAGCCCGTTCGACTTGAGGTTCGCCTCCATGTCCCGGTAGGAGTAGGCGTTCGCGCTCGCCGAAGAGCGCTGCGAGTCCGCCACGAAGGCGACGGCGTCGGCGCCGGCGAGGACGACCTTGCGCGTCGACTTGTGCATCACCTGGCCCGGCACCGTGAACACCTTGAGCTTCACGGCGAAGCCCGTCGCGGTGGCGAACTCGATCGGCAGGAAATCGAAGTAGAGCGTGCGGTCGTCCTTCGTGTCGAGCGTCACCATCTGGCTGCGCGCCGCCGGGTCGAGCATCGCGTGGAGCTGCTGGAGGTTCGTCGTCTTTCCGGAGAGCGCGGGACCGTAGTAGACGATCTTCAGCACGATCTCGCGCGCCGCCATGTTGATCTGGACCATGCGCTGTGACCCCGCCGCCCCTCCCCCTGGGGAGTGCGCCGCTCCGTGTCCTGGAATCGGCAGAACGGGCCCACGAGTGAAGGGCGTCCCGACGCACGCGCGAAGCGGTCGCGCGGGCCTCCGCGCTAGACTCGCGCGAGGGGGGTGACGAGATCCGTCACCCCCCTTCCGTGTCGGCGGGGGGAGGCCACGAGCACGGCGCCGCACCGCGGAGATCCGCCTCCCCGGGTCATCGTCGACCGCGTCGAGCCGGAAATCGACGGGGGCCGCTTCCCGATCAAGCGCGTCGTCGCCGACGGCGTCCGGGTCCGCGCGCGCATCTTCACCGACGGGCACGACCGCCTCGCCGCGGTGCTGCGCTTCCGCGACGCCGGGGAGAGCGGCTGGCGCGAGGCGCCCATGGAGCCCCGCGGCGACGACTGGTACGAGGCGTCCTTCCGGGTCACCCGGCTCGGGCGCGCCGCCTACACGGTGGAGGCGTGGGTCGACGCCTTCGAGACCTGGCGCGAGGGCCTCGCGAAGAAGCTCGCGGCCGGGGCCGACGTCGCGGGCGAGCTGCTCGAAGGGGCCGGGCTCGTCCGCGCCGCCGCCGAGCGCGCCGGCGGGCCCGCCGGGGAGGCGCTGCGGGCGCGCGCGGCGCGGCTCGACGGCGCGGCGCCGCCGGCGGAGCGCGCGGCCGCGGGGCTCGCGGCGGACCTGGCGCGCGAGGTGGCGCGCCACCCCGACCGGCGCCGCGCCGCGCGCTATCCGCGCGAGCTCGAGGTGGACGTCGAGCGCGAGCGCGCCCGCTCGGGCGCCTGGTACGAGTTCTTCCCGCGCTCGTGCGCGAAGCAGCCCGGCCGCCACGGCACGCTGCGCGACGCCCACGAGCGCCTCGAGCACGCGGCGTCGATGGGCTTCGACGTCGTCTACCTGCCGCCGATCCACCCGATCGGCGTCACGCACCGCAAGGGCCGCGACAACGCGCCGAGCGCGCGCCCCGGGGACCCGGGCAGCCCGTGGGCGATCGGGGCGCCGGCCGGCGGTCACACCGCGATCCACCCGGAGCTCGGGACGCTCGCCGACTTCGACGCGCTCGTGGCGCGCGCGCGCGCGCTCGGGCTCGAGGTCGCGCTCGACGTCGCGTTCCAGTGCTCTCCCGATCACCCGTACGTGGAGAAGCACCCGGACTGGTTCCGCCACCGGCCGGACGGGAGCATTCAGTACGCCGAGAACCCGCCCAAGAGGTACCAGGACGTCTACCCGCTCGACTTCGGCTGCGAGGACTGGGAGGGGCTCTGGCACGAGCTGCGCGACGTCTTCCTGTTCTGGCTCGAGCACGGGGTCGCGATCTTCCGCGTCGACAATCCGCACACGAAGCCGCTCGTCTTCTGGGAGTGGGTGATCCGCGAGGTGCGCGCGCGCCACCCCGAAGCCGTGTTCCTGGCGGAGGCGTTCACGCGCCCGGCGGTAATGCACTATCTCGCGAAGGCCGGGTTCTCGCAGTCGTACACCTACTTCACGTGGCGCAACACGAAGGCCGAGCTCACCGAGTACTTCGGCGAGCTCGGCCGCCCCCCGCTCTGCGACGCGATGCGCGCGAACCTCTTCGCGAACACGCCCGACATCCTGCACGCGTACCTCCAGACCGGCGGCCGCCCGGCGTTCCGGATCCGCGCCGCGCTCGCCGCGACGCTCTCGGGCTCCTGGGGGATCTACGGCCCGCCGTTCGAGCTGTGCGTCACCGAGGCGCTCCCGGCGAGCGAGGAGTACCGGAGCTCGGAGAAGTACGAGATCCGGCACTGGGACCTCGCGCCGGCCGCCCCGATGTGCCTCTACCTGAGTCGGCTCAACGAGATCCGCCGCGAGCACCCGGCGCTCACGCGCGGGAGCCCGCCTCGCTTCCTGCCCGTCTCGGAGGAGCACCTCCTCGCCTACAGCCGCTCCGACCCGGAAGGCGAGGACACCGTCGTCACGATCGTGAACGTCGACCCGCACCACGCCCACGCCGGCTGGGTCGAGCTCCCGCTCGAGGAGCTCGGGCTCGAGCGCGAGCGCAGCTTCCAGATGGACGACCTTCTCGGCGGCGCCCGCTACCTATGGCAGGGCCCGCGCAACTACGTCTCGCTCGATCCCGCCGCTTCGCCCGCGCACGTGTTCCGCGTGCGCCGCCGCCTCCACACCGAGCGGGACTTCGACTACTTCGCATGAATCGCGCCGCCCCGAAACGACCCGTTGGGCCCCCGGGCCTCGTCGAGCAGCCGCTCTGGTACAAGGACGCGGTGATCTACGAGCTGCGCGTCGGCGCATTCCAGGACGCCGACGGAGACGGCGTCGGCGACTTCCGCGGCCTCACCGAGCGGCTCGGTTACCTCGAGGATCTCGGCGTCACCGCGCTCTGGCTGCTGCCCTTCTGCCCCTCGCCGCTGCGCGACGACGGCTACGACATCGCCGACTACGAGGACGTCCACCCCTCGTGCGGCTCGATCGCCGACTTCCGCGTGTTCCTCCGCGAGGCGCACCGCCGCGGGCTGCGGGTCATCACCGAGCTGGTCATCAACCACACGTCCGACCGCCACGCCTGGTTCCAGCGCGCGCGCCGCGCGCCGCCCGGGAGCCGCTGGCGCAACTTCTACGTGTGGAGCGACACGCCCGACCGCTACCCCGAGGCGCGCATCATCTTCAAGGACTTCGAGCAGAGCAACTGGACCTGGGACCCGCTCGCGCACGCCTACTACTGGCACCGCTTCTACTCCCACCAGCCGGACCTCAACTTCGACTCGCCGGACGTCCGGCGCGCGGTGCTCCGCTTTCTCGACTTCTGGCTCGGGCTCGGGGTGGACGGGCTGCGGCTGGACGCCATCCCCTACCTCTTCGAGCGCGAGGGCACCAACTGCGAGAACCTGCCCGAGACCCACGCCTTCCTGAAGGATCTGCGCAGCCACGTCGACTCGCGCTACCGCGACCGCATGCTGCTCGCCGAGGCGAACCAGTGGCCGGAGGACGCCGTCGCCTACTTCGGGCAGGGCGACGAGTGCCACATGGCGTTCCACTTCCCCGTGATGCCGCGCCTCTTCATGGCGCTCCACATGGAGGACCGCTACCCGATCATCGACATCCTGGGGCAGACGCCGCCGATCCCGGACACCTGCCAGTGGGCGCTCTTCCTGCGCAACCACGACGAGCTCACGCTCGAGATGGTCACCGACGAGGAGCGGGACTACATGTACCGCGTCTACGCGCACGACGCGCAGGCCCGCATCAACCTCGGCATCCGCCGCCGCCTGGCGCCGCTCCTCGGGAACGACCGTCGCCGCATCGAGCTTCTCAACGCCCTGCTCTTCTCGCTGCCCGGCACGCCGGTGATCTACTACGGCGACGAGATCGGAATGGGCGACAACTACTACCTCGGCGACCGCAGCGGCGTACGCACGCCGATGCAGTGGACGTCGGACCGGAACGCGGGCTTCTCCCGCGCGAACCCTCAGCGGCTGTACCTCCCCGTGATCATCGACCCCGAGTACCACTACGAGTCGATCAACGTGGAGGCGCAACATCAGAACCCGCACTCGCTGCTGCGCTGGATGGAGCGGCTGATCGCCCTGCGCAAGGCGCACAAGGCGTTCGGGCGCGGCGCGATCGAGTTCCTCCACCCGACGAACAACAAGGTGCTCGCCTTCCTGCGCGAGTGGGAGGGCGAGCGCATCCTCGTCGTGGCGAACATGTCGCGCTTCACCGAGTACGTGGAGCTCGATCTCTCGCGCTACGCGGGCGAAGTCCCCGTCGAGCTCTTCGGCGGCAAGGCCTTCCCGCCGATCGGCGACCTGCCCTACCTCCTCACGCTCGGCCCGCACTCCTTCTACTGGTTCCGGGTGGGCGCGCCCAGCCGCCCCGGCCACCCGGCCGCGCCGGCGGCCGAGATTCCCGCGCTGCACGTCGCGGGCGGCTGGATGGAGGTCTTCGCCGACGAGGCGCGCAGCCGCCTCGAGGGCGTGCTCCCGACCGTGCTGCGCTCGCGACGCTGGTTCGGGGGCAAGGCGGGGCCCATCCGCGCGGCGCGCGTCGCGGACGTCGTGCCGCTGCGCGAGGACGGCCTGCGCGGCGCGATCGCGCTCGTCGCGGTGGACCAGGAGCTGGGCACCTCGGTGTACGCGATCCCCGTCGCGTTCGCGAGCGGCGCCGAGGCCGAGCGGCTCTGCCGCGAGAGCCGGCCCGCGGTGTACCTCGAGCTCCACACGTCGGGGCGGGGCGGCGAGGAGCGCGGCGTGCTCTACGACGCGCTCGAGAACCCCAGCTTCGCGGCGGCGCTCCTCGACGCGATCCGCCGGCGCCGGACCCTGCGCGGGACCGCGGGGACGCTCCACGCGGAGCCGACGCGCGCCCTCCGCCGGCTCGCGGGGCCCGACGAAGGCGCGCTCCGTCCGGCGCTCCTGCGCGGCGAGCAGACCAACTCGTCGGTGGCCTACGGCGAGCGCTTCGTGCTCAAGCTCGTGCGCCGGCTCTCGGAGGGCGTGAACCCGGAGCTCGAGGTGGGACGCTTCCTCACCGCGCGCGGCCGCTTCGCGCACACGCCCGCGCTCGCGGGGTCGATGGAGTACCGCTCGGGCCGCGGCGAGCCGCTCACGCTCGGCATCCTCCAGCAGTACGTCGTGCACGAAGGCGACGCCTGGCGCTACTCGGTCTCCCACGTCGAGCGCTTCTTCGAGCGCGCGCTCGTCCTGCGCGCGCAGGTGGGCGACCCGCCGGTTCCCGAGCGCTTCGCGCTCGACCTCGTGGACCAGCAGCCCCCGCCGCTCGTGGGCGAGCTCGGCACCTACCTCGAGTTCGCGCGGCTGCTCGGCCAGCGGACCGCCGAGCTCCACCTGGCGCTCGCCTCCGACCGCGACGACCCCGCGTTCGCGCCCGAGCCCTTCGGCTCGCTCTACCAGCGACAGCTCTACCAGTCGATGCGGAACCTCGCGCGCCGCGGGCTCGGGGCGCTGCGCCGCGCGCTGCCCCAGCTCGCCGAGCGCGACCGCGCCGACGCGGAGCACCTGCTCGCCCAGGAGGGCGCGCTGCTCGACGGGTTCCGCACCATCGTCGGGCCGCCGCTCGGCGGCAAGCGCATCCGCTGCCACGGGGACTACCACCTCGGGCAGGTCCTCTACACCGGGAACGACGTCGCGATCGTGGACTTCGAGGGCGAGCCGGCGCGGCCGCTGAGCGACCGGCGCACGAAGCGCTCTCCTCTCTACGACGTGGCCGGCATGGTGCGCTCGTTCGACTACGCGGCGCACACGGCCAAGCTCGAGGCGGCCGCACGCGGCTCGATCCCGTCGGGCGACCCCGCCGTGCTGCGGCCGTGGTCGCGCTTCTGGCGCCAGTGGACCAGCTCCGCCTTCCTGCGCGCGTACCTCCCGCCGGTGCGCGAGGCCGGCCTCGTGCCGGAGGACCCGGAGCGCCTCGCGCGGCTGCTCCGTCTCCTCCTCCTCGAGAAGAGCGTCTACGAGCTCGGCTACGAGCTCGACAACCGGCCGTCCTGGGTCCCGATCCCCGTACGGGGCGTCCTCGAGCTCCTGGAGGCATCGCCATGACGCGCAGAGACGGCGCGCAGCTCGGGGCGCAGGACCTCTACCTCTTCAACGAAGGCTCGCACCTGCGTCTCCACGAGAAGCTCGGCGCGCACCCGGCGCGCCACGGCGGACGCGACGGCACCCGCTTCGCGGTCTGGGCGCCTTCCGCCGCAAGGGTGTCGGTGATCGGCGACTTCAACGACTGGACTCCCGGCCGCGACCCGCTCGAGCCGCTGGAGCGATCCGGCATCTGGACCGGCTTCGTGGCCGGAGCCGCGGAGGGCCATCGCTACAAGTACCGGATCGAGTCGCGCCACCGCGGCCACGTGGTGGACAAGGCGGATCCCTTCGCGTTCCACGCGGAGGTGCCCCCGGCCACCGCCTCGCGCATCTGCCGGCTCGACTACACGTGGGGCGACGCGGAGTGGATGGCGACCCGGCGCGAGCGCAACGGCCTCGGCGCCCCGGTCTCGATCTACGAGGTGCACCTGGGCTCTTGGCGGCGCGGGGAGGGCGACCGGCTGCTCGGCTACCGCGAGCTCGCCGAGCCGCTCGCGGACTACGCGGCGGACCTCGGCTTCACGCACGTCGAGTTCCTGCCGCTCATGGAGCACCCCTTCTACGGGTCGTGGGGCTACCAGACCACGGGCTACTACGCGCCGACGAGCCGCTACGGGACGCCCCAGGACCTCATGTACCTGATCGACCGGCTGCACCAGCGCGGCGTCGGCGTGATCCTCGACTGGGTGCCTTCGCACTTCCCCACCGACGAGCACGGGCTCGGCTTCTTCGACGGCACGCATCTCTACGAGCACGGCGACCCGCGCCAGGGCCTGCACCCCGACTGGGACAGCTTCATCTTCAACTACGGTCGCCACGAGGTGCGGAGCTTCCTGCTCTCGAACGCGCTCTACTGGCTCTCCGTCTACCACGCCGACGCGCTGCGCGTCGACGCCGTGGCCTCGATGCTCTACCTCGACTACTCGCGCAAGGAGGGCGAGTGGATCCCGAACCGCTACGGCGGCCGGGAGAACCTCGAGGCGATCGAATTCCTGCGCCGGCTGAACGCCGAGGTCTACGCGCACGAGCCCGGCGCGCAGACGGTGGCCGAGGAGTCGACCGCGTGGCCCATGGTGTCACGACCGGTCGACCGCGGCGGGCTCGGCTTCGGCATGAAGTGGGACATGGGCTGGATGCACGACACGCTCCAGTACATGGCCGCGGACCCGGTCCACCGCCGCCATCACCACGGGAAGCTCACGTTTCGGGCGATGTACGCGTTCAGCGAGAACTTCGTGCTGCCGCTCTCCCACGACGAGGTCGTGCACGGAAAGGGCTCGCTGCTGCAGCGCATGCCGGGCGACGACTGGCGGCGCTTCGCGAACCTCCGCCTCCTCCTGGGAGCCATGTGGACGACGCCCGGGAAGAAGCTCCTCTTCATGGGCGGCGAGTTCGGCCAGCGCCGCGAGTGGAACCACGACGCCTCGCTCGACTGGGACCTCCTCGAGCAGGAGGGTCACCGGGGCGTGCAGCGCTTCGTGCGGGACCTGAACGGGCTCTACCGCGCGGAGCCCGCGCTGCACCGCCTCGACTGCGAGGGGGCGGGCTTCTCGTGGATCGACTGCGACGACGCCGCCGACAGCACGCTCGTCTGGCTGCGGCGCGCGAGCGCCGACGAGGTCGTGCTCGTCGCGTGCAACTTCACGCCCGTGCCGCGGCACAACCGGCGGATCGGGGTGCCGCGGGCCGGCGCATGGCGCGAGATCCTGAACGGCGACGCGACCGTCTACGGGGGGAGCGGGCAGGGCAACCTCGGGGGCGTGCGCGCCGCGCCCGTCCCGTGCGACGGCCAGCCGCAGTCGATCGTGGTGACCCTGCCGCCCCTCGCGGCCGTCGCGTTCAAGCCCGCATGACGGCGGTTGCGGCGCGGATGCGGAGCGTGGTGCCGCGCGCGGCGCCGGCCCGCGCCGGAGCCCCCGGCCCCGCGTGACGGAGCTCTCCGCGTGCGTGCGCGGCGCGCTCGACGCCCTCGGCGTCGAGCACCTCGTCCTCGGGATCCACGACCCGAGCTTCCCGGCCGCGCCCGACGAGGACGTGGGGCGCGGCACGCCGTGCTCGGAGACGGCCCTCCGCTTCCTCGGCTTCGCGCGCGCGCTCGGCTTCGACGGCGTCCAGCTCGGGCCGCAGGGAAGGCGCCCGCCCGGAAGCGCGTCGCCCTACGACGGGAGCCTCTTCGCACGCGACCCGCTCTCGATCTCGCTGGGCCGCCTCGCGTCCGGTGAAGGCGGCCGACTGCTGCGCGGCGAGACCCTGGCGAAGCTCGTCGCCGAGCGGCCCGGGGAGCTCGGCCGCCCGGCGCCCTACGCCTACGTCGAGCAGGCGTACCGGGCGGCCCTCGGCGAGGCGTTCGCGACCTTCTCGGCGCGCCTCGCGGAAGGCGAGCCGGGCGCGCGCTCGCTCGCGGCCGAGCTCGACGCCTTCGCCGCGCGCGAGGCGGCATGGCTCGAGCGCAGCGTGCTCTACGAGGCGCTGGCGGAGAGCTACGCCGGCCTCCCGAGCGAGCGCTGGAGCGAGGCGGGTGCGCCCGCCCTCGACGCGCGCCTCTTCGGCCGTCCGGCCGGCGACGACGCCGCGCGCGCACGCCGGCTCGAGGCCCTCGCCCCGGCGCGGCGCGCGCGCGCGCCGTACGAGGCGTTCGTCCAGCACCTCGCGCACGCGCAGCACGCCGAGCTCCGCGCGGAGGCGAGCGCGCTCGGCTTGCGTCTCTTCGGCGACTGCCAGATCGGGACGCGCGACGCCGATCTCTGGGCGTTCCGGGCGCACTTCCTCGACGACTACGCGATGGGCGCGCCCCCGAGCCGGACGAACCCCGAGGGCCAGGCGTGGCACTACCCGGTGCTCGATCCGGCTCGGATGGGAAGCCCGGCGCGTCCGGGACCCGCCCTGCGCCTGCTCCTCCTGCGCGTCGAGAAGCTGCTCGCCGAGTACGACGGCCTGCGCCTCGATCACCCGCACGGGCTGGTGTGCCCTTGGGTGTACCGGCGCGCGGACGCGGACGCGCTGCGCGCGGTCCAGCAGGGCGCGCGGCTCTTCGAGGCGCCCGATCTGCCCGACCACCCCGCGCTCGCGCGCTACGCGATCGCGCGCCGCGACCAGCTGAACCCGGATCCCGCGACCGCGCGCCATGCGGACGACTGGGTCGTTTCGCTCGACGACGCGCAGGTCGAGCGCTACGCGGTCCTGGTCGACGCCTTCGTGGACGCCGCGCGCCGGCGCGGCCTCCCCGCGTCGCGGCTCGTGTGCGAGGTGCTCTCGACCCTGCCCTACCCCCTCCGGCGCGTGCTCGCCCGCCACGGCCTCGGGCGCTTCCGCATCACGCAGAAGGCGGACGTCCGGAACCCCGCGGACGTGTACCGCAGCGAGAACGCGCGCCCCGAGGACTGGATCATGGTCGGGAACCACGACACCGACCCGCTCCTCGCCCGAATCGCCGCCTGGAGGGCGGAGGGCCGGCTCGCCGAGCGCGCTCGCTACCTGGCCGACCGCCTGGCGCGCGAGGACGAGCGCCCCGCGTTCGCCGCGGCGCTCGAGCGCGATCCCGCGCGCTTCGCGGACGCGTGCTTCGCGGACCTCTTCGCGAGCCCCGCCCGTCACGTCTTCGTGTTCGTCGCCGACCTCTACGGCTGGCGCGAGCCGTACAACCGACCGGGGACGGTGTCGGACGAGAACTGGAGCCGGCGGCTTCCGGCGGCGTTCGAGGACGCCTACCGGGCGGCGCTCGCCCGCGGCGAGGGGCTGAACCTCCCGGCGGCGCTCGCGCTCGCGCTGCGCGCCCGGCGCGGCGACGGCTTCGCCGCGCTCGCCGAGCGGCTGGCCGGCGAGGGCGCGCGGCTCCGCGCAGGCGCGTGAGGCGACGCTCCCGCGCGCGGCCAGCTGCTAGCGGCCCTTCTCGAACGCCTCCAGCAGCGCGCGCGCGGCGGCCGCCGGCGTCGCGCGCCGGCTCTCGACGTCGGCCTCCAGCCCGGGGATGCGCCGCGCGACCTCCGGATGCGCCCGGAAGTCCCGCTCCAGGCCCTCCTGGACGAGGCTCCACATCCAGTCGCGCGCCTGGTGCCGGCGGCGCGCCGCGAGCTCGCCCGCCGCCTCGAGCGCGCGGTGGTGCTCCAGGATCAGGTCCCAGAGCTGCGCGACGCCCTCCCCGCTCGCCGCGCTCACCGCCACGACGCGCGGCCGCCACGCGGCGCTCGTCGGGCGGAAGAGCTCGAGCGCCTGCGCGTGCTCGCGCCGCGTCCGCTCGGCCAGGGCGCGCTGGTCCCCGTCGGCCTTCGTCACGACGAGCGCGTCCGCGAGCTCGAGGACCCCCCGCTTCATGCCCTGGAGGGCGTCGCCCGCACCGGGCTGGAGCAGCACGCCGAAGAAGTCGACCATGGAGCGCACGCCGATCTCCGACTGGCCGACGCCCACGGTCTCCACGATCACGACGCCGTAGCCCGCGGCCTCGCAGACGAGCATCGCCTCGCGCGTCCGGTGCGCCACGCCGCCGAGGAAGCCGCCCGACGGCGACGGCCGGATGAACGCGGCGTCCGCCTGCGCGAGGCGCTCCATGCGCGTCTTGTCGCCGAGGATGCTGCCGCCGCTCACCGGGCTGCTCGGGTCGACGGCGAGGACGGCGACCCGCTCGCCGCGCTCGAGGAGGTGGAGCCCGAGCGCTTCGATCAGGGTGCTCTTCCCGACGCCGGGCGGCCCGGTCACGCCGACGCGCACCGCGCGGCCCGTCTCCGGGACCAGCGCTTCGAGGACGGCCTGCCCGAGCGCGGCGTCGTCGGGCCGCGTGCTCTCGAGCAGCGTGATCGCCTTCGCGACGGCGCGCCGGTCCCCGGCGCGCACGGCGGCGCACCAGTCCTCGACGCGGCGCGACCTCATGCGCCGCGCGCGCGGGCGCGCAGGTCGCGGATCGCGGCCAGCACCTCGCGCGCCGCCTTCGGCACCGGCGTCCCTGGTCCGAAGATCGCGGCCGCGCCGGCGCGCCGGAGCGCCTCGTAGTCCTGCGCGGGAATGATGCCGCCCACCACGACCGCCACGTCCTGCGCGCCGGCGGCGGCGAGCGCCTGGATCAGCTCGGGGACGAGCGTCTTGTGGCCCCCCGCCTGGCTCGAGACGCCGACCGCGTGGACGTCCGCGTCGACCGCCTGGCGCGCGGCCTCCTCGGGCGTCTGGAAGAGCGGCCCCACGTCGACGTCGAAGCCGAGGTCCGCGAAGGCGGTGGCGATGACCTTGAGCCCGCGGTCGTGGCCGTCCTGACCCAGCTTCACGACGAGGAGCCGCGGCCGGCGGCCCTCCTCCGCGGCGAACGCCTCCACCTCCCGGCGCACGGCTTCGAGCTCGTCGTCGCCCTGGTACGCGCCGCCGTAGACGCCGGCCACCGAGCGGATCTCCGCGCGGTGGCGCGAGTAGACCTTCTCCAGCGTCTCGGAGATCTCGCCCACCGTCGCGCGCGCGCGGGCGGCCTCGACCGCCGCCTCGAGCAGGTTGCCCTCGCCGGAGCGCGCGAGCGCCTCGAGCCGCGCGAGCGCCCGCTCCACGGCGACGCCGTCGCGGCTCGCGCGAAGCGCGCGCAGCCGGCCGATCTGGGCCTCGCGCACCGCGCTGTTGTCGATGTCGCGGATCTCGATGGGCGTCTCGCTCGCGAGCCGGTACTTGTTCACGCCCACGATCACGTCCTCGCCCGAGTCGACCCGCGCCTGCCGGCGCGTCGCGGCCTCCTCGATGCGGAGCTTCGGCATGCCGGCGATGATCGCCTTCGTCATGCCCCCCATCGCCTCGACCTCGTCGATGAGCGCGTTGGCCGCGCGGTAGACGTCCTCGGTGAGGGACTCCATGAAGTAGGAGCCGCCCCACGGGTCGACGACCGCGGGGATCCCCGTCTCCTCCTGGAGGATGAGCTGCGTGTTCCGGGCGATCCGCGCCGCGGTGTCGGTCGGGAGGCTCACGGCCTCGTCGTAGCTGTTGGTGTGCAGGGACTGGGTCCCGCCGAACACCGCCGCCATGGCCTCGATCGTGGTGCGCACCACGTTGTTGAGCGGATCCTGCGCGGTGAGGCTCGCGCCCGAAGTCTGGCAGTGCGTGCGCAGCATGAGCGACGCGGGCTTCTTCGGCCGGAACTCCTGCTGCATGCGCTCGGCCCAGATGCGGCGCGCGGCGCGCATCTTCGCGATCTCGAGGTAGAAATCCATGCCGATGCACCAGAAGAACGAGAGCCGCCCGGCGAAGGCGTCGACGTCGAGCCCGCGCGAGACCGCCGCGCGCACGTACTCGAGCCCGTCGGCGATCGTGAAGGCGAGCTCCTGGACCGTCGTCGCCCCCGCCTCCTGCATGTGATAGCCGCTGATCGAGATCGAGTTGAACTTCGGCATGTGCTGGGCCGTGTACGCGATGATGTCGGCCACGATGCGCATGCTCGGGTCGGGCGGGTAGATGTACGTGTTGCGGACCATGAACTCCTTGAGGATGTCGTTCTGGATGGTCCCCGCGAGCTTCTCCTTCGGGACGCCCTGCTCCTCCCCGGCCACGATGAAGCACGCCATCACCGGGAGGACGGCCCCGTTCATGGTCATCGACACGCTCACTTGGTCGAGCGGGATGCCGTCGAAGAGCGCCTTCATGTCGAGGACGCTGTCGATCGCGACGCCCGCCTTTCCGACGTCGCCGCGGACGCGCGGGTGGTCGGAGTCGTAGCCGCGGTGCGTGGCGAGGTCGAAGGCCACCGAGAGGCCCTGCTGGCCGGCGGCGAGGTTCGCGCGGTAGAACGCGTTCGACTCCTCGGCGGTCGAGAAGCCGGCATACTGGCGCAGCGTCCAGGGCCGGTTCGCGTACATCGTGGCGCGCGGCCCGCGCAGGAACGGAAAGTCCCCGGGGAGCGTGTCGGCGTGCTCGAGGCCCTGGGCGTCCGCCGCGGTGTAGAGCGGGCGCAGCTTCAGCCCGTCGGGCGTCGTCACGACGAGCTTCTCCGGGTCCTCCCCGCGCAGCTCGCCCTTCGCCAGCGCGCGCCAGCGCTCGAGGTCGGCCGGCGGTCGGTTCGGCATGTCTCACTCCTTCAGGTCGGCCGAGGATAGCCGCCGCTACATCGCGCGCCGATAGCGGCCGCCGACCTCGAACAGCGCCTCGGTGATCTGCCCGAGGCTCGCGACCTTCACCGTCTCCATCAGCTCGTCGAACACGTTCCCGCCGCGGCGCGCCGCCTCCTGCAGCCGCGCGAGGGCGGGCCCGCTCTCGGCCGCGTGGCGCGCCTGGAAGGCGCGGACGCCCGCGAGCTGCGCCGCCTTCTCGTCCTCCGTCGCGCGCATCAGCGCGGTGGGCCGCAGCGCCTCCTCCGCGGGCGGTCCCTCGAATGTGTTGACCCCCACGATCGGAAGCTCGCCGGAGTGCTTCCTCGACTCGTACAGGAGGCTCTCCTCCTGGATGCGCCCGCGCTGATAGAGGGTCTCCATGGCGCCGAGGACCCCGCCGCGCGCGGAGAGCCGCTCGAACTCCTCGAGCACGGCGTCCTCGACGAGGTCCGTGAGCTCCTCGATCAGGTAGGAGCCCTGGAGCGGGTTCTCGTTGCGGTTCGTCCCGAGCTCGCGCTGGATCACGAGCTGGATCGCGAGGGCCCGGCGCACGGACTCGGGCGTCGGCGTCGTGACCGCTTCGTCGTACGCGTTGGTGTGAAGGCTGTTGCAGCGGTCCTGGATCGCCATCAGCGCCTGGAGCGTGGTCCGGATGTCGTTGAACGCCATCTCGCGGGCGTGCAGCGAGCGCCCCGAGGTCTGCACGTGGTACTTCAGCTTCTGGCTGCGCTCGGACGCCCCGTAGCGCTCGCGCATCGCGACCGCCCAGATCCGCCGGGCCACGCGGCCGATCACGGCGTACTCCGGGTCGAGGCCGTTGCTGAAGAAGAACGAGAAGCTCGGAGCGAAGGCGTCCACCGCCATCCCGCGCGCGAGGTAGTACTCGACGTAGGTGAAGCCGTTCGCGAGCGTGAACGCGAGCTGCGTGATCGGGTTCGCGCCCGCCTCGGCGATGTGGTAGCCGGAGACCGAGACCGAGTAGAAGTTGCGGACACCGCGCTCGATGAACCACGCCTGCACGTCGCCCATGAGCTGGAGCGCGAACTCGGTGGAGAAGATGCAGGTGTTCTGGGCCTGGTCTTCCTTCAAGATGTCGGCCTGCACCGTCCCGCGCACGCGCGCGAGGACGTCCGCGCGGATGCGCGCGTAGGTGTCCGGGGCGACGGCGCGGTCGCCCGGGATGCCGAGGAGGCCCAGCCCGAGCCCGTCGTGGCCCGCCGGAAGCGGGCCCGCGTAGGCCGGGAGCGGCCCCTCGGCGGCGAAGCGCGCGCGCACGGCGTCGAGCCTCCCTTCGGCGCGCAGGTGCTTCTCGACGGCCTGGTCGATCGCCGCGTGCAGGAAGAAGGCGAGGAGGACGGGCGCCGGCCCGTTGATCGTCATCGACACCGACGTGTCGGGCGCGCACAGGTCGAACCCCGAGTAGAGCTTCTTGGCGTCGTCCACCGTGCAGACGGAGACGCCGGACGTCCCGACCTTGCCGTAGACGTCGGGGCGCTCGTCGGGGTCGCGGCCGTAGAGCGTCACGCTGTCGAAGGCGGTCGAGAGCCGCACCGCCTTCTGGCCCTCGCAGAGGAAGTGGAAGCGGCGGTTCGTGCGCTCGGGGCCGCCCTCGCCGGCGAACATGCGCGTCGGGTCCTCGCTCTCGAGCCGGAACGGGAAGACGCCCGCGGTGAAGGGGAAGCGGCCGGGCAGGTTCTCCTGCCGCAGGAAGCGGACGAGCTCGCCCGCGTCGCGCGCGCGCGGGAGGGCGACCTTCGGGACGCGCGTCCCGGCGAGCGACTCGCTGTGGTTCTCCACGCGGTGCACCCGCTCGCGCACCGCGTACTCCTGCGCCTCGGCGCGGTAGCGCGCCGCGGTCTCGGGCCAGACCGCGAGCTCGGCGGCGAGCTCCTCCGGCAGCTCGGCGCGCGCGCGCGCGTGCGCCGCTTCGAGGGCGGCGCGCGCGGGGCCGGCGTCCTCGCCGACGAGGCTCAGCGCGCGCGCGCAGCTCTCGGCGTCGCGCGCGCGCTCGGCGAGGCGCTCCGTCCGCGCGCGGTAGGCCCGCACGAGGCCTGCGATCTCGGCGAGGTAGCGCGCCCGCGCGGCGGGGACGAGCTCCGCGGCGAGCGGCGCGGCGGCCGCGCGCGCGGGGCGCGCGCCGGCCGGCTCGCCGAGCCGCTCGAGCAGCGCCTCGTAGACCCGGTCCATGCCGGGATCGTCCCAGGCCCGCGCGACGGTCGGAAAGACGGGGAGCGCCGCGTCCGGCGTCCCCGCGGCGCCGCGGTTGCGGCGCCACTGCTTGCGGACGTCTCGCAGCGCGTCCTCCGCGCCGCGGCGGTCCGACTTGTTGAGCACGACGAGCTCGGCGAAGTCGAGCATGTCGATCTTCTCGAGCTGGGTGGGCGCCCCGTAGTCGGGCGTCATCACGTAGACCGGGACGTCGACGAGATCCACGATCTCCGAGTCGCTCTGCCCGATGCCCGCCGTCTCGACCACGAGGAGGTCGAAGCCGGCGGCCTGGAGGACGCGCAGCGCGTCCGCGACGGTGGCCGAGAGCGCGAGGTGCGCCGTGCGCGTCGCGAGGGAGCGCGCGTAGGCGCCGGGGCCGTGGATCGCGTTCATCCGGATGCGGTCGCCGAGGAGCGCGCCGCCCGAGCGACGCCGCGTGGGATCGACGAGGAGGAGGCCGACCCGACCGTCGGGGTGGTCGCGGCGCCAGCGCCGCACGAGCTCGTCGACGACGCTCGACTTCCCCGCGCCGCCGGTTCCCGTCACGCCGACCACGGGCGCGCGCGGCCCCGCGCGCAGCGACGCGAGCCGCCGCCGCAGCGCCTCGGCCTCCGCGGGCCGGGCGCCCGCGTGGCGCTCGAGCCACGTGATCGCCCGCGCGACGGCGCCGGCGTCGCCGGCGGCGACGCCGGGCTCGAAGTCCGCCGGGCGCTCGGGGCGCGCCGCGCACTCCGCGACGATCGCCCGCGCCATGCCCTGCAGCCCGAGCGAGCGGCCGTCGTCGGGGCTGAAGATGCGCGCGACGCCGTGCGCCTCCAGCGCAGCGATCTCCTCCGGGACGATCGTCCCCCCGCCCCCGCCGTACACGCGCACGCCGCCCGCCCCGCGCTCGCGCAGGCGGTCCACCAGGAAGCGGAAGAACTCCATGTGGCCGCCCTGGTACGAGGAGACGGCGACCGCGTCGGCGTCCTCCTCGATCGCGGCCTCGACGATCTCGTCCACGGAGCGGTCGTGGCCGAGGTGGATCACCTCCGCACCTTCCGCCTGGAGGAGGCGCCGCACGATGTGGATCGCCGCGTCGTGGCCGTCGAAGAGCGCGGCGGCGGTCACGATCCGGACGCGCGCCTCGGGCTCGGGCGCAGGGGCCAGCCGACGCACGGGGCTCGTCATCGCCCGGGGCCTCCCGGCCCGCCGAGGGCCTCGACGCGCGCGGCGATGTGGTCGCGATACTTTCCGATCTCGTCGCGCAGGGCGGCGAGCTCCGCGATCCGGGCGTCGAGCTCGCGCAAGTGCCCGGCGAGGAGCTCGTCGAGCCGCGCGAGCATCGCGCGCGTCGAGCCGCGGATCGCGTAGAGCGCGTTGAGCTCGCCGACCTCGGCGAGCGAGAGGCCGAGCGCCTTCAGGCGCTGGATGAAGCGCAGCCGCTGCAGCTCGTCCTCGCCGTAGACGCGCCGTCCGCCCGCGCGACGGCGCACGCCGGGGAGGAGCCCGAGCTCCTCGTAGTAGCGCACCGTCCGCGGCGAGACGCCGAGCCGCGCACAGACCTCCGCGATCGAGTAGCGCGGACCACTCGGGCCGGGGTCGCCCCCGGCGCTGGCGCGCCCGGCCTCCGCGCCGCGCGCCGACGCGCGGCGCGCCCCGGCGGCAGGGGCGGAGGGAACGTCGGCCGGGCTGGCTTGCCAGTTCACGTCAAGTGGCATTGTAGCCGCCCCCGCCGCGTCGCGCCCGACCTCCCCCGCGCCGGTCGACAGCGCCGCGCGGGGCGGACTAGGCGTGTTTAGAAAGGGGTCAGACCCCTTCGTTTAGAAACGCCACCCGCGGGGAGGTTTCTAAACGAAGGGGTCTGACCCCTCTGTAAACCGCTAGGCCGTGTAGTCGTAGAAGCCGCGGCCGCTCTTGCGGCCGAGCCAGCCCGCCTCGACGCGCTTCTTGATCTCGAGGCAGGGCGCGTAGCGCGGCTCGCCGTACTCGCGGTAGAGGCTGTCGAGGATCGCGTAGACGACGTCGAGCCCCACCAGGTCCGCGAGGGCGAGCGGGCCCATGGGGTGGTTGCAGCCGCCCTTCATCGCGGCGTCGATGTCCTCGGCCGACGCGACGCCCTGCTGCAGCGCGAAGGCGGCCTCGTTGATCATCGGGAACAGCACGCGGTTCACGACGAAGCCCGGCGAGTCCTTCACGTCGACGGGCACCTTGCCGAGCTTCTCCGCGAGCGCGACGACCCGCGCGTGCGTAGCGTCGGACGTGCGCAGCCCGCGCACCACCTCCACGAGGCTCATCGCGGGCACCGGGTTGAAGAAGTGCACCCCGACGAAGTGCGCGGGCCGACTCACGAGCGACGCGAGCTTCGTGACGGAGAGGCTCGACGTGTTCGTCGCGAGGATGGTCGGGTCCTCGACGATCTTGTCGAGCTTCTCGAGCAGCTCGCGCTTCGCCTCGAAATCCTCGGCGATCGACTCGATCACGAGGTCGCAGCCCTTCAGATCCTCGAGCGCGAGCGTCCCGTGGATGCGGCCGCGCGCCTCGTCGGCCGCGGCCTGCGTGAGCTTCTCGCGCGAGACGAGCCGGGCGAGCGACTTTCCGATGGCTCCGAGGCAGCGGTCGACGGACGCCTGGCTGCGCCCCTGCACCACCACCGCGAGCCCCGCCTGGGCCGCCACCTGGGCGATCCCCGACGCCATCGTGCCGGTGCCGGCGATCCCGATGCGCTCCATCAGACGAGCTCCACGCCGAGCGCGACCGCCTCGCCGCCCCCGATGCAGAGGGTCGCGATGCCGCGCTTCTCGCCGCGGTCCTTCAGCGCGTGGAGCAGCGTCACGAGGATGCGGGCGCCCGAGCAACCGATCGGGTGGCCGAGCGAGACCGCGCCCCCGTGGACGTTCACGCGCTCGTGCGGGATGCCGTGGTCCTTCATCGCGGCCATCGTGACGCCCGAGAACGCCTCGTTGATCTCGTAGAGGTCCCAGTCGAGCGGCTTCGTGCCGGTGCGCTCGTAGAGCCGGCGCAGCGCCTCGACCGGCGCGATCGTGAACCACTTCGGCTCCACCGCCGCGCAGGCGTCGCCGACGATCCGCGCGAGCACCGGGTAGCCGCGGCGCGACGCGGTCTCGGCGGACGTCACGACGAGCGCCGCGGCGCCGTCGTTGATGCTCGAGGCGTTCGCCGCCGTCACCGTCCCCTCCTTCGAGAAGGCGGGCTTCAGCGACGGCATCTTGTCGAGCTGGGCCTTCTTCGGGCCCTCGTCCTCCTCGACGAGCACCGGGTCGCCCTTCTTCTGCGGGACCGGGACGGCCACGATCTCGGCCTTGAACTTCCCGGCCCTCTGGGCCTGGATCGCCCGCTCGAAGCTCGCGCGCGCGAAGGCGTCCTGCGCCTCGCGCGTGAAGCCGTACTTCTTCGCCACGAGGTCGCCGCAGTTGCCCATGTGGACCTGGTCGTAGGGGTCCCAGAGCCCGTCGTAGATCATCGAGTCCACGAGCTGGCCGTTCCCCATCCGGTACCCGCCGCGCGCCTGGGGCAGGAGGTACGGGGCGTTCGTCATCGACTCCATGCCGCCCGCAACGACGACGTCCGCGTCGCCCACCAGGATCTCGCGGCGCGCGAACATGACGGCCTGGAGGCCGGATCCGCAGACCTTGTTGATCGTGATCGCGCCGGTCGAGACCGGGAGGCCCGCCTTGATGGCGGCCTGGCGGGCGGGGGCCTGCCCGACCCCGCCCGAGAGCACGCAGCCCATGAGGACCCGGTCGATCTGCTCGGGGGTCGCGCCGGCGCGCTTCACGGCCTCGCGGATCGCGACCGCGCCCAGCTCCGGGGCCGGCAGGGACGCGAGGGTTCCCTGAAAGGCGCCGATCGGCGTGCGGGCCGCGGCGGCGATGACGACGTCGCTCTTGCTCATGGAAATCCTCGGCTCAGCGGGTGAATGGGGTGCGGAAAGGCGGATTTGCACCCTACCCTACCCGGGTGAGTCGCGTCAAACGCCGTCCGGTGACCCGCGGTCAGTCGTAGCCCAGGGATTTCAGCCGGTTGGGGCGCCGCGCCCAGTCCGGCTCGTGCTTCACCCAGAGCTCGAGGAACACCTTGCGCCCGACGAGCGCCTCGATCCGCTCGCGCGCCGCCGTCCCGATCCGCTTCACCGTCGCGCCGCCCCGGCCGAGGACGATGGGCTTGTGCGAGCGCCGCTCGACCAGGACGTCCGCGCGGACGTGGACGAGGTCTGGACGCGACTCGTCGAAGCTGCGGATCGCGACCGCGACCCCGTACGGCACCTCCTGCTCGAGCCGCTCGAAGGCGGCCTCGCGGATCAGCTCGGCGACGAGGAAGCGCAACGGCCGGTCCGTGAGGTCCTCCTCCGGGTAGAGCGCCGGCCCCTCGGGCAGCCGCGCCACCACGGCCCCCAGGAGCTCGTCGACGCCTTCGCCGGTCGCCCCGGAGGTCCGCACGGACGCGAGGTCGGCCAGCGCCGCCGGCGGCCAGGGGGCGTCGCGCCGGTCGGGCTCGTCGCAGCGGGTCGCGACGAGGAGGACGTGCGCGCCGCGCGCCCGCAGCCGCTCCACGAGCGCGACGTGCCCCGCGTCGGCGCCGCGCGCCGGGTCCACGAGGACGAGCGCCACGTCGCAGTCCTCCGCCACCTCGCCGACGAGCTCGTTCAGCGCCCGGTTGAGCGGCTTCGTGCCCTCGTGGAAGCCGGGCGTGTCGAAGAAGAGGATCTGCGCGTGCGGGGCGCTCCAGATGCCGAGCAGGCGGCTGCGCGTCGTCTGCGGCTTCGGCGTCACGATCGCGAGCTTCTCGCCGAGGATGCGGTTCAGGAGCGTCGACTTCCCGGCGTTCGGACGGCCGAGCAGGGCCACGACGCCCGCGCGGTGCGCGGGCTCAGGCATCTCGCGGCCCGTCGCGCGCCTCGACGCGCGCCAGCGCCTCGCGCGCCGCGGCGCGCTCGGCCGCGCGCTTCGTGCGCCCCGTGCCGCGGCCCCAGATCTCGCCGTCGAGCTCCACGGACACGCAGAACCGGTCGGACGCCTCCTCGACGCCCGAATCCGCCTCGGCGCGGTAGCGCGGCGTGCGCTGGTACGCGGCGTGCGCCCACTCCTGGAAGCGCGTCTTCGGGTCGCGCGCGTGCGCGGCGTCGCCGGCGTCGAGCTCCGCGCGGAACTCGCGCTCGACGAGCGCGACGACCGGCTCGAGGCCGGCGTCGAGGTACAGCGCGCCGACCACGGCCTCGAACAGGTTGGCGAGGATGCGCTCCTTGTCGGCGCCGCCGCTGCGCTGCTCGGTGCGCCCGAGGCGCGCGTGACGGCCGAGCTCGAGGTCGCGCGCCTTCTCCGCGAGCGCCGAGCCGCGCACGAGCGCGGCCCGCGCGCGCGTGAGGTGCCCCTCCGCCCACGCCGGATAGCGCTCGTAGAGGAGGCGTCCCACGACGAGCCCGAGCACGGCGTCGCCGAGGAACTCGAGCCGCTCGTTGCCGCAGCCGGCGCTCCGCTCGTGGGCGTAGGAGGGGTGCGTGAGCGCGGCCTCGAGCAACGAAGAACTCGCGAAGCGGTGGCCGAGGCGCGCCTCGAGCCCGGCGTCGGGCGGCGCGGCGTCTCCCCGCGCGCCCGCCGCGACCCCGCCCGCGGCCGCCATCCCGGTCGCCGGCGCGGCGGCGCGCTCGGCGGCCGCGTCGCGGCGCTCCTCGCTCACCCGAGCGCCTCCGCGATCCAGCCGCCTCCGACGACGCGGTCGCCGTCGTAGAACACCGCCGCCTGGCCGGGCGCCACCGCGGCGACCGGCGCCTCGAACGCGACCCGCGCCGTCCCGCCGGGGCCGGGCTCGACGCGCGCGCGCGCGCCCGCGTGGCGGTAGCGGATCCGCACGAGCGCCTCGATCGGCGCCGCCGGCGCCCCGCCCGGCCAGCGCACGCCGTCGAGCCGCGCGCCGGCCGCCGCGAGCTCCGCCTCCGTCCCGACCACGACCCGATTGTGCGCCGCGTCGAGCGCGCGCACGTAGCTCCGCGCCGGACCGGGGAGCCCGAGGCCGCGCCGCTGCCCTACGGTGTAGTGGTGGATGCCGCGGTGGCGGCCGACGACCCGGCCCTCCCCGTCCACGATCTCGCCGCCTCCGGGCGCCGCGCCCGGGCGCAGCGTCTCGACGACGCGCGCGTAGTCGCCGTCCGGGACGAAGCAGATCTCGTGACTCTCGGGCTTCTCCGCGGTGGCGAGCCCCAGGGCGCGCGCGCGCGCGCGCACCTCGCCTTTCGTGAGCTCGCCGAGCGGGAAGCGAATCCGCGCCAGCTGCGCCTGGTCGAGGTCGAACAGGAAGTAGCTCTGGTCCTTCTCCAGGTCGCGCGCGCGCCGCAGCTCGAGCGCGCCGTCCTCGCCGCGCACGGCGCGCGCGTAGTGGCCGGTGGCGACCGCCTCGGCCCCGAGCGCGCGCGCGCGTTCCGCGAGGCGCCCGAACTTGAAGCGCCGGTTGCAGGCGACGCACGGGATCGGCGTCCTTCCGGCGAGGTACGCGTCGGCGAAGGGCTCCATCACCTCGCGCCGGAAGGCCTCCGTCTGGTTCGCGACGAAGAAGCGGATCCCGAGCTGCTCCGCGACGCGGCGCGCGTCGTCCGCGTCGTCGAGCGAGCAGCAGCGGCTCGCGCTCCCCGCGAGGTGGAGCGTCACGCCGACGACCTCGAAGCCTTGCTCCACGAGGAGCGCCGCCGCGACCGAGGAGTCCACCCCGCCCGACATCCCGACCACGACGCGCGCGCGCGCGGCCCCGCTCATGCCGCGGCCTCCCGCGCGCGGGCGACGAGATCCGGGAGCAGCGCGAGCACGCGGTCGACGTGCGCCTCGCGCACGCCGTGTCCGACGCTGAAACGCAGCGTCGCGCGCGCCTGCGCCGCGGTCCGCCCCATCGCGAGCAGGATCCGCGAGGGCTCGATCGAGCCCGAGTGGCAGGCCGCGCCCATCGAGGCCGCGACGCCCTCGAGGTCGAGCGCCTGGAGCAGCGCCTCGCCGTCCGCGCCCTCGAACTCGACGCTGAGCGTGTTCGGGAGCACGGCGGCGGGGGGCCCGTGGCGCCGCACGCGCGGGATCTTCTCGCGGATCCCCTCCCAGAGCCGGTCGCGCAGCCGCGCCCAGACGGCCGCGCGCTCGCCGAGCTCGCGCGCCGCGAGCTCGCAGGCGACGCCCAGCCCGACGACGCCCGCCACGTTCTCGGTGCCGCCGCGGCGCCCGCGCTCCTGCGGCCCGCCGCGCAGCCAGGGCGCGAGGGCGACGCCGCCGCGGCACACGAGGAAGCCCGCGCCCTTCGGGCCTCCGAACTTGTGCCCCGACGCGGACAGGAGCGCCGCGCCGAGCCGCGCGGCGTCGACGGGGACCTTCCCCACGGCCTGCGTGGCGTCGAGGTGGAGCGGGACGCCGCGCGCGGTGGTGCGCGCGGCGATCCCGGCGGCGTCCTGCAGCACGCCCGTCTCGTTGTTGGCCAGGAGCACCGAGGCCAGCGCCGCCCCGCGCGCGAGCGCCGCGTCGAAGGCGTCGAGATCGATCCGCCCCTGCGCGTCGACGCCGATTCGTGTCACATGGCGGCCCTGCGCCTCGAGCGCCGCCGCGGCCGCCTCCACGGAGGGATGCTCCGCCGCGGTCGTCACGAGCGCGCCGCGCGGCCCGGCGGACCCTACGACCCCGTGCAGCGCGGCGTGGTTCGCCTCCGTCGCGCCCGACGTGAAGATCACCTCCGAGGGCGCCGCCCCGACCAGCGCCGCGACCTGCGCGCGCGCGCGCTCCAGCGCGGCGCGCGCCGCCGCGCCCTCGGCATGCACGCTCGAAGGGTTGCCGGGGAGGTCGCGCAGCGCGCGAGCCACGGCCTCGGCGACCTCGTCGCGGACCGGCGTCGTGGCGTTGTGGTCGAGGTAGATCCGCACGTCGCGTACGTCCCGGGGATCCCGCGGGAAATCATGCGACGCTACGGCTTCGCGCGCGGCCGGTCAACCGACGACTCCCCCGCGACGAGCTCGGCGAGCGTGCGGGAGGTGACGTGGTCGTCGGCGGCGTCGATCTCCGCGAGGACCGCGTCCACCCGCGCCGCGACGTCCGGCGGCGCGATGCGGGCGTCGCGGGGACCGCGCAGGGCCTCGACCACGTCCTCGACGCGCACGCGATCCGCCGCCCGGCCGAGCTGGAAGACGCCCTCGCGCTCCGCGTGCTCGATGCGCACGAGGAGGCCCGCGCGCTCGAGCGCGCTGGTCACCTCGCGCACCGTACGGAGCGGGACGTCGAGGTGGTCGGAGAGCCCGCTCTCGTCCCAGGGAGGCGCGCCCTCGGAGAACGCGCGCGCGACGACGAGCGCGACCGCGAGCCCGACCGTCTCCCGCGCCGCGGGGCCCGCCTGCGTGCCGCGCACCTCGCGCCGGTAGAGCGCGAGCGTCTGGTGGGCGTAGGCCACCTCGGCGCCGAGCAGCGTGATCGCCCACGAGACGTACACCCAGACCATGAGGAGCGGAAGCGCGGCGAAGCCGCCGAACATCGCGTTGTAGCTCGCCGCGCCGATCGAGAGCCCGACGTAGAGACGCTGCGCCACCACGAACAGGACGGCGGCCACGAACGCGCCGAGGAGCGCGGAGCGCTTCCTCACCTTCGTGTTGGGCATGAACCAGTAGAGGAACGCGAGGCCGAGGAAGATCAGCAGCATCGGGACGAGCCCGAGGGCGAGGCGCTGCAGGCCCGCGAACCCCGGCAGCTGGCGCAAGCGCTCCATGAGCCAGTAGGACTGGAGGGTCGCCGCGAACGAGAGCGCCGTCCCGAGGAGGAGCGGCGAGATCAGCACCACCGCGAGGTAGTCGGGGATGCGGCGCAGCCACGGGCGCTGCTGGGTCACGCCCCAGATGGCGTTGAGCGCCTGCTCGATGTTCCCGACCGCGAGGACCGTGGTGAGGATCAGGAGGGTCCCCCCGACCGTCCCCAGCGCGCCGAACTGGAGATCCTCGACGAACTCGAGGATGCGCTCGCCGGCCTCGGGGGCGCCCGCGGCGAACTGCTCGACCAGGAACTCGGCCACGGGCGCGGTGCCGCCCACGAGGTCGAACAGCGAGACCGCGAGCGCGAGCAGCGGGACGATCGAGAGGAGGGTGAGGTACGTGAGGGCGTGCGCGCGCAGCAGCAGCTGGTCGCGGGCGAAGCCCTCGGCGATCGCCATGGCGAGCTGCGCGACGCCGCGCAGCCAGCGGATCCACCGCGGCTGAAGCGGCTCGCGGCTCCACAGGTCTTCCCCGAGGAGCGCGCGGAGCCGCTTCAGCCGATCGAGCGTAGGTCTAGTCCTGGACCATCAGCTCCACGCGGCGGTTCAGCGCGCGCCCTTCGCGCGTCTCGTTGCTCGCGATGGGGCGCGACTCCCCGTAGCCGACGGTCGAGAGGCGGCCCTCGTCGACGCCGTGCTCCACGAGGTAGCGCCGCACGGACTCGGCGCGCCGCTCGGACAGGCCCTGGTTGTAGGCGTCGGTGCCGACCGAGTCCGTGTGGCCCTCGATCGAGACCGCCGGCCCGGCGCCGGTGCCGAGGACGTTCACGGCCTCGTCGAGGATCACGGCCGCGTCGGGCCGGATGTTGGACTTGTCGAAGTCGAAGTTCACGCCGCGCAGCACGATGCGCTCGGCGGGCGCGGGCTCGGGCTCGTAGGGCGCGGGCGCGGGCCCCGGAGCGGGCGGCACCTCGGCGACCTCGTCCTCCTGGAACGCGCGGCAGATGAAGTAGCCGGCCGCGCCGAGCAGCGCGGCGCCGCCGACGCCGACCGCCGCCGTCTCCCAGTCGGACTCGTCGTTCGCGTGCGTGTAGCCGATGGCGCCGCCGGCGCCGCCTGCGAGCGCGCCGATCGCCGCACATGCGAGCGGCTCGGGCCGGCCGTTGGTGCACGCCGTGAGCGAGACGGCGAGCACGCACACCAACGAGACGATGCGAATCGAACGCTTGGCCATGACCCGAACCTCCCTTTTCGCGACTCGCAGGATGGGCCTCGAACCGCCCGCACGATACCAGCTTGCAGCTCAGCGTACATGAGCCGGCGACGCCGACTCCATAGGAGTTGTGGCGTTTCGCGCGGCTTCGTCGCACGGGTTCTCGCCGAACTCGAGCCAGGGCTCGAGGGCGCGGCGGGTGGCGGGGCCGATTCCCGACACACGCTCCAGATCGACGGGTGTACAAAATGGATGCGCCGCGCGCGCGGCCACGAGCGCCGCCGCCCGCGCGGGTCCGACGCCGGGAAGCGTCTCGAGCGCGGCCGCGTCGGCGCGGTTCGCGTCGAGCCGGAGGCCGAAGAGGAGGCGGGTCGCGCCGCGCAGCGGGGCCTTCTCGCCCCGCGCCGCGCAGTGGAAGGCGACCGTCCGCCCGGCCGCCTCCTCGGCGCTCGCGGGTGCCGGGCAGGGCGGCAGCGGCCGCTCGCGCGCGAAGCCCGGGAGCGCGAGCGCCGCGGCCAGCGCGAGCGCGGCGCCGCCGCCCGCCCGCGCCGGCGCGCGCGTCAGGCCGCGTCCTCGGCGTTCCCGACGAACGCGTCGTGCAGCGCGCGCACGGCGAGCTCGGCGTACTTCTCCTCGATGATGACCGAGACCTTGATCTCGCTCGTCGAGATGAGCTGGATGTTGATGCCTTCCTGCGCGAGCACCTGGAACATGCGCGCCGCCACGCCGGCGTGGTCCTTCATGCCGAGGCCGACCACCGACACCTTCGCGATCCCCTTGTCGCCCTCCACGTCGCGCGCCCCCGTCCCGGACGCGGCGTCGCGCGCGAGGTCCATGGCGCGGCGGAAGTCGTCGCGCGGCACCGTGAACGTGACGTCGGTCGTGCCGTCCTGCGACACGTTCTGGACGATCATGTCGACGACGATGCCGGCGCCGGCGAGCGGCGCGAAGATCGAGGCTGCGACGCCGGGCGCGTCCTTCACGCCGCACACTCGGATCTTCGCCTCGTTGCGGTTGTACGTGACGCCGGAGACGACGAGCTGCTCCAACACCTCCTCCTCGCGCACGACCCAGGTTCCCTCTCCGTCGTGGAACGACGAGCGCACGTGGATCGGGACGCCGTAGCGCATGGCGAACTTCACCGAGCGGATCTGCAGCACCTTCGCGCCGAGGCTCGCCATCTCGAGCATCTCCTCGTAGGAGATGCGCGCGAGCTTGCGGGCGCCGGGCACGAGGTTCGGGTCCGTCGTGTACACGCCGTCGACGTCGGTGTAGATCTCGCAGACGTCGGCGTCGAGCGCCGCGGCGATGGCGACCGCCGACGTGTCGGAGCCGCCGCGGCCGAGCGTCGTCACGTCGCCGGCGGCGTCGACGCCCTGGAACCCGGCGACGACGGCGATCGCGCCGCCTTGCACCGTCGCGAGCAAGCGCTCCCGCTCGATGTGCTCGATCCGCGCGCGCTCGTGCGCGGCGTCGGTCCGGATCGGCACCTGCGGTCCCGTGAAGGAGCGCGCGCGCCGGCCGAGGCGCTGGATGGCGAGCGCGAGGAGCGCGATCGTCTTGTTCTCTCCGATCGAGACGAGCTGGTCGTACTCGCGCGGATCCGGCTCGTCGCCGCCGAGCTCGCGCGCGAGCGCGACGAGGGCGTTCGTCTCGCCCGCCATCGCGGAGACCACGACCACCACCTCGTGGCCGGCGTCGAGCGCCTGCACCGCGCGGCGCGCGACGTTCCGGATCCGCTCCGGGTCGGCGACGCTGGTCCCGCCGTACTTCTGGACGATCCGCATGAGGGTCCTCGGCCCCGGCCGGGCCGGGGGCATGCCCGGTTTTCGATCAGGGGGGCGGCTCTGTCAAGGGAACGCCGGCCGCTTCGCGCCGGGCCCGCCAGCGGCCCAGGAGGGCGCCCGACCGCGGCCCGAGGGCGCGCGCCTCGATCGCGCGCACCGGCTCCCCCGAGGGGTCGAACGCGAGCCGCACCTCCAGCCGGTCCGCCGGCAGCTCCTCCGGAAAGCGGTCGGCCCACTCGACGAGGAGGAGCGTCCCCGGCGCGAGCCAGTCGAGCCAGCCGGCCGCCTCGAGCTCGGCGGCGCTCTCGATGCGGAAGAGATCCGCGTGGACGAGGCGCAGCCCGCCCGGCGCGACGAGCTCCTGCGCGATGGTGAAAGTCGGGCTCGCGAGGGCGTGCGGAGAAAGCCCCAGCCCCTCGGCCACGCCCTTCGCGAAGACCGTCTTCCCGGCACCGAGCGGCCCGACGAGCGCGACGACCGCCCCCTCGGAGGCCGTCGCGGCCGCGAGGTCGCGCCCGGCGGCCCGGGTGTCAGGAGCGGCCGGGGAACGGAATCGCATCGACGCCCTCCGCGAGCCTTCCATCTCGCAGGCGCCCTCTCAGCCGGCGGACCGCCTCGGGCGCGCGGCGTCGCGGCGCTTCGAGCTCCGCGGCGTGCTCGTCGTAGGCCGCGCGTGCCGGGTCGCGCAGGGAGGCGGCGGCCGCCGGCAGCTCGCACGCCACGTCCCGCGCGAGGACGCCGGCCGCTCCCCGGGCCGACGCGAGGCGGTCGCCGGCCAGGCCGTGCACGTACGCGCCGACGGAGGCGGCCTCGAAGGCGTCGAGACCCTGGGCGAGGAGGCCGCCGATCGCGCCGGCGAGGACGTCCCCCGTCCCACCCGTCGCCAGCGCTGGGCCGCCCGTCGGGTTCACGCGCAGGCGTCCCCCCGGCTCGGCCACGACGGTGGCCGCCCCCTTCAAGACCGCGACGGCCCCCGTCCGCTCGGCGAGCTCGCGCGCCGCTCCGACGCGATCGCGGTTCAGGGCGTCCGCGCTCGCGCCGAGGAGCATCGCGGCTTCCCCCGGGTGCGGGGTCAACACGGTGGCGGCCGCGCGGCCGCGCAGCGCCTCCGGGCATCCGGCGAAGGCGACGAGCCCGTCGGCGTCGAGCACGAGCGGCCGCGCCAGCGCCGGGACCGCCGCGCGCACCACCGCGCGGACCGCCTCGCCGCGTCCGAGCCCCGGTCCCAGGACGACGGCGGTACGCGCCTCGGCGAGGGCGCCCAGCTCGCGCTCCGCGCCGCGTGCGAGCTCGCCCTCCGCACCGGCCGGGAGCGGCGCGGTCATCGCCTCGGCGAGGAGGGCCGCGACCTCCGCGCGCACCGGCTCGGGACACGCGAGGGTGACGAGACCGGCGCCGATCCGCGCGGCGCCCTCGCCCGCGAGCGCCGCCGCGCCCGCCTTGCCGCGCGAGCCGGCGACGACCAGCACGTGGCCGAACGTCCCCTTGTGCCCGGCCACGGGACGCGGCCGCAGTCCTGCACCCGCCCCCGTCGCGGTGAGGAGCGACGCGGCGGGCGCCACCCCGGGCGCCGCGTCGGCGATCCCGATCCGCGCCACGAACACGCGGCCGGCATGCGAGCGGCCCGGCTCGAGCGCGAGGCCCAGCTTGGGAAGCCCGAGGGTCAGCGTCACGTCGGCCGCGACGCACGCGCCGAGCGGCTGCCCGCGGTCGGCGTCGAGGCCGGAGGGGAGATCCACGGCGAGCACCGGACAGGCGTCCCCCGCCGCGTTCGCGCGGCGCACGGCCTCGGCCATCGCGCCGTCGAGCGCACGCGCGAGGCCGGTGCCGAAGAGCGCGTCCACCAGGACGTCCTCGGGACCGGCCCGCCAGTCCGATCCCTCGAACGCGACGCCGGCGCGCCGCGCGCGCTCGAGGTTCGCCGCGGCGTCGCCGCGGAGCGCGCCGGCCTCGCCCACGAGCACCACGCCCACCGGCACGCCGCGCAGGTGCAGATGGCGCGCCGCGACGAGGCCGTCGCCACCGTTGTTGCCGGGGCCGCACACGACGAGCGCGCGGCCGTCCTCGCCGAGCATCGCCTCCGCGAAGGCCGCGACCGCGCGCCCCGCGCACTCCATGAGCAGCTCGCCGGGGACGCCGAGCGTCTCGATCGTGTGTCGATCCAGCGCGCGCATCTCGGCGGCGGTCACGAGCGGCCACTCGGGCCCGGGCAGCTTCGCCACGGGCGCAGTCTACCGCGGCACGCCCCGCCCTTCGGCGTCCCGCCAGCCCAGGACCCGGCGCGTGACGAGCACGTAGACCGGCTTTCCGAGCGCCATCCAGGCGCGCGCGACCCAGAGGCGCCGCTCGAGGAGGGCCCGCTCGCGCGCCGTGAGCGCCGCCGGGCAGAAGCGGCGCTTGTGCTTCAGCAGGTGGCGCACGTCCTCGTGCGCACAGGCGCGGAACCAGCGCGTGCGCGCGGCGTGCCGGATCGCGAGCTGGAAGTCGACGAGCGCGGGCCGCCCCTCCGGCGTGACCAGCCAGTTCTGCGGCTTGTGCGTGTCGTTGTGGGTGAGGCCGACGGCGTGAAGGCGCCGAAGGAGGCCCCGCGCCGCGTCGAAGTAAGCCGGGTCGCGCGTCCCCGCGTCTGGAAGGGGCCGGCCCTCGACGTAGGAGCGCAGCAGCGCGCCGTCGCCGGCGTCGAGCAGGCGCGGGACGCCGTCGGCGCCCTCCAGCCGCGCCAGCGCGCGCGCCTCGCGCCGCGCGAGGACGGCGGCCAGCGGCCGCAGCCAGAGGGGACCCGCGCGGAAGTCGCGCCGCACCGCGCGCACCGTGCCGGCGGGCGTCGCGAGCTCGCCCTCCTCGATGCGCCCGAACACGTCGGCCTTGAGGACGCGCTTGGCGGCGAAGGCGGACCGAGGGAAGGACGCGCGCCGCGCCGGCCTCGGATCCGCGCGCTCGCCGGCGAAGCCTAGGAGGAGCACCCCCGCAGCGGCGGTGAGGACGTGCTCGACGGCGTGGAGCGCGCCCGCCGCGCCGAGCGCGAGCGCGAGCGCGAGGCACGCGCCCGCCCCGGCGAGCTCGCCGACGCCGCCGGCGCGCGGCGCGCGGCGCCACGTGGCGAGCGCCCAGCCGGCGACCGCGCCTGCGAGCGCAGCGCGCGAAGCGGGCTCGAGCGCCGCGCCCGCGAGCCCGCGGTGGGCGACGAGCGAGGCGAGGCCCGCGGCCGCGAGCGCGACGAAGACGGCCGCCTCGAGCCTCGGCGCGGGCGGCGCCCCACCGGGCGCCGCGCGAAAACGCGCGCTGCGAAGGCGCCCGAGGCCCACGAAAGCCACCGCGACGAGCAGCGCGCCCGTCGACGGATGGAGCACGTCCGGCACCGCCGCCAGTGTGCCCCCGCGCAACGCGCCGTCAAGTGCGCGAGAGCTGCACCGCCTCGCGCAGGTCGCGCACCGCGCGCTCGACGCCGACGAGGAGCGCGCGTCCGACGAACGCCCGGCCGACGACGACGCGCTCCGCGACGGGCGCCGCCGCGAGGAGGGGCGCGAGGTCGCGCAGCCCGAGGCCGCCCGCGAGCCCCACCTCGAGGCGCAGCTTCGCGGCGAGGCGCGCGGCGTCGCCGAGCCGCTCCAGCGCGCCGCGGCGCGCGGGCTCGGGCAGATCCACCGCCGTCGCCGTCCAGAGATCCGCGGCCTCGGCGCCGGCGGCGTGCGCCGCCTTCACGGCGTCGAGGTCGGGCGCGACGAGGGCGCCCACGCGCAGGCCCGCATCGCGCAGCGTGCGCACCGTCGCGGCGAGCCCGGGCCCCGCGCCGCGCAGGTCGAGCGGCCCGGCCGACCCGCCCGCGCGGCCCTCCGCCGCGAGGACGACGCGCACCGGCCGCACCTCGAGCGCCACCTTCGCGAGCGAGAGCGTCGGCGCGATGCGCAGCTCGAGCGCCTCCGCGGCGCGGTCGGCGTCGCGAAGGTCCGCCTCGGACACCGGCCGCGCCTCCTCCGTGGCGCCCAGCTGCACCGCGTCGGCGCCCGCGACGCTGGCGAGCGTCGCGGCGGCGGCGAGGTCGGGCGCGCCGCGGCCCGCGAGGTCGCGCAGGACGCACACCGCGTCGAGGGCGAGGACCAGGCGCCGCACCGCTAGGCCCCCGCGGCGCCCAGCGTGTGGCGCAGCACGTCGGCGAGGTCGCGCGCGTACTCGCGCACGCGGTCCTCGTCGTCGCCCTCCACCATCACGCGCACCTTGGGCTCGGTGCCGCTGTAGCGGATCACGACGCGCCCGCGGCCGTCGAGCTCCTTCTCGACCCTGCGGATCGCCTCCGCGACCGACGGCAGGGATTCGAGCGGGCGCTTCTCGGCGACCGCCACGTTGAGTAGCACCTGCGGGAAGCGCTCGATGCCCGCGACGAGCTTCGAGAGCGGCTGGCCGCTGCGGCGCATGATGGCGAGCGCCTGGAGGCCCGTGAGGAGGCCGTCGCCCGTCGTGTTGTGGTCGAGGAACACGAGGTGGCCCGACTGCTCGCCGCCGAGGTTGTAGCCGCCCGCGCGCATCTCCTCGACGACGTAGCGGTCGCCCACCTTCGTGCGCACGAGGCGCAGCCCCATGCCCTCGAGCGCCTTCTCGAGCCCGAGGTTGCTCATGATCGTGGCCACCACGGCGCCGCCGCGCAGGCGGCCGCGGCTCGCGAGGTCGCGCGCGCACATCGCGAGGATCGCGTCGCCGTCGACGACCTCGCCGCGCTCACACACGAGAACGCAGCGGTCCGCGTCGCCGTCGACCGCGATGCCGACGTCGGCGCGCAGCTCGCGCACCTTCTGCGCGAGCTTCTCCGGGTAGAGCGACCCGCACTCGCGGTTGATGTTGCGGCCGTTCGGCTCGACGCCCACGGCGAACACCTCCGCGCCGAGCTCGTGGAGCATCGTCGGACCCACGCGGTAGGCCGCGCCGTTCGCGCAGTCGAGCACGACGCGGATGCCGTCGAGGTGCAGGTCCACCGGGAAGGTGTGCTTCAGGAAGACGATGTAGCGGCCCGCCGCGTCCTCGATGCGGGTCGCGCGGCCGATCTCGTCGGGACCCACCCGATGGCTCGCGAGCTCGCCGGAGGCGATCAGCGCCTCGATGCGCCGCTCCACCTCGTCGGGGAGCTTGAAGCCGTCGTGGCCGAAGAACTTGATGCCGTTGTCCTGGTACGCGTTGTGGCTGGCCGAGATCATGACGCCGGCCTTGCAGCGCATGTCGACGGTGAGGAACGCCATCGCCGGCGTCGGCATGGGGCCGACCTGGATCACGTCGGAGCCCATGGAGCAGATGCCCGCGGCGAGCGCGTCCTCGAACATGTAGCCCGAGAGCCGCGTGTCCTTTCCGATCAGGATCCGCTGCGTGCCGCCGCCGCGGCTGCGGAAGACGTGCGCGGCCGCCTGCCCGAGGGCGAGCGCCATCTCGGCCGTCATCGGGTGCACGTTGGCCGTGCCGCGGACGCCGTCCGTGCCGAAGAGCGCCCTCCGCTCCGCGCTCATCCCGTGTCCCCCTCCGCGCCCGCGGGCGCCTCCACCACCCCGTCGGCGGGCTCGATGCGCACGCGTGCGGTCACCGGCTGCGGCTCCTCGAGCCAGAGATTGCGGCCTCCGAGCGCGACCGCCACCTCTCTGACGACGTCCGCGTTCGCGCCGGTGACGTCGATCGTTTCGGTCAAAACCTCGTTCAACCGGAGCACTTCGGACTGCGCCCCGACGACCTTCACCCGGGGCGGGTCGAGGTCGATCCCCGCGATCCGGTAGTTCGGCGCGGGCTCTCCCGCGACGTCCGCGCGGACGCGCACCGTCTTCGAGCCCCGGCGCGCGAGCGTCAGCTCGACGGTCGAGGGCGAGCGGCTCACGAGCCGGGCGCCGCGCGGGAGGTCGAGGGGCATCGGATCCACCTCGAGCTTCAGGACGCCCGGCTTCGCGCCCGAGACCTCGACCGGGTACTCGAGGTCGGCGGCCGAGAGGTTGCGCAGCGCCGCCCGGCTGCCCTGGATCCGCACGTTCACCTCGCTCGTGCTCTGGTCCACGATCACGAGGTCGTCGGGGAGCCCGCGCAGCACCATCGGCACGTCGAATCCACGCTCGATGGACGAGCTGCTGTGGGCCACGCCCCACAGGAGGAACGCGACGGCCACAGCCACGAGCTTGTAGCCGAGGTTCGCGTACAGCCAGCGCACGCTACGCCCCGGCGCCGCTGCGGACGTCCGCGGGCCGCGCCGTCGCAGGCTCGGGCTCGGCCTCCTCGACCGGCGCCTCGCCCTCCTCCGCCTCGCGCCGCCCGCGCGCCGACACGTCGCGCAGGACGCGCCGCAGCCGAGGCCCGTCGAGGTCGCGCACCATCTCGCCGCCGAAGACGACCGAGATGCTGGCGGTCTCCTCCGAGACGACGATCACGACGGCGTCGGTCTCCTCGGTGATGCCGAGCGCGGCCCGATGCCGGGTGCCGAGGCCCTCGGGCAGATCGGCGCGCAGCGTGAGCGGGAGGATGCACCCCGCGTAGGCGACGCGCCCGCTCTGGAGCACGACCGCCCCGTCGTGGAGCGGCGAGTACGGCAGGAAGATCGAGACGAGCAGGTCCTTCGTGACGGCGGCGTCGAGCGGCGTGCCGATCTGGATCAGATCCTCGAGACCGGTCTCGCGCTCGAGGACGACGAGGGCCCCCACGCGGCGCTGCGCGAGCGCCTGCGCGGCGCGCACGACCTCCTCGAGCACCTGTGACTCCTGCTTCTCGGCCATGCGCGGGAAGACGCCGCGGCCCACCCGCGCGAGCGCGCGGCGGATGTCGGCTTGGAACAGCACGATGATGATGAGGACCGCAGACGCGAGGAAGTTGTCGAGGATCCAGGACACCGTCATGAGACCGAGGACGTCCGAGAGCAGCCGCATGGCGATGAGCGCGAGCAGTCCGACCAGGATCTGCACCGCCCGCGTGCCGCGGATCAGCATCAGGAGCCAGTAGAGGACGAGCCCGACGACCGCGACGTCGAGCGTGTCGCGCACCGGGTCGTAGTTGTTGGCGAGGAACGCCCAGAGATCCGAGGCGACGCCGACCAGGTGGCCCCACAGGAACTCGATCACGCCGCCGGCCCTCCGGCCGCGGCGTCGCGCCGCGCGGCGCGCAGCGCGCGCGCGAGCAGGGCCGCGCGCCGCGCGCCCGCGACGTCGTGGACGCGCACGGCGTCCGCGCCCTGGAACACGGCGACCGCGCAGGCGGCGTGCGTCGCGACGTCGCGCGCCTCGACGGGGTCGCCCGTGATCTCGCCGAGGAAGCGCTTGCGCGAGGGGCCGACGAGCACCGGCTGCCCGACGCGGGCGCGCAGCGCGCCCACGTTCGCGAGGAGCGCGAGGTTGTCGGCCAGGCGCTTCCCGAAGCCGATCCCCGGGTCCACCGCGATGGCCTCCGCGGGAACGCCCGCCGCGCGCGCGCGCGCGACGCTCTCGGCCAGCTCGTCGCCCACCTCGCGGACGACGTCGGCGAAGCGCACGTCGCACTGCATGGTCGCGGGCTCGCCGCGCAGGTGACCGAGGACGAGCCCCGCGCCGCGGCGCGCCGCGAGCGCCGCCAGCGAGGGATCGAAGCGCAGCCCGGAGACGTCGTTCACGAGCGAGGCACCGGCGTCGAGCGCGGCCGCGGCGACCTCGGCCTTGCGGGTGTCGACGGAGATGCGCGCGTGGAAGCGCTTCGCCAGCGCCGCGATCGCCGGCGCGACGCGGCGGATCTCCTCCGCGGCCGGAACGGTTTCGGCGCCCGGGCGCGTCGACTCGCCGCCCACGTCGAGCACGTCGGCTCCTTCGGCGAGCATCGCTTCGGCCGCCCGCAGCAGCGCCGGCACGTCGACCGCGCCGCTCGCGTCGAGCAGCCGGCCGCCGTCCGAGAACGAGTCGGGGGTGGCGTTCAGGACGCCGACGATCGTCACCCGGTCCGGCGCGAAGATCGTCGCCCCGGGCATGGTCTACCCGGCGACCGGCTCGGGATCCGGGAGCTTGTCTCCGGCGAAGCCCTTCGCGGGAACCGGGCGCCGCCGCGGCGCCGGCTCGCTCGGCGCCGCCTGGGCCGGCGGCGGCGGGAGCGGCGGCAGCGGCTGTCCGGCGAGGAGCAGCTTCAGGTCCGCGCCCTCGAGCGTCTCGCGCTCGAGCAGGGCCTCGGCGATGCGGTCGAGCACCGCGCGGCGCTCCTCGAGCACGCGGCGCGCCTCCTCGTAGCCCTCGCGCAGGAGGCGCGTCACCTCCTCGTCGATCTCCTGGGCCTTCTGCTCGCTGTAGTTCTTGCGCGTCACGAAGTCGCGGCCGAGGAAGACGTCGGCCGAGTCGTCGCTGAAGGAAACCGGCCCGATCCGCTCGCTCATGCCGTAGCTGCACACCATCTCGTGCGCGAGCCGCGTCGCCTGCTGGAGGTCGTTCGCCGCCCCGGTGGAGAAGTGCCCGAAGACGAGATCCTCCGCGGCGCGCCCGCCCATCGCGTGGCGGATCATCGCGACCATCTGCGAGCGCGTGAGGTTGTAGCGGTCCTCGGCCGGCAGCGTCTGCGTCACCCCGAGCGCCATCCCGCGCGGGATGATCGTGACCTTGTGCACCGGGTCCGCGTGCGGGTTCAACATGGCGACCAGGGCGTGGCCCGCCTCGTGGTAGGCGGTCACGCGCTTGTCCTCGTCGCTCATGATCATGCTGCGCCGCTCGGTGCCGAGGAGGACCTTGTCCTTCGCGCGCTCGAAGTCGGCCATGCCGACCTTGTGGCCGTCGCGCCGCGCGGCGAGGAGGGCCGCCTCGTTCACGAGGTTCTGGAGGTCCGCGCCGACGAACCCGGGGGTGCCGCGCGCGACCACCTCGAGCTCGACGTCCTCGGCGAGCGGGACCCGCCGCGTGTGGACCTTCAGGATCGCGAGCCGGCCGCGCAGGTCGGGCCGCGGCACGACCACGCGGCGGTCGAAGCGGCCGGGCCGGAGGAGCGCGGGGTCGAGGACGTCCGGGCGGTTCGTCGCCGCGATCATGATGACGCCTTCGTTGCTCTCGAAGCCGTCCATCTCGACGAGCAGCTGGTTGAGCGTCTGCTCGCGCTCGTCGTGGCCGCCGCCGAGGCCGGCGCCGCGATGGCGCCCCACCGCGTCGATCTCGTCGATGAAGATGATGCAGGGGGCGTGCTTCTTGCCCTGCATGAACAGGTCGCGCACGCGCGAGGCGCCCACGCCCACGAACATCTCGACGAAGTCCGAGCCCGAGATGGAGAAGAACGGCACGCCGGCCTCCCCGGCGACCGCGCGGGCGAGGAGCGTCTTCCCGGTGCCCGGGGGGCCGACCAGGAGGACCCCCTTCGGAATCCGGCCGCCGAGCCGGGTGAACTTCTTCGGGTCGCGCAGGAAGGCGATGATCTCCTCGAGCTCCACCTTCGACTCCTCGACGCCCGCGACGTCGTCGAAGGTCACGCGCTGCTGATTCTCGGTCAGGAGCCGCGCGCGCGACTTCCCGAAGCTCATCGCCTTGCCGCCGCCCGCCTGCATCTGGCGGACGAAGAACACCCAGAGCGCGATCAGCACGAGGAAGGGGACCCACCAGATGAGCATCTGCTGCCAGACGCTCGACTCGCGCTTCGGACGCGCGGTGATCTGGACGCCCTTCTCCTGCAGCCGCGGGACGAGCGTGTCGTAGACGGGGGGCACGAACGTGGCGAACTCCTGGCCGTCCGCGAGCCGCCCCGAGACGTGGCCCTCCTCCATCGTGATCCGCTCGATCTCGCCGGCGTCGAGCTTGGAGAGGAACTCGGTGTAGGTGATCTCGGCGGGGACCGTCTTGCTCTGCCGCAACACCGTGACGAGCAAGAGGATCATGAGCAGCAGGACGACCCAGAGGGCCATGTTCTTGTAGAACTGCTGATTCACGCGTGCTCCTGTCCGGCCACCCGGCCCAGCATCCCCGCACCGCACGCGGGCCTTCGCGCCCTGCATGCCCCCCGGGATTCGAGCGAACTTAGCATGATGCGCGGGGCCGTCGCCCCACGCGGCGCAGCCAGAAGCCGTCGCGGTCGCGCGAGAGCGCGAGGCCGCCCGGCAGCTCGAGCCGCGTGCCCCGCCGCGCCGCGCGCAGGAAGCGCAGGCCGCGCAAGAGATGCGTCCGCGAGACGTCGCGCCCCGCGCCGGTGCGCTGCAGCACGCGCCGCAGGACCCGCCGCGCCAGCGCCTCCGGCCAGGCGGACCAGGGCGCGGGGTCGATCCATACCGCGTCCCCCTCCTCCCGCGTCGCGCGCGCGCGCTCCGCTTCGACGAGCTCCTCGAGCCACTCCGCGTCCCTTCGCTGTGCTTCGGCCAGATCGGCGACGGCCCTGAGGAGCCGTGGGTTGAACGACGCGGCGAGGCCCGGGAGCCAGTCCGCCCGCAGCCGGTTGCGGGCGTAGCGGCGGTTCGCGTTCGAGACGTCCTCGCGCCAGGCGAGCCCGGCCGCACCGGCGTAGGCCCGCACCGCGTCCCTTCCGACACCGAGGAGCGGCCGGACGATCCACCCGTCCGGCGAGCGCTCGGGGATCCCGGCGAGGCCCTCGGGTCCCGTGCCGCGGAAGAGTCGCAGGAGCACCGTCTCCGCCTGGTCGTCGCGGGTGTGGGCGGTCGCGATGCACGCGGCCCCGAGGGCGCGCGCCTGGGCGCGGAGCGCGGCGTAGCGCGCGTGTCGGGCCGCCTCCTGGAGCGTGGGCCGGCTCCCGCTCGGCCGTCCCGCGCGGAGCGCCTCGGGGTCCACCCGCGTCGCCGCGAAGGGGAGATCGAGCTTCGCGGCGAGCGCCCCCACGGCGGTCTCGTCGCGGTCGGCCTCCGCGCCGCGCAGCCCGTGGTGGACGTGGCCCACCGCGAGCGCGAGCGGCAGCCGTCCCGAGAGCGCGTGCAGCGCGTGGACGAGGACCGTGGAGTCGATCCCGCCCGAGCAGGCGACGAGCACCCGGCGGCCCGGGAGCCCGAGCGCGCGGGCGGACGCCTCGAGGGCCGCGACCAGCACGCTCCGAGTCTAGCCCCCGCGTGCGGGCGGCCGGCCTACGCGGGCGCGCCGGCCGCGGGCTCGACCGCGCTCGCGCTCCCGAGCGCGACGAGCGTCCCGTCCTCCTTCTCGACCCAGACGTCGCAGTGGACCCGCGTCTTCGTGCCTTCCGGCGTGCGCTCGCGGATCTTCCCGCGCGCGACGACCGCCTCGTCGCACCAGAGCACGTTCACGAGCTTGAGCGACATCTTCCCGCCCTCGACCCAGCCGAGGCCGAAGGCGTCCTGCATGACCTGCGCCGCGAAGCAGGTCGACATCATCCCCTGGACGACGATGCGCGGGAAGCCGAGCTTGCGCGCCTCCTCGGCGTCCGTGTGGTAGTTGCGGCCCGGCCCGGAGAACATCCAGCAGCGGCGCTGGTCGACGATTTTCTTCGCGGGCGCGAGGTCCGGCCCGGCGGCGGTCGGGAACGGCGCCTCGGGCGCGTGCTCGGCCTTCCGCTTCGCGGTGGACTCGTCCACGACGAAGCCGCCCGCGCCGGCGGGCGCGGCGGCGCCCTTCGGCGGCAGGAACGACTGGTGCGTCCGGCCGCGCACGAGCAGGCGCCCGTCGTCGGCTGCGACCACGTCGGTCTCGTTGACCACGTAGTCGCGACCGCGCTTTCGATAGCGCTCCACGATCGTGGAGCGCGTGCGAACGCGGGCGCCGAGCGGAATCGGAGCGAAGAGCTCCCAGTCCTGGCGCGCGTGGAGGTTCCCGAACAGGTTCCGCAGGTACCACTCGCCGAGGAACTTGTAGCACTCGGAGTGGTACAGGAGGGGCGGCGCGAGCTCGCGGTAGAGCGGGTGGTGGTCGTCGAGCGCGTCCGCGTAGAAGTCGACGACCTCGCGGGTCACGTCGTACGTGTGACCGCCGCAGTGCCGCCCCACCGTCGCGGGCTGTCCCAAGAGGTTCACGCGCGCCTCCGATCGCTGACGTAGCGCGCAGGGTATCGCCCCCGACGCGGAAGCTCGACGCCGCCGCAAGCGCGCGCGCCCGAGGCGGCCGCGCGCGCCGCGCCGCGGCCGGGTGGCGCGCCTGGCGGGGCCACGGGGCCTCCGGTACCTCCCGGCCGTGTCGACGTCCCCGCTCCACAACGTGGCGCTCTGGACCGCGCGCCGCGCCGCGCTCGACGGGGCGCGCCCGGCGCTGCGCGACGCGGAGCGCGCGCTCGACTACGCCGCGCTCGAAGCGCGCTGCGCGCGCGCGGCGGGCTGGCTCGCGGAGCGGGGCGTCCGTTCCGGCGACCGCGTCGCGCTCCTCCTCGCGAACCGGACGGCCTTCCTCGAGCTCGTCCTCGGGGCGGCGCGCCTCGGCGCGATCGCCGTCCCGCTCAACACGCGCCTCGCCGTGCCCGAGCTGCGCGAGCAGGTGGACGACTGCGCGCCGCACGTCCTCTGCCACGAGGCCGCGCTCGAAGCCGCGGTGCAGCGCGTGTGCGAGGCCGCGCGCCGGCCGCCGCCGGTGCGGCTGGCCGTCGGCGGCTCGCCCGACGCGTACGAGGCCGCGCTCGAGGGTGCGGCGCCGCGCGCGGTGGAGCCCGCGTCGCCCGAGGACCCGATGCTCCTCATGTACACCTCGGGCACGACCGGGATCCCTAAGGGCGCGCTGCTCCCGCACCGGAAGACGCTCTACAACGCGCTCAATGCGCAGCTCTTCTTCGAGCTCACGGCGCGCGACTGCGTGCTCGTGCCGCTGCCGCTCTTCCACTCCTTCGGGCTCAAGATCCTCGCGCTGCCGGCGCTCTACGCGGGGGCCGAGGTCGTGCTGCAGCCGCGCTTCGACGCCGACCTCGTGTGGCGGGCCGTCGGGGAGCGCGGCGCCACCTTCTTCGGCGGCGTCCCGACGCAGTTCCGCGAGCTCCACGAGGCGCTCGCCGCGGCGCCGCCCGGCCGCTACGACCTCTCGCGCCTGCGCTTTCTCTTCACCGCCGGCGCGGCGATCCCCGTGGATCTGGTCCGCGCGTTCGAGGCGCGCGGCCTGGTCCTGAAGCAGGGCTTCGGGCAGACGGAGACGTCGATCCTCTGCTGCCTCGACGATCGCGACGCCGTGCGCAAGGCGGGCAGCGTCGGGCGCCCCGTCTTCCACGCGGAGCTCCGCATCGTGCGGCCGGCGAGCCTCGAGGGCCCCGTCGCCGGCTGGGAGGACGCCGCGCCGGGCGAGACGGGAGAGCTCGTCGTGCGCGGGCCCATCACGATGCTCGGCTACTGGAACCGCCCGGACGCGACCGCCGAGACGCTGCGCGACGGCTGGCTGCGCACCGGCGACCTCGGCTTCGCCGACGAGGAAGGATTCGTGACCCTCGCGGGGCGCTCGCGCGACCTCTACATCTCGGGCGGCGAGAACGTCTACCCGGCGCAGGTCGAGGCGGCGTACGCGGAGCATCCCGCGATCCGGGAGATCGCGGTGGTCGGCGTCCCCGACCCGCGCTGGGGCGAGGTCGGCCGCGCGTACGTCGTGCTCGCCTCGGGCGCGCGGCTCGACGCCGAGGCGCTGCGCCGCTTCGGCCGCGAACGCCTCGCCGCCTTCAAGGTCCCGCGCGAGTTCGTCGCCGTGGAAAGCCTTCCCCGCACCGTCACGGGGAAGGTGCGCAAGCATGCCCTCTCGCGCGGTGAGCGGCGCGAGCCGCGGTAGACGTGGCGCCGTTCCGGGCGCGCGGCTCCGCCGCGGGTGCAGGCGGACCGGACGGCCGGAACGGGTCTCCTGCGGCTCGGCCTGGCGCGCCGGCCCGCGGCCGCGGTCGCGTCGCCTTCACGCCGGTGCCGTCCGGCGCGCGCGCTTCCACTCAGTCGGGCGAGAGGAAATCCAGCACGGCCTCCGCGACGGCTTCGCGCTGCGCGGGCTCGAGCTCGGGGTAGATCGGGAGCGCCAGCGTCTCGCGCGCAGCGGCCTCGGCGACGGGGAGCGGCCCCGTGCGCTCGCGCAGCTCGCGGAAGCACTCCTGCAAGTGGAGCGGGATCGGGTAGTAGACCTCGCTCCCGATGCCGTGCGCGGCCAGGTGCGCGCGCAGCGCGTCGCGGCGCGCCCCGGGCACGCGGATCACGTACTGGTTGAAGACGTGGCGCCCCGGCGACGCCACGTCCGTCGGGAAGCGGAGCGGAAGCCCGCCCGCGTCGAGCGGCACGTCGGCCGGGCCGGCGCCCGCCTTGCGGAACAGCTCTTCGTAGTGGGCGGCGTTGCGCGCGCGCGCGGCGTGCCAGGCCTCCACGTGCCGCAGCTTCACGCGCAGCACGGCCGCCTGGATCGCGTCGAGCCGCGCGTTCAGGCCCACCATCTGGTGGTGGTAGCGGGGCTTCATCCCGTGGACGCGGAGGGTCCGGACCGTATCGGCGACGTCGGCGTCGTGGCACGTGACGAGCCCGCCCTCGCCGAAGCCGCCGAGGTTCTTCGTCGGGAAGAAGCTGAAGCACGCGAGGTGTCCGGCGGAGCCGACGCGCCTCCCGCGCGCGTCGTGCGCGCCGATCGCCTGGGCGGCGTCCTCGACGATGGCGAGCCCGAGCGCCGCGGCGACCGACTCCAGCGACTCGAGCTCGGCCGCGCGCCCGAAGAGGTGGACGGGGACGAGCGCCCGCGCGCGCCGGCAGCGGCGCGCCGCGCGCTCCACCGTCTCCGGCGTCACGTGGAAGGTGGCTGGGTCGACGTCGGCGAAGACGGGCTCCGCGCCGAGCCGCGCGACGCAGCCCGCGGTCGCGAAGAAGGTGTACGTCGGGACGATCACCTGATCGCCCGGACCGACGCCGAGCGCCATCAATGCGAGGAGGATCGCGTCGGTACCCGAGCCGACGCCGATGGCCTCGGGCGCACCGCAGTAGTCCGCGATCTCGCGCTCGAACGCCTCCACCTCGGGGCCGAGGACGAACTGCTGCGATGCGACGACGCGTGCGAGCGCGGCGTCGATCTCGCCGCGCAGCGCCCGGTACTGCAGGCGCAGGTCGAGAAGCGGGACTTGTACGCGCGTCTCGCCGTCCTCGGCCACGAAGCCCTCCCTCTTGCTGCTGGTGCGTCGCAGCGCGGTGCCGTGAGCGCCGGGGGGGGCGGCGCGCGGCGCGCGGTCCGTGGTGGCGGCGGGTGGACTCGAACCACCGACACGCGGCTTATGAAACCGCTGCTCTAACCGACTGAGCTACGCCGCCCCGGGTCCGCGCCGACGCGCGGCCGGGGAACGTAGCGGGTCCGCGGGGGAGACGCCCCCGGGCCGAGGTGCACTCAGGGCTGCGCCGGCGTGGGGCCCGAAGCCCCCGGTCGCGCGCCGCCGCGGCCCTGGACGAGCGACTCGAGCCGCTCCACGCGCTCCCGCAGCTCGTCGAGCTCGGAGAGCGCGTCCTGGAGCGCCCCGTTCGAGGCGGGGACCGGCTGGGGGGCGCCGCGCGCACCGGCCGGCCCCGTGGCCACGGCCGGCGTCGCGGCGTCGGGCGTGGTCACGTAGCGCGCCACGCGGTCGGCGACGTCGCCGAGGCGCGGGATGATCTCCCCGACGGCGCCCGCGTGCACGAAGATCGAGCGCGGGTCGAGCTCGGCTCCGCCCTGCACGGAGACGCAGCGCAGGTCCAGGCTCGCGCCCTCCCCGAACTGCGTGAACGAGCCGAACACGACGTACGCCGCGCCGGCGCCCTGCGCGGCCTTGCGCGCGGCCGCGGGGTCGAGCGTGGCCTGCCCCGCGTCCTGGACGCGAATCACGGTGAGGGCGGGGTTCTGCTCGAGGCGCGTCGCCAGCATGTCGGCGATGCCGCGCTGGAGATAGTCGGACCGCTCGATCGAGTGCACGACCACCGGGAGCAGCGCCACCCGCACCGCCGACTGCGCGCGGGACGAGGCGGCGACTAGGAGCAGCGCAGCGGCAAGAGCGCAGGCAACGGCGCGTCGCATCGGCGTCGGGCTCCTCCCGAGCGGCGCTCGGGCAACTGCGCGCGCCATCGGAGCTTTTCCGCGCGCGGCGCCGCTGTTCTATCAGGGGGCGCGCGGCGGGTCAATGGCGCCGGCGGTGCCGCCCGCCGGCAGCCGCACGCGCACGCGCGTCCCCCGCCCCGGCGCGCTGTCGACCTCGATCGTGCCGCCGTGGTCGCTCACGATGTGGTGGCAGATCATGAGGCCGAGGCCGGTGCCCTGGTCCGGCCCCTTCGTCGTGAAGAAGGGGTCGAAGATCTGCTCGACGTGGGCCGGCTCGATGCCGCAGCCGGTGTCGGACACCTCGAGCCACGCGTGGGGCGGCTCCGCGTCGTCGCCCCAGGTGCGCACGCCGATGTGGCCGCCCGGCGGCGTCGCCTGGATCGCGTTGAGGAGGAGGTTGAGCAGCACCTGGTGGAGCTGCTCCCGCGCGCCGATCACCTTCGGCGTCCCCGCCTCCGACTCCACCGCGATGGAGACCTGCGCGTCGTTCGCCTCGTGGGCGAGTAGGCGCGCCGCCTCGTCCGCGACGACGGCGAGGTCGCACGGGGCGCGGGCGGCCCGCTCCCCGCCGCCGCGCGCGAGCCGGCTCATCGTCGCGACGAGCCCGCGGATCCGCTCGAGCTCCGACACGGCGAGCGCGTGGTACGGCCCCCAGAACTCCGGGTCGTCCTCCTCGCGCTTCGACGGCGCGAGCGTGAGGAAGGTCTGGATCGAGACGAGCGGGTTGTTGATCTCGTGGGCCACGCCCGCCGCGAGCGTGCCTACGGTGCCGAGGCGGTCGGCGCGGGCGACCTGGTTCCGGGAGCGCCGCAGCGCGTCGACGAGCTGCGCGTTCGCGATCGCGATCGCGGCCTGCACCGCGAAGCCGTCGAGGAGCAGCCGCTCGTCCGCTTCGAACGTCGTGCCGCCGCGCCGGTTGTCGACGGCGATCGCGCCGAGGACGCGGCTCTTCGCGACGAGCGGGACGATCAGCATCTCGTCGGCCGCCACCTCCGTGATCCAGGCGCGCACGGGCGGCTCGAGCGCCTCCGCCTGGTCGAGCGACAGGAGGAGCGGCTCGCCGTCGTCCACGTGGCGCAGGAAGCGAGGCGCGTCGGTGCGCCGGATCTCGAGCCCGGCGAGGCGCGACGCGAGCGAGCCGCGCGGCGCGCTGCGCGCCAGCCGGAGCAAGCGGCCCCGGTCGTCGAGCAGGAGGAGGGAGGCGGCGTCGAAGCCGAGCTCGCCCACGACGGCGTCCAGCAGAAGATCGTACAGCGGCTCGAGCGCGAGCTCCTGGTTGATCGTGCGCGCGACGCGGTTCAGCGTCGTCAGCTCCCGTACGAGCTGGTCGCGCTCCCGGTCGAGGGCGTAGAGCTCGATGGCTCGTCGCAGCGCGAGGCGCAGGTCCTCCGGGTGCCAGGGCTTGGCGACGTAGCGCCACACGCAGCTCTCGTTGATCGCGCTCCCGAGCGTCGCGGCGTCGCCGTATGCCGTGATGAGCATCCGGACCGTCTTCGGGTCGAGCTCCCGCACGCGGGAAAGGAACTCGACGCCCGTGAGCCCGGGCATCTTCTGGTCCGACAGCACGACTGCGACCGGCTTCTCGGAGAGGACGCGCAGGCCCTCCTCTCCGCTCGCCGCGGTGAGCACCGTGAAGTCGCGCCGGAAGCCCAGCTCGAAGATGCGCAGGTTTCCCGGCTCGTCGTCGACGTAGAGCACGGGGAACTCGCGGTAGTCGAGCAGTCGCTGCGGTCGCACCTGCATTCAGGCGTCCTCGGCGCGCAGGCGCACTTCGAAGCAGGCGCCCTGCCCCGGCTTCGAACGCACCTCGAGCGTGCCACCGCACTCCTGCACGATGCGACGGCTGATCGGAAGCCCGAGCCCGGTGCCCCGGCCGGCGGGCTTCGAGGTCACGAACGGCTCGAACAGCCGCTCGCGCAGCGCGGGGTCGATCCCCGGGCCGTCGTCTTCCACCTCCACGAGCAGGTCGCTCCCCTCGCGCCGGAGCCGGACGCGCACCGTGCCTCCGCTCCCTTCGAGCGCTTCGACCCCGTTCTTGAGCAGGTTCAGGAACACCTGATTCAAGGCGCGGGCGTCCCCGTGGGCGCGCCAGCTCCCTTCGGGGAGCTCGGTCTCGAGCCGGACGCCGGCGCGCTGGGCGGTGTGGCGCACCAGCTGGAGAGTCGAGTCCAGGCCGGCGCGCACATCCGCGACCCCGTGCGCCCCGGCGCGGGGCGCGGCGAAGTCCCGCAGGTCCCCGACCAGTCGGGACGTGCGGTCCAGCCCCTCGGTGGTGATCCCGACCAGCTCCGCGAGCTCGTCCGCGAGCCGCTCGAAGCCCACGGCCGCCTTCTGCCGCTCCAGCTCGCGCAGCTGCTCTCCGAGCTTCTCGGGGGTCGAGAGGTCGAGCTCGGCCACCGCCTGCGCGATCCCGCGCAAGTCGTCGACGTAGGTCCGCAGCGCCGCGAGCGCGTTGCGCGCGAAGTTGAGCGGGTTGTTGATCTCGTGCGCCACGCCCGCGGCGAGCTCGCCGACGGCTGAGAGCCGCTCCGCCTGGACGAGCTGCACCTCGGCGTCGCGCAGCTCGCGCAGCGCGCGCTCGAGCTGCCCGTTCGCCTCCCCGAGCGCCGCGTTGCGGGCGGCGAGGTCCGACTGCAGCTGCCCGAGCCGAACCAGCGAGCCTACCCGCGCCAGCAGCTCGCGCGGATGGAAGGGCTTCGTCACGTAGTCGTCCGCGCCGAGCTCGAGCCCTTCGATCTTCATCTCGCGCTCGGCCTTCGACGTCACGAGGATCACCGGAATCCAGCGCGTCGCGGCGTCCTCCTTCAGCGCACGACACAGCTCCGTGCCCGACATCTCGGGCATCATCACGTCGGTCACCACGGCGTCGGGCGCCCGCTCGCGCACCGCCTCGAGCCCGACGCGCCCATTCGGCGCCGCTCGTACGCGGTAGCGCCGCGCCAGGAGGTGCACGAGAAGCTGCCGCATCTCGGCGTTGTCCTCGACGACGAGGACCTCGGGCGTCCCGGCCGGGTGCTCGCCGCCCGCGCTCTCGACGCGCGCCTCGCGTGCCGCCTCGAACCGCTCCACGTTCCGCTCCAGCTCCGAGAGGCGCTCGGCGGGCCCCAGCTCGCCGTGGTGCGCGAGCTCGGCCTCGATCGCCCCGAGCGAGCGCCGCAGCCCCGCCGCGTGCGAGCCCGCGAGCAGGACCTCCTCCTCCGCCGGCGCATCGGCCTCGCCGTTGGGGAGCAGCACGTGGAACCGGCTCCCGCGGCCGGGCCCGTCGCTCTCCGCGTACACGCGCCCGCCGTGCAGCTCCACGAGCTCGCGTACGAGCGAGAGCCCGATCCCGGTCCCCTCGTGGCGCCGGGTCGCCGAGTCGTCGACCTGGGCGAAGCGATCGAAGATCCGCTCGAGCTGGTCCGGCGGGATCCCGGCCCCGGTGTCCGTCACCGTGATCCGTACCCCGCCGGCCTCCGGCGCCTCGTCGACGCGTACCTCGATGCGCCCCCCCGACTCCGTGAACTTGAGTGCGTTCCCGACCAGGTTGACCAGCACCTTGTCGAGCGCGTCGGGATCGCCATGGAACCCCTCCACGCGCGTGAGCCCGGCCGCCTCGAGCGCGACGCCCTTCCTCCCCGCGAGCCCGCGCGCCCCCTCCACGACGTCGCCGGCCAGCTTCGCGAGGTCGAGCGGCACCCGCCGCACCGCGAGCTCGCGGCTCTCGATCTTCGCCAGGTCGAGCAGGTTGTTGATCAGATTCAGGAGCCGCAGCCCGTTCACGTGCATCGTGCGCACGACCCGCTGCATCTCCGTCGACAGCGCCCCGAACTCGCCCGACCGCATCCCCTCCAACGGCGCCAACATCAGCGTGAGCGGCGTCCGAAGCTCGTGATGCAGATTCGCCGTGAACCGCGACTTCGCACGATCCAGCTCGCGAAGCTCGTCGCGCGCGGTCTCTAGTTCGCGGCGCTGGCAAAAGTCCCTGAATCGAATGCGATCCAAGAGAGCGGAGCTCATCACGCTCTCGAAACCGGCCGCCGTGAGGAAAAACAGGCTCAGCGCATACTTCTCCCACTGCGCCGGGGGGCCCGCGATGATCGGCGATGCCGCGAAGCCAGCGATCAGAAGACTCACGATCCACGCGGCCTGGATGCCGGAGATCGGAACCAGCACTGGCATCCCCACGAACAGAAGCACGAGCCCGGTGTAGTAGCCGCTCTCTCCTCCACCAGTGCCCATGATCACCGCAAGGAGCATCGCGCCGCCCGCCAAGCACGTGATGTACGTCGACTGCAGCGGATGAGTTCGGCTCGTCCGGAAATAGATCACTGCGAGGATCGCGTTCAGCCCTAGACGGATGGGCAAGAACTGGAGGAACCGTGCGGGAAAGATGACAAGATCCACGGCGATGAACGCCGTCTGGATCGCGAACAACACGAATACGCCGGTTCGGAGCGATCGGGGGAGCCGCTCCGTGAGCAGCTCCTCGCGGTAAGCGTCCCGGATCTCCTGATTTTCCGCGTCCACCGACACGCTACGGTCGGCTAGCCGGCCCCCCCACTTGACCTAGCGTCGTCAGGGGAGTTTCCGCCTATGGCGGTGGCTTTCTCCGCCCCGTGGTGGGGCGCGTCAGGCACCGACCACGAAGGGACTCGGAAACCTTAGGAACTACGTCTTGCAGCAACCACCGCGGCTTGAGGAGGATCCCCGAACGACGTCCACACGCGGGTCACCTTGAAGCCGGCCTCTTCAATCAGCGCGGAGAGTTCGCTCGCGTCCATGAACCGGAAGACCCCCTCCTCCTCGAGTTCGAGCAGCCGGCTGGCCTGATTGAGAAAGTCTCTGGTCGAGCTGTTGATGTCGAACCCGCGGCGTGCCGCTATCTGCTGCGCGCCCCCCCCACGCGCGATCTCATCGACGGACTCCACGAATAGCTTGGAAATATCCGCATCCCGCCGAAGGCCAGACACAACGAGGGTGCCCTCTGGGCGGAGGATTCGGCGGATTTCACCCAGCACGGCGCCTAGGTCATCTACGTAGCTCAGGAACAACGACGCGAGGACTGCGTCGAACGAACCGTCTCGAATCGGATACCGTCCGTTGCGTCCCCCTAGATTGCACAGAACAAACTCAGCAGAAGCGGTTGAGCTGTCGCCACGGCTAAACCCTTGCCGCGCCCGAGCCAGGGCCGCATACACGTAATCGAGCTCGAAAACGACGACTCGAGCCGGCACCGACCTGGCTCGGGAGAGTGCCTCAAGAAACGCGCCGGTTCCGCATCCTATATCCGCTACGCGCGCACCTTCGGCCAGCCTTAGCTCCGCCAGTTGCTCGTCCATGAGCTCGCGATACGCAACTGTGCTCGTCATGAGCTCGATGCCCAGAGATCCCTCTCTCCCTAAGAGGTACTTCTCCCAGAACTCTCGCTTATTCACGCTGCTGCGTGGCAGCCGAGCTCGCTCTGCACGCCCACGCAACTCCAGCATCCTGAGGTCCGGAAGCTTCGAACGAATGCGGCCGACGCCGATCATCCGCCCAATCTCCGTCGCGACCAGTTCAAACACTTCAAATGCTTCTCGACTGCTCCGTAGTCGATGACCGGTCGGTACAATCATCAAACGCCGATTCGACACGTCCCCCTTTGAGAGGATCAGTCGCACCCGCTCCAAGTCCATCCAAGCGTCGAACTGTCCGTGAATCCACGTTACAGGAACTTCGATCCGCTCCATGTCGGAGCAGCTGTCTTCGAGGAACGCGATCCTGTTGTCGAGAGCGTCCCGCCCCGCCAAGTCGATGTCGACCTCGACCCCAAGAATCTCCTGGAGCCCGAACCGAACACCCCGCTCTACACCACCGACGTAGTCGACGCCACCGGAGACTACGCGCATCATCGACTGCAGATCTGCGGTTCCGACCACGCTCACCCAGCCCGCAAGCTCGCCCTTCGGCAACGTTGCCACGGCACGCCGCGCATCAATCGATGCTGCGCTGAAGCTCACGACGACAACTGGGGACGCGCGAAACTCCGCATGCTCGCGCAGCCCTCGAATCACGCTGCGAATGTCTCGAACGCCCTGGGAGAACGTAAATCGATGATGTTCATTTCCCGGGGTCCGACACTCGGGGTCCTTGTACGACTCCCCTCGCTTGCGGACTCCGTCGAACCTGACAACAGTGACTGCCTGGCGCGCTGCGCTCATTGTAGAGACGATCGTCGCGGCCAGCGGTAGAAGCGTCTCCTTCGTCCGTCCCCACGCGGGGGGAATCAGCACGACAGGGGCGCCTATCGGTGGCATCTCGCCTTCGTAGTCTGCAATCCCCCGAATTCGCTCTCCAGACTCGTTGACGAAGTCCACGATGCGAATGGAACCCTGATCTGGATCGGTCGCAACGGGCGAGCGACGTAACCCTGCGGAGGCGGCAACCGCACGCGCGCGCAACAGGCGGAGCGCGCGCTGAGTCCGGTTCCATGCCAATGAAGATCGAGGCATGGGCTGCATCGGCAAGACCGAGGCGCTGTGCAGCAACGAGATTCCAACGCGGGGCGGCGAGTCGGGCGTCCCGGAGTGGCGAATGCTCCCGACCTGGACTGACCCCGCAACGCCGCCATCGAGGTACTCTATAAGAACATCACTACCGACGGGGAGGCGCTGCGGGCCGACAAGCTCGACGCCTAGCCCTCTTGGGGACGCGTCAAGAACCTGAGCATCAACTCTTGTATCACCCAGTACAAGGCGGACCCAACGAGGCGACTCACCGTCATCAACAGCTCGACCGCCCGTCCTGACGCGGTCGCGGCGCTCCGCACGGTAGACTGCGTCCGGCACTTCAAACGAAATTACCCCGTCTTCAACCGAGATGATCCGCGCCGCAAAGAAGTACTGCTGACGATCCAGCTCGAAGTTGACTCGAAGCTCTCGCCCCCGAGTACTATCAAAGTTCGATGTGCGGACGGTGACGATGCTTCCGTCCACTGAATCGACGAGCGCCGTTTCCCGGGAGATCTCGCGATTCAGCCCGCGATGAAGCACGATCCTATCCCGCCAGAGGCGGAGGAGAAGCGAATGGACGGCTTCCCGCCCCTCTACCGCGCTCGGATGAAGCGAGCGCCACACCTCGCTGCCGAGCGCTTCGAACCTCTCCGCCATCGCGGGGCCCCTCCGGCGCCCATCCTAAGAGAGGCTCAATCCAAAGGCAAGCTCGCATGGAGACCGCCAGTGTCGCTTTACCTGAATCGGTGCTACGCAAGGCCGTAACACTTCGAGAAGATGACACTGTCCCGGCCTACACTCGATGTGTCGCGGGATGTGCGCGATTGGTGCGCCTCAGTTCGCTGTGCTTCGCTCTACGTCTCGGAAGTCGGCGGTCATATCCAGTGTCAGCGTGGCTCACGCTTCGCCTCGCTCTGCGGTGGCCCATGTAACTCACAACGGTGAACGCGCGCGTTGGCCCACAACCTACCGATAGCTGGCCCGTAAGCGCCGTCGCCTTGCGAGACGGCATCGCGCTCGCTCCTCGCGCTTCTTGATTTGGCGACCCCCCTGGCCGATCAAGATTTCCCTTCTGCGCCCCCTCTCTCTCCGAGCCGCCGAACCTTGACACCAGCCTCGCGGAGGAGCGCTAGCGACAGATCTCCGAGCGGGTACTCCGCGTGAAATACGACTTCGGCGATGCCCGCATTGATGATCATTTTCGTACAGAGCAGACACGGCGAGTAGGTCGAGTAGAGCGTGGCGCCCTTGACTGACACGCCGTGGTATGCCGCTTGTGTAATGGCGTTCTCCTCGCCATGACAGCACACGCACTCACTCAGCCCTACGCCCGAAGGACTGAGGTCGTTGCAACGCGCGCATCCCCCTTCATTGCAGTTACGAACACCGCGAGGCGTCCCATTGTATCCAGTGGAAATGATTCTTCGATCTACGGTCACGACGGCCGCGACCTTCCGCTTCATGCAGTTGCTCCTCGCCGCGGCGACGTGAGCGATCTGCATGAAATACTCATCCCATCCGGGTCTATCGGTTGCGACCTCGCGCCTCACGAGGCCCCTCACCGCCTCGTGTAGATCCTCGATCGTCCCTTCGTTCTCGAGCACCTCATCGGCGAGAGCCCGCACGGCCCCAAGTTGTTGCGACCCCCTATCGTCGCCTTCTAGTTCCATGGCTTCCAGCCTGCGCAGATCTTCGAGCGTATGGGGGTCACCTTCGCGACGTCGCGACACAATTCTCTCAAAGCGGACGGACTCGCTCGCCTCAATCCAGACTAGTCGAAACCGCCTTCCAAGCGCCCGAAGAGCGACCACTTCGGCGGGATGGCGGATCGAGTCCACGACGTAGTTGCAATCCCGCTCGAACCGAGCGAGGAGCCTCCGCGCGAGGGCATCGTCCCCCTCGTGCCGCCGCAGCTCTCGACCAAGGTCTATCATTGCCTCGCGCGTCTCAGATCTCCCCTGGCTGCGTAGCTCCTCACGGAGTACGTCTGAAAGCGATACCGCGACGAATCCCCGATCGGCCAGGAAGTGAACGACGGCACTCTTCCCCGACCCGTTGAGGCCGGCGACTCCAACGATCATCTCTTTCGAGCCCCCGGCTCGCCCATCATCGTGTTCGCCTCTGCGTCAAGCCCGCCTAGACAATTTCGGGATGCGAACTTCTTGACGCCACCGATCAAGTCGCGCGCTCGAGTCCTGGCTCTGCTCGAAGACCGGGTTAGCAACAGACGCGCGTACGCCAGATCGGTGCGCGCGCGCCACAGCGAGGCCCCAGCCCTCTCCTCGGCTGTGCGGGCCCGGCGATACCAATGCTCCGCAGCATCTACGTCACCCAGTGTGGCAGAAAGATGGCCTCGTATCCTCGCCAGCGAGCCCCAGCAAAGTACCCCATAGCCCGCAACAATGATTTCACCGCTCCATTCCTCGATGACTTCCGCCAGCTTTCGGGCGGCGTCGGAGTCCTCGAGCAACAGTGCCGTCTCGGACAGTGCTGCCACACCGATGGTTGCGTTCATCCGCTCCCGTAGACCCCTAAGAGCGGTGCCCGCGAGTCGCGCGAGGCCGTCCTGCGCGTCCCTAAGCCGCCCGGCTCGCGCTTGGAGGAACGCGAAGGCTGCCTGCCACTCGTGTACCGCCGGGTGTCGGTCGATGTTGGCGGCCACACCATCCAGCACGCTTTCCGCACGCCCGTCATGCCAAACCATCTCCACTGATTGCAAGAGATACGTCTGGGTGACATTCACATCGTCTAGGCGCTCGCCGATTGCATGATACGCTGCCATGTGTGCCCGCGCGTCGCGGAAGCGGCCGCCCGCTATCGCGAGCATCGCGTCGTACATCGGTGGATACCATCGCCCAAGCGCGCATTCCGTTTGCTGCGCCAGTCCCCTCAGACGGATCATCTCTGCTCGCGCCTGGTCTACATGATTCGCCTCAACGAACGTTGTAAGCCGGAAGACCGAAGCCATCATGCGCACCTCGGGATCTTCCAAGTGGCGCATAGCGGCCTCGACCTCGTCCGCGGCCAAGAGCCTCTCTCGAAACGTCGCTGGGCTCCACAGGCTTCCGTATCGCGCAAGCAATGCGCGCGCTACCACAGATGGCGCGCCCACCTGTAGCGCGACCGCGCGCGCCTCCTCAGCGAGTGCCTTCACGCGCGTTCCGTCCTCGCTCCAGTACATCGCTTGTGCGAGCCGCCCGAGAAGTTCGCTCCTCAGCGCGCTCGCGTCCCTGGGTATGATCGCGAGTGCTTCCTCGAGCATTGCGATCAGCTCCCAGTCGACAACGCCTGTCTCAATAGAAAAGAAGCCCGGTGCGACAGATAGGACAGCACGAGCGGCTAGCTCTGGCGCCCCGATCACCAAGGCCCGGTCACGCGCCGTGCGCAGCATTGCGCGACCCTCTGTGCGTAGCCCGGCTCGAAGCTGTGCCACCGCCAGAGCGATCATCAGCTCGATGCGAACCTCGGCATCGGCACCGGTTTCCCCCAGCACACTGAGCGCCTGCTCACAACAAGAGATCGCTGCCTCGGGCTCTAGGGAGCATGTGGCGAATCTGGCGGCGCGGAGACAAGCTGCAACTACATCGGATCGCTCTACGAGAGGCAACGCTTCGCGGAGGTGGTACGCAACGGTCGCAAGGTGCGATCCATCGTCGTCTCCATGGCGACGCCGGATCGCAAGCGCGATTGATGCGTGGTGCCTTCTCTTCTCCACCATATTCTGGTCGTTGTAAATTGCTTCGCGCACCAGCACGTGCCTGAAGCGGAATACTGAGGGACGCTGCGGCACCTCCTCGACGATCCCGACAGCGACGGCCTCTTGAAGCGAGCGAATCGCGGTGTCGACGTCGCGGTTCGCCGCATCATTGAGCAGGCCGATGTCGAACTCGCGACCGCAGACGGCCGCCTGCGATAGCAGTGCGCGGCACTCCGGAGACAGCAGCACGATTTGGGTTCGGACCGCGTCGAGGACGGATGCCGGCATCGCTCCCTGACATGCGCTCGCCGTCCGAAGGATCTCGGTAACGAAAAACGGGTTCCCGCCAGAGCGATGCAGCACCTCCTCGACCTGCAGTCCTGCAGACGGAACGCCGGAGCAATCAGCCAGCTCACGGATCTCGGTGGCATTGAGCGGCCCAAGCTCAATGCTGTGTGAGCGCCCAACAGTCGCCAGTTGAGACAGGCTGACGTCCGCTGGGGGATGGCTCGGCACTCTGAGCGCGGTCATCACCACCAACGGAGCAGAGGCCAGGTCTCGAAGCGCGAGTAGTAGAAGGCGAATCGAGAGTCGATCAGCCCGATGTAGGTCATCAAGCAGAACCAGTGTCGGCCCGACTGCGACGCAACGCGCCAAGGTACTTGAGACACCTTCCACTAGCTCGAGCCGGTTCGGACGCAACTTCGAGGTCTGATCGGAGGAAGCGGAACCCGTCATCCCCGCTTCAGCAAGTGCCTGAGTGGCATCCGTGATCACGCGGTGCCACGGCGAGCTTCCCTCCTCCCCGTCCGTCTCAGCACACCGGCCGCTGAGGACGAGATATCCAGCTTCGCTGGCGTACCGCGCGACCTCCGCGGCAAATCTGGTCTTGCCAATGCCCGCCTCGCCCAAGACTCGAATCAGGCAAGCGGGGCCCTGCCGGGCGTTATTCAGGACGTCGATCGCGAGACCGAGTTCTTGAGAGCGCCCAACAAACGGGTTCCCGGGTTCCCGTGTTGCGGCCGGCACTGCGCGCGTCTCCGCCACCCACCAGTATCCCCGCCCGTGCACCGTGCGGATGATCCGCTGGGCTTCTGGCGTGTCGTCGATCGCGCGGCGGGCAGCGGTCATCGCCTGTGTAAGCGAGGCATCGGTCACGGTACGGCCGGTCCACACGTTCTCGAGGAGCTCAGATTTAGTGACGGGGCGGTCGCGGTGCGTCGCTAGGTACAGGATGAGGTCAAATACGAGACGCGGCACGGCGATTGCCGTGCCGCGCCGCCGCAGTTCGAAGCGGACGGCGTCGATCTCGAAGTCCTCGAATCGAAGGACGATGGCGTCGGTGCGACCCAGCCGGTTGGGAGAAGAGGATGCCTGCACGGGCGCCTAGCCTATCCGAGTCAGAGGCTGAACGCGTCCACAATCGCACGCGGCTGGGCTCGGCGCGGGGAGCCGAGAACAGCCCCAGGTCGACCACCCGCTCCGCCAAGGCATGTGCGAGCAGCCAGACACGACCAACGCGCGGTATCGCGCGGCCGCGCGCACACGTAGCTCGACAACGTGCGCGCCGGTGGAGCGGGCGGGCTCCGAGAATGGGACTCCCTCGGAACGGTACGATGCGCGGCAAGGGGGGCACTCGCTACGCAACGGCTCCCCAGGGCTCCGGCTTCGGGCCAGCCCCCGCGAACGCTATTGCGGTCGGCTAGCGCGGGGCTCGCGCGTTGGAGGCGGCTTCACGCCCGCGCCGCGCGCTTGGCGGGCTGCGCGGCTCACGGCGGTGCCGTGCCCGAGCGCGTCCCAGCCGTCCGATGCAGTGTGGGCTAGGAGCTCGACCCAGGACACGGCCACGGGGCAGGCCGGAGGGCGGAGGGTCGTCCCTCGGCTCCTCCGCTTCGGCGCGCGACCGCTTCAAGCGCGTCGCTGGTGTTGCGCGCAGGGTCCGCGGTG